>Ga0315906_10002153_pt1 | contig 28163 bp, 22 predicted proteins | sample LakEriMetagenome_4_FD_203526 | JGI IMG/M metagenome (GOLD analysis project Ga0315906, IMG submission 203526) | Freshwater fungal communities from buoy surface, Lake Erie, Ohio, United States - Buoy 2 MA122 | ecosystem: Environmental > Aquatic > Freshwater > Lake > Lake biofilm | place: USA...
GTGCGGTAAACGAACTGCGACAGCTGCTCGCGGTAGGCGAGGATGTCGGCAATCGGACGGGTCGCGACACCGGACAGCATCGCCGCCTGGGCAACGGCCGGCGCCAGTGAAATCAGCAGGCGCGGATCGAACGGGCGCGGAATCAGGTAGTCTGCGCCGAAGCGCGGAGTTTCGCCGCTGTAGGCTGAACCCAGATCGGAGGCTTCTTTGCGCGCCAGTTCGGCAATGGCGTACACGCAGGCACGCTTCATGTCCTCGTTGATGCAGGTCGCTCCGACATCGAGCGCACCCCGGAAAATGTACGGGAAGCACAGCGCGTTGTTGATCTGGTTCGGGTAGTCGGAACGGCCGGTGCCGATGATGGCATCCGCACGCACCGCTTTGGCCGCGTCCGGCAATATTTCCGGATACGGATTGGCCAGCGCGAAGATGATCGGGCGCACGGCCATGGTGGCGACCATTTCAGGCTTCAGAACGCCGCCGGCCGACAGTCCGAGGAAGATGTCGGAACCATCGATGATGTCAGCCAAAGTACGTTTGTCGGTTTTACGTGCATAGCGTGCCTTGTCGGCATCCAAACCTTCGCGGCCTTCGAACAGCACGCCATCGCGGTCGATGGCCAGGATGTTTTCCGGTTTCAGGCCGAGCGCGACCAGCATATCGAGGCAGGCAATACCGGCGGCACCGGCACCGCTTGTGGCCAGCTTCACGTCTTCGATGTTCTTTCCCGCCACATGCAGGGCATTGATGACCGCAGCACCGACGATGATCGCGGTACCGTGCTGGTCATCGTGAAACACCGGGATTTTCATGCGTTCACGCAGCTTGCGTTCGACCTCGAAGCATTCCGGCGCCTTGATGTCTTCCAGATTGATGCCGCCGAAAGTCGGCTCCATGCTGGCGATGATGTCGACCAGTTTGTCCGGATCGTTTTCATCGATTTCGATGTCGAATACGTCAATGCCGGCAAACTTCTGGAATAAAACGCCCTTGCCTTCCATCACCGGCTTGCCGGCCAGGGGGCCGATATTGCCCAAGCCGAGTACCGCGGTGCCGTTGGTGACCACGGCCACCAGGTTGGCGCGGGCGGTCAGCGAAGACGCCTGCCTCGGATCGGCAACGATGGCCTCGCAGGCATGCGCCACCCCTGGCGAGTAGGCCAAGGCCAGATCGCGCTGGGTCACCATCGGCTTGGTGGCGCTGACCTTGATCTTGCCGTACGGCGCCATCCGGTGGTAATCGAGTGCCGCTTGCTTGAAATCTTCTTCAGACATTTCCGCTTCCAGAATCGAGCACCGTTAGTGCTAACGCTCTATTGTACCCAATGCCGGTCGAAACCGGCTTGATCCGGCCCTAACCGCTTATTTCCGCCCGTATTTATCCTTGACGTGGCGTTTGACCCGGGCGCTCAACGCCTTGTCCGAAGCGCGACGGTCGGCCAAGGTCATGGCCGCCGCATCGCGCTCGTCCTTCAGCTTGCAATAGTGCTGGTAGCGCTCGAGGGTTAGACGGCCCTCGGCGATCGCCGCCTGCACCGCACAGCCGGGCTCGTTGCCGTGGCTGCAGTCGCTGAAGCGGCACTGGCCAGCCAAAGCGGCAAACTCGGCAAACATGCCTTCGTCGAACCGTTCATCGCCGCTGAGCTTCAGCTCACGCATGCCCGGCGTATCGATCAGACAGCCGCCCTGCGGCAAGGCGATGAGCGCCCGATGCGTCGTGGTGTGGCGGCCTTTGGCATCGGCCTCGCGCACACTGCGGGTTTTCATCTTTTCGGTTCCGAGCAAGGTGTTGGTCAGCGTCGATTTGCCGGCACCTGACGAGCCGACCAGTACCGCCGATTTGCCCGGGGATAAATACGTATGCAGAACGGCCGCTTCTTCGGGGCTTTTGGCATTGAGTGCGTGCACCGGAATGCCGCGCTCGGCCAGAGCGGCCAATTGCGAAATGTAAAACGCAGGATCACCACACTTGTCGAGCTTGGTCAGCACCAGCACCGGTTTGGCACCGGATGCGGCAATCAGCAGCAAATAACGTTCAATGCGCTTGGCGTTGAAGTCGGCATCCATGCCGCTGACCAGCAGCACATGATCGATGTTGGCGGCAATCAGCTGCTGCTGGAAATGTTCACCGGCGGCGGCGCGCTTGAGCAGGGCATGCCGCGGCAGCAGGCCGAGAATCTGCTTGCCGGTGGCATCCAGCGCGACCCAATCCCCGACCACGGCGCGCAATTCCGGATCCGTACGCGGCCGTAACCAGCCGGCCGGCGCCTGCGCGCGGAAGCTGTGCTCAGGGTGCTGGGCCAGCTCATAGCCGCTGCGGTGCTGCGCCACGACGCGCGCCAATTGCGCACCGGGCCATGGCACCAAGGCCTCGGCCATGGACTGTGCCGGTGGCCAGCCAATGGCCGTGAAATCGAAGCGGGTTTCGGTCACGCGTCCAGCGCCTTCCAGGCCACCGGCAGGGCGTCCAGCACATCGCCGGCGGTCATGCCCGGCGCCGTCAGCGCCTCGCAGGCCAATTCACCGGCCACGCCATGCAGCCACACGCCGAATCGTGCGGCTTCATAGACCGCAATCCCCTGCGCAGCTATCGCACCGATCAGCCCGGACAGCACATCCCCAGTGCCGGCGGTGGCTAGGCCGGGGCTGCCGCTGGCATTGAGGTCATGTCGCGTGCCGTCGGTGATCCGGCTGCGATATCCCTTGAGGACAAGGACGGCATGACGGGCGCGGGCAAAGGCATCCGCAGCCGCTTCGAATTCCGGGCGTCCGGCCGGCGTGCCGGCGTGCAAGCGGCGCATTTCGCCCACGTGCGGCGTCAGGATGCGCGGACCGGCCGGCAACTTCAGACGGTCTTCGGGTAGTTCGGCCAAGGCATTCAGACCATCGGCATCCAGCAGCAGGATGCGCGGGAAGTCCCGCCACAGCACCAACACCAAATCCAGCAACGCGGGCGAACGCCCCATGCCCGGGCCGCAGACCACCACATCGGCATGCTGCACCAGCGCCAACAAGGCATTGACCGCCGACGCATCGAAACTGCCGCCGGCCTCCTCGGGCAGGCCATGCACGATCAGGGCTGGGTCAAATCCGGCCACCGTGGCCGCCACTGACTGCGGCACACCCACTTCCACCAGTCCGGCACCCCCACGCAGGGCCGCCATGCCGGCCAAGGCCGGTGCACCGGCCATGGAGCGGCTACCGCCGATGACCAATACCCGGCCGAAATCGTACTTGTGGCAATCGGCCGGCCGATGCAGCAGACGCTTGGCAACAGCGAGCAGGTCGGACGGCAGGGGATGCGCGTTTTCGGTCATGCGTCTATGGTAACGGCATTCGGCACCGGTGTTCAGTCCGGGGGGATTCCCGTTATCATCGCTGGAACCCCTTGCTCTGGGATTCCTGAATGCATCACCTTCTCGCCCTCGGCGATTCCTACACCATCGGAGAGGCCGTAGCGCCCGATCAGCGCTGGGTCGAACAATGGGCCGACTTGATGCAGGCCGAAGGCCATGCCATCGCCCGTCCGGTACATGTCATCGCCCAAACCGGCTGGACCACCGACGAATTGGCTCAGGCCATCACGCTTGCCCAACCGCTTGGCGCATGGGATCTGGCGACATTGCTGATCGGTGTCAACAATCAATACCGCGGCCGCGATGTAGACGGTTTCGACAGGGAATTCAATGCCCTGCTGGATACGGCGATGGCCGCCGTGGCATACCGCCCGGAGCGTGTCCAGGTATTGTCGATTCCCGATTGGGGACAGACCCCCTTTGGCGCGGCCTGCGGACGCGATCTCATTCAGGTCAGTGCTGAAATCGATGCCTACAATCAGGCCATCACCCAGCGCTGCAGTGCGCGCAGTATCGCCCTGCTCGATGTCACTGTCCTGACCCGCCGGTTCAGCGCCGACCCGCGCATGCATGCCGAGGATGGACTGCACCCCTCGGCGGCCATGTACCGGTTATGGGCCGAGGCTTTGATTTGCACTGGAAAGTTCGGTCGATTGTAGGCGTGCGTATAAGGAGGATTCCGGCGCATGAAATTTTCCCTCCTTGTGATGGCTGCCATGTGTCTCAGCGCCCAAGCAGCGGTGGATCGGATTCATCGAAAGAACCCACAGCCATGGCCTGCGAAGCTGAGGCGGGGGTTGCGTCTAGGCAACACACATCAATCAAAGCGCAGATGCTTGACCGATTTGCCGTGACGGCGGATCAGTTTCAAGGCCTCGATGCCGATGGTGATGTGGCGCTCGACGAAGTTCTCGGTGACTTTGCGGTCCGAAGCCTCGGTTTTCACCCCTTCCGGCACCATCGGCTGGTCTGACACCAGGAGCAAAGCGCCACAGGGAATCGAATTTGCGAAACCGGCGGCGAAGATGGTCGCGGTTTCCATGTCGATCGCCATGCAGCGCAACTTACGCAGGTAGCTCTTGAATTCCTCATCGTGCTCCCAGACCCGACGATTGGTGGTGTAGACGGTCCCGGTCCAGTAGTCATGGTCCAAATCACGGATCATGGTCGAAATCACGCGTTGCATGGCAAAGGCCGGCAAGGCCGGCACTTCCGGCGGTAGATAATCATTGGAAGTGCCCTCGCCGCGGATGGCGGCGATCGGCAGGATCAGATCACCGAGCTGATTCTTCTTTTTCAGGCCGCCACATTTGCCCAGGAACAGCACGGCTTTCGGCGGCAATGCACTGAGTAGATCCATCATGGTGGCGGCATTGGCCGAACCCATGCCGAAATTGATCATGGTGATGCCGTCAAATGTGGCGCTGGGCATCGGCTTGTCACGGCCGACCACCTCGGCACCGGTGAGGCGGGCGAAGGTATCGAGATAACCGCCGAAGTTGGTCAGCAGAATGTGCCCGCCGAAGTCCTCCAGCGCCAGGCCGGTATAGCGCGGCAGCCAGTTACTGACGATTTCCTGTTTATCTTTCATGGGCTCTCCTTTGCACTATTGTGCCATGCGGCGGCTTTCCGGTAAAAATTGTTGGCAGATGGCGCCATCTGCTATACGGTATTCGTTCAACCGGAGATTCCCATGTCAAAAACCCCGCTCTGCCTGGCCATGGCATTCGCCCTGTGCGCAGCCCCTGTACAGGCCAAAAAATCGAAAGCCGCGCCTGAAGCCACCAAGCCCGCACCCTATGCCAGCACCTACCGGCCCATCGCCTCGCCGCCCGTGTTACTTCGCAATGCCACCGTGCTGACCGGTACCGGCGAACGCCTTGATGACGCCGATGTGCTGATGCAGGATGGCAAAATCCAGGCTGTTGGCAAAAACCTGGCCGCCCCGCAGGGAGCGCTTAGCGTCGATGCCACCGGCAAATGGATCACCCCAGGCATCATCGATACGCACTCGCATCTGGGTGTTTACCCGAGCCCGGGTATCGACTCCACCGGCGATGGCAACGAAATGACCAGCCCGGTCACGGCCGAAGTCTGGGCCGAGCACTCGGTATGGCCGCAGGATGCCGGCTTCGCCAAAGCATTGGCCGGCGGCGTCACCAGCCTGCAGATCCTTCCCGGCTCCGCCAATCTGATCGGCGGCCGCAGCGTCATCCTGAAAAATGTGGCCGCCACCACCGTACAGGACATGAAATTCCCCGATGCGCCGCATGGCATCAAAATGGCCTGTGGCGAGAATCCGAAGCGGGTTTACGGCAATAAGGGTGGTCCTGCCACGCGCATGGGCAACATGGCGGGTTTCCGTGAAGCCTTCCAGAACGCCGAAGGCTACCGCCGTCAGCTCGACCGCGGCGAAACCCCTGAACCCAATCTGCGCAATGAAACCCTGGCTGGCGTCATGCGCGGCGACATCACCGTCAACATCCACTGCTACCGTGCCGATGAAATGGCGCAGATGATCGATCTTTCGAGGGAGTTCGGCTTCAAGATCGCCTCGTTCCACCATGCCGTGGAAGCGTACAAGGTGGCCGACCTGCTCGCCCGCGAAAACATCTGTGGCGCGCTCTGGGCCGATTGGTGGGGCTTCAAGCTGGAGGCCTATGACGGCATCGAGGAAAACATCGCGCTGGTCGACCGCGTACCGGGCGGCTGCGCTATCGTGCATTCGGACTCTTCAGAAGGCATCCAACGCCTGAATCAGGAGGCCGCGAAAGTCATTGCGTCATCCAAACGCGTCAATATCGACATCACACCCGAACATGCCATCCGCTGGCTGACCTCGAATGCCGCCAAGGCACTGCGGATCGATGACCGCACCGGTAGCCTTCAGGCCGGAAAAATGGCCGACGTAGTGATCTGGAACGGCATGCCGTTCTCGACCTATGCCAAGGCTGAAAAAGTCTACATCGACGGTGCATTGCTGTATGACCGCGGCAATCGTGCCTTGCAGCCACGGGTCGATTTCATTCTCGGACAGGAGGGCCAGCCATGAGCCGCCGCATCTTATTTCTCGGCCTGATGGCCTTCGCTTTCGGCGCCCAGGCGCAGAACGTACTTATCCGCAATGCCACCGTGCACACCGCCGGTGCCCAGGGCACGCTGCAGAATGCGGATGTTTTGATACAAGGCGGCATCATCCGCACGGTCGGCCGCAATCTGGCCAATACCGGCAATGCACCGGTCGTGGACGCGGGAGGAAAACCACTGACGCCGGGACTGTTCGGCGGCATTACCGATATCGGCCTGGAAGAAATCAGCGCCGAAGACAGCACCGTTGACGCCGATCTGAATCTGAAGACCGGCGAGTCCGGACTCATTGAAACCCTGCGCCCGGAATTCGACGCGACCCGTGCCTATAATCCGCGCTCGACGCTGTTGGCGGTCGCGCGCGTGGGCGGCATGAGTTTCACCGCGCTCAACACCGGCGGCAGCCTGCTTCCCGGCCAAGGCGGTGTGATGCGCCTGGACGGCGGTTATGAACCGCTGCGCCGTACGCCCTTCATTCGCATCGGCAGCAGCCAGCTGAATGAAAGCGGATCCAGCCGCGCGGCCCAGTTCATGTTGCTGGAGCAGGCCTTTGCCGAAGCCAAGCTGCCGGTTGCCGGAGATCCGCGTCTGTTGACCGCGGCCGGACGCAATGCATTGAACGCGGCCGCACTCGGCAAACGCTTTCTGGTGACGGTGAACCGTGAAGCTGATATCCGGCAGGCTTTGAAACTATCGTCAAAAACCGGCATCCGAATCGCCATCGTCGGCGGCGCCGAAGCCTGGCGGCTCAGTGACGAACTGGCGGCGGCGAAGGTGCCGGTGTTCCTGGACGCCATGGACAATCTGCCCGGCAGCTTCGAGCAGATCGGCGCCAGCGAAGAGAATGCCGTGCGCCTGCACCGCGCCGGGGTCAGCGTCAGTTTCATCAACGGCAATGATTCCTCCCACAACGCGCGCAAAGTCCGTCAAATCGCCGGCGTGGCGGTTGCCAACGGCCTGCCGTGGGAAGCGGGCCTTGCCGGCATTACCTCGGCACCGGCAAAGGCACTCGGCGTAGACAGTAAAATCGGCAGCATCGAGGTCGGGAAAACCGCCGATCTGGTGCTGTGGACCGGCGATCCGCTGGATGTGGCTTCAACGGCATCCGTGATGTGGTTGGCCGGTAAAAATACCCCGCTGGTGTCACGTCAGACCCTGCTGCGTGACCGCTATCTGGCTCCCGAAGGCCCCCTGCCGCGCGCCTATAAACCCTAAAGGACGATTTCCATGACCATCAAACCGCTGGCGCTGCTCTGCAGCGCCGTGTTGCTTGCCCCGCTGGCCGCCGCCGATAAACCGGCCTGGGATGTTTCCGCCGACCACGGCAAAACCAAAAGCGTGCGCTTCATTACCGATGAGGGCACTTGGCTGGATCTGGATGTCAGTCCGGATGGCAAGCGCATCGCATTCTCGATGATGGGTGACATCTACCTGTTGCCGATCTCCGGCGGCACCGCCCAACGCATCAGCACCGGTCCGGCTTGGGACGTACAACCGCGGTTTTCGCCCGATGGCCGCGAAATCGCATTCACCTCCGACCGCGGTGGCGGCAACAACCTCTGGCGCATGGCCGCCGATGGCGGCAACGCCGTCGCGGTGACCAAAGAGAATTTCCGGCTGTTCAACAATCCGGTGTGGACGCCGGACGGCCAGTATCTGATCGGCCGCAAGCATTTCACCTCGGGCCGTTCGCTCGGCGCCGGCGAACTGTGGATGACGCACCGTAACGGCGGCGAAGGCCTGCAGCTGACCAAGCGCCGCAATGACCAAATGGATCTTGGCGAACCGGCAGTCAGTCCCGATGGCCGCTACGTGTATTACTCGGAAGATGTCAGCCCGGGCAGCTCCTTCGAATACAACAAGAACGTGCATGGTGTGATCTACGCCATCAAGCGGCTCGATCGTGAAACCGGCGAGACCGAAACACTGGTGAATACGCCCGGCGGCGCCATTCGGCCCCAGCCTTCGCCCGACGGAAAACATCTGGCCTTCATCAAACGCGTGCGCGACAAAACCGTGCTGCACGTGCTCGACCTGAAATCCGGCAAAGTCACTCCGGTCTGGGACGGCCTTTCGCACGACATGCAGGAAGTCTGGGCGATTTTCGGCCCGTACGCGAATTTCAACTGGACGCCGGATTCGCAGTCGGTGGTGATCTGGGCCCAGGGCAAACTCTGGCGCGTGGACATGGCCAGTGGCAAGCCGAGTGCGATTGCATTCAACGCCGAAATTCAACAGAAACTGACCGCGCCAATCCGCTTCAGCCATACCTTGGAAGGCGACAGCTTCACGCCAAAAATGCTGCGCGATGTGGCGACCTCGCCCGATGGCAAAACCGTGGTATTCCATGCGGTCGGCCACCTCTGGAAGCGCGCGCTGCCAAGTGGCGCCATCACCCGGCTCACCGGCGAGAGCGTTGCATTCGAGTACCAGCCACATTTCAGCCGTGATGGCCGCAAGCTGCTGTACACCGCCTGGAGCGACAAAAACCAAGGCAGCATCCGTGAAATCGATCTGGCCGGCGGCGGCATCCGCACCCTGAGCGATGAGCCCGGCTTTTACTACCAGCCGAAGTGGTCGCCGGACGGCAAGTATCTGGTATTCATCAAGGATGGCGGTGGCGGCCTTACCGGCAGCCTGAACACCGGCACTCCCGGCATCTACATCACCCCGACCGCGAACTGGTCACCGCAGAAGATCGTCGACGGCGGCGAGCCGCAGTTCACCCCGGATTCGAAATCGCTGCTGTACATGAGCGGCGGTGGGCTTTCCAAAAAGGTGAACCGCATCGGCCTTCATGGCCAGGATAAACGTGAAATCCTGAGCCTGAAATACGCCGACTCGGTGCAGCTCAGCCCGGACGGCAAGCATGTCGCTTTCACCGAATTGTTCAATGCGTATGTCGCGCCGCTGCCGGCCTATGGCGGCAGCATCGAATTGAGCAAGGACACCAGCGCAGTGCCGGTCACCAAACTGACCAGCAGCGCCGGTCCCTATCTGCACTGGTCGGACGCCGATAGCGTGCATTGGATGCTGGGCAACCAGTATTTCAGCCGGGACATCAAACCCGGCGCATCGAATGCATCAATCTCGATGGCCTTCAGTGTGCCGAGCGACCGTCCTACCGAAACCGTAGCCTTCACCGGCGCCCGCATCATCACCATGAAGAATGCCGAACGCCAGCAGGAGATCATCGAGAACGGTACCGTACTGGTGCAGGGCGACAAAATCACCGCGGTCGGCGCGAGTGTTGCGGTGCCTGCCGGTGCGCGCATCATCGACGCCCGCGGCAAGACCATCTTCCCCGGCCTCGTGGATGCGCACGCGCATGCCGCGCATTTCGGCGGCGGCGTGGTGCCGCAGCAGAACTGGGCCTACTACGCCAATCTTGCGTTCGGCATCACCACCATGCATGATCCGTCGGCAACTTCGGAAATGGTTTTCTCGCAGGCCGAACTGCAGAAAGCCGGTACACTGGTCGGTCCGCGCGTGATGTCGACCGGCACCATCCTGTACGGCGCCGACGGCGATTTCAAAGCCGTCATCAACTCCCTCGAAGATGCCCGCAACACCATCGCGCGTATGAAGGCGGTCGGGGCATTCAGCGTGAAGAGCTACAACCAGCCGCGTCGCGATCAACGCCAGCAGATAAACCAGGCCGCGCGTGAACAGGGTGTTCTGGTGGTCGAAGAAGGAGGCTCCACCTTCAACCACAATATGACCATGATCCTCGACGGTGTCACCGGCATCGAACATAACATTCCGGTCGCACCGCTGTACAAGGACGTGGTCGAGACCTGGAAGGCCACCGATGTCCGCAATACGCCGACCCTAGTGGTCAACTACGGCGGGCTGAATGCCGAGTACTGGTGGTACGACAAGATGAACATCTGGGAAAACCAGCGCTTCCTGAATTTCTACCCGCGCGAGGCTCTGGATGCCCGCTCCATCCGCCGGGAAACCGCGCCGGACTGGGACTACTACCACATCAAGGTGGCCCAGCAGGCCAAACGTCTGCGCGATGCCGGCATTCGCATCCAGATCGGCGGCCATGGCCAAATGCAGGGATTGTCGCCGAACTGGGAAATCTGGTCCTTGGTACAGGGCGGCTTCTCACCCTGGGAAGCCCTGCGTGCCGCCACCATCGATGGTGCCGATTATCTGGGCTTCAGTGCCGAAATCGGCTCACTGGAAGCCGGCAAGCGCGCGGATCTGGTCATCACCAACAGCAACCCGCTGGACAAGATCGAGAACACCATCGATACCGCTTACGTGATGGTCAACGGCCGTCTGTTCGATGCCGCCACCATGGCCGAAATCGGTGGCAAGCAGCGCCCGGCACCGGAATTCTATTTCAATCGCCAGCAGACCGGCCTGAGCGTTGGTCAGGAATACGGGCCGACCATGGAAGCCCAGAGCGATTGATGCCCTGCGCTTTGCTACACTGGAAGGCGCCGGCAACGGCGCTTTCTTTTTCCGGGAGTCCGCCATGAAGTTCTACATCACCCTGCCCGACCCGGAAAGCGCACGCGGCGGCAATCCCGCGCTCAGCTTCACCGCAAAAGGTCTCGAAGGATTCGTAGAACAGCTACAGCACGCCATTGCCGACCGCCGCTACATCGAGAACTGGCTGGCCGACATGGATGAAGATGAGGCTGACCGGGTCGATCCCGTACTGTTGACCATCGATGCCAAAGCGAAAGTATCCGGGAAACTGCACGGACTCGGCTTCATGCTGGTCGCCGATACCATACTCAACGGCACCGCATTCAAGCACCGCATGCGGCTTCTGGCCGGCAGTCACTGGCAGCTGGTCGACGTCAAGTAAACCGATGTCGGTCACCGAAACGCCGGAATCCATCATTGCCCGAACCCGGCAGTGGATTGAAACCGTGGTGGTCGGCATGAATTTCTGCCCGTTCGCCAAGCGCGAGATGCGGCACAATACGGTACGCTTCATCGTCAGTTCGGACCTGGACATTGAATCCGTACTCTTGCAGCTGATTGACGAATGTACGCATCTGGATGTCGATGACGGCACGCAAACCACGCTGCTGATTCTGCCGGAAGGCTTCGCCGACTTTGACGACTATCTCGATCTTGCCGGTTTGGCTGAAGATCTGCTGGCCGATCGCGGTTATGAAGGCGTGTATCAGGTCGCCAGCTTCCACCCGGATTACCGCTTTGCCGACGCCGACGCCGATGACCCGGCCAACTATACCAATCGAAGTCCCTATCCGATGCTGCACCTGCTTCGGGAAGATGAACTGGAAGCCGCCATCGCCAGTTATCCCGATCCCGATGCGATCCCTGAAAACAACATCACCAAGGCCCGTGCGCTCGGTTCGGATTACTGGCTTAAACTGATGGACGAGCTGCATGCCACGGATATTCCAACCTCCTGAGTCCAGCACCTGCCGCCGGAGCACCCCATGAAATCATTCACCGCATTGCTGTTTCTTCTCGCCCTGCCGGCCCAGGCCGCGCTCCCGCCGCAATACCAGAATCGGAGAGATCTGGATGTGATGCTGGCCTTCATCCAATAGCATCCGCGGGTGGAAGCCGGTCTGAACGCCATCGACCTCGATGCCTATACCGTGCGTTACGAGCGTGAATGCATCGCGACTTTCGAACGCGACGTGCAGCCCAAACCTCTGGGATGGGTCGGACCGCTCGACCCAATTGTTTTCAAAAGCAGCAACTGCGATTTGGATTACCGTCCTTAGGCGTTGCCCGCTGTCGGCACAGTGCTTATGATGGTCGGACGGCTTTTTCGTCCGTAGCCGAGGTGCCAGCGGTTTTTCCGTCACTTTTCCAGGAGTTCGCTTTGAGTCCGATCAGTCCCGCAAGCGCCCGCGCCGATATCCTGCTCCGGAAGTTATCGGAATTCATGCAGGAACATGTTTATCCGGCGGAAGCCGAGGTCGCCGCATGGCACAACGATCCGCAAACCCGCTGGCTCCCCTGCCCCCGGATAGAAGCCCTGAAAGCCCAGGCCCGTGATGCCGGCCTGTGGAATCTGTTCCTGCCCGATGCCGAACACGGCGCCGGCCTGAGCAACCGGGACTATGCGCCGATGGCCGAACAGATGGGACGCGTACTGTGGGCATCGGAGGTGTTCAACTGCAACGCGCCGGACACCGGTAATATGGAAGTGCTGGCGCACTTCGGCAATGCCGATCAAAAAACCAAATGGCTGGCACCGCTGCTGCGTGGCGAAATCCGCTCCGCGTTTGCCATGACCGAACCGGAGGTGGCCTCTTCCGATGCCACCAATATCGCATTGGGCATCCGTGCCGACGGAAACGACTATGTCCTGAACGGACGCAAATGGTGGATCACCGGCGCAGGCGATCCGCGCTGTGCCATCCTGATCGTGATGGGCGTGACCAATCCGGATGGCGATAAACATGCACGGCACTCGATGGTATTGGTGCCTATGAACACACCGGGGGTTCGCATTGTGCGTGCGCTGGAAGCGTTCGGCTTTGATGACGCGCCCAGCGGACACATGGAACTCGTTTTCGAGAATGTCCGTGTCCCGAAATCGAATCTCATCGGTGCCGAAGGCAGCGGCTTCGCCCTGGCGCAGGCGCGGCTCGGACCGGGCCGCATCCATCACTGCATGCGTCTGATCGGTCTGGCGCAACGCGCGCAGGAACTGATGATTGAGCGCGCGAAGTCGCGTATCGCCTTCGGCAAGCCGCTCGGTGCGCTGGGCATGGCGCAGGAAATGATCGCCCTGTCCCACTGTGAAATCGCGCAGGCGCGGCTGCTCACGCTCAATGCCGCCGCCATGCTCGACGCCGGCGGCAACAAGGCCGCCAAAAACGAAATCGGGATGATCAAAATCGTTGCGCCACGCATGGCGCTGCTGGTCATCGACCGCGCCATCCAGCTGTTCGGTGCCGAAGGTCTGCAGCATCCGTTCCTGCCGCATGCCTGGGCCGGCGCGCGGTGTCTGCGTTTGGTCGATGGTCCGGACGAAGTACACATCACCTCCCTGGCGCGTGGGCTGCTGAAGTAATTCGATGGGCGACTCCCGCGTTTCTCTGCAACTCCCGGATGCGGCACTGGCCGAATACCTGGAATCCCGCATTTCCGGTTTCCGGGGTCCGCTGCAGTCGACCAAGTTCAATGGCGGCCAGAGCAACCCCACCTATCTGCTGGAAGCCGCCAGCGGGCGCTATGTGCTTCGGCGCAAACCGCCGGGAACGCTGCTCGGTTCGGCGCATGCGGTGGACCGGGAGTTCCGTGTTCTCGACGCGCTTTACGGCTCCGGCGTCGCGGTCGCGCAACCCCTGCACCTGTGCACCGATGACACGGTCATCGGCTCGATGTTCTATGTCATGTCCTACATCGACGGTCGGGTGTTCTGGGATCCGTCCCTGCCGGAACTGCGGCCGGAACAGCGCACCGCACTTTACGAGGTTCTGTTGCGGACGCTAGCGGCCATCCACGCCGTGGATGTCGGTAAAGCCGGTCTGGCTGATTACGGCAAACCGGGCAATTATTTCGCACGGCAGCTGGACCGCTGGAGCCGGCAATACCGCGATTCGGAAACCCAGGCCATACCGGCCATGGAAGCGCTGATTACGCAGCTCCCCCCGCGCTGTCCGGATGACGATGGCAGCATTGCCCTGGTGCACGGGGATTTCCGCATCGACAATCTCATGTTCACGCCGGACGGCAGCCTGGTGCTGGCCGTGGTCGACTGGGAGCTGTCCACGCTCGGCCACCCGCTCGCCGATCTGGGTTATCTGTGCATGGCGCTGCGTCTGCCGCGCAATCCGGCCCTGCCGGGTCTGGCCGGCATGGACCGCGAAGCACTCGGCATTCCCGACGAGCCGGCGCTGCTGGTCCGTTATGCCGAGTTGACCGGGCGCAGCATTCCCGCCGACTGGCCGTTCGTTCTGGCCTTCAGCTTCTTCCGCCTGGCCGCCATCGCCCAAGGCGTGGCCAGACGCGCACAGCAGGGCAATGCCTCCAGCGAACAGGCCCAGCAAGCCGGTCGTATGGTGCAGATGCTTGCGGAGATGGGCTTGCGGGAACTGCAGAAATAACTCGGTCATTCACCAAGGACATCGATTTCATGAAGACGCAGCCATTATCGAATTTACGCTTCATGTTGCCCATGTTTCGGATGCTGGCTTTTGCCGCGATTGCCGTTTCCTGTTCGGTTTCCGCCGCAGGCGAAAACGGTTTTGTTTCGGAATCCCCGTTACGGCGCGTGGAGTACTGGCAGCTGCGCTCGGAAACCATCAATGCCGAACTGGAAAACCGTGCCGCCTTGCCGGCGGTGAAACTGGTCTTTCTCGGCGACTCCATCACAGATTTCTGGCAACTCGGCGAGAACCCTTGGGTGCGCGGGCAGAAGTTCGGCATAGACAGCTGGAAGCCGGCCTTCGTTGAAGGACTTCCGGAAAACCGGGCCCTGAACATGGGCATTTCCGGTGACCGAACCGAACATGTGCTTTACCGCATCCAGCCAAAGACTGCAGGCGGCCTGGGTCAACTGGATGCGCCGGAACTGGATCCGGAGTTCATCGTGCTGATGATTGGCATCAACAATACCTGGGCACAGGAAGATCCGGTGGTCGAGAGCGTTTTCGCAGGGATTGTGTCGGTCCTGGATGCCGTGCATGTCCGAAAACCGAAGGCGCGCATCATCCTGCAGTCGCTACTGCCGACCAACGACGAAGTGCGCAACCGCGATGTGGTGGTTCCGGTCAACGCACGAATAAAGGACTTGGCTGCACGTCAGCCGCATGCCGCGTATACCGTGTTCCTTGATCTGTATCCGCTATTCACGGATTCGACCGGCAAGCAGAAGACGGCATTTTTCGTCACCGATGGCGTACACCCAAATGACGCCGGATACAGAGCATGGAGCGCGACATTGCTCCCCTTCCTGCGCTCTGAGCGGAACCCCTAGCCCGGCAACTTGACGGATGCACGACAGGCCGCTGTAATGGCGTAAACCTGAGTACGGAGTCCGCCATGTCCGCACGTCCGAAGTGGTATCTGCCCGTTTCAATCCTCGCCCTGCTCTGGAACCTGATGGGCTGTGCCGCCTATCTCAGCGACGTCATGCTGAGCACGGAAGATATCGCCGCCATGGATGCGACGCAGCAAGCGCTCTACAACAGTCGTCCGGCTTGGGCGGTGGCGGCTACGGCCGTTGCGGTCTGGGGCGGCGCAGCCGGCTGCATCGGCCTGATTCTGCGCAAGCGCTGGTCAGCACGGCTGCTCGAAATATCACTAGCCGGCGTGATCGTGCAGGACATCGGCCTGTTCATTCTCAGCGGCGTCAATCCCGGCACTTTCGTGATAGTGATGCAGGGCTTGGTATTGCTGATTGCCATCGGATTGGCAGTCCTGTCACGCAAAGCCATCACTAACCATTGGCTTTCTTAATTACAGAACGCGCTCACGCCCGAACCGGCTGCGCTCCAGCCACCACAGCAGACCGCTAGCCACCAACCAGCCGATGAACCAGGGCCAAGGCGAACCCGGTATCGGTACTTGTGATGCCATGGCCGTATTCGGAGTGCGCGTGGCCAATTTCAGCGTGGCGGTACGGATCATGCTGCGCCGCAGCGCTTCGCCTTCTTTTGGCGCGTGAACATAAAACGGCAAGCGGTTTTCGCCGCTGTTCAGCGTGTACCAGCCCGTGGCCTCCGGCCAGAATCCCGCGCAGCCCCGGTTCATTCCGGTGGTTTCGACAAGCAATTCCTGCCATTCACCCTCGGACTGAATGTTGGCATCCGGCTGTAACTGACAGAACACCACGCGTTCGTGCGGCCAGGCCAAATCGCTACGTCGCACCGGTGGCGCTTCCGATTGCGGACGCGCCAACACCGAAACCAGACTGCTCCAGATCCGGCTGTGGGCATCGCCGAAGCCAGCCAAGGCCAGACGGTAGCTGTCCGATAACAGGAGGACGCCGACGCGGCCATTACCCTGTGCACGCCAGATTGCCAAAGCTTCGCCCTGTGTGCCGACAAGCACACTCCTGGCATCGGCCCCGCTGACGCGAAGCGCTTGCCGGGTCAATGTCGGCCATTCGGCGCTTCCGGTATCCGGCTTCATTTGCACGCTTTGGGTGAGAGCTGCCGCCTCGATGCGCAAGCCCATCTGCCGGAAATCCGCGGTCGTCTGTGCCGACACCGGTCCGGTCACGCGCAGTAACAACCCGAGACCGTTTCCAACGGCCTCGCGGATTGTGCGTCGTTGGTCGGCAGCGAATCCCTGCCAGGCCCGTTCGTCGACAATCAGCATGTCTTGCGCGGCCAAGGTGTCGGCATGGATTGCGGCATCCTCGGTGCGCACGGCCATGCCCGGTCCGAGATCGATGTGGCTTTGCAGCTGCAGACCCGCATCCAATGCCCAGCGCCGGAGCGCTTTCAGGTCGGGGCCGGGACCGCCGGAGCGGCTGAGCAGTTTCAATGCCGGTGGTTGGCTGACGGCAACCGGCACCGTGAAGCTCTCCCTGATTTTTCCCGTGGAATCCAAGACCCGCAGTTGATAATTCACCCGACCGGCCGCACGGGCGATGTCGGACAATGCGGCGTCTCCGGAGGCGTCGATGGCTTTGGCATCGACCAAGGCTCCGGAAGGGTCGCGCAATTCAATACGCGCACCGGCAATGCCGGAAACACGCAGTCGCAGCTGCCAACGGTTGCCGATCACAATGGATTCCGGCATCCAGAAATCCACCAGGCCGACAGGCGCTGCGCCGGGCAGAACCCGGATGCCATGGTCCGTCACCGACTCCCGATCACGCGCCGTCAGGCCGTCACCCACAATCAGCAAGCTTCCGATATCCGGCGACCGACGTAGCAATGTCGCCAGATCCGGAACACGCGGCACCTCTTTTCTTGCCGGGGCCTCCGGTAAGGCCACACGCTTACCCTCAGGAAGATTACCGACAGTATCGGAATGAGCCGTCATCACCACGCGTTCGCCAGCTGGCGCCTGCCGCGAGGGCGGTATCAGGGTGAAATACAGCATCAGCGCCGAAAGCGCGCTCAACACCGTCAAGGTAATGCCACGCCAGGGACGTGACGGATGGCGGCGTGCCGAAAGCTGGATCAGAACCGCGCTGATCAGCACGGCAATCGCGAACAGACCGGCAAGAAGGCTTGCTGAGATCATGGCTGCCACTCCCTTTGCAATGCACGCTGATAGGGACTCTCAACCGACTGCGGACGCCGCGCCTTCGGCATGGCCGGCGGCTTCGCCAATACCGGCCAAAGCAACCCTTTGACAGCCTCACGGCAACTGCGGCAATCCGGTCGGCTTTCCATTTCCGCCAGCGCCACTTTCAGGCCCAGCGCGTCGGGCAGACGATCGCCATGATCGACCATCCAGCGTTTCAAATCAGCCGTCTTCGGCGGATCCGCGGCATCAAGGCTTTGCCAGAACACCAACAGGGGAGCATCCTCGCGATCGGCGGCACGCAACAGGTCTTCGGGCGCCTTGAAGCCGCTGCGGTCGCCGCCGAGTCGACGGCTTTCATCAATCGGCGGCAACTCGGGACCGACACGCGCCAGATAAATCCGCTCGGCCTGCTGGACCTTCTTGATGAAGGCCAATGCCCGGTATTCAAAGGGCAGCGCTTTGGCCGGCTCGGCCTGCCGCAGGTGCAGTTCAGCCTGCCACATCTCATTCAATGCCGAGCGCAGCAAGGATTTGGTTTCGGCGTCCAACAAGGTGGCGGCTTCCGGAATATCATGCGTGTGGCCGAATTCCTCGAGGATGCTCTGATCGGAAACCGTCGCGGATTTTTCAGGCGCATTGCCGCCGCCATGGTCGTGGCCGTCATCCACACTGTGCTCGCCGTCTTCCGGCGGCGGTTCCGGAGTTTCGGTTTCTTCACCGAGGAACTGTCCATAACGCAGCCGCAGAATGCGCTGATCGACACCGATGGTATCGGAGCGGATTTCGAATTGTTCCCGACTGGTTTTCTTCTTTTCCGCCAACAGCTTTTCGGTATCGATGATGATCTGGCGCTGGCTGCGGAAATAGGCCGGCATCACTTTTTTCAGCATGCCTTCGACGCCGCTGGCCTCATAGGCGTCCTCGACCGGCCAGCGCAAGATATACGCGGCGCTGACCGAACTGTTGGCCTGTGGCCGGCGCCGGTCGCCGACACGGAACTGCACAATCAGATCATCGCCGGCCTGCATGCCGAGCACAGCCAGATCCAGCGTAACGGCATATCGTCGGCGTGTCCCTGTGCCCTGGCCGTTCAACGGCCGGCTGATGCTTTTAAATTGAATATTCTCACCGCTACCTTGGGCCAGTTGGATCTCCATCACCGCATCGGCCAAGCCGTAATCGTCTTCGGCCTCCAGCTGCAGCGGCCATGTGCGCTGGCCCGGTGCAAGCAGACTCAGGCTGCGATCGGGCAGACTGACGCGCCATTGCGGCGTCCGATCCGGAATGGCATCCAGCCGCTGCCAGGGTTTGGTCTGGGCTTGCCCGTCAATGACGACCCGGTACACATCCGATGCCGCCATGACGGCATCCGCTGTCCAGACATCGCCTTCGCGGCGCAGAAGCAATGTACGGCCGCTGAAAAACTGCAACCGCACCTGCTCGGGTTGCGGCGCGAAACGCAATTGCCAGGCAATGCGACTGCCCTCCGGAAATTTCGCCGGAAGACCGGCTTCGTTGCGCACCGCAAGTCCCGTGTACCCCGGCGGGCTGATTCGGAGGCGTGCTTCAATCAGTTTTACCGGAACCCGCAGCACCGATTCCGAGGTCGCTTTCGTGCTGGAGATCCCAGCAACCTGCGGCTTCGGCCAGAAATAGGCGGCAGACATCAGGACCAAGGACAGCAGCAGCAGTCCGGAAATACGTGCCATCGGATACGGCCGGCGCAGATCCTGCTCCGGCAAGGCCGCCAGCCATTGCTGCACCCGTTGACGCTGCAAGGCCACCAGACGCGGTTCGGCTTCCGGGTTGCCGAACAGCAGATCGGCACTGTTTTCCATGACTGCCAGCGCATCAAGGCGCTTTATCAGCCAAGCTTCGTCCCTGTTCTTCAGTCGGCGCTGCAAAATGATGCCCAACAACAATAACGCAGTCGCTACAAACACACCGGCAGCAAAGGTCCCGAAGCTCCGCCAGAGGATGAAGCCCATGGCTGCCAACAGCGGAAGGCTTGTGACAAGCGCGATGCCGGCTTCACGCCGGCGAGCCTGCCTGAGCCAGCGCATTGGACGCGCCACGACCGTCATGCCGGCAAGCTCCGGCCAGGTCGTGTGGCCAGAACGCGTTCGGCAACGAACAACAGCGCGACGCCAAGCATCAGCCACGGTTGCAACGGTTGCGGATCGGGCACGACAGGCGCGGCACCGGTACGTGGCTGTTGCATTGAGGCAAACGTGGCATCCGGTTGGGGTGATGTCGTCAGCACGGCCTGTAAACGCTCCGGAAAGGCGGCATCAAGCAGTGGCGGGGTTTGCGTTGCATTCAAGGGCTGTCGCCATTGAAGAATGCGCCCTTTGCCGACGGCCTGCTGCACGAGTAGGATGCTGCCGTCTTCCGCCCGCCAAAGCACGTCAGATGTTCCGGCATCGATTGCCGCATCCGGTGCCAGCATCAGCGTGCCGCCACCTTGAACCCACCGGCGAGCCGTTTTCGGAATTTTTCCGGAAGATAGATACACCCATATCCGCGCCGATTCCGGCGGTACGGCATCCGCGGCAAGTATCGGCACGTCGCGTTGCTTCGCCTCCGGCAAATGCGCTTGCCAGACCCGGTAGGCGGCACGGAAATACCGTGCACTGTCGGCCTTGGCCGGATCGGGTGTAAGCACCATGGCTGGCAGTTCATGCAGCGATTCATGTTCATGCATCTGGCCTTTGACAACCCGCCAATTCACCGGGCGCTGCAATTGCAGGCGTTCTGCATCCCAGCCGTGCAGACGTTCCGGAACCAACACCGTCAAGCGGGTTCCGGCGGGAAGCTTTGCATCCAGTTCGCGCAATAGACTTGCTACCGGCACCGTCGCGCTTGGCGCAGGACGCTCAGCTGTCGGAAATCCCGGAGCCAGCCAATGCCGGCTGATTGATTTCTCCGTAGACAGCTCGGCATCGGATGGCCAGATTACGCCCGGAACCGCCACCAACCAATGTTCCGGGGCCGACGAATGATGACGCACCGGAATCGCCAGAAAAAGCACAAGCAAGGTCAGCAGAAGCAAGCGAATCAGCAACAACAGCCATTCCTGCACGATCGGCTGACGGCGGGGACGGAAGCGGGCCTGCAACCAACGCAAGGCGGCGAAATCGGTGCGCTGCTGCTGCGAGCGCCGGCTGAGGTGAATCAGCACCGGCAGTGCCAGGGCAATCAGAGCGAACAACGCGGAGGGAAGAAGAAAATTCATGCGCCTTCCTGGAAGCGCGCCTTGCCCTGCGCGAACAGACGTTGCAATGGCGCGTCGAGACCTTCATCCAGAACATACGGCACATGGCGGATGCCGGCCGCGTTCAGGCGCAGCGCCAATTCCCTGCAGGCCGCGGAAAACGCATGCAGATAATCGTCGCGGGCGGCGGCGGCATCGGTCAACACCGTCGCGCCGGATTCGACATCGATGAAACGACGGCCGTCGCGGAACGGAAAGTCGCGCTCTTCGACTGTCATGATCTGGATGTTCAGCACCTCGCGTCGGGCTGCGGCAAGCCGCTCGCTTAATGCCAAAGCGCGTTCGTCGAAATCATCACTGAGCAGCAGTACCAGATCGTTGGCATGGATGCGTTCCCAAATCGGCCGACAGCCGGCTTCATCCGGCCAAGCACCGGCGGCGGTCAAGCCGCCCAGAACCTGCAGACAACGATCGCGATGGCGGGTACCGCTGCCGGCATTGATGACTTGCAGACGGTCGCCGCTGACGGCAATCAAGCCGAAACGGTCCCCCTGCCGACAGGCCAATTCGAATAGACAGGCCGCCTGCACCTTCGCGGCCTGCAAACGGCTCCAGCCGGGCCGCCCGGCGTCGGACTGCGCCATCGAAGCACTCGCATCGAGCAGGACCCAGGCAGCCAAGGGACTGTCGCGCTCGGATTCCCGCACGAAAAATTTATCGGAGCGCGCATACAGCTTCCAGTCGATTTGGCGCGGCTCATCGCCGGGTTCATAGGCGCGATATTGGGCGAATTCCATGCCGGCGCCACGCGAACGGCTGTGATGCTGGCCGATGCCGAGTGCGCCGGACACCCGCCGTGACACCAGACGCAAGCCTTTCAGGCGCGCCCGGACATCGGCGGGAATCAAATCGGGTCCGGCCATAGCCTTACGGCTCAGCGCGGGTATGGGACCGCTGCCAACAGCAGGGCCACCACATCGTCGGCGCTTTTCTGTTCGGCTTCGGCCATGAAGGTCAACAGCAGGCGATGGCGCAGCACCGGCGGCGCCAATGCACGCACATCATCTTCAGTGACGGCGAAGCGGCCGTGAATCAGCGCACGCGCCTTGGCACTGAGCACCAGCGCCTGCCCGGCACGCGGACCGGCGCCCCATTTGACCCATTGCCCGATGCCCGGCGTTTGGGATTGCGGTCGGCTGGCGCGGACTAGACGATTGATCCAGACCAGCATGTCGGGGCTGATGTGGACTTCCCTCACCAGCTTCTGCAGACCGAGCACGGCTTCGCCGGCCATCACCATCGGCACGCGGGAAGAGCCGCTGCCGGTGGTCTGCATCAGGATGTCGCGCTCTTCGTTTTCGCTCGGATAATCGACACGGATATGCAGCAGGAAACGGTCGAGCTGCGCTTCCGGCAGCGGATAGGTTCCGGCCTGCTCCAGCGGATTCTGGGTCGCCAGCACGAAGAACGGTTCCGGCAGCGCATGAGTGATCCCGGCATAGCTGACGGTATGTTCCTGCATGGCCTCCAACAGGGCGGCCTGGGTTTTCGGTGGCGTGCGGTTGAGCTCGTCGGCCAGCAGCAGATTGGTGAATACCGGACCGGGCTGGAATTTGAAATGACGTTTGCCGGTGCCATGGTCTTCTTCCAGAATTTCGGTGCCGAGGATATCGCTCGGCATCAGATCGGGCGTGAACTGGATCCGCCGGAACGACAGCGCCAGTGCCTGCCCGAGTGAGCGCACCAGCAGGGTCTTGCCCAGCCCAGGCACACCTTCAAGCAGGCAGTGGCCACCGGCCAGCAGACCGATCAGCAGTTGTTCGACCACCGCATCCTGGCCGACGATGGCCTTGCCGATGGCGGCACGCAGCTCGCCGAGCTGTTTGAGGGTGGCTTGGATATCGGCTTCGGTACTGGTCATGGCGGGCATTTCCGGTTGGGGTTATATGGCATCAGGCGTTCAGGGCGTACATCACGATATTGACCGCGAACTTGGTGTTGTCTTCGGCCAGGAAGCGCTTGTTGCGCCAATCGTAATCCCACTCACAGCCGTAATCCTTGTTGCTGTAAAGCAGGCCGAGACGGCCGTCGAATTCGATGCCTTTGAGGTAATCATGCACGATATCGTCGCCCCAGCCATTCAATTCGAAACTGGTGGTCGGCGGCTCGCTGAAGCGGAAGAAGCTGGAGTACAGCGGGTGCGTATTGGGAATCTTGCGTAGCGCCTTCGGTCCGAAAATGGAGGCCATCTGGGCCTCGAAGGATTTGGCGAACAGGCCATCGATGTCGTGGTTGCAGTCGTCCACGAACATGAACCCGCCGCTGCGCAGATAGGCTTCGAAGTTACGGCGCTCGGCTGGACTGAACTGGACCAGTTTGTGCCCGGCCAGATAGCAGAAGGGCGCCAGCCGCATTTTCGGGTCCGACAGGGCGATGACGTGTTCTTTCGGGTCGACCCGCAGGCTGGTGTAATCGATCAGCGAGGTAATGATGTTGGACGGCATACGCGCATCCACATCCCAGTCCCCGGACTCGTACATCAGGCGGGTGAAGCAGAAATCGTATTCGGGGCCTGCGGCGGCCACGCGCGGCAGTGCGGCCATGGCCGCACCGCCGAGCATCAAACGCAGGAAGTCGGCACGGTCCATGCCGGCTCCCGGGGCGTCACACGGCGTCCGACAGGGACGTGAAGGTGAAATCGCGGATTTTCATCGGCGGAATCATCATCACGAACGGCGATTCATCGTCGCCGAGGCGGATCGGCTTGCCGAGTTCTTCGATGTTGTTGAGCATGATCACCGGCGACTCGTTGAAACGGAAGTTCTTGATCGGGTATTTGATTTCACCGTTCTCGATGTAGAAGGTGCCGTCGCGGGTCAGACCGGTCAACAGCACGGTCTGCGGATCGACCATGCGGATGTACCAGGTGCGGGTGACCAGAATCCCTTTCGCGGTGCCCTTGACCAGATCCATGGTGGACTTGGTTCCGCCAGCCATGATCAGGTTGCCGGGCGAGCCCTTGGCTTCCTTGCCCTTGAGCTTGGCCCAGTAACGGGAATACTCGAGATAGGACACCTTGCCTTTGTCGATGATGGTCATCTTCTCGCGCGGCAGACCCTCGCCGTCCCAGGGCATCACCGGCACATCCGGATTCCAGGGATCGGTATGCAGGCTGACGCGCGGATCGAACACCTGCTCGCCGAGCTTGTTGCCGCCGCCCTTCTTGGTCAGGAAGCTGCGGCCTTCATCGGACTGGCGGGCATCGAAGCCGTTTATCATGAAGGAAATCAAGCCGGCCGAAGCCGCCGGTTCCAGAATAACGGTGTACTTGCCCGGCTCCAATGCTTTCGCGCCGCGAGAGCCCTTGGCTTTCTGGATGGCCGTCTGGATTTCGCGCGAGGCCTTGAAGTCGTCGAGGCTGCCGGCATTGCGGGCGACCCAGCCGGAGCCGGTGCCGTCCTCGGTGCGCACGGTGCAGGTGTAATCCAGACCGGTCGACTGCTGATAGGCGAAATTGCCATTGCTGTTGGCCGAAGCGAAGAAGCCGACGCTGTCGGACAGAAAGCCGGCGGCGATCAGGCCGTCGTTCTTGCAGGGATTGATCGAATCGGCAGCGACCTGCGCGCGGTATTCCGGGGTAATGGCGGCGATGCCGGCGTTATAGGTCGGCGTCGGCTTATAGGTCTGCTTGCCGATGGCCGGAACGAACTCCTCGTTCTCGGGCGCCAGGCGCGCCAGTTCCTCGGCACGGCGGACCACGCGCGCCAGTGATTCGTCATCGAACTCGTTGATGGTAGCGACGCCGACACGCTTGCCGAACGCGACCTGCACCGCCAGTTCGGCATTGGTGACGATGCCGCTGGTGGACACGTTGTTCAGCGCGAAGCGGATGTTGCCGTTGATGCCGCCGCCGAGGGTGGCGGTGCATTCGTCGGCCTTGCTCAGCGCGATGACCTTGTCGAGGATCGCTTTGGCCTGTTGTTCCGTATACATGCTCATGGATGCTTGCTCCTGTAGTGAGGTCGGTTAGCCCAGGGACCGGGCCGTGCTGATGACGTTGATGCCGTCGAAGCGCGCGGTACTGGAACCGTGCGAGACCGCGGAAACCTGGCCGGGCTGGCCCTTGCCGTCAAAGAACGAACCGCCGAAACGGTAGTCGCGCTCGTCGCAGATAGCCGAGCAGGCGCTCCAGAATTCCGGGGTGCGGATCTGGTAGGCGACGTCCTCGACCATGCCCTTGATTTTGCCGTTCTCGATTTCATAGAACAACTGGCCACCGAACTGGGCGTTGTAGCGCTGCTGGTCGATCGAGAACGAACCGTCGCCGATGATGTAGATGCCTTTCTCGACATTTTCGATCATGTCGGCCACCGACAGCGGTGATTTACCCGGTTCAAGCGACACATTGGCCATGCGCTGGAACTGCACACTCGACCAGGAGTCGGCATAACAGCAGCCGTGCGACTCGGATTCACCGATGATATGGGCCTGGTCGCGGATGGCCTGGTAGTTGACCAATGTTCCGTCCTTGACCAAATCCCAGCGCTTGGTGCGGACGCCTTCATCGTCATAGCCGACGGCGCCGAGAGTGTTCGGCTGGACCTTGTCGGCGAACAGGGTAACCCGGTCGCTGCCGTATTTGAACTTGTCTTTCAGTTTGTCGATGGTGGCGAAGCTGGTGCCGGCATAGTTGGCTTCGTAACCGAGCACGCGGTCGAGCTCGAGCGGGTGTCCGACGTTCTCATGGATGGTGAGCCAGAGGTGCGAAGGGTCGAGCACCAGATCGTACTTGCCGGGCTTGACTGAGGGCGCTTTCAGTTTCAACTGCGCCTGCTTGGCGGCGGCAATGGCGTCTTCCTTCATGTCAAAGCGGTCGTTGTAGGCCATCAGGCCATTGGGCAGTTCGATGTGGCGGTCGCCGTCGAGGTATTCATAGCCCATGCCCATCGGCGAGGACAGGCTGTCACGGCTGCGGAACTTGCCGGTGGTCTTGTCGATGGCGGTGACCGTGAAGGTCGGCCAGATCCGGTGCACATCCTGATCGATGTAGGAACCATCGGTGGAGGCGAAATATTTTTGTTCGTTGACCAGAAACAGCATCGAGTTCACGAAATTGGCGCCGGCGGCCATGGCCGCGCTGTTGGCGGAAAGCAGAAGATCAACTTTTTCCTTGACCGGCACTTCCATCGCATTTTTCTTGATCGGCGTCGCCCAGGACACCTCGCCGACGCCCTTGACCGGCGCCAACTGCACCGGCTTGGTCTGTGACTTGGCATTGGCTTTGGCGATGGCGACCGCCTGCTGGGCGGCTTTAGCGATAGCCGCATTGCTGAGGTCGCTGGTCGCCGCGAAGCCCCAGGTGCCATTGGCGATGACGCGGACCCCGGCACCGATGGACTCGGTGTTGACCACGTTCTGCACCTTGTCTTCGCGGGTAATCACGAATTGGCGCATATAGCGGCCGATGCGGACGTCACAGTAGCTGGCACCAGCAGCGGTTGCGGCGTTCATGGCGATATCGGCCAGCACTTTCTTGCGTGCCGGATCCATTTTGGTCAGCAATGCCTCGGCCGCCACGGCATTGCCGAAGCCGGGAATCATGAAGCCGCTCAGGCCAATGCCCGATGCCGCCAAGAAATGTCGTCTATCCATCGCAGTGCTCCTGGGTTGTAGAGGGGGTCGCGCCGCCGGACGACGGCGTGCGAATCCCCATCATAGAGAAGGCCGCACGGCATTGGCATAGCCCATAAGTCATGCCGGCGGGACTCATCCGAGTGAGCGCGCGGTATTGATGATGTTGATGCCGTCGAAACGGGTGGTGGCTGCACCGTGGGAGACCGCCGACACCTGGGACGGCTGGCCTTTACCGTCGAAGAAGGACCCGCCATGCCGGAAATCGCTTTCATCGCAGATCGCGGTGCAGGCGTTCCAGAACTCCGGGGTCCGGATCTGGTAGGCCACATCTTCGATCATGCCGGTGATTTTGCCGTTCTCGATTTCATAGAACAACTGGCCGCCGAACTGGGCGTTGTAACGCTGCTGATCGATCGAGAATGAGCCGCGGCCGAGGATGTAGATGCCTTTCTCGACGTTTTTGATCATGTCTGCGGGCTTCAGGGGCTTTTTACCCGGCGACAGCGAAACGTTCGCCATGCGCTGGAACTGTACATCCGACCAGCTCTGCGCATAGCAGCAGCCCTGCGATTCGGCCTCACCGATGATGTGGGCCTGGTCGCGGATGGCCTGGTAATTGACCAGAATGCCGTCCTTGACCAGATCCCAGCGTTTGGTGCGCACGCCTTCATCGTCATAGCCGACGGCACCGAGCGTTCCCGGCACGGTCTTGTCGGCGAACAGGGTGACGATGTCGCTGCCGTAGCGGAAGCCCTGCTCGCGCTTGTCGAGCGTGGCGAAACTGGTGCCGGCGAAGTTGGCTTCATAACCCAGCACACGGTCGAGTTCCAACGGGTGGCCCACGTTTTCATGGATGGTCAGGAAAAGATTGCTCGGATCAAGTACCAGGTCGTACTTGCCCGGCTTGACCGAGGGTGCCTTGAGTTTCTGCAGGGCATGCCGTGCCGCCTGCTCGGCATCCTCGCGCATGTCATAACGGTCTTTGTAAGCAGTAAGGCCGTTTGGTAGAGCGATACTGCGACCGCCCTCGAGGTACTCGTAGCCCATGCCCATCGGCGACGACAGCGCATTGCGGCTGCGGAACTTGCCGCTGGCCTTGTCGATGGCGGTGACATTGAAGTTCGGCCAGATGCGATGCACGTCCTGATCGATATAGGAACCGTCGGTGGAGGCGAAATATTTCTGTTCATTGACGATGAACAGCTGCGAGTTGATGAAGTTGGCGCCAGCGGCCATGGCCGCGGCATTCACGCCGAGCAGCAGCTCGACCTTGTCCTTGACCGGAACCGCCATGGCGTTGCGGCCGATCGGCGTGGCCCAGGACACCTGCCCGACGCCCTTGACCGGCGCCAGACGCACCGGCTCGGTCTGCGCAACGCTGTTGGCTTTGGCGATGGCCACCGCCTGCCGTGCAGCACGCGCGATGCCGTCATTGCTCAGATCGCTGCTGGCGGCAAAACCCCAGGTGCCATTGACGATGACGCGGATGCCGGCACCGGTGGATTCGCTGTTGAGCACGCTCTGAACGCGCTTTTCGCGGGTGGTGATGGATTGCCGCAGATAGCGGCCGATGCGGACATCGCAGTAACTGGCGCCGGCAGCGGTAGCGGCACCGAGTGCGATGTCGGCCAGCACTTTCTTGCGGGCCGGGTCCATCGTTTCCAGAAGGGCTTCGGCGGCCACAGCACGGCCGAATCCGGGAATCATCAG
>Ga0315906_10002154_pt1 | contig 28162 bp, 23 predicted proteins | sample LakEriMetagenome_4_FD_203526 | JGI IMG/M metagenome (GOLD analysis project Ga0315906, IMG submission 203526) | Freshwater fungal communities from buoy surface, Lake Erie, Ohio, United States - Buoy 2 MA122 | ecosystem: Environmental > Aquatic > Freshwater > Lake > Lake biofilm | place: USA...
CTTGAAATCTATCAGCCAGGCAAAATCTTTGAAAAGCCAGAAAATAACATGCAGGTTTTCTTTGGCGCGGAGAGGGGGTTTCATAAAGCTTGGTAAACCACAAAACTAAGTTAAGAAGTCCTGATTTTAATGAGGCGCTAAACAAGGCTTTAAAGTCGCGAATTCAGGGCGGATTATAATTAGGACTATAGCTGCATAGGAACTTCCATCAGCAATATTCTGCCGTCGCTTTGCCATGTTATATCGAAGCTATCGGTATCCCATATACCAAAGCCATCGCGTTTGTGTAAATCTTGCCCCTCCATTATAAGGTCGCCTTCAATAATGAAGGCATAGACTCCGTTATTGGCGTCCTTAAGATTATAATGCAATTTTTGTCCCTTGTCGAATCGGCCCATGTGGAACCAGGCATTTTGATGAATCCAGGTGCCTTCGTCTGTCGACTTGGGCGAAAGAATTTGATGGAGTTCGTTTTTTCGTTCCAAATCAGCTAAGCGCATTTGGTCGTAACGCGGCTGCACATCCCTTTTATTGGGGAACAACCAAATTTGGAGAAAATTGGCCGATTCGTTTTCGTTCTTGTTGTATTCGCTGTGCATAATGCCTTTGCCTGCGCTCATAACCTGAATATCTCCCGCCTGAATAACATGGGTGTTGCCCATGCTGTCTTTATGTTGCAGAGCACCCTCCAGGGGGATGGAAATAATTTCCATGTTGTCGTGGGGATGGGTGCCGAAACCGGTGCCGCCAGCAATTATATCATCGTTTAGGACTCGCAGAACACCGAAATGCATCCGTTCCGGGTTGCGATAGTTGGCAAAGCTGAAAGTATGGTGGGTATCAAGCCATCCGTGATTGGCATAGCCTCTTGTTTTCGCTCGGTGCAATACGGTTTTAGCAGTTTTTTCTTCCATATTGGGTATATGATTAAACCCTACTTGTTCCATCATTTTATCGTATGTAGAATGCCCTTGGCTCGGGAATGCTTTGAGCAGCGAGGGTGCTGCAGCTGCCGCAGCTACGCCGACGATTGATTTTCGAATAAAGTTCTTTCGGTCCATACCTATGACGTTACATTTTCCAAAAACCTTTATAAGCAAATTGACTCACAGGGATGCGTCGCTGCGGTGTTAATTCGCGTGCCTTAAGCTCGTTGTTGAGCTTATCTGGCTCATCTCTGTAGCCAATAGCAATGATACTTACTGGCTCAAAACCCTCCCCAATATCGAAAAAACCTCTTGCTTTCGCGCTATCGAATCCTCCCATCTGATGGAGGTTGAGCCCTTCTGCCGTGGCTTGAATGCTCAATAACGCTATGGCTTGGCCAACATCATGCCAGGCAAATTTATTCTGTTTGAGGTTGTGGTTATGGAAGGTTTTTACCACACTAAGAACCAGCACGGGGGCCTTTCTGGCCCACGCATTACCCTCTAACAATGTTTCGGAAAGCTTATCCCATGCGGGTTCACCCTGAATGGCATAGACAAACCTCCAGGGTTGCTCATTAAAGGAGGAAGGAGCCCAACGGGCGGCCTCGAAAATGCGCATTAATACCGCTTCCTCCACCGGCTCCGCGCTATATGCCCTCCCGCTCCATCGATTGGCAATCGGCTTTAAAATACTATAATCTGGAGAAGACTTGGCCGAAAGCTCTTTTTTCATGTCAACCACCATTTTCGGTTAAATTTACTTACTCCTTTCTACAAATATGTCACGAGCTTGTTCTTAATTGCCTTGTTTGCGACTGGGCATGCAATGCGTAGATTTGACTTCAATGGAAGCAGATGTGGTAATTTCCGGGGCGGGACCGGCAGGTTGTTCAAGTGCTATTTCTTTGAACAACAGCGGGTTAAAGGTTATTTTGATTGATAAGAGTGGTTTTCCCAGAGACAAAGTTTGTGGTGATGCGCTAAGTCTCGATGTGGTTAACCAGTTGTCAATGTTAAGTCCCGCTTTGGCTGAAAATTTTCGCAGCCTGGAGAACAAAACAGCATCAGGCGGCGTAATTATTTCTTCCCCGGCGGGAACTGCTGTCGAATTGCCTTTTTTTCATAATGGGGTACCCGCACAGGGCTATGTTAGCCCTCGGAAAGACTTCGATAATTTTCTTTTCCAATATATACGGGATGAGGGAAAAACAATATCGTTAGATAACTGCGCCTTAAAGGAATTTCGGCGGAAGAATGGTTTCTGGGAACTGGAAACTGAGGCAGGAATGATTCGGTGTCGCTTCCTTTTGGCGGCTGACGGGGCGAATTCGGTAATTGCCCGAAAATTATTTCCGGGAAACACCCTAAAAAGTCATCAAAGCGCAGGATTGCGATGCTATTACGAAGGTGTGGAGGGATTGCACCCGCAGGGGTTTATAGAATTGCACTTTTTTGAACCATTAAATCCGGGGTATTTCTGGATTTTCCCTCTCCCGGGAGGACTGAGCAATGTGGGTCTTGGTGTTCCTTCGCGCTTTCTAGGGAAACGAAAAATTAACCTTAAGCAACAATTTGCAGACATCATTAGGGAGCACCCCATTATCCGGGAGCGATTTCGCTTCGCTCGCCCGCTTGAAGAGCCGAAAGGGTATGGGCTTCCGCTGGGAAGCAGCAAAAGGCGTTTAAGCGGTGATGGTATTCTCTTACTCGGGGATGCCGCAGGCTTAATAGATCCACTTAGCGGCGAAGGCATCGGGAATGCCATACGCAGCGGAAGGGTCGCCGCCGATCAAGTTATGCGCTGTTTTTCCTCTTCCCGATTTGATGCGGCATTTACAAGGGCATACGATCGCGAGATATATCGCCGGATGAACGGAGAATTTAGCCTTTCGCGTACACTGCAAGGGCTGGCATCCAATTCGTTTCTTTTTAACGCGCTATGGTCTAAGGCATCGAAAAATGAAACTATGCGTATGTTTTTGGCCGATGCCATGGCCGACAACCGGGTAAAGCGAAGGTTATTGAATCCGTTATTTTACCTGAAGCTCCTGAGATAAACCGATTATAACACCATGAACATTGAGCATTTCAGAAATTATTGTCTCTCTTTTCCTGGCGTAACAGAGGATATGCCTTTTGGCGGAGATACCCTGGTTTTCCGTGTTGGGGGTAAAATATTTGCTCTTACCGGGACAGATAATTTTGAATTTGTAAACCTAAAAAGCTCGCCGCAACAAGCAATGGATCTTCGCGAGCAATATGAAGGTATTAGGCCGGGCTACCACATGAATAAAAAGTATTGGAACTCTGTCTATACGAGAAAAGATGTTCCCGATGCCCTCTTTTACGAGCTGATAGACCTTAGTTACCGACTTATCTTCAATGCATTGTCAGTGAAAGAAAGAGGCAGTCTCAATTCCAGTGCTTCAGCATCGTAAATTAGCGCCGTAATCAGTTGGTATGGAAGATAATTTTCGCAATATCAATTCTCTGGGTGGAGAATTGCTGGAAGGAATAAACAGAATGAATGCTGGTCAGTTAAGCATTGGCGAATTGGAATCGCTTACTGAGGTAGCTAGGGAGATCTATGAGCGCATGGTAATTCTTCGATACAAGGCGTACGATCAGCTCGTGGAAGAAGCAGAAAGTACAGGAGACGAAGGTTTTTCAGACAAGGATCGGGGGAGTCTTGCAGAGCTTGTAGAACAAGTATTGCCGGAAATTTCGTTTAAGGAAGAAGTTTCGTTGGAGCCGGCGCTGAGCTTGTCTATAGATTTCTCTGCCATAGAGGAAACGGTTGTTCCGGAAAGGATAATGGACGAGGCCCCAGTAGAAACTACAAAGCCAGCAGGAGAAACCACCTCGTCGGAGTCGTCCATTAACGAAAGGCTTGGCCGAGAAGAAGCGAGTCTGGCCGACAAGCTAAGTAAATCGCCCATTGCAGATCTCCGCAAAGCGGTAGGTCTCAATCAAAAATTCAGTTTTATTTCAGCTCTCTTTTCGGGAGATTCCAAGGCATACGATACGTTGATGGAGTCTTTGAATGCGGCGCCGGACTATGTGGAGGCGGCTCGAATAGTAAGAGATGAGATGAAGAAGCGGGCCTGGGATAGCGAGGACCACAACGTGTTGGTACTTCAAAATCTTATCGAACGACGCTTTCGATGAGCAAAGGCGGTCTGGTGCTTGTGCCTACGCCAATCGGTAACCTTGGCGATATCACACTCCGCGCTCTGGAAGTACTTAAGTCGGCAACAGCTGTTTACGCCGAAGATACCCGAGTTACGCGTAAACTTTTTGCTCATTTTGGCATAACTACGCCCCTTTCGGCATTTCACCAGCACAACGAACACCAAATAACTTCCCGTTTGGTTGAAAAGATGCTTGCCGGCGACACTATCGTACTGGTTAGCGATGCTGGCACGCCTGGGATTTCTGATCCGGCATATCTCCTTGTAAGGGAATCGATACGAAACGATATAAAGGTGGAGTGTTTGCCCGGGCCAGTTGCCTTAATTCCGGCACTCGTTGCTTCAGGCTTCCCCTGCGATCGTTTCGTGTTTGAAGGATTCCTTCCGCATAAAAAAGGTCGGCAAAAACGCTTGCTAGCCTTGGCAAGTGAAGAGCGTACCATTGTACTTTACGAGAGTCCTTATCGCTTGCGTAAATTACTGGAAGAAGTAAGCAATATATTTGGTCCGGATCGGGAAGCTTGTGTTTGCCGCGAATTATCGAAGCTGCATGAAACATACCATCGGGGAACGGTTGCCCTGCTTACAGAGCACTTTACTAAAAACGAACCCAAAGGAGAGATAGTAGTGGTGCTTGCCGGAAAAGGGGCTGGAAAATCTACTGGGGAAGATTTAGAGGAATAGCTTGGAAATAAGTTCTTCCACTTTTTGAATTTTCACGATTTTAATCGAGAAGTCAGTTTGAATTATTCCCTTGGTAAATCCCGAAATACAAATTTGCCGAAGGCCCATTTTTTCGGCTTCGCGAATGCGTTGTTCAACCCGGGTTACTGCCCGAACTTCCCCCGATAATCCGACTTCTCCAGCGAAAGCCGTCGATTCCGGAACCGGCAAATCCCTGCTTGAAGAGTAAATGGCAGCAATAACTGCGAGGTCTATCGCCGGATCTTCCACGCGAATGCCTCCGGTTATATTGAGAAATACGTCCCGAATCGCCAAACTGAAGCCCGCTCTTTTTTCGAGCACTGCCAACAGCATATTTAGCCGACGGGTATCAAAACCTGTGGTAGAGCGCTGCGGGGTGCCATATACCGCCGTGCTAACCAGTGCCTGAATTTCAATCAGCATTGGCCTAAGGCCTTCAATGGTGGCAGCAAGCGCTACTCCGGATACATTCTCGTCGTGTTCGCTCAGCAATACTTCCGAAGGATTCTGAACCGGCCGCAATCCAATGCCAGACATTTCGTATATGCCAAGTTCATTGGTGCTTCCGAAACGATTTTTTACCGCCCGAAGCAGTCGATACAAATGGTTTCTGTCGCCTTCAAATTGAAGCACGGTATCTACCATGTGCTCCAGCACTTTTGGTCCGGCAATGGTGCCTTCTTTGGTTATATGGCCAACAAGGATAACGGGCACCCCGCTTTCCTTAGCGTATTTCATCAATTCGGAAGTACATTGCCGTATTTGCGAAATACTTCCCGATCCGGATTCGACAAACGGCGAGCTTAAGGTTTGAATGGAATCGACAATTACCAGCTGCGGCTCTATTTCCCGAAGCAGGGGAAATACCGCGGCGGTATCGGTTTCGCAAAGAACCACGAAGTTATCATGCAAAGGGCCTACTCGCTCAGCGCGCATCCGAATTTGTTCGGGACTCTCTTCTCCGGAAATATAAAGGGTGGCAACCTTAGGAAGCAATAGCGCAATTTGAAGAAGAAGCGTTGATTTACCGATGCCGGGTTCACCCGCGATAAGGGTTAAACTTCCAGGAACCAAGCCGCCGCCAAGAACCCTGTTTAATTCGGTATCCTTCATGTCGATTCTGGGCCGGTTCTCTATCGAGACATCTTTGAGGAGCTTAGGCCTGACAGGAGTTTTCTTTCCGGATGAACCCGGAATCCCCTTTTTGTCTTCAGGTTTTACTATTTCCTCTACAAAGGTGTTCCACTCACTACAGGACGGACATTTGCCCACCCATTTGGCAGATTCGGTACCGCAGTTTTGGCAGAAGTATACCGTTCGGATTTTGGCCATGTGCGAATTTACTCTTTGTATGGCTAGTGCGAACGCCGGAAAAGATTTAAAAATAAAAACCCCCGGAAACGAACGGTATCCGGGGATTTTTCCAAGAAATAATAAATTTATTTTACGAGCGTTACAGCTCCCTTCGCTTCATTTTTATTGGGAAGAATCAAAACGTAATAATAGGTTCCGGCTTCGAGACCTTCGGCATCCCAATTGTTCTTGTAATTATCGCTTTCGAAAACGAGATTTCCCCACCGATTAAAGACTTTTAATGTAACGCCGCCGAAAGCGATGTAATTCTCCAGCCCATCGATGATGAAAATGTCATTCACATCGTCGTTGTTGGGAGAAAACACATTTGGCAATGTTATTAGACAGGCATCTAGATCTACGGGTACAGAAACAGCAGTGCTGCCACATACGTTGCTGGCGGAGATCATTACCGTAAATCCTTCTGGACAGAATTCCGTGGCTAGATCTCCGGAAATTACCTGCGAAGTACTAGAATTGTCTATAACATTATCAGTCTCTCCGCAATCAATTACCCACTCCCAGTTAAGGTTTCCGGCATTACCGGCATTGGCATTGAGGGTAACGTTGATTCCGGGGCAGAGGTTTTGGATGGAAGAGGGATTTACGGATAGCTCGGGACTGAATTCAAAGTTAACATTGCCGCAATCGGAAATTGATTCGCAGGCATTGGTTGCGGTAACACAATATTGGCCGTTTTGGGAGACCGCAATGGAAGAGGAAGATTGACCACCGGACCATTCAAAAGCAACCCCATCCTGATTAACCGAGGCAACGAGGGTTCCCTGGGATTGGTCACAAAGATTGAGATTGTTAACGCTGAGGCTAAGATCCTCGACAATGGTCAGCGTAAATTCGGCCTCTACGATTCCGCAATCGTTTACAGCGCTAATGGAGTAAAGGCCATTTTGGGTAAGCGTTTCCTGGCTATTGGAAGAGGAGAACCCGTTGGGACCTTCCCAGCTGTAGATATAGGAGTCGTCGTCGTTGGCTACCGGATCGATAACGATGGAAGGGTCCCCGCAAAGCAGATAGGAAGCCTCCAAAGGGTTGGCAACAGGAGTAGGCTCCAAGACTACGCTGAAATTGGCATTTACGTTGCCGCATTGGTTTTGAACGCTTACGGAATAGTCTCCGCTTTGGGTAAGTGTTTCCTGGCTATTGGAAGAGGAGAAGCCGTTGGGTCCTTGCCAGCTGTAGGTATAGGAGTCATCGTCATTGGTCACCGGGTCGATAGTTAGGGAAGCCTGATCGCAAAGCAGGTAGTTTGTCAGCAGGGGACTTTCCAAGGGAGTGGGATCTAGCAAGACAAAGAAGTTCTGGGAGTCGGTTCCGCAGTCGTTTTCGACACTTACGGAATAGTTTCCGGTCTGGGTAATGGTTACGCTGCTTTCCGATGAGTTCAGGCCGGGTCCGGACCAGGAGTAGACAATAGATTCATGGTCAATGGCGATAGGGTCCAACGTAATAGAGGACTGGTCGCAGAGCAGATACTCAGTCTCCAACTCCAGTTGGGGAATGGGATCGATTAATACATCAATACATGCCTGTGGCGATCCGCAGGCATTGGAAACCGTAACACAATAGGTTCCGCTTTCGGATACGATAATGGAAGGCTCCGTTTGACCATTATCCCAAGAGATGGAAGCATCTCCCAGGGGGTTGTTTATTTCGGGTACGAGCTCGGCCTGCCCGGCTCCGCAGTCGGATAGGCTGGGATCGATGGTTACCCCGGGGGTAGCTGAATAGGTTACTTCATAGAAGTAATCGATGCCGCAGGTGGCCGAGAAGAAGTGGAGGTTGTATGTTCCGTAATCTCCGGGAGAGAAGGTGCTGTTCCACTGTGTTTCATCGCTGAAGGATGATCCCTCCGGCCCGTCGATCACTTCCCAGTAACCAACGGGAGGCGAACTGGGGCAGGCGGCAAATCCGGACCAGATTAATCCCTCTCCGGTAAGTGGAATGGTGAACAGCTGCAGGGGGCTATTGGTACAGTTAAGAGCCTTTAAGGAATGTGTTCCTGTAGAGTTTCCGGGGTCATAGAAAATTTCAATAAAATCGCCGTAGTAGATAGTGAATCCGGGTGTCCAAAGCGGAGTATTGGGAGTAGGCGCCTGCACATTTTCCAGGATGAGTTCGCCATTCACATAAATATCCAGACTAGCTAAGGTCCAGTTACCCTGGGTATTGAACATATACAGGGTAAAATTGCCGGCATCAGCAGAGGCATACCCGCAGCAAAACTCCAAATCTTGAAGACCCTCGCAATAGGCTCCGGACCAGGTATCCTCCGGGATGGTGGCATCAGTGGCGTCGATATTGAAGATACGCTGACCGATACATCCTCCATCGGTGGTTACTTGAAGGACGAATGTTCCTGCTGAGAGGTAGGCGCTTTGTTGGGAGGTATTATCGCTGTAGATGGTTCCGGGATAATCAAGATAATTAGCCCAGCTGTAGGTGTTATAGACGTTATTGCTGGTAACTAGGGTGGAGTCATTGGAACAAATGGGCTGCTCGGCAATGGTAATCGGAGGAATGAAGTAATCAGTTTCTACTGTTTCAACACTTGCCGAACTGCTGCAACCCTGATAAAATCCGGTAACGGTAATTAAACCGTCGGAGGACACTTCGCAGGATTGTTCAGAACACCCCGTATTCCAAACGTACTCATCAAACCCGGTGCTGGCGGTAAGCAGCGTAGATCCGCCGCCACAAAAGTCAAGCGTGCCGGAGATAGTAATTTCAGGAACTTCTTCTTCCAGTACTTCCACGTAAAAAACGAAGGTGGTTGTCGCGTTAGGATTGCCGTTGTCTGTTCCTGTTAGCGTTAATTCGTTAATCCCGGTGTTATTTGCATTCCCTGTAAACGTGCAGGAAAAAGTCGCAGTGTTTCCATTGGTAATGGACACATCAGAAATTCCGGACATTCCGCCATTGTCAAAAACAATATTCGTTATTTGACCATTTTCGGGCGAGAGGAATTGAACCTCAAAGTCCAAACTGGCGTTTTGGCAAAGTTTCAATGTGTCGCAAATAGTGGCTCCGGTAACTATGGGAGGAATATTGTTGTTGTTGTCTTCCGCGCAGACATCAAAAACAAAAGATTTTAAATCGAGCCAGTTGATGCCGTCATCTGCTCCAAATGGCCCGTCATAATTATCGTTGTTTTGGTTAAACCGACCGAACTGAACGAAATTCGAATTGTTCCCCCGATTGGCGCCAGCAGTTGCCGCAGTTCCGCCAAATCCTCCAACTCCTCCCGAGGCAGAACCTGTGGTCCATTGCATATCTCGGTAACAAAAGGCTACGTTTCTCCCAACCCCTACAAACTCATTGGAACCATTGGTAATAATAATCTGGAAATTATTCACCTTGTCCGTGGCGTCGGGAAAATAACCTACATCAATCCAATTAATATATACCGCATCCTGGGTTACCTTGTAAAACACATCACCGCAATTGTTGCAACTTAAATCTACATCAGCCCAAAACGGAGCTATCATGGCAGTTCCCATCGGAAATCCCTGTGGTGTAAAAGTGCCGAACCCATCACCGAAAGAAATATTTCCATTCGTGTTTATATAAAAACTAGAGTAATTGTCACCGTACAAACAAAATGAAAAGGGAATGGGAATTTGATTGCTAGATCCATCATCCACGTTGGGATTCGAAGGAAAGCCAGCCTGCGTATACGACGCATCGGGTTCAACCCAGCAGCCGCAGTCGACGTTTCTGTTGTTTACACCATGTCCTGCAGAATATATCTCCGTATGAATCGCAGTGGAAATTTCCGGGGGGTTAACTAAAATAAGACCATCTTCAAAAAGGTCTCCGGAAGCTTTCAATGCATCGTATTCGTCGCTTCCGATAGTAATTTGCTGGGCACCAACAGTCATATAACCCAATAAGGTGGTGGCAACTGAGAGGAGCCTGTATAAATCCTTGAAATTCACTGTCATTAATGTGGTTTTGGTAGTAAAAAACGCGGCAAATATAGCCCATTATCGGTTTAGGGTAAGAGATTGGCGCTCAACAACCACCTCTCCGCCATGACCTTTTACTTCAGCAATTACCAGGTAGTTCCCTGCCGGCATAGGATTGCCAAACCGGTCATTTCCGTCCCAGGCTATTTGATCCTCCCGAGACTCAAAAACTAAGAGTCCTTCCTGCGAGTATATGCGAAGCGTGTAGTCTTTAACCTGTTCAGAATCTGCGATGTTCAAATCATAAAAATCGTTCACCCCCGGACTGCCTCCCGGCGAGAACACATTAGGTAAAACGACCTTAATGCGATACGTCGCGACAGCCTCCGTACACTGTATAAATTCAGCCCCTCCCGGCATAATTGCCTTGGCACAAACTTTATAGGTGCCAGACAGCTTAAACCGATGGTTTACCCTCTTGCCGGTCATCGAACTGCCATCCCCGAAATCCCAGGAGTAGGAAGCTGCCTCATGGCTTTTTGCGCTGAACATCCAAAGCAATGGATCAGCTTCGTCCTGGTGAGAAAGTAACACTACTTCCAAAGAAATATCCTTTGTACGGTCGACGTGCTCTTTATGGGGGCCATTTTCAGCCGAGACCTTTTCATCTGTATCGTTTTCATCCGCAGTAGAATACATTCCGGGTTCATCTTCACCGGTTGCGCTGCGCAAATCCCCGTCTTTGAGAGGGTCTTCGTCATCACTTTTTTGGGTAGAATTCGACTCAGGAGCATTTGCCGCGTGCCCTATCTCGCCCTTCTTTTGTTCGCCAAGCAATCTGTTTTTTTCGGGTGAACCCGTATTGCTTGGCCCGGAAGCAGCTTCAGATGTGCCATTGCTGATTTCAACAGCGGAAGGTGTCGGGGCTGTCGGGTTCGCCGGATAAATGGCAAAATAAATGCCGGCAACAAGGCTGCAAGACAACACAATGCCCGCCGCTACTTTACCTGCGAGAGGCAGTGAAAAGGAGCTTTTTGCGGCTAGGGAGGTTTTGCTTATACCGGTCCATAATTCGGGACTTACGGGAGATTCGTAATCCCGAAGGCCAGAACATATTTCCCTGAATTTAGCGTCTTCCATTATTTTCCTAATAATTCCTTGGAGGAAAGTTTTTTACTTAAAAAATTACGGGCTTTCAGAAACTGAGTTTTAGAGGTGTTTTCGCTAATACCCAACATTTCAGAAATCTCTTTATGGCCGTATCCTTCAACGGCAAAAAGGTTAAAAACGGTTCTATAACCTGATGGCATGCTTCCTATGAGCGCCATTAATTCCGCATGAGAAATGGCTGATAAAACTTCCGGATCTCCCGCATTACTTTGTTCGTTGGCTTCCAGTGAGTCATCGTAATTCATTTTCCGGTTTTTTCTCAGTTGGACCAAAGCAGTATTAACGATTACCATACGTATCCAACCACCCAGGTTTCCAGTTCCGCTGAATTGGTGCAATTTTTCGAATACTCTAACAAAGCCTTCCTGAAAAACATCTTCTGCTTCCTGTCTGCTGCCCATATAGCGCAGGCACAAACTCATCATTCGGCCGGCATGCTGTTCGTAGAGGGCTTTCTGACTCCCGGCATCTCCTCTCAGGCAACCCTTTACGATTTCTTCTTCGGTCATCGCTTAAATCTATAGATGCAATTTAGGTGCTTAAAGTTGTCTCTCTCTACTCTCTGGTGAGTATTATTTGCCAAAAGTCGACCATGTTCTACTTCAGGACAAGTATAAATAGATGAATTACAAATCTTTATAAAACTATTGGAACAAATATGACCATTGAGAAATAAATTGAACAACTTCGTTGGGCGAGCAGTTTGAGACAGCCGGAATCGCTGTATTTTTGTACGGATGAAACATATTCGGAATTTTTGCATCATCGCCCATATCGACCATGGTAAAAGTACTCTGGCCGATCGGCTTCTCCAGATAACGGGCACAGTAGATGAGCGTCGACTTCAGGAGCAAACGCTCGACGACATGGATCTTGAGAGGGAGAGAGGAATTACCATAAAAAGCCACGCCATCCAGATGAATTACACTTACAATGGCGTAAATTATGTTCTTAATCTAATTGACACTCCCGGTCACGTTGACTTTTCCTATGAGGTTTCTCGCTCGATTGCTGCTTGCGAGGGAGCCCTGCTTATTGTAGATGCTTCGCAAGGCATCGAGGCACAAACCATTTCCAATCTCTATTTAGCACTGGAGCACGATTTGGAAATTATTCCGGTGCTCAATAAAATGGATTTGCCTTCGGCGAACCCGGAAGAAGTTACAGATCAAATCGTGGACCTTATAGGCTGTAAAGCCACCGATGTAATCCCTGCCTCTGGAAAAACCGGTTTGGGGGTAAACGAAATTTTGGCAGCCATTATAGAGCGCGTTCCTCCCCCTTCAGGAGATCAGGCCGCGCCCCTTCAAGCGATGGTTTTCGATTCCGTTTTTAATTCGTTTCGGGGCATTATTGCTTATTTCCGCATTTTAAACGGCAGCATTCAAAAGGGAGACCATGTGAAGTTCATGAATACCGGAAGAGAATACCAGGCCGATGAAATAGGGGTGCTCGGACTGGATTTGATGCCGCGTAAGCAGGTAAACTGCGGAGACGTGGGGTATATAATTTCGGGAATAAAGGTGGCAAGAGAGGTTAAGGTAGGAGACACTATTACCTTAGTGGAGCGGCCATGTTCCAATGCGGTAAAAGGATTCGAAGATGTTAAGCCCATGGTATTTGCCGGAATCTATCCGGTAGATACAGAGGAATACGAGGAGCTCCGGACCTCCATGGAAAAGTTGCAGCTCAACGATGCTTCGCTGGTGTTTGAGCCCGAAGCTTCTGCCGCTTTGGGCTTCGGCTTCCGTTGTGGCTTTCTCGGTATGCTCCACATGGAAATTATCCAGGAAAGGCTCGAGCGCGAATTTGATATGACTGTTATTACAACAGTTCCGAACGTTTCGTATTACATCTATTTAAAAACCGGAGAGATGTATGAGATCCACAATCCCTCCGAAATGCCCGACCCATCAAAGCTCGAAAAGGTAGAGGAGCCGTTTATAAAGGCGCAGGTTATTACCAAATCGGAATACATAGGCCAGATAATGACGCTCTGTATAGAAAAACGGGGCATACTTAAGAACCAGGTTTACCTTACTTCGGATCGGGTAGAACTTTCTTTCGAAATGCCCTTGGCGGAGATTGTATTCGACTTTTATGATAAACTTAAGACTGTTTCCCGCGGATATGCCTCGTTCGATTACTTTATGGATGGCTACCGCGAATCGGAACTGGTTAAAATGGATATTCTTCTTAACGGAGATCAGGTAGATGCCCTCTCTGCTCTTATTCACCGAGACCATGCCTTTGATCTCGGGAAAAGAATTTGCCTGAAGTTGAAGGAACTTATTCCGAGACAGCAATTCGAAATAGCCCTCCAGGCAGCCATTGGCGCTAAAATTATCGCTAGGGAAACAATCAAGGCTTTGAGAAAAGACGTAACGGCCAAATGTTACGGAGGAGATATCAGCCGCAAACGCAAACTGCTCGAAAAACAAAAGAAGGGAAAGAAACGAATGCGCCAGGTTGGTAATGTAGAGGTTCCACAGGAGGCATTTCTGGCAGTATTGAAGCTGGACTAATTAGTCCTTTAGAGCAGCTTTATTTTTATTGGCCAGCTGACCACAGGCGGCATCGATGTCTTTTCCCCGGGATCGGCGAACGTTTACGATCATGTTGCACTTCTCTTCCAAAAAACGGGCAAAGGCATCCACCTTGGAGGGAAGAGCCTGCCGGAACTCCCCCTTATCAATAGGATTATATTCTATGATATTTATTTTGCATGGAACGCAACGGGCAAACTCGGCCAACTCGCGCGCATCCTGCAGGCTATCATTAAATTCGTCGAAAATTATGTATTCGAATGTAATTCTGGAGCCTGTCTTATCGTAGAAATAACGCAACGCACCGGATAATGCTTCCAGATTGTTGGAATCGTTAATTTCCATGATTTTGCTGCGTTTTTCATCGTTAGCGGCGTGCAGCGAAAGAGCTAAATTGAACTTTACCCCATCGTCGCCAAGTCGCTGTATCATTTTGGCTATTCCCGCCGTAGATAATGTTATCCGTCGGGGAGAAATATTTAGTCCGTTCTCCGAACAAATCCTGTCTATTCCGGCAAGAACATTCCTGTAGTTCAGTAAGGGTTCACCCATGCCCATTAAAACGATATTGCTCAGCGGAATACCATACCTTGATATTGCCTGATTACTGAGGTAAACTACCTGGTCGTAAATTTCCCCGGGCTCAAGATTTTTGAGCAATTTCAACCGCCCGGTGGCACAAAACTTGCACGCAAGGCTGCAACCAACTTGCGAAGATATGCAGGCCGTCATTCTGCTGCTCGTGGGAATTAAGACGCCTTCCATAACCATTCCCTCGCCAACCTGGAAAGCGCATTTAACAGTGCGATCCTGGCTTACCTGCTCATCCACTACCTCAATATGCTTAAAGTCGAAGCTTGATTTCAGCAATTCTCGAATCGCCACGGAAAGATTGGTCATTGCGTCGAAATCGCGACATGATTTTTTCCATAACCATTCATACACCTGCCGGGCCCGAAATGCCTTTTCGCCGTGTTGCTCGAAAAAAGCGATTAACTCATCCAGACCTAACGAACGTATGTCTTTGCGCTTTTCCATGTACATGCAAAGATAGGCCTAAACAGAGCCATAACCCGGGTATAAAGTTTTCTTTTCGTTTAGCGCCGCCGATACAGGAGATATCGCTGGAACATCTGCAGCTCGTTAATTTTTTGGCCTTTACAATCTTCGGCGAACATCAATCCTCGTAACTTCGGCGGACATAATTACGTGCAATATGAAAAGGTATCTTCTCCAAGTACTAGCTCTACTTATTCTGGGATCTGCCACTGCGCAGCAAGAGAAAACGGATACAACCCGAATTAATATCGGGGATTTAAAGGTTATGATTGTAGATGGAGATAGCGATACTTCAGAGACTTCTTCAGAAACATTGTCCGAGGACCTTGAAGACATTACGGCTGAGTTAACCCATTGGGCAGGGATTGATCTGGGTCTTAATCTGCTGCTTGATCCCAAGGGAAACTATGAATTTGAGGATGAAAATGAGTGGCTTAATTTGCAGCATGAACATTCATTTTCAGTAGACATTAACCTGGCAGAGTTTAAAATTAAACTTTTAAAGGAGTATGCTGGTATTGTAACAGGTTTCGGCTTAGGGTACAGCAGTTATGGATTTCGGGACAGCGTAATTATCAGTTCCAATTCGGATACTACGCTGGCGACATATAGTAGCGATATAAAGTTTAGGGTAAATAAACTCCGCACCACACATCTGCGAGTGCCGCTTTTGTTGGAATTCAATACAAGCGAAGACCCGAAGAAGACCATACATGTTGCGTTCGGAGCCGTGGGAGGTTGGAGAATCGGCACCATAACCAGGCAGCGTTACGATGCAGATGGTAAAGATATAAGGCAAAAAGTCCGCAACGATTTTAACATAAACACGTTCGAAGTAGACGCTGCTTTACGCCTGGGCTACAGGAGTTTTACGATGTTTGTCAATTACGCTCTTACCCCTCTTTTTAAGGAAGGTAAAGGTCCGGAAGTGTACCCGCTAACGGTGGGGCTTGCGATAACGAGCTGGTAAAGTGTTATTTAGCGAATGGATTACGTTGTGCAGCAACTCCTAAAAAATCGGGTTACAAGACAGCGATAATTTCACTTTCTTCCAGAAGCGCCTCTCCCTTGAAGCGCAAAAAAAGTTGGGCCACGGTAATAACGTCTTTTCGGCAATATCGTTCGATTCTTTCAAGGTCTTTATCTTCGTAATACACCTTTGAAACCTGGCTTCCATCTATGTCGTCTTTGGGAGTGGGAATGCCGAATATATAGGCCAGCAAAGCGACCGAAGTATAGCTTTTCCAGTCACCAAATTTCCAGAGTTCCATGGTGTCCAGATGTTTTACTTCCCAGGGTTTTTTGCCGCTGGCATCAAGGATTTGCGGTATACGCATGCCATTGATTAGCATTCTTCGAGCTATAAATGGAAAGTCGAATTCCTTGCCATTATGAGCGCACAAGAGATGGCGTGCTTCGTTGAAATGTTTGTTCAGCATCATGGCAAATGATTCTAACAGCGTTTTTTCGTCGTCTCCGTAAAACGACTTTATTCGAAAAACGCGCTTTCCTTCGGATAGGGCAAAGAATCCGGCAGAAATCACGATGATCTTACCGAATTCTGCATAAATCCCGGCACTCGGCCAGCTTTCTTCCAGCGATTTTTCTTCTTTCTCTCGCAGGGACCTTGATTTTTTCTCCCAGAAATCGCGCAATTCGGGCGATGCTCCGGAAAAATCAGGTGTACAAGGAACGGTCTCTATGTCCAAAAACAATATATTTTCCTTCTTAATTTCTTCGAGTTGCTTCATAGCTTTTGATTGCGCAAATGGATTTTTTCAGTCAAATCGGTTTAGTGATAGTGCCAGATCGATGTATTCAAATAAATCTAATGGAATATGTTCCCGCTGTTCTTCGGAGCGTTTTCTTCCAAGCCGCACAAATACCATGTTTTTTTCAGGGATAACAACAATGTACTGGCCCTGCATACCCCGTAAATAGAAAAATGAAAGATTGCGGTGCTTACCTAGCCACCATTGGTATCCGTAGTAATAACAAGATTCACCATAGACATCCTTTATTTCGCAGGGGCGGAGCGACTCCAAGACATAGTCTTGCGGAATAATCTGTACTTCGTTCCATCTGCCGCTATCTAAATAAAGCTGCCCGAGGCGGGCAAAGTCTCTGGCGTTGGAGTGTATGCAACAAGATGCTTTAGCAGCCCCTTGTTCGTCGGTATTCCACCAGGCTTCTTCTTCCGCGCCAATTTGCGTCCAAAGAGATTTTGAGAAGTAACGGGGAACGGTTGTTCCTGTGGCTTTTTCCAGCACGAATGCCAGTAATTGTGTATCCCCACCCTGGTATCGGTGCAGCGTTCCGGGTTCATCCGAAGCGCTATATTGCATAACAAGTTTTCTTAAGTCGTTGCCATAATAGGCTTTTGCGACAAACCCAAATGGATTGCTGTAGCTTTCGCCAAAGTCAATACCAGAACTCATGGTAAGCAGATGCCTAATCCGCAGCGGATTATTCTGATGCACCTTCAATTCTGGAAGGAAATCACTTACGGGTTGGTCCAGGCTTTCAATGTAGCCATCCTCCAGCGCTTTTCCGATGAGCATCGATACCACCGTTTTCGCCATACTGAATGAGTTGCTGTGGCTTTCCGGTCCAAAACCCTGGGAGTAGTTTTCGTAAACTAGTGAATCGTTGTCTATAACTAAAAAAGCTACGGTTTCATAATCTTCTAATACTGGCTGGGAGGCAAGAGGAACGGTGTCGAGATCATAATTCGATGAAATTGGCCATGCTTGCGGATTGCCTGTAGAAACCACCTCATAAGGAAAACGATGGCCCTCGTCTATAACCGGACCGGTATTACCACTGAAATAGGAAAACCAAAGAGCGCGAAACATATGTGTATTTCCGCTTAGCCAAGCCAATAGGCATAGACCAAGTATTAGCCCGAAAAAATAAAGAATTACTCGCTGGAAAAAGCTCATAGTAGTAATGTCTTAAACATTTGTATTTGAGTTAGTTTTTGTTTAAATTACTTATGTTGTTCTATGGCGCGGTCACCGTGGTCAGTATCCAGCTTGGGAGGCAAAAAGTAATAAAAAGGTGGCTACGAATGCTGATTTAAGGATGGGAAAAAACTTGGGTTTAGCTACGGATACCGGCAGCATCACCTTCTGGCGAACGGTAGAACACCAATAAATAGAATTTATTGCCCGGGTATGCCTTTCGGTAAGGGTTCAATGCGACAGGAAAACACCTCCGCAATATGATAAAGCAGGCAGGCCTTAATTTTTTCCGCCTCGGGAATAAATCCTAGTTCCTTTTCCATGGAAGTAACATCTTTTTCCAGGATGCCACAGGGAACGATGTGCCGGAAATAAGATAGGTCCGGGTCAATGTTAAGCGCAAAGCCGTGCATGGTAATCCAACGGCTGCACTTAACGCCCATGGCACATATTTTTCGGGCTCGCCGCTGAGATTCCGGTTCAATCCAAACACCCGTGTAGCCCGGGTATCGGCCCGATTCTATCCCCCATTCTCGGAGGGTGCGTATAACTGCCTCTTCTAAAAGGCGCATATATTTATGAATATCAGTAAAAAATTGTTCCAAATCTAGAACGGGGTAGCCAACCAATTGTCCTGGACCGTGGTAGGTAATGTCTCCCCCGCGATTGATTTTATAAAATGTCGCTTGCAGGGCTTCAAGTTGTGCTGCCGAAACCAACAGGTTATTATCGCTGCCGCTTTTTCCGAGGGTGTAAACATGGGGGTGCTCGACAAACAGGAGATGGTTTTCCGGCGTAACATTACGCCCTTCTTGCTTGTTGCGGATTTTGATGGCTGTGGCTTCGGCGAGCAGGCGTTCCTGATAATCCCAGCACTGTTTGAAGTCGGCCAGGCCCAAGTCCCGAAAATATACAACAGGGTTCACCTCAGCGCCCCATTTCTTCTTTCAGATAATCAATCTGTGGTATGGCAACCGGGTCGAACCCGCGCTGTTCGGCAAGATGCCAAGACAGCCAATCGCCGAAGTGAACGAGGTAGAGCACCGTAAATAAGGGCGACCCACTTGGACACTGAACATCAAGAACATAGGGAGTGCGGGCGGTAAGAACACCCTGTAGTATTTCAAATCTTTTTTTGATTCGCGGATGCATGGGCGAAGAGTGAATAAGCACCGCCGCGTAGGTTGAATTTGCTGCGCCCCAGCCAACAAGTTCGTTATGATTCATCTCTGGGACGGCTTCGCAGAGGCAAAGCATTTTTGAATTTTCATTCAGTTGCTGTCGCCAGCGCAACGCTACCATTGCATACCGTACTTCGGCATACATACATACGATCTTGTCCTTCAGCTTTTCGGCTAATTCAGCAGCAGCAGCGCTGATTTCCACCTGCATTGCAAGCAGCTTTTTTGCGTATTCATCCACCGAGTCGGGCGCTCCCTTAGTGATAAGGCCGTAAGAGGAAAGTATATGAAGGATTCCAATAAAGCCATAACCAAACTGGCTTCGCGGAGGAAAACCTCCGGGAATAGTAAGGCACGGACACTGGTATTTCAGGCATAAATCGAGGAGCTTTCCTCCGGAGCTGATACAAACAGGTCTGCAGCCGCGTTGTACGGCATCGAGAAAACAAGATATAGACTCTTCCGTATTTCCCGAATAACTTGATACGATTACAAGGCTTTCCTGGGAACAGAACTCAGGCAACTGGTAGTCTTGAACCACTGTTACGGGAACTGAAAGTTGATCGGCGAAGGCAGAAGAAACAATCTTGCCGGCAATTCCGCTCCCTCCCATTCCACAAATTACCACCCCCTTAGGCCTTTCTATTTTTTCGAAAGTCCAATGCTTGCATAGAGCAGAGGCTCTAAGCAACTGATCAGGAAAGTCTTTTATCAACGCATACATCGGCTCCATAACACCAAAATCCGAAACGCAAAGGTAAGGCTTTGTTCAGAATAGCAGTGGGATACGGGCGAATTGGTTTGTGTAAAGTCAAAATGATTTTCACAAAGAATAGGCGCCAAATATCTTGGATGCAACTGAATAAATTCCCTACTTTCGTGGCGCTTTAGCGTGTTTTTTACGCTTTTGGCTATCGCATTATGGATAGTATTTTCTATGTAATTGTAGGGATTCTCTTTATCCTGGCCATTTCGGACCTGGTTGTTGGCGTAAGTAATGATGCTGTTAATTTTCTTAATTCGGCGATTGGCTCCAATGCGGCGTCAAGAAAAGTTATATATGCCGTAGCCGCGGCCGGCATTTTAGTTGGTTCTTCGTTTTCCAATGGCATGATGGAAATTGCCAGAAGCGGAATCATTCATCCAGAGCTTTTTCTGTTTACCGATGTAATGATGATTTATCTGGCAGTAATGTTGGCCGACGTTATTCTGCTGGATCTGTTCAACACGTTCGGACTACCTACCTCTACTACGGTTTCAATCATTTTCGAGCTTCTCGGCGCAGGGGTAGTAATGGCTGTCTTTAAAACCACTGGCGCCGGCATGCCATTAGATGCCATAGCGCCGTACATTAATACTGAAAAGGCAACCACTATAGTTTCAAGTATTTTGCTTTCAGTGGCGCTAGCATTTTGTCTTGGTGCGCTAATTCAATATTTCACCCGACTCCTTTTTTCATTTAATTACCACAAAAGACTACCCTATTTCGGCGCGGCTTGGGCTGGTTTGGCGATGACTTCGCTAACCTATTTTCTGGTTCTAAAAGGACTGAAGGGGACTTCATTTGCAACGCCGGAAATGTTGCAGTTCATGAGCGACCATCAGGCAGGGATACTCATCGGATCTTTTGTGTTTTGGGGCGTTGTTTTTCAGATAAGTATCAGTGTGCTGAAGAAGAATATTTTCCGATTTGTGGTTCTTTCGGGAACGTTTGCTCTGGCCTTTGCCTTTGCGGGAAATGACTTAGTCAATTTTATAGGTGTTCCTCTCGCAGGTTTTCATGCTTTTACAATGTGGTCACAAAGTGGCCTTGAGCCTGGAAGTATGACTATGGAGTCTCTTAACTACCCCCAGCGCGCAGATATAATTTTCCTCGTCGTAGCGGGATTGATAATGGTTTTAACGTTGTACTTTAGTAAAAAGGCCAAAACCGTTACAGAAACCCAGGTAGGACTGAGCCGCCAGGAAGAGGGGGAAGAAAGGTTTAAGCCCCATCGCCTCTCGCGCTACGTAGTAAAAGGCGCTATGTATTCCGGTAGAGTGTTTCGGATGTTCCTCCCGCGGGCATTTTGGCGCACGCAGGCAAAAAATTTCAGTCCGCCCAAGGTCAGTGATGATAATACGGCCTTCGATTTAGTTAGAGCCGCGGTAAATCTTACGGTAGGATCCGCGCTTATCGCCCTAGGTACATCTTTTAAACTTCCGCTAAGTACAACCTATGTAACATTCATGGTGGCAATGGGAACATCTTTGTCAGATAAAGCCTGGGGCCGCGATAGCGCTGTTTATCGAGTGTCAGGAGTATTGAATGTTATCGGAGGATGGTTTTTTACTGGCCTGGCAGCTTTCGCCCTATCTGGCCTCTTCGTGGCCATTCTCGCATGGATGGGCTTCAACGCTACTTTCCTCCTTCTGGGTATCGTAATCCTTGCAGTTGGAAGAAGTATTCTCGCTCACCGCTCCTCTGAAAAGAAGAAGGAAAAAAAGCGAAAGGGAACCTTATTCCAATTGAGCAAACGAAAGGATTTCGAACGCCTCAAAGTGCATGTAAGCCGAACCCTGCAACAGGCCGCGAAGAGTTCCTCAAGCGCAATTCTGGGGCTGGTTGCGGAAAATAGGCAAAGCTTGGTTAAATCGGCTAAGGAACTCGAGGACCTGCGCATGGAATACAGCCAGGTAGAGGTAGATCTATACCGCAGCGTTAAGTCCGCGTCCAAAGATGAACTGGAGCGGTTCCATTCCTATTTCAATTTATTTGGAAACATTCAGGACCTCTTCCAAAGCGCTCAATTTTTAGTGAATCTCTGTCAGGAGCATGTGAGGAATCACCACAATCCTCCGACAGGCAAGCAAAAAGAGCTCTTGTTGGAAGTAAGCAACAGAAACTCACAGCTTCTTGAAAAAGCCGCAAAATTTGAAGGAGTAAAGGATGAGCAAAAGGCGCTCGACGATGCCATTAGAGCCCTGCTTAATTATCAGTTTTCCGGCGTGCAAGAGGGTAAGCTCGGAGCCAAAAACTCCCTTCTTCACTTCAGAATTGCTTCCGAAATAGGCGACCTCACAGAAGTTGCAGAGGCAATTTCAGAGAACATCCGCGAGATAATTCAAAGCAAATCGCCCAGCTGATACATTCCTTACCTTTGCGTCTTTGCAGTTTTAGGTACCGGAATTATGGCACATCTATCAGAACAGGAACGTTTTCGCCGCGAGGCTCTGGAAGAACTACGAAAGCTCGGAATAGACCCTTATCCAGCAGCGGAGTTTGTTGTTACAGCTAAAGCAGCGGAATTAAAAGAGAACTTTGAGCCCGGCAGGGAAGTGGTAATGGCCGGACGTTTGATGAACAGACGTATTATGGGCAAGGCTTCTTTCGCTGAATTGCTCGACGCCACCGGTAAAATCCAGATTTACATCAACCGCGACGAACTTTGCCCCGGCGAGGATAAGGAATGGTATAATACCGTCTTTAAAAAACTGCTCGATTTCGGTGATTTTATTGGAGTTAAAGGCAGCCTTTTCCGAACACAGACTGGGGAAAATTCCGTATTGGTAAAGGAGATTAAAATACTAAGTAAAGCATTGCGTCCCTTACCTGTGGTAAAAACGGACGCCGACGGAGTAATCCACGACGCATTCAATGATCCAGAACAGCGATACCGCATGCGCTACGTAGATCTTATCGTAAGCGAGGACGTAAAGGAGAGATTTATCAAAAGGACACGCATCGTGACCAGTATGCGCGAGTTTTTCAATCAGAGAGGATACCTTGAAGTTGAAACGCCCGTTATGCAACCCATTCCCGGGGGAGCGTCGGCCAGACCATTCATTACGCACCACAACGCCTTAAACGTTCCTTTTTATCTGCGCATCGCCAACGAATTGTACCTTAAAAGGCTTATTGTTGGGGGCTTCGATGGGGTGTATGAGTTCTCCCGAAACTTCCGAAACGAGGGAATGGACAGAACACATAACCCGGAATTTACCATCATGGAAATCTATGTGCCATACAAAGATTACCTATGGATGATGGATTTTACCGAAGAAATGCTCGAGGCAGTTTGCACTGCGGTTAATGGTGAACCCGAAACGATAGTCGGTGATCGGATAATTTCGTTTAAACGTCCATTTCGCCGGATTTCGATGATCGATTCCATTAAGGAATACACCGGAATAGATATCACCGGGATGGATGAAAACGGCCTTGGGGACGTTTGCCGTCAATTGGGAATAGAAACGGATTCCTCTATGGGGAAAGGTAAACTGATCGACGAAATTTTCGGCGCCAAAGTAGAAGGTAATCTTATCCAGCCAACATTTATCACGGACTATCCGGTAGAGATGTCGCCATTATGCAAGAAACACCGCGATAATCCTGAGCTAACCGAACGCTTTGAACTAATTGTAAACGGAAAGGAAATAGCTAATGCCTACTCCGAACTAAACGACCCCATAGACCAGCGCGAACGATTCGAAGAGCAACTAAAACTCTCCGAAAAAGGAGATGATGAAGCGATGTTTATCGATCAGGATTTTCTTCGGGCCTTGGAGTTTGGCATGCCTCCTACATCCGGGTTGGGAATAGGCCTGGACCGGCTTGTAATGCTCCTTACGGGCCAGGCTACTATCCAGGAAGTTCTTTTATTTCCCGCGATGCGTCCCGAAAAATGGGATAATGGCCCTGACCGGTCTTCCTTTCTCGCTATCGGAATTCCGGAAGTATGGATTGAAGCACTGGTTGCTGCGGGCATTAACGACCTGGCACAGCTTAGGGAGGCCAAACCTACGGCCCTGCATCAGCAGCTTAATGGCTTGCGCAAAAAGCTTAAAATGGATACCGGTGCGGTTCAATTGGAGGATATCCTTGCTTGGCAGTCAGACAATAACAACGTCTGACATTACAAATCCTCTGCCGGCAACGCTTCCTGAGCCTCTATGTGGCTTTGTCCCAGAGGAATTAGCGAAAGCCTTGTTTGAATAGGGGAAGTTGCCTCGAGAAAAGCACTCATCTTTTCTTCAGGAACAGGAAAGCTCTCGGGGAATTTTTCTGCCAAATGATCTACCTGATTGCCATTTTTCCAAAAGCGGAAACACACATGTGGCCCTGTGGCAAGTCCGGTACTTCCGACATAGCCTATAACCTGCCCTTGTTTAACCTGCTCGCCCGATTTAACAGCGCGCTTGGACATATGCAGGTACTGCGTTTCGTAAACGGAATTATGACGAATTTTTACGTAGTTGCCATTGCCCCCTGCAAATTCAGACTTTATTACGGTACCATTTCCTACCGCGAGAATCGGAGTGCCATGTGGAGCGGCGTAGTCTGTGCCAAGGTGAGCCTTGTAACGCTTCAGCACGGGATGAAATCGTTTTTTTGTGTAGCGACTGCTGATGCGACTAAACTTCAATGGCGCTTTTAAAAAGGCCTTTCGAAGACTTCTTCCTTTCTCATCGAAATATTCTAATCCTTCTCCGGTATCAAAGGCAAAAGCAAATAACTCTTCGCCTTTGTGACTAAAAATCGATGCCTTAATGGTTCCGGAGCCAATGGAGTTCCCGTCTACCAGGCGTTCCTGAAAAATCATTTTGAAGTAGTCGCCCTTTTGTATCCGGTAGAAGTCAATTGTCCAGGCGTACAAATCAGCCATTTTCATTGCAAGATCCGCAGGGATATTCCGCTCGGTAAGGGCGTCATACAGGGAGGTCTCAACCTGCCCGGCTACTTCGCGTTCAATAATCTCAACGGGTTTCTTTCCGCAATAGGCATACAGGCTGTCCTGCAGGCAAAAAACCACATAATCTTCATGGTCTTTTTCGTAGATAAAGTACAAAGGATTACCAGTACTATCTTTTTCACTGAGTACCATAAATTTATTGCCGGCACGAATTTTTCGCACATCGAATGTATCGCGCGCATTTTCTGCCAAAAGGTGCAAGTCATCATGAGCTACCCTGTATCTGGATAATATGTCCGAAAAGAATTCGCCACGGGTAATCGTACCTTCCTTCACTTCAAATTCGTTGAGATTAAATCCGTAAGCCATGAGCGCAGGAGGAGGAGACTCTTCAGCGTTCATATTCAGGTCCTTGCGGCCTAAGTAGTTACAACTTACAAGCATGCCGGCAAATAGCCCGGGCAGCAATAGTCGAGGTAAAAAATGCATCTTGACAAATTTCCTAACAGGCCCTTGAAGGTACGGAGAAAACCAAGAAAGATTGATGAGGAATGAATACTTCGTTAACGAGGCACTTTTAATAAAGGGCGTGATGCCGGTATTAGCAGGATTTATTGCCGAAGGGAATCACTCAATACCTCATGCACCCATCCTTTTCCCCATTCTTCTTTTTCTTGTTCGGACCATAAAGAGGGGTAAAAAATGCGTTTCTGAAATCGAGGGGGCAGATATTTCTGCCAATTAGTGCCGCCGGTGGCTTCAATATCTTTCGTGTCTTGCTGTAGGTATCTCACGGCGGATTTGTAGTGAACCAGTGGCCAGTTAACATTCACGTTGATATCAAGTTGTCGCAGTGCCTGTTTCAATTCTGGATCTTCCTGTTCTTCTCTTGAAAGAGAGCAGTACTTCATCCAAAGATTTCGTTCTTGGTATTGCTCCGCAAGGCCAATCAATTCTTCAGAATATTGCCGTTCAAATTGAGTCAGAGTCAGGGTTTTCTTGCCGCTCGAAAGTTCCGTAGCCCCCAATTTCCAATAGATATATTCGAACATCTGCCGTATATCGGGATGTTCCTCTTCGGTAAACAAATGCCGCGACTCCTTGGAAACAAGATGAATAAATGAGGTAGAACAGATCTCAATTTTACGATACTGTGCCGACTGAAAACCGCTAGAAGGCAATAGAGCCATACGAAAGGTCAGAAACTGCGACTTTTCCATCCCTTTAACCATTATGTCGAAGGACTTTGTTAGGGCAGCGAAATACTCGTTTATTCGCTGCAGGCGCATTATGAATTCGCCCTTGTTTAATTCGTTTTTCCAGCCCAGATTACTTCCTGAAGACAAGACTTCCTTTCCATTGTAAGCAATCTGTTCCAACTCGTGCAGGACCAGCTTAAAATACAATTCCGTGATTTGATGATATCCGATGAATATAAGCTCGTCTGGAAAATCAGTCTTAGGTTGTTGCAGGGTAAGAAGAGTTTCCAATCGTATATATTCCCAGTACGTGGGATAATTGCTAACTAGAAGGCCATCCAAATAGGATTTGAGATCTTGCCCCATGGCCGCGTATTTTTTATCCAGTTCTTCAATCCGGCGGATAATTTCTTTGTCCATGGCTCCTTAATTTGAGGCTGCAAATTAGGAGTTATTCGGGATTTGAGGCGATGATTTAACTCAGTTCACCCGGGCCAAGGGATTTGCCAGGCCTTCAAACTTGGTTACTTCCATCTTGATGGAGCCAACCATGAGGTTTGATTTTACCATAATAGGAATTTTATTGCCATCGTCCGTAATCCAGACATTCAGATCATCTTCGGTTTTCCAGATTCGGCCCTCCTGAACTACCGGTACGAACTTCATACAACGGAATTTTCCCGCCCGTATATTGATGGATTCTTTACCGAGATATTTGATTTTTAGGGGATAAATCTCATCGTCTATAAATACGGTAATGGTGAAAATATCTCCTTTTTTCGCCTGGCTGAAATCCAAGGTTCGGGCATAGTAGAAAGCGGAGATAACATCATGAATACCTTCGGGAGTGGCAAATACATCACCTTTGTGAGTTTTTACGGCGCGTTTACGATGTAAAAAAGAATAATCCTGACTAATCTTATAGCCGCCTTCATCACAACGCCTTAAAAAGTAATGCGGAAGCAGGTTTCTCCGGTCTATGTGGGATTCGTAATGGTCTCTGACTTTGAAAAACCAGTCAAAAGCACCCAAGCTATATCCTTTGCCTACAATCTGGAACGCTTCGCGACCCTCAAATTTAAGTGGAGAGTTACGGACCTCAACTACTGCTTCGCCGGCATCAACGAAGCCATAATGTATCCGGAAAGTTAATTTTTCCCCGGCGCGAAAGGCCGTATTTGGCGTGTAATCCTTTACAGGGAACGAGGGAATAGCATCGAGGCTAACCTTTTCCGGTTTTTTAGGCTGAGCCTGAGCGAATGTGGCAATTAAAACCACCAGCGGAAGGATAATGTGCGACTTCATAACTACTAAAACGCAAAAAGCGTTCCAGAAATATACCGTACTAATCACGAGCCATCAATCAGTAGTTTTAATCGCCCGTCGTGAAGCTATAATGCGGCTACCTAGAGCAAGAGCAATAATTCCTGTAGGTCCAGTATAGAAACGATTCCGTCATTATTTATATCTGAGGAGCCGCATAAATCAGTGCAGCCGAAATCCAGCATAATTTCAAGTATATCCAGAATATTAAGCGCCCCATCGCCATTCACATCTCCCGGAGTTGCTTCGAATAACCGAGCGGAAGGCTGCATGAACTGGTTGTTGCTGATATCAGGCATTGGGCGCATTGCCACGATTGCTGATAAGGATGGAAGAGAACTTCCCGCAAGACTTCCTGTTCGAATGCATAGAATAGCTACGATTACAAGGTATCGTTTGTTGTTCATAGAACTGTGTTTTTCAGAGGACCCAAAGTAATCAGGCAACAAACTCCGGTAAACGAGTTCAATGAGTTTTCGACGTATTTGCCCTTGTTTTGCTTAACAACGAAAAACTTAAGTAATTGTAAATAAATAGATTAACGAATCAATCGGCGAGGATAAGCGTTTAAAACGGATACAGAGGAAGAAAAGGTTTACGGTGAGCCTACGATTAACTTGAAGTTCTCGATGGAGCCGGCACGCAGCAGTTGAAGACTATATATGCCGGGAGAACGGTTTACGAGCGCTACATGCCTTGTGCTTCCAGAGCCTGTAGCATCGTATTCATAATCGACTTTTCTTCCGGCAGCATCGAAAATGCTAAGAGTTTGCCATTCCGAAAGGCCTTCTAATGTAAAGAATCCCTGGTTGGGGTTTGGGTAAAGTTTGGTCCCCATGCAGGTATTGGTGAGGGCAAGCCGGCCCTCTTCGCTAATTGATCCGTTGCTATTAATCAGCCACAAACGATAATAAGCTACGCCGGGTGGGCAGGTGTTATCTTCCA
>Ga0315906_10002156_pt1 | contig 28115 bp, 26 predicted proteins | sample LakEriMetagenome_4_FD_203526 | JGI IMG/M metagenome (GOLD analysis project Ga0315906, IMG submission 203526) | Freshwater fungal communities from buoy surface, Lake Erie, Ohio, United States - Buoy 2 MA122 | ecosystem: Environmental > Aquatic > Freshwater > Lake > Lake biofilm | place: USA...
GAAATCTTGTCCGACTTCCAGGTCTCCATCCCGGAACTGGGCACGATACGCGCCACCCATCCACCGTTGGTCATCCTCACGTCCAACCGGACACGCGAGCTGAACGATGCCTTGAAGCGGCGCTGCCTCTATCTCTGGATCGACTACCCGGCGCCCGCCAAGGAGCGCGAGATCATCGAGCGTAGGGTACCCGGCATCGCCCCGCAGCTGGCACTCCAGATCACGCAACTCATGCAGACCTTGCGCAGCATGGACTTCAACAAGCGTCCGGGCATCGCGGAAGCCGTCGACTGGAGCCGCGCGCTGATGGGTCTGGGCGAAACCAACATCACGCCAGAACTGCTCATCGAGACCGCGGGCGTGCTGCTGAAATACCGCGACGACATCGCGCGTCTCGAGGCACGGGGCGCTGCACAGATCCTGGCCGGCGAAGTGGACGCGACGCACAGCAGCATCTCGAGCTGAGCCGCAAGTCGTGAGCGAGTCGCAGAACGAGGCGCCGGGCAGGCAGATCTTCGAGCGCACGCTCGCACTCTGCCATGCTGCGCGCGGAGCCCGACTGCGGGTGACGCCGAGCAGGGTGCGCGATGTATTCCGCGCACTCACGGCCGTCGATGTCACGGATGAGGACAGCTATCGCCTCGCCTTGCGCCTCAATCTCGCCACCAGTCGCGAGGAAGAGCAGCGCTTTGATCAGCTCTTCGCAAGCTTCTTCCACGGCACGGAAGGTGACCGTCCCTGGCACTCCCGGATCCGCGGGGAATCCATGCAGGGCAGCCTCGGCCATCACTACAAGACGCTCGATCAGGACGTCGTCACCGCGGCAGAAAGTTTCAGTGCCGATGAGACGAATCAGGGGCTCGATCTCGCCACCCGCTGGGATGAACGGGCACCTCCACTGGAACAGGTGATCCGGGAGCTTGCGCGGCATCTCGCTCATCGCCCCTCACGGCGTGTGGAACTCGCCACGCGCGGTGCGCGCATAGACCTGCGCCGGAGCCTGCGTCGCAATGCCCGCCATGGCATGGATCTGCTGCAACTGGCGCGCGTCTCACGCCGCACCCGCAAGACCCGCATCGTGATGCTCTGCGATGTGAGCGGCTCGATGGACGCCTTCAACCCCTTCCTGCTGCGTCTGATGCTCGGGCTGCAGCAGGCTTTGCCCCGCTCACGAACCCTGGTCTTCAGTACCCATGTGACCGAGATCACCGCCCTGCTCCGTCGACGCAGTGTGGAGGACACCCTGCGTGAAGTGGGTGACACCGTGCGGCACTGGTCCGGGGGCACGAACATCGGCGGGGCGTTGGCCGCGCTGAACCGTGGCGTGCTGCGCGAGGGCGGCGCAAGCAGCACCGTGGTGATGGTGATCAGCGACGGCTACGACAACGGAGAAACGGCGATCATCGACGAGGAAATGCGCGCCTTGCGCCGGCGGGCGAGTGCCGTGGTGTGGATCAATCCCATGTACGGGGCCTCCACTTTCCAGGTGCGCGCCGCCGGGATGAAAGCCGCGTTGCCGCACGTCGATCACTTTCTGCCGGCCTTCGATGCACGTTCCCTGCATGTTCTGGTGCAGGCCCTGGGGCGGCTGTGAGTCTCCCCCGCGCTTGCGCGCGGGGGATTCCCGTGTAGGCTGACAGCGCCTTGCGGTAACACCGCCGTCATCCCTATCGGAGAGAGCAAGACCATGCCGAGATTCATCCTGCCTTCACTCATCGCGTGCGCCTTGAGCGTACCTACCCTTGCCGCGGAGCCCGAGAATACCTTGCACATGGAGGTTTCCAGTGGAGGTCGGGTGGTAATCGAACTGCTGCCGGAGCTGGCGCCGGGACACGTCGCGCGCGCCAAGCAGCTCAGCCGCGCGGGTTTTTATGACGGCGTGGTGTTCCATCGGGTGATCGAGGGTTTCATGGCGCAGACCGGTGACCCCACCGGCACCGGAACCGGCGGCAGCGAGGAGCCGGATCTCAAGGCCGAGTTCAGTGACTATCCCTATCGTCGCGGCACCTTGGGCGCCGCACGAACCCAGGATCCCGATTCCGCCAACTCCCAGTTCTTCATCTGTTTCACCGATGAAGGCTGCAGTTTCCTTACCGGTCAGTACACGGTCTACGGCCAGGTTATCGAAGGCATGGAATACATCGACAAGGTGGCCAAGGGTGAGCCCCCGACCAAACCGGATCGCATCGTGAAGATGACGGTTGCTGCCGATGCGGCGAAAGCCACGGAGAAGGACGCCGACTGACACCCGGGACGCACGCGGTGGTTGCCGCGCGCGTCGGTCAGTTCTGTTTGCGAACCGCGCTACTCGCGGTTCAACAGCACCAGTTTGCCCATCTGCTCCGCGTCAAACATGCGCTGATGGGCCTCAGCCGCCTCTTCCAGACGGAAAGTGCGGTCCACCACCGGTTCAATCCGGTGGTGATTGATGAAGTCCATCATTGCCGCGAATTCCTCTGGCCGGCCCATCGTCGTGCCCTGGATGCGGATCTGGCGGAAGAACAGTTTCGCCATCTCAAGCCCCTCGGGCGGATTGCCCAGGGTCGCGCCGTAGAAGATATAGCGTCCACCATTGTTCAACGTGTTGAGTGCGAGGTTCATGCCGGGACCCCCGGCACTGTCGATAATGATGTCGATGCCACCACTCATCTGGCGGATGGCCTTGTCCCAACCTTCATCGCGATAATTGGCTCCACCGGCAGCGCCCAGCCCTTGGGCGGCGGCAAGCTTCTCGGCGCTGCCACTCGTAACATAGACCTCCGCGCCGTGATAGCGCGCCCACAGCAGCGCGAAGGTGGCGGCGCCCCCACCGATACCGGTCACCAGCACCTTGTGACCGCGCTGCACTTCGCCATGCGTGACGAGAGCACGCCAAGCCGTGAGACCCGCCAGCGGGAAGGCGGCCGCCTGGGCCCAGGACAAGTGTCCGGGTTTCGGCAAAACATCATGGGCGGGAACGCAGATGTATTCCGCGAAAGTGCCTTGATCCGGCATGCCGAGCACCCGGAAGTTCACACCGCCACAGCGCGGATCAGTCCCCCAGTCGCGCGCGGGATAGATCACCACCTCGCGACCGACGAGACCGGCATCCACGCCCTCGCCCACCACGTCGATGATGCCCGCGCCGTCCGAGCCACCGATCGAGGGCAGCTTGATTCGCGGATAGGCACCGACCGTGATCCAGACATCGCGCCGGTTCAGCGCTGAGGCCTGCAGGGCCACCCGCACTTCACCCGCCGCAGGCTTGGGCGTCGGCACTTCCTGCACATGCACGGCTCGTGGCCCCGCAAGCTCTCCGAGCACCACGGCGCGCATGATCAGCGTCCCTGGAAGCGCGGTGCGCGCTTCTCTGCAAACGCGCTGATGCCTTCGCGCGCATCGTGCGTGTCGCGGGTGAGATTCGCTATGCCACGGGTTTCGTATTCCATCTGGGTTTCAAGACCGGAATGGAAGCTGTCCAGCAACAGGCGTTTGACCGAGCCATAAGCCTGGGTTGGACCCTCGGCCAGCTTGCGGGCAATCGCCTGCGCGCGCGGCAGGACTTCCTCGTCGGCCACCACCTCCGTCACCAGACCAAGCGCGAGTGCCTGGGCCGCATCGTAACGGGGATTGAGCAGCATCATCTCCTTGGCCTTGAGGGTGCCGACGATACGCGGCAGGAAGAAGCTGCTGCTGCCGTCCGGAGAGACTCCGATGCCCGTATAGGCCATGGTGAATTTGGCCGAACTCGCGGCGATCACCACATCACCCGTCAGCATGATGGAGAGCCCCGCACCCGCAGCCGTGCCGTTCACGGCCACGATGAGCGGGGCATTCATGCGCTGGAAGCGCGCGATGGCGGCATGCAGATAGGTGGTCATGGTACGCATCAGCTCGTTCACGCCATCGCCCGCAGCCGCGAAGCTCACGACATCCCCGCCTGCACAGAACATCTTGCCGGTGGCAGTCAGGATCACGGCCCGGATGGCGGGGCTGGAATCGCAGTGTGTAGCCACCGTGTGCAAATCCTGCGACATGCGCAGGCTGAGCGCGTTGGCCTCGGCGGGTCGATTCAGTGTGATGGTGGCGATTGCACCGTCAACGGTGAAACTCAGGTCCTGCAAATCCATGGTATCCCCTCGTCAATGATTCGTTTGCGTGTGATGTGGACGGCTCGGGCCGCGTGCGCGCGTCCGCCCGGGAAGACGGGCTTTTCAGGCCGCACCCTTGCCCCGGCGGGCCGGAAGCTCGGACATGATGCGCCTGCGTTCGGCCTCGCCGAGCTGAACCCAGCCGGCGATTTCGTGCAGTGTACGCCCGCAACCCGTACACAGGCGGGTGGCTTTTTCGATCTGGCAGATCCCGACGCAGGGACTCTCGATCACCGGCACATTCACGGCCGCATCCCGCCGGGACCACCGGCCGATCCTCTGCGACGTGGTGACAGCACCACCGGTTCGCCGCGCACGTAGACCACACCACCGTGCCCCGGGCGTGGCGTATCGGGGCTCGCGGAGCCCGCCACCAGGTCAAGCGGAGGCTCCGGTTCGTAAACGGCCTCGCCGCGCGTGAAACGGGACAGGTATTGCAGGCCTTCGATGGCGCGGGAACCATACCAGGAGGTCATCTCTCCATCGATGATCCGCACCGGCACCCCGGGACAAAGCGCGCGAATCTCCTCCACATGCTTCGCCCGGAAAGGATAGGGCTCGCTGCTGAGCAGGATTTCATCCACGCTCGCGGCGGCCTCCGGCAGATTGATAACGGGATAACGTGCGTCGGTGGTCGCAGGCTCGGTGAACCAGTGAAAGCGCGCCAAGGTCCGCGAGATGTAGGTGTCCCTGGAGACGGTCATCCAGGGATCACGCCAGATGAGGTAGAGCACTCGCCGCAGCCGCCGGCCTTCCAGGCCTGCAATGCTGCCCATCACGGCAGCGAGCCTCGCGCAGAGCGTCGCTGCCTCCGTTTCGCGGCCAAAGATCCCGCCAAGCAGCCTGTAAAGTTCGAAATTATCCTCAGGCCCGAGCGGGTGGGTCACGATCACATGCGGCACGAAAGCACGCAGTGCCTCCGCCGTTTCGCGGGTGTTCTCGTCGATGTTGACCACCACATGCGTGGGTGCCAGTGCCTCGAGCTGCGCGAGGTCGACATCCTTGGTGCCGCCCACCTTGGGGACCTCGCGCACGAGTTCACGCGGGTGGATACAGAAGCCCGTGCGTGCCACGAGCTGCCCGACCAGGCCGAGATCGCAGAGCAGCTCCGTGAGGCTCGGCACCAGACAGGCGATACGCGCATCCGGCGCGGCACGCTCATGGCGATTACCCATCACATCCGTGTAAGAGGGGTTCATGCGTGTTTTCCTCCGCCTTACATGTTGCGGCGATATTCGCCGCCCACATCATAGAGTGCGTGTGAAATCTGCCCCAATGAAGCCACTTTCACCGTCTCCATCAGCTGCTCGAAGACATTGCCGCGGGCGCGCGCCACTTCCTGCAGCTGCTTCAGGCGGGCCGGGCGCTCGGTGGCATGCAGGTTCTGGAAAGCCCTCACGGCGACGATCTGGTCCTGCTTCTCCTGCTCGGTGGAACGCATGAGTTCGACGGTGGTCACCTGATCTTCTTGCCCTTTCTTGGGCAGGAAGGTGTTCACGCCGATGAGCGGCAGGCGACCATCGTGCTTCAGGGTCTCGTAGTACAGGCTCTCATCCTGGATTTTTCCGCGCTGGTACATGGTGTCCATCGCGCCCAGCACGCCACCGCGCTCGGAGATGCGCTCGAACTCCTGGTACACGGCTTCCTCCACCAGATCGGTCAGCTCGTTGATGATGAACGAGCCCTGCCAAGGGTTCTCGCAGAAATTGAGGCCCAGCTCGCGATTGATGATGAGCTGGATGGCAACCGCGCGCCGCACCGATTCTTCGGTCGGGGTGGTGATCGCCTCGTCATAGGCATTCGTATGCAGGCTGTTGCAGTTGTCGAACAGCGCATACAAGGCCTGCAGGGTGGTGCGGATATCGTTGAAGCTGATCTCCTGGGCATGCAGGCTGCGCCCCGAGGTCTGGATGTGATACTTCATCATCTGGCTGCGTGGGCTCGCGCCATAGCGATCCCGCATCGCCCGGGCCCAGATCCGCCGCGCCACACGGCCGATCACCGAGTATTCGGGATCCATGCCGTTGCTGAAGAAGAAGGAGAGATTGGGCGCGAAATCATCGATGTTCATGCCCCGCGCCAGGTAGTACTCAACGATCGTGAAACCATTGGAGAGGGTGAACGCCAGCTGGCTGATGGGGTTCGCGCCAGCTTCCGCGATGTGATAGCCGGAGATGGAGATGCTGTAGAAGTTGCGCACGTTCTGGTGCACGAAATATTCCTGCACATCGCCCATCATCTTGAGTGCGAACTCGGTGGAGAAGATGCAGGTGTTCTGGGCCTGATCTTCCTTCAAGATGTCCGCCTGCACCGTGCCGCGCACATTGGAGAGCGTATCGGTCTTGATGCGCCCATAGGTCTCCGCATCCACCACATGCTCGCCGGAAAGGCCAAGCAAGCCGAGCCCGAGCCCGGTATTGCCCTCGGGCACCTCGCCCCGGTAGTCCGGACGCGGTTTGTCCTTGAACCACTCGGCGATTTTCTTCTCCGCATGGGACCACTGCCCCGTGGCCTTGAGATGCTTTTCCACCTGCTGGTCGATGGCGGTGTTCATGAAGAAGGCGAGCACGATGGGTGCCGGCCCGTTGATCGTCATGGAGACCGAGGTGCTTGGCGCCGAGAGATCGAAACCGGAATACAAGCGCTTGGCGTCATCCACCGTGGCAATGGAAACACCGGAGTTTCCAATCTTGCCGTAGATGTCCGGGCGTTCGTGGGGATCTTCTCCGTAGAGAGTGACCGAGTCGAACGCCGTGGACAGGCGCGCTGCCGGCTGCCCGGCAGACACGTAGTGGAAGCGGCGGTTGGTGCGCTCGGGCGTACCTTCACCGGCAAACATGCGGGTGGGCTCCTCTCCCGCGCGGCGATAGGGATACACACCTGCGGTATACGGATAGCTCCCCGGCAGGTTTTCCTTGAGGCCGAAGCGCAGGCGATCGCCCCAGGCATCGAAGCGCGGCGGCGCGATCTTCGGCACCTTCTGGTGGCTCAGGGTTTCGCGGTAATTGTCGCCCTCCACCACCTTGTCTCGCACCTTGTAGGTGTACTTCTCGGCCGTGATGGCCGCGATGCGCGCGTCCCAGGTCTTCAGCACGGCCAGCCCTTCACTGCCGATGGCGCCCAGCGCCTGGTTGTAGCGCTTGCGCAGGGCCGTGAGCGTGACGTCACCCTCAGCAATCAAGGCCTCCGGGTAGTTCTCCCCTCCAGCGGGCAGATTCGTATCGCCCAAGGCGCGCAAAGCCTCATGGCAGTGATGTGCAAGATTGGCTTGGCTGGCGGCAGCCTCGACCTCGGCATTGATGCCGCGGCCCTGCTCGGCAATTTCCGCCAGATAACGGTTGCGCTGGCCGGGAATGAGCACGGTGGCGCGCGGCTCACGAATGCTCACTTCCACCTGCGGCGCCCAACGCGCGGCATCCAGGCCCACCTTGGCCACCAGCTCGCGACAAAGGTTGACGAACATCCAGGTCAGGCCCGGATCGTTGAACTGGCTGGCGATGGTGGGAAAGACCGGAATCTGTTCGTCTTCGATGGTGAAGTTCTGGTGGTTGCGCTTCCACTGCTTGCGGATGTCGCGCAGGGCGTCCTCTGCACCACGCTTGTCGAACTTGTTGAGAATGACGAGCGAGGCGAAGTCCAGCATGTCGATTTTCTCAAGCTGGCTCGCGGCGCCGTATTCGCTGGTCATGACATAGACCGGCAAATCCACCAGATCGACGATCTCCGAATCGCTCTGGCCGATACCGGCGGTCTCCACCAGCACCAGATCAAACTGCAGGGATTTGAGGAAGGCGACTGCATCGCCCAGCATGGCGCTGGTGGACAGGTGCTGCCGGCGCGTGGCCATGGACCGCATGAAGATGCGCTCGTTGCGCAGGCTGTTCATGCGGATGCGGTCCCCGAGCAGCGCGCCGCCGGTGCGACGGCGGGTGGGGTCGACGGCCAGCACGGCAATTCGCATCTCGGGGAAGTACTGCAGGAAGCGCGAGAGGATTTCATCCGTGACCGAACTCTTGCCAGCGCCGCCGGTGCCGGTGATGCCAATGACCGGAACCTTGGCTCCCGCCATGCGCCATTCCTTGCGCAGCTTCTCGAGCTGCGTTTCAGGCAGCACGCCATCTTCCAGGGCGGAGAGCATCTGCGCGACGGACAGGGCGTCGGCCCGGTCGATGCGGCCCGGCAGCACGGAGGCCTTGCGGGCCTTGAGGGCACGCTCCACCAAATCATCAATCATCCCCTGCAGGCCCATCACCATGCCGTCATTGGGATGGTAGATGCGCTCCACGCCGTACTGGTGCAGCTCGGCGATTTCCTCGGGCGTGATGGTGCCGCCACCGCCACCGAACACCCGCACATGGCCGGCACCGGCTTCGCGCAGCATGTCCACCATGTAACGGAAGTACTCGTTGTGTCCGCCCTGGTAGGAGCTGAGTGCGATGGCATCCGCATCTTCCTGGATCGCCGCGCGCACCACATCGGCCACCGCCCGGTTGTGCCCCAGATGAATGACTTCGGCGCCGGCGCCCTGAATCAGGCGCCGCATGACATTGATGGCGGCGTCGTGTCCGTCGAACAGGGACGCGGCCGTCACGAAGCGCAAAGGGAGCGCAGGCGCGCTGGATTCCGCAGCGTTGCTCACGTCTTCGGCGCGAATACTCATGATGTTCTCCTGTCAATCGCGGGCCAGGGCCCGCGTCATCTGTTGTTTGAGACCTTCGTGCAAATCCTTCAGTGGCTTGGCGGCCTCGGGATTGATCAGCCAGTGGTACACGATGCCGATGATGGTGGCGCAGAAATGCGCCGCCACGGAGGGCACGTCCACGTTCTCGCGCATTCTTCCCGCCGCAATCCCCGCCCGAATCCAGGCTTCCACATCGCGTTGCCGGCGCTCATGGATATTCGCGATAACCAATCTGAGCTCGGGATCAGGCCCGGTCGAATCAAACCAAAGCAAATAGAATGCCTGTATGCGCTCCGCACCGGCGCGAATGAAGCGGTAGTGGGCATCGGTGGCGGCGTGAATGGCTGCCAGCCCTTGCTTGTCCTTGACCGCCTCACCCAATGCCCGCAACCACTCTTCACCCACCGCCCGCACCACGAACACGAAAAGGCTGGCCTTGGTGCCGAAGCGCCAGCCGGCCATGGCCCGGCTGTAGCCGGCGAGCTCACCCACTTCCTTGAGGGTGGCCCCGGCGGTGCCCCGCTTGACGATGAGGGCGACCGCCGCGTCGAGCATGCGCGTATCCGACAAGGCGGAACGCTCGGCCTGGGTCCGTCGCGGGTGGCTGTTTTCGGTGAATGCATCCATGTCGCGATGGTGCCTCGCTTTTTACTTGCTTGCAACAAGCAAGTTGAGAGGAACATGCCCTCACGTCGGAGGACTGGCCGTGCCCATCCCCGGTCTGTGGATGATGGGTTGCGACCAAACCGCCCTCGCCCATGCCGGCTTCCGGCACACGGGGCTAAGATGGACAACTCATCAAGGGAGAAAACAATGCGTTGCGAAATCGTCGCCATCGGCACCGAACTGCTGCTCGGCCAGATCGTGGACAGCAATTCAGCCTGGATGGGTGAGCAGCTTGCGCTCTCGGGCATCGACTCCTTCCATCAGGTAAAGGTAGGCGACAACCACCGGCGCATCGTGGACAGCTTGAAGCTCGCCCTTTCCCGCAGCGAGGCTGTCATCTGCTGCGGGGGTCTCGGGCCAACCCAGGACGACATCACCCGCGAGGCGATTGCGGAAGTCATGGGGGTTTCGCTGGTGCGGGATATCGCCATGGGTGAGCGCATCCGGCAGATGTTTGAAAGTCGCGGGCGCACCATGCCCGAAAACAATCTGCGTCAGGCCGAATTGCCGGAGGGTGCACGTTTCATCGCCGAGATGCCCGGCACCGCCCCCGGGCTTGTCTGTCCGATCGGGAAACAGGTGATTTATGCCGTGCCCGGCGTCCCAAGCGAGATGCGCGCCATGCTGCGGGGAAGCATCCTGCCGGATTTGAGAATGCGCAGCGGAGAGACTTCCATCATCCGCAGCCGGGTTCTGCGCACCTGGGGCCAGTCCGAGTCCGGTCTCGCGGAAATGCTCACCGCACACATGGAAGAGCTGGATAAATCCGGGCGCGCCACCCTCGCTTTCCAGGCAAGCGGTATCGAAGGCATCAAGGTCAGGATTACCGTGAAAGCCTCGGATGAAGCCGCCGCGCAATCCCTGCTGGACACCGAGGACAAGGTCGTCAGCGGCATTCTCGGCAAATATGTTTTCGGGCGGGACCAGCAAACGATGGAAAGTGTGGTGCTGGAGGGCTTGCGTCAGCGCGGCCTCACGCTTGCTCTGGCTGAATGCGCGACCGGGGGGCACATAGGGCTTCGCCTTTCCGCCCGCGACGAAGCCGAGGGAGTATTCCTCGGTGGGCTCATTGTGGCCGACGGACGGCTGCAGGCTCGGCTGCTTGGGGTTGCGGAATCCGATTTTCCCAATCCGGAGACTACAGCCGCGCTCGCCGAAGCGGTGCGCGCCCAAGCCGGCGCGGACATCGGGCTCTCGACCTGTGCGGTGGATGATCGCAGGGAAGTCCCGGGCGTGCGCCCCGGCACGGTTTTCATCGGCATTGCCACGGCTGCCGGCGCGAGCACAGAACGGGTTCAACTGCCTGGGGATCGGGCCCGCATCCGGGAATATTCCGTCATCAGTGCCCTCAATGCCCTGCGCCAGCGGGTGCTGGCATGAATCGGCGGGTCGGCACCGCGCTCCTTATGGCTTGCCGCATGGGTTTTCTGCTCGCCGCCCTGTCGATATCCCTGACGGGGTGCAATCCGGTGCCACCTGGGGAGGATTCTGATATCGATGCGGTGCGGGCATTCCATGCCAAGGTCCTGGAACTGGGAACCGCCGGTGTCCCGCGGCAGGATGCCATCGATGCGTTGGGGCCTTTCATTTCCGAAAGATTCCGTCAGCGTCTGCTGGCGGCACGTGCTGCCGAGGATGCGGAACGGGCAAGACATGGAGGAACCGAACCACCCCTGCTGCAGGGTTCACTCTTTCATTCTCTTTTCGAGGGCGCACATCGCATTATCTCGGTAGAAAAAGAACCAAATCCCGACAGTTTTCTCGTGACTTTGGAGTATGGTTACGAGGACGCGCCGGAAACCGGGAAAACCACCTGGCAGGACCGGACCTGGCTCACCACAGAGCGGGGTCTGCGCGTGGTGGAAGATCTGGAATATCTCGGCCAGTGGGAATTCGGGACCAAAGGCCGGCTCTCCGTGATACTCGAAAACGTGGGTCGGGATTTTTTCCCACAACAGGATTTATAATCGCGGCCCCTTGAAAGGTAGAAACTCCATGAAATCACCCGCCGCCATCCGCAAACAAATCGCAAAGCTTCAGGCCCAGATTGCCGCCACGGAAAAATCCCGTGAAAAGGCGCTACGCAAAATCATTGCGGACATGCAGAAACATGATTTGAGCCTGACTGACCTGCGCGATGCCATGGGCGCCAAGCCGAAGCGCGCCGTCCGCAAGAAAACCACCGGTAGCGTTCCGGTGAAGTTCCGGGATGACAAGGGAAACACCTGGAGCGGCAGAGGCCGCGAGCCGAAATGGATGACGGAAGCCATCGCGCAGGGCCGCAAGCGCAGCGACTTCGCCATTTGAAGAAGCGTCCGGGCTTTGCCGGCGCTTCTGCCGGCAACACCCGGGAATCGCTTCGGATCAGGCGGTGGCTGGGGTGTCCCCGGCTCCACCACCAGTGCCTTGGGTGAAATCCGCGACAGTGGAGTAACCCAGCGAATTGCCGGTCTGGTCGAAAACCTCGAACAGCGTATCGTCGGCAACGTGGAGCAGGAACGACAGGAGCTGTCCCGCATCATTCTTGCGCTGTCCCGGAAAAACGCAGACATCTCCCGATTCACCCGGCATCTTCCCCCCTCGCACGCGATGCGTCATCAACATGTCGTCCACCCACCCCAAGTCGTTATATTCTTCCCTTCGGTCTGCTTCCCTGTCTCTCATGGGCCTTCTCCTCCGTGAAGAGCTTCTCCTGCACCCACCTGTTCCCTGTGGCACCACTCGTGGCGGCATGTTCGTCCAGATCAGCCCGTGAGACTGCGAAGCAACCGACACTTCCGCCACATTTTTTGACATTTTTTTCCGGACTCTGAGGCGCGTCACACTTTGCACCTTCGCAGGCTCAGGAAGCAGCCACCATCGACATCACCGTAGGCTACGACCAGCAGGGGGATCGCCTCTGGTTGATGGGCGGAACTGATCATCTTTTCTGGCTGACTCGGCGGTTGTGTCAGAGCTTTCTGATGAGTTCGGCCTCCTGGCTGGAGCAGACTGTGGCCTCCAGTGGTTTACCCCTGGAACTGCCTGCTGCGGAGCGGGTGCGCCTTGACCACGAGGAAACCCTGTCTGCTTCTCCCGATGAACCGCCCCCTATACTGCGCAACAAGGTCATGGCCACCCCGGAACAGATCCGCACAGCGCGATTGGTGAGCCAGATTGATCTCGTCATCAGTGGTGTGCAGTGGAAACTTGTGCTGCACACGGAGGGCGGGCAGAAAGACGCACTGGCGTTCAATCGCATGAGCCTACATCGACTCCTGGGAGCCCTCGTCGGCATGGCGCAAAAGGCGGAGTGGAAGCTCGATGGCGTTCCCGAGTGGTTGAGTGCGCCGTGAGGCAGGATTAAAGAACAAGGATCCGCGGAAAGCAGAACCCCGGGGGCAGGTCGTGATTCGCACCTGCTCAGGGGCTCTCGGCGCCCGTCTCCGCCAGCCAGTCATTCACCTGGGTGACGGCCTCGAGGCCCAGTTCCCCACTCAGGGCTTTCAGGCGCAGGTGCGAGATTGCATACACCAGTCGTTGTTCGGCCAGATCCAGCCGAGTCTGGCTGCGCTTCTGTACGGCGTCCAGGATATCCACCCGCGTGCGGGTGCCGGCTTCAAAACCCTTGCGGTTGGAGATCACGGACTGGGTGGCCGAGCGCTCTGCGAGCTCCAAGGCTCGCACCCGTCGAATCCCTTCCACCACCGCCTGGAATTCCTTGCGCACGGCGGCCGCGAGCTTGCGTCGCGAGGCGTCGTGACGCTCTTCCACTTCCCGGTGCTTCGCCATGGCCTGCTTGACCTGCGCATGCACATAGCCGCCGGCGAACAGCGGCACCGCCACCTGCACACCAATCTGGTTGTTGATGAAGCGCGCGCCCGGGTTGATCACATTGTCGCTCTCATTAATCGAGCGCTGGAGGATGAGGTCTGCCGTTGGCTTGTGTCCGGCATAGGCCCGCGAGATTTCGAGCTTCGCAGCCTTTATCTCTGCTTCCAGAGCCGTGAGCTCGGGGCTGTTGGCCTCGGCCCGCGCCACCCAGCTCTCCAAGGTGTCGGGGTCGGGCATCACCAGTTGCAGCCGCTGCTTGTCTACGGCGGCGAGGCTGTCGACGGGTTCGCCAATCAGCACTTCCAGCTCGTGCTTCGCCTGCGCTATCTGCTGTTCTGCCGCCAGCAGATCGGCCTCGTTGAGGTCGAGACGCGCCTGGGCATCATCCACATCCGTGCGTGTGCCCTGCCCTGCCTTGAAGGAAAGCTCCGCGGCCGCGAGCTGGGCGGCAATGGACTTGCCCTGTGCGATGACCTGCGTCCGCTGCTCTTCCATCAGCAGGGCATTGAGATAGGCCCCCGCCACACGCAAGCCCAGCTCCTGCAAGGCGCGCGCGAGCTCCGCTTCCACGCCCTCACGCTGCGCCAAGGCCTGACGGTAACCTGCAAACTGGGCCGGCCGATAAATAGGTTGCCGCAGCACCAGGCCATAGGTGTCGCTGGGATAGCTCGAATCCTGCGAAAAAGTCCGGCCAAAGGATGTCGAGCGCGTGTTGAGCTCGTTCTCGAAGTGCGTGTAGTTGAAGTTCACATTGGGGAGCAGCTGCGCGCGCGCCAAGGGCACCACCTGGCGACCGACTTCGGCCATGGCCTCGGCCGCCTTGAATTCGGCATCCTCGGCCACCGCGGCCTGATAGCTCTGCCGGAGGTCGATGGCCTGCACCGCAGGCGCAAAGCACAACAGGAGCAGCAGACGAGCCCGCACGCCGCACATCGCCCTCACTCCTCCTTCATCGCCGCCGCGACACGCTTGGTCAGCGGATGCAGGATATAGGTCAGCAGGGAACGCTCACCGGTCTTGATGATCGCCTCGGCCGGCATGCCGGGATGCATCTCCCTGTTGCCCAACGCCTCCATGCCAGCGGGCGTGATGCTCACACGGCCCAGGTAGTAAGACACCGTGCCATTGGGCGTCTCGCTGCTGACGAGATCCCCGGACACGGATTCCAGGCGCCCCTCGACCACGAGCGCCGGCGTATGGGCGAAAGAACTGAAGCGCACATCCACCGCCTGGCCCGGTGCCACGCGATCGATGACTTGCGGGGGAAGCTGCGCCTCCAGCAACAGCGGCTCATCGAACGGCACGATATCCATGATCTTCTGCGCCGGCTGGATCACCGCGCCCACCGATTGGACTTCCAGTGCCACGACCTGACCATCCACCGGCGCACGCAGATCCACCCGCTCCAACTCTTCGGCCACAGCCTTGAACTTCTCCCGATCCGCCTGTAGCTCAAGGCGAATCTGCGCCAGTTGTTCGTCGCCCTCCTTGCGATACTCCTGCTGGCGCTGCACGGCGCGCGAATTGAGTTCCGCGATGTCGCGCCCGGTACGCGTGATGTTGCCCTGCAGCTCCAGCATCTGTCCTTGGATGGCCGCCGCGTCGCGCTGGAGCTCGAGCTGGCGCGAGCGCGGTGCATAACCTTCTTTCACCAGACTCTTGATGCCCTTCAACTCTTCGCGCAACAGCGCGAGTTGTCGTTGGCTGCTATCGAGCTGCCCTTGGTAGCCTGCAGCCATGGCCTCCTGTCCGGCGATGCTTGCGCGGATCCCCTCCAGCTCGGCCTGCAGGGCGCGCCGCCGTGACTGGAACAGCTGGCGCTGGGTGTCCACCTGCTGTTGCACCATGGGATCCGGCGTACCCAGCACTTCTTCCGGAAACACGATCGTCTGGGCGCCCTGCTGCTCGGCCATGATGCGGCTCTCCATCGCCGAGAGCCCCATGTAGTGCTGGCGCACCGATTCATAGTTGGCGCGACTGGTCGATGCGTTGAGTCGAGCCACCACTTCGCCCGCCTTAACCTTTTGACCCTCACGCACCAGCACCTCGCTCAGGATTCCGCCGGTCAGGTGCTGCACCGGTTTGCGCTTCGTATCCACCACCACCGAGGCACTGGTCGGTACACCCTCATCCAGCGGGGCATACGCGGCCCACACGAGAAATCCGCCAAGCCCCAGGGCCAGCACCAAGAGTCCGACCCGCATGGGTCGCGAGGCATCGGCTTCCGGCAGATCTTCCACGGGGGGTGAGCTATTCATCGGCATGTTCATGGGATCAGGTTCCTCAGCGCTCTGGCGGGGGATTGCGTGCTGCAGCTGCAGCGCCCACGGCGGATTGTCGAGCGAGCAGAGCTTCGCGTGGGCCCAGTGCCTGGATGCGGCCCTGGTTCAGGATCAGCAGACGGTCCGCCAGATTGACCAGGCCACCCCGGTGGGAAATCACCACCACAGTACAACCTTTTGCCCGCAAAGCTTGCACCGCCTGCATGAGTGCAGCTTCCCCTGCGTCGTCCAGGTTGGCATTGGGTTCATCGAGCACGATCAGCGTGGGCTCTCCGTACAGCGCCCTGGCGAGTGCAATGCGCTGACGTTGCCCTGCGGACAGCTGACTGCCGGCAAGTCCCATCGGGGTGTCGTAGCCTTGTGGAAAGCGCAGAATCATCTCATGCACATTGGCGGCCTTGGCTGCCGTGATGATTTGCTCAGGGACTGCTGTCCCAAAGCGTGCAATGTTGTCGCCTATGCTGCCGTCGAAGAGTTCGATGTCCTGCGGCAGGTAGCCGAGATAGGGGCCGAGCTGGCCGCGGTTCCACTCCCCGATCGGCACCCCATCGAGCAGGACTTCGCCTTCGGTCAGCGGCCAGATCCCCAGCAGGCAGCGCGCGAGCGTGGTCTTGCCGGAGCCTGATGGTCCCAGCACGACCAGCAATTCACCGGCGGAAAATTCGGCATCAAGACCCTGCAGGATGGGTGCCTCGCGACCATCGGCGCGTGCCACGAGGCCGCGCAGAGTGAGCTGTCCCTTGGGGGGCGCGGTCAGGGCTCGCCCTGCGCGTGCGGGATGCTCGGTCAACAACGTGCCCAGCCGCTGGTAGGACAGCTTGGCGGCCATGAATCCCCTCCAGCTTCCCACCAGCATCTGCACCGGCGCGAGCGCACGGGCCATCAGCATGTTGGAGGCGATGATGGCTCCCATGCTGATTTCCCCTCGAATCACCAGCATCGCTGCGATACCGATCATGAGGGATTGCTGGGAATACTGCAGGAATTTGGTAACGGCCTGCACACGCTGTGTCTTGTCCTGGTTGCTGGCCATGGCATCGAGATGCGTCAGATGCACCGCGCGCCAGCGTGCGAAGAGACTGGGCAGCATGCCCATCGCCTCTATGGCCTCGGCATTGCGCAGCTTGCTCTGCACAAAGCCATTGCTGCGCATGCCGGCCTCCAGCACCGAGGTATGCAGAGCGCGTGTGTACAGATGACCGCCCCAGGCGACGAGCACGAGCATCACGGCGAACAGGATGGAGGCGATTCCGAGCCAGGGATGCATCAGCCAGGCCACGGCAATATAGATGGGCACCCAGGGCGCATCGAAGAAAGCAAAGACACCATTGGTGGACAGGAACTGGCGCAGATTGGTGAGGTCTGCAAAGGCCTCACCCGGATTGCGTCCTGCCTTGTTGAGTGAAGCTTCGAAGCTCGCGCGGAACACTTCGGTGTTGAGGGCCGTGTCAAAACGCACCCCGGCGCGCACCAGCACGCGGGAACGCGCCCACTCCGCCACTGCCATGATGGCGAAGAAAAACAGGGTGACCAATGACACGGCGATGAGAGTCAGGTCGTTGCCACTCGTCATCACCCGGTCGAAAACCTGCAGCATGTACAAGGTGGGGGTGAGCATGAGCAGATTGGCCACCAGGCTGAACACGCCCACCGCCAGCAACTCGCCGCGAAAAACACCCAGCAGCCCGGCGATGGGATTCGACACGGGAGTTGCCTGCCGCGAACTCATGCAGACCGCGGCGGCGGAATCGCCGCGACCGGGCGCACGCCCGGAGCCACCGGAGTGGCTTGCGCACCCCGCGCCGTGCGCAGGGCCTCGAGAATTTCATCCCGGGGACCGAACGCGCTGACCGTGCCATCCACCAGCACGAGAATGCGGTCAGCCACCTCCAGCACATTCGCCCGGTGGGTGATGATGACGAGCGTCGTGCCCCGTGACTTGAGGGTCTTCAGCAGGTGCAGCAGCGCCGCATCGCCCTGTTCATCGAGACTGCTGTTCGGTTCGTCCAGCACCACGAAGCGCGGCGCGCCGTAGATGGCGCGTGCAAGACCCACGCGCTGACGCTGGCCGCCGGAGAGGAATGCTCCCTCGTCTCCTATGCGGCTGTCGTAGCCTTGCGGCAGGCCTTCCACCACATTGTCGAGTCCGGCGAGCTGCGCTGCCTCTTCCACCTTGGCCATGTCGATATCGCCAAAGCGGGCAATGTTCTCGGCCAGGGTGCCGTCAAAGAGTTCGATGCCCTGGGGCAGATAACCGACATGAGGGCCGAGCTCAGCCTTGTTCCAGGCGTGGACATCCGAACCGTCCAGTCGCACTTTGCCCGCGCTCGCGGGCCAGATCCCCATCAGCAGGCGCGCGAGGCAAGTCTTGCCTGAGCCCGAGGGTCCGATGATGGCCAGACACTCCCCGGGTTGCAGCGCGAAGGACACATTGCGCAGCACCGGCACCTGGCTGCCCGGCGGCGACGCGGTCACGGCCTCCACCGCGAGGCGACCTTGTGGGGCTGGCAGCGCCATGCGCGGCGGAGGCGCCGGCAGTTCGCGCAACAGATTGCCGAGTCGTTGCCAGGCATCGCGCGCCATGACCACCGATTTCCACTGGGAGATGAGCGCAACCGCAGGCTGCAGTGCCTTGCCGCCGAAAATAGAGGCCACGATGATGAGCCCCCCTTCGCCGGTGAGCGTTCCCTGCATCATCAGCCACGCACCCAAGCCAAGCAGAATGGAGCCTTGCAACAACTGGATGCTCTTGGCGAGCGCAGACAGCCCACCGGCGGCATCCGAGGCCTGAGCCTGTAGCGAGAGAAATTTGCGCTGGTTGACCATCCAGCGTGCGTGTATCCCGGGCAACATGCCCATGGACTCGATTACCTGCGCATTCTGCAGGCTGGTGTTGGCGTACTGCTGGGCCGCATTGGAGGCCTTGTTGGCTTCCACCAGCGGGGGTTGGGTACGGCGCTCGGTCAACACGGACACAATCAGTTGGAGGATGCCGCCCGCCAGTGCACACCAGCCGAGCAAGGGGCTGATGAGAAAGATGATGGCGAGCACCAGCAGGGACAGCGGGGCCTCCATGAAGGCCACCATGGCTGGCGAATGAAGGAACTCCCTTACCGTGCGCAAGTCGGTCAGTGCCTGGGCTCCGCCCACCAGATTGCGCTTAAGGTGACCTTCGAACACGGCCGAGAAAACCCGTGGCGTGAGGTGGGCATCCATCCTCTGGCCACCCTCCAGCATGATCCGGCTGCGCACCCACTCAAGGATCTCCATCACGACATACACACCGAGGATCAGCACGGTGAGCATGAACAGGGTTTCATAGCTGCGGCTGTTCACCACGCGGTCGTAGGTGACCAGCATGTAAAACGTGGGCGACAGTGACAGCAGTGAGGCAATCACTGCGAAGAACAGCGCTCGCCTCAGGAAGGGGCGCAGAACCTGCTTGGCGGCCTCGAGCTCGGGCGGACTGGTTGCGGGCTTCATGGGCGGTGCACGGTGGCCTGAGGCGTAAGTCCCTTGCGTTCCTTTGGAACAAGAAAATCCATGTACAGCGGGAGATTACACCAGCATCTTGAGAATTGACAGCAAGCGCCGCAGGCCTCTGCCCGGGTGGCTTGCGGCCCCCCGGGCAGGGGCGCTTCTGGAATCGTCGGGCCTCAGTGCAGCGACCTGCAGGCCGGCATGACTTCGCGTGCAAAAAGCTCCAGCGAGCGCCGGCTCTGGGCATGCGTGAGAGAGCCCCAGGCGAAGGAGCCGATCACATAGTTGACGCCCCCTTCCTGCACCAGGCGCACGACCTGCTCACGGACCCGGTCCGGCCCACCCACCAGCACCGTCTCCCCGGCGAGGCCCATGTCCCAGTCAAAAAGCTGATCCACGCTGTGATCGCCACGACGATGCCACAACGCGGTGATGGACTCATACCAGTGGTCATAGGCCGGCTTGGCAATCGACAGGGCTTCATCATCCGTCTCGGCGATGAAAATCTGCCGCATGGCGGCCAGCTTCGGCGTCTCGACATGGCCATTGATCCGATCCGGATCATCGCGATGGGCTGCCCACACCGAGCGGTACTGATCCGTCAGTTGCCGGATGTGTGCGACGGGCCCGAGGCTTGCAAAGTGATACCCGTGGCGTGCGGCATAGGCCACGCTGTCGGGGTTATGGGTGGGGTACCACAAGGGCGGATAAGGCCGCTGCTGCGGTTCGATCGCCAGCGGTACGTCGGCGTACTGGTAATGGCGCCCCTTGAAATCCAGCGTCTTGCGGGTCATGGCCGTGCGAAAAATCTCCAGAGCCTCGTCAAACCTCTCACGCGTCTCGCCCGCCTCCACGCCGAAACAGGCGAGCTCATGCGGAGAGACCCCCCGGCTGATCCCGAGATCCAGACGCCCCCCACTCATCTGGTCCAGCATGCAGACCTCTTCCGCCAGTCGCAGCGGATCGTGCAAGGGCAGCAGGAAAGCCAGCGGACCGAAGCGCAGGGTGCGCGTGCGCTGGGCAACTGCAGCCAGAAAAACGGCGGGCGAAGGGGCCATTCCGAGTGGGGTGCCGTGATGTTCTGCCATGTGGTAGCCACTGAAGCCCGCTGCCTCCGCAGCCTCGATGAGGCTCAGGCGCTCGGCGTACAGTGCAGCGGTCGCCCCCGTGCCCCGGTCCACCCAGTCGAACATTCCGAATGCGATGTCGTTCACCACTTCCCCCTCCTCTCATGCCGCCGTTGGTCTGATACCTGTCGCAGGAGACTGCCATACCGTCGGGCGCGCATCCACGCTGCACTGCGTGCGGTATCCAAAGGCAATGGGCTGCGCTACGCTCGCACCCACCCACCGGAGGAATTCGCATGAAGAAAATCCCGCGCGGCAAGGTTCAGAAGTACGCCTTCGATTTTCGTGACAAACCCTGTCTCAGGGTGAAGCCCGGCGAAGCCTTCCAGGTGGAAACGGATGACGCCTTGAGTGGGCTCATTGCTGACGACAGCGACAAGCCCAAGGTCCACAGTATGACCGGGGCGCATATGGCCGCGCTGACCAAGGCGTGGCCGCCGCTGTTCAACCCGGTGGTTGGTCCGATCCACGTGGAGGGCTGCAAGGCGGGTGACGTACTCGCCGTGCATATCGACTGGATCGATCCCTGGCGCTATGGGTTTTCCGGAATCATTCCCGGCATGGGCCCCTTGTCCGATCAGATCCACTTTCCCGATTGCGTCGAGCCTTATGTACACGTGATTGAGCACTTCCCGGGCCCCAGTGGCCACACTCGGGATGGCACCGCCAAGTATTCGGAAACGCTCAGCTGGCCGCTCGAACCCTTCATAGGCACCCTCGCGACTGCCTCTGAGCGTGAAGTGTTCACGTCAGTGCTGGGCCAGGGAGCTTTTGGCGGCAACATCGACTGCCGTGACATCCGTGCCGGTCACACCATCTACCTCAACTCCTACTGTGACGGCGGCCTGCTCTACATCGGCGACGTGCACGGTGGCCAGGGCGATACCGAATTCACCGGCATTGCCGATGAGACCCGCGCCACCGTCCAGCTCTCTTGCACCGTCATCAAGAACCGACGCCTGCCCTGCGTACGTATCGACAAACCGGACAGTGTGGTCGCCGTCGGCATCAACATGCCCATGGAGCAGGCCGTGTTGGACGCCACCCGCAATCTCATGGAGTGGCTGCGCGATGATTATGGCGTGCCGCCCAAGGATTTGTATGTGCGCATGAGCTGCGATCCTGCCTTCCGTATCCGCACCTACCAGATGGTGCGCGCGATAACGTTGCGTAATGTGGTGGGTGCCGAATATCCCAAGGATCGCCTGTTCAATGCCTTCGCGCCGGCCTCTGCAGGACGCGGAAAAACCTCGCCACCGGCCGCCGGTCGGAAAGCCGCTGCCAAAGCCGTCGCCGCCCGCAGCAAGACTGCGAAAGCGCGCACCAAACGCTGAGGCAATGAAAGTGAGAGGGTTGTGGCTGCTGGCGCTGCTCTTGTCAGCGCAGGTGTCTGGCGCCGCCGAGAGAATCTGGCTGGATGTGCGTAGCGCCGAGGAATTCGCCCAAGGTCATCTGCCGGGTGCCCTCAACGTGCCCTACCTGGAAGTGGGCACGCGCATCCGGCAGATCACGCAGGACCCCGACACCGAAATCCGCCTTTACTGCGCCGTCGGTGGGCGCGCCCAGATCGCAAAAGTCTGGTTGCAGAGCCTGGGGTATCGCAATGTCACGAATGAGGGAAGCCTGGAGGACGCGCGCAAGCAACTCGCCGTGCTCCCGGCAGCGACGGAATGCCAAATCCAGCACAACGATGAAACGCCATTGGAGGAGGAGAAATCATGCTGAAAAGCAAGGTCAAAGAAGAATATGTGCAGATAGATGCAACGCCCTGGATGCCCTTCCCTGCCGCACTGTCGGACGGCGGGATACGCTGGAAGCTGCTGCATGTGTCGCCCGAGCTGGGCGCCTGGACCGCCATCTTCGACTGTCCCAAGGGGTCGTCCTTTAACCGTCACATGCATATTGGCCCGGGCGAATACCTGCTCACCAAAGGTCGCATGGAAGTACGCGGCGGCGTCGGTGAGGGTGGAGCCACGGCGGTTGCGCCAGGTTACGGCTATGAATCGGCCAATGCCCGCCACGACAAGACATTCTTCCCCGTGCCGAGTGAGTTCTACATGACCTTCCTTGGTCCGCTCAACTTCATCACCGAGGATGGCAAGCCCATGGCGGTTGTCGGGTGGGAAGAAGCCCAGGCTCTGTGGGCTGCGCAGACCGGGAGCAGCAAGAAATCTGGCGCCAGCAAGAGCGCCAAGCCCAAAGCCGCAGCCAAGCCGGCCAAAAAGGCGGCAAAGAAGCGCTGAATTCCGTGCGGGGCTGAAGCGCGAACCGGGCGTGGTTCTTTGTGACCCGCCCGGAGTCCTGACTTCAAGGTCCCGTCCGTCAGCGAAGCGGGGACTGCGGGTGGGCCGGCGGTAGCTGCCTGGCGGTTCCCGGGATCGCTCAGTTACCGGCTCCGAAGCGCGTGACGCTGAAAGTGTTTTCGCTCAGCTCCGGGTCCAGGGCGATCTCGTTCACCACCAGCTCGGTGCGCCGCCCACGCTTGTGGTCCTGCAGCACAATCTTGTGCGGCACCCATCGCTCCCCCATCTGCTTCAGCGCATCGCGTGGAACTTCGAGATCCTTCAACGGGGTGCCGTTCTTGGCGAAGAACGACATGCGGGTAAGCGCACAGCGTTCTTTCTCCACCCAGGTCACGATACGGCTGTACTTGGTTCCCTCGCTGCCCGGGAGCACCTCAACCACAAGGTTCTCCACCCCATCGACCTGCTCATTATCCAGGCGTTTGAGCGACCCTTCGGTCGTCATGCCCTGGAAGTGCGAGAAATCCTCGTAGCTGAAGTCCGTGCCAAACATTGATGCATCGATGGTGCGGCCCGCCACTCGGCGGGATTTACGGCTTTCCGGCATGTAGACGTTGAACTCGGGATCGCCCTTGGCCTTTTCCAGAGCCAGCACTGCAATACCGGCCCGAGGCGGGGGAGCGGTCACCCGCACAATCACCTTGGACAGCCCGTCCTCGCCGCGCTTCCACAGCAGATCCGCGCTGGTGCTATCGATGGCCTCATCGCCCTCGAAGACCGAGAAGGTCAGACTCTGGGTCATCGCTTTCTGCGGCAAGCTGCGCTCCATGCAGGCCTTGAGCTCGGGATCCTCGATGTCGGCATTCGCGGCACCGGCACCGGTATGGGCCGCGAGCAAGGCGAGGGATAACAGTGTCCGGCGGAGGCTGGTGTTCATCAAATATTCCTGTGGCTGTGTTGATCAGGGTTTGCCGCTGGCCTTGCGTGCGGCAGGTTTGCGCCCGCCTGCAGCGCCTGTGCCAACCATACCGGCCTTGCGTGCAGGCGTCCGCTTCGCAGCCGCACGGGTTTTGGTTGCGGCGGACGACGGTGCACGCGAGGCTTGGACTCTCGGTTTGGCCGGCGCCTTGGCGGTCACTGTCGAGTGAACCTGCGCGCGACGCGCATTGCCTCGCTTGCCCACCAGCCCCGCCGCGAGGAGTTCTGCCATGGCCTCGGTGCTGAACTCCGCCTGCGGACCATCGCCCGCGATCACGAACATCAGCACGGAGTGCTGGTTCTTCGGACCCTTGGTCACATTCTCGAAACGGCGAATGCAGCCGGGCGGAAAGGAAATGACATCGAGAGGATCCAGATCAAAGTGATCCACCGTGCCATCCGGCTGCTCCCAGCTCGCCCGCCACTTGCCGGTGATGCAGATGAAGGTTTCGTTGGTGTCATGGTTGTGCATCATCGGGCCCTTGCCCGGCAACGCGCGGCAGAATCCGAGATTGAAGCCCTCGGAAATCTTGATGGCCGCCATGCGCGCGGCCTTGGCGCCGACGGGCGAGACCATTGCGCCTGTTTCCTGCTCGGGAGGCTGGAAGCCGATGACGTTGTAGAGAATGCGCTCGGCACTGGGATGATGACTGTCCGGCAGTCCACCGTCGGAGCCCTTGAGATCAGACCAGCGCGCCACGCGCCTGGCCATTTCGCGCTTGCTGAAATACTTGCGCGGAATCTGCTCTTTGAAGTCCATGCTCTCCCCCTCGTAGTCTTCTGGGTTGACCGTCTGGCGGCCACGCCTTGATGGCGCGGGGCTAGTGTCCATCCGATACGTGATGCGGGCAAGGCTCACGCGCGCGACAATGCTGCGCCGAACCACAGCAAGGATGTCGGTGCTCCTTGGACAGGCGCAGGGGGACCATTACCATGCCGGGCATCCTACAAGACAGAATCGGGGAGACACGCAGATGGACTGGTACCGCAAACGCACCTTGGGACAACTGGTGGATGAAGCAGCACAGCGCTGGGGCTCGCGCGAGGCGCTGCTGTTCAACGACCAGCGCTGGACCTGGGAGAGTTTCAAGCGCGAGACGGATGCGGTCGCCAAAGGGCTGATTGGCCTGGGTGTCCAACCCAACGAGCGTGTGGCCGTATGGATGACCAACCGCCCGGAGTGGCTGTGGGTGATGTTCGCGCTCGGCAAGATTGGGGCCTGCATCGTGCCGCTCAACACCCGTTATCGCACGGATGATGTGTCCTACACCGTCACCCAGTCCCGCAGCGCCACGCTCATCACGCTCGACCGTTCGGGACCTGTGGACTACCAGGGAATGCTGATGACCTCGATGCCCAAGGTCGAGCGAACAGCCAACGGGGAGCTGGCGATCGCCGAATATCCCGACCTGAAGCGTCTGGTCGTGCTGGGTGAAACGCGCATTCCGCATGCTTGCGACTGGTCCAGCCTGCTCGCCGCCGGCCGGGATGTCACGGATGAGACCCTGGCCCGCCGCGCAGCAGCGGTGAATCCCGACGATCTCATGATGATTGCCTACACCTCCGGCACCACTGGCCATCCCAAGGGTGTGATGCACAGCCACATCCCGATACGCAGTGTCCACGAGCGCGCGCAACTGCTCGGCCAGACCATGGCCGAGGTGCACATGAATTATCTGCCGATGTTCCACATCTACGCCTATAGCGAGATCGCCATGATGTGCGCCCTCACCGGTGCCCGGCAGGTGATGATGGATGTGTTTGAGGCTGATCGGGCGCTTGATCTCGCCGAGGCCGAGGAAGCGACCTTCCTGCATGGCTTCGAGGCGCACTGGGCTGATCTCCTCAATGCCCAGGCGCGCAAACCACGCAAGCTCAAGGTACGCATGGGGACCCTGCCTGCAGGGCAGGAAAGCACTATCCCCATCGCGGAAAAGGCCCAGGAGGTATTCTGTCCCACCATCTCCGGTTTCGGCATGAGTGAGGTCTGGGCCTACGTTGCCTGCAACAATCTGTCCCATACGCGCGAGCAGCGCGTGTATGCCTCCGGCTACCCGATGAACGACTACGAGTTCAAGGTGATCGATCCCGAGACCGGCAAAGAACAGCCCGTGAACGTGCCCGGTGAGTTGCTGATCAAGGGCTACGCCATCATGAAAGGCTACTGGGACAAGCCTGAGGCCACGGCCCAGACCCTGGTCGATGGCTGGGTGCATTCGGGCGACACCGCCTACTTGCGCGAGGACGGGCATCTGGTCTTCATGGGACGGGCCAAGGACATGTTGAAAGTGGGAGGGGAAAACGTCTCCCCTGCAGAAGTGGAGGCGTATCTGCGCAACATGCCCGAGGTTCAGGATGCATCCGTGGTGGCCTATCCCGATCCCCGCCTTACCGAAGTGCCGGTTGCCTATGTCATCTGCAAGCCCGGTCAGCAGGTGGACGGAGACGAACTCATCGAACGCATGAAGGGGCGCATTGCGAGCTTCAAGATTCCCCGTCACGTGATTTTCGTGGACGCCTTCCCGATGACCTCCAGTGGCAAGATTCGTAAGGTCGAGTTGCGTGCCGACGCCCGTCAGCGCCTCGATGGAGCCGCCTGAGGTGGATCTCGCGCCCTATCTCGCGCCCACTGCCATCGTCAATGCTGACCATCCCGCCGTGCGGGAGTATGCGTATGCGCGAATCGGGGACGCCGTGGAGTCGGTGGCCAAGGCCATACGCCTCTACTACGCGGTACGTGACGGCATTCGGTACGACGGCTACCAGATCGACCTCACGCCGCGGGGCTTGTCAGCCGGTCAGGTGCTGGCAGACGGGCGGGGCTGGTGCGTGAACAAGGCAGTGTTGCTCGCCGCCTGTTGCCGGGCAGTGGGCGTGCCGGCGCGCCTCGGCTATGCCGATGTGCGCAATCATCTCTCCACGCAGCGCATGCGGGATCTGATGGGCACCGACACCTTCCACTGGCATGGCTACACCGACATCCATCTCAACGGTCAGTGGGTGAAGGCGACACCCGCCTTCAACATCGAGCTCTGTCAGCGCTTCAGGCTGAAACCGCTGGAGTTCGATGGCACGGAGGATTCCATCTACCACCCCTTTGACGAGGATGGTCGCCAGCACATGGAGTATCTGCGGTATCGCGGCGAATACGCCGACGTTCCTCTCGCCGAAATCAAGGCGGACTTCGCGCAGGTCTATCCCCACATGGCCGATCTCATGGACGGCGATTTCGATCAGGAGATCCTGCGCGAGACTGCTTGAGCTTACCTCCGCGAATGCCGGCGCTCAGTCCTGTTCGCTCTGGATGTTGCGGATGATGACGCCGCCGGATTTCTCGTCATGCTCGAGCGTCAGCAGCTTGCGCGCCTCTGCGGCTTCAAGCAGGCGGCTGAAGGATTTGAAGCCGTAGTAGGATTCATTGAAACCGGGGCGGCGGCGCTTCATGGTCTGCTTGACCATGGAGCCCCAGATCTTGTCCTCCGCACCACGCTCGGCCACCAGTGCCTCCAAGGTTTCCATCACGATGTCGATGGCCTCCTGGCTGCGGTCGGCATCGGCCGTATCGGATGCCTCGGTGGGTTCTCCGGCACTTGCCACGCTCCCTTCCAGCGACGTCTCGGCCTGCGCCGCCGCTGGCTTGGGGCTCGCCTTGCGGCGCGGCCGACGCTGCTTCTCCACCCGCACCAGATCATCGTAGTAGATGAACTCGTCGCAGTTGGAGATGAGCAAATCGGAGGACGAGGACTTGATGCCTACCCCGATCACGGTCTTGTTGTTTTCCCTCAGTTTGCTTACGAGTGGCGAGAAGTCGGAGTCGCCACTGATGATGACGAAGGTGTCGACGTGCGATTTGGTGTAGCAGAGATCAAGTGCATCGACCACCATGCGGATGTCGGCGGAGTTCTTGCCTGACATGCGTACATGGGGGATTTCTATGAGCTCGAAGGCCGCTTCATGCATCGCCCCTTTGAAGTCCTTGTAGCGATCCCAGTCGCAGTAGGCCTTCTTGACCACGATGTTGCCTTTGAGCAGCAGGCGTTCGAGGATCTTGCCAATATCGAAGCGGGCGTATTTGGCATCCCGGGCGCCGAGCGCCACATTCTCGAAGTCGCAATAGAGCGCCATGCTCCGGGTGTCTGAATGATCTGCCATGGTGGAATGATTCCGGAAAATAGGTGAAAGGTCGCTGGTTGGGGAATCGGCGCGGAGCCGCGGGAATCCCGCTGTCTTCGATCAGCCGCGCGCCTGCCGGCGGCGATCCATCAGCCGCCAAAGCATGGGCGTGAGGATGAGCTGCATGGCGAGATCCATCTTGCCGCCGGGGCAGACGATGGTATTGGCGCGCGACATGAAGGAGCCCGGGATCATGGACATCAGGTAAGGGAAGTCGATGCCCCTGGGATTGGCGAAACGGATGACCAGCAAGGATTCATCCGGATTCGGGATATGGCGGGCCGCGAAGGGATCCGAGGTATCCACCATCGGCACGCGCTGGAAGTTGATATGCGTGTGCGAGAACTGCGGCACCACATAGTGCACATAGTCCGGCATGCGACGCAGGATGGTGTCCGTGACCGCTTCCGTGGTGTAGCCGCGCAGGGCCTTGTCCCGATGCAGCTTCTGGATCCACTCGAGATTGATAACAGGCGCCACACCGATCAGCAGATCAGGATAGCGGGCAATGTTCACCGTGCCGTTGACCACCCCCCCATGCA
>Ga0315906_10002158_pt1 | contig 28099 bp, 51 predicted proteins | sample LakEriMetagenome_4_FD_203526 | JGI IMG/M metagenome (GOLD analysis project Ga0315906, IMG submission 203526) | Freshwater fungal communities from buoy surface, Lake Erie, Ohio, United States - Buoy 2 MA122 | ecosystem: Environmental > Aquatic > Freshwater > Lake > Lake biofilm | place: USA...
CTTCGGTCATGGCATCATCGTTGGGGAATACGTCGGCGTGGCGATCATCGCCAATGAGATCATCTTGCAAGCCACCGGTTGAAAACAGATACCGGAAGTTGTTAGGGAATTGCTCAACACTTTGGAACATTTCAACTTCTTTTGTATAGGCATAGAACAGCACGTCGGGAACATCTTTCGCTATTTCAATCCATAGATCCAGATACCAACGCGAGAAAAAGTCTCCTGCGTCATGTATGCGCACTGCTTTGCCACCGTTTCGGATCCATGCTCTTGCCCAATTATCTAATTGATCTGTGTCAATGGGAATGTTCTTTGGATCTCCGGTGGCGCGGAAACGTTTGTGGCTCAATTCCGAGATCATCGCATTCTTCCACGCTTGCGGATCATGCAACACCATTTCTAGGTTACGCAAATGAGCTTGCGCCACGTTCCGGAATAGGTATGTTCCGTTTCTGGCATAGCAAACGCGCGCACAAGCACCGGCGTTAGGGCATGTCTTGAAGAATGTTCCATCAGATAGGCGCGTGTACCACGCCGGAATTGTCCAATTGAATATGCCATGTGGCTTCAACTCACTGTTTTGAGTAAGCAATTTCAACGTTGGATCATCTCCGTTAGCACGATGGCAACGAAGACGCTATAAATCAAAACGAATGACCAGAAGAAAAGCCTAGTGCCCACGATACTGTTCGCGTTCCAATCGCCGGATCTCTTGCTCTGCCATTTGCAATTGCATACGCAACTTCAATAACGCCACAACGGTTTCACGCAACAAGTCACCTTCAACGCAATTGTCTGCGTGCTTCGTCAAACGTTCTTCCATCGTTCCTTGTTTGGCACGATCCATAACACGCTTCATTTCTTCCGCGTCCATAATGTTAGAAGGCTTCTTCTGGATCTTCCGCTACGAATACTGACTTCACTGGCTCAAAGCGCAATTCCAAACCAACCGCGTCAGCAATAAGTTCTGTTTTCTTTTTCTTTTCGCCATCTTTGCTGTCGTATTCCGAGATCTCTAAACGTCCGGCGACAATAACGCGCGCACCCTTATGCAGTGATTCCGCAACGTTTTCTGCGAGCTTGTCAAATACAACGACGTTGTGCCATGTGGTCTTCTTCTTGTCATCGCGTCCATGATCTGTGGCAACAGAAAAGTTTGCAATAGCCATTCCGTTGCCGGAAAACTTAATTTCTGGATCGCGCCCAACGCGTCCGACAATAGTGATGTTGTTCATTGGTGTTTCCTTCTCATAGTTCAATACCTTGCGCTATGTGTAATTGTAGCCGGTCAATTGTGACCGACAACTTTTTGTTTTGTTCTTGCAAGTTTTCAATAATCTCTTGCAGGAATGTGTTTTGTGTTTTGAATTCGGCAAGCCTTTCGCGCAATGCTTCGTTCGCCACAGATAACGAATCAACACGTTCGTTGAGCAGTTCTATCGTTACTTCGGTTTCTTCTTGCATGACGCGATCTCCTTCTCAATCTTGTCAATTAGGTCTAATAATAGATCTTCTTCTGTGCCACGCGCCACAACGCGCTTCAAAAAATGTACCGCTATTTCCATCTCATTCAAGCTCATCATAGGCGCATCAACATAGCAGTGCGCGCTCCGGCAGGGGAAACCAGAGCGCGCACCGAATGATTACGTTAGCGGATCAAACAAGAGCGTGAAGCAGGCTCACCGCTTTCGCATCAGCAATTTCTGTTTTTCCGGTCAATGCGTCCATCATCGTGCGCTCAACGATCATTGTGTCACCCCGCGTTGGGCGCATGTGCTGACGATGAGTATTGACTGCTTGCGTAACGCCAAAGCCGGTTCCGCGCCAAGGAGCCACACGAACATCATTTTGCCAAAGGTTGGCGAACTCCAACCGCGTGTTCTCGGCGCGTGTGATGGCTTGCTTGCTTTGATCATCATTCACCGGCACATACCGCTTCACGAACGTTTCAAACTGACTGTCCGAAACCTTCATTGAAAGCAATTGTTCAATCTCCTTAGAGAATTGATCGCCCAATTGGTGAACTATGTTCAGAGCTTGGCGCGCATCAGCCAACCGGAGCGATGAATTCGCTGTATGGCGTACCGAGAATGTTTGACCGTTCTCGCGCAATGCCATCTCGCGTGTGTTGTCGCATACCACGACGGTCACAGTCCGCTTGTAAGTGGTTGCGATGGATCCGTTGAACGATGTTGTCGCCAAAAGGTTCGGACGGAACTCAACGTCGCCAACGTTCATGTTTTCAGGCATCTCAATTTGTGTCCACGCAATCGCGCCACCTTTGAGCAATCCGGCAGATCCAATGACGAGATCATCGTCAAGGAAGTTTGCGACTGACTTCAAGAGCCATTCGTCGTATTGATGTGGCTCATAGCGGTTTGATGGCACGCCCAATGTTTCCCAAGTGTCGTTGCGCACGATGGCTTTCCGGTTTGGAACTTCAACGTATTCGCCATCTGGCGTATTGACGTACATAGGCATCTCCACTGCTTCCCAATGGAACAAACGTCGGCGGACATCTTCAATAGGGATCTGTCCGGTGTAGTGGTTTGGTTCAGCACCTTGATCTGATGCTTTATAGTGCCACGCGTTTCCGCGTTTGTCGGTCATGCCAATCAGAACATTCTGATTCAGCCAATTACTTGTTTCGGTACTCATTGTGTTGCTCCTTCTGCTTTTGTTAATGAGATCTTTTTCACTGATCGTGGCATCAGTATTATTGAAATGATTATGAACATCACCGCGCCGGTCATAGATGGCATCGGTTCAGTGCCTTCAAGCCCACCGGCAAAGCCAATTGCGATGATCCACGACGCGAAGCTCATAATTCCACGCGTGGTTCGCTTGGCGCGGTTCCACTTTTCATGATCCGCTACGCGAATGCGAGTCAAGACCAACATGATCACTTTCCTGCCTTTGGTGTGAATGTCGCTGCCGATGCCATACGAAAGATGGCAACAATTGTTTCGCGTTCAACGCCAATGATGTATCCATAGTGGCTGATCATGTCTTCGTACTTCTTGCATTCAGCGATGTACTCATTGACGCGTCGTGGATCCATGTGCCATGAATAACTGCTGTTGTCTTTGATGCCATCAATCATTCGTTGCGCGTTGCGGATCTCGTCTTCGTTGGCGCGGACAAGGCTTTGGCGCGCATCAGCCCAACGGCTCAATGCGTCAGTGAAAACGTTTGCCATACGTCCTTCTGGCGAAGCGTTATCCAATTCGCCATTGCCTAGGATCGCGTTCGTCAATTTATAGACGCTGGTGTAGTTCATGCCTGTCAGGGCTTCAAACTCAATCCGTTCCTTTAATGATTCCATCTCTGTCTCCTTTGTTATGTCCGGTTCCTTACGCCGGTGATAACAGTGTATCGGGGGCATGGCTATTAGGCAAACATTTATTTGCACCTGTATTAGACAGGTTCCTAAGAGATCGTCAGGAGATCCCCATTGCGCCGACAACACCTAGATGGCGCATCTATACCGAAAGCCGGTTTGCGATGATCTCCGCGCCATTGAGCCAGCGATCCGCTCATTGATGCTCCCCACAGCGCAAGCTCATTTCACGCCGGACGTGCCACGCCAATTTCCCAATCCTTCGCCATCGGCATACAACACCGAAGCAACTTTCAAATTGCACTCAACATCGCGCAAGACGAACATCTTGCCGAACTTCGTTTTGCATACTTGTGCTGTCAAAGTTTTCCAACTGCTATTTATTTGCAGAAGACCAATGTCGTAAGAACGAACTGCTTTGCACTTCCGGTATGTGTCTGCCGGTGATAGCTTGCAATCGCGGTGCGATGTTCCTTTGTGATAGTTCCAACCAATAACGCGCGGTTGGCATTTGCTTTCACGCCACATGATCGGCGCGAATACTTTGACCGGCAATCCATGTCGCCGGAGATCCGCGTGGTATTTCTCGCAAGGGTACTTGCTTGGCGTTTTCGCTTGCGCTGCCGAAACCGGCAACAACAAACAAATAGATATAAACGCAATGATTATTTTCTTCACGGCTAGTCCTTTCGTGAATACAACTCACGGATCTTGTAATACATGATCTCGCAAGGTGCGACTACGCGTTCGTCAAGATCGCGCAAAGCGTCCAAACATTCTTCCCAAGAACGACCAATGTGCGCCAATGGCACAATCTTGTCGTACGCTCTATCCAGTTCCCAATCCTTTTGAGTTGGGGTAGGTGACGTTTCGGTTTCTTCGTCTTCCCATCTTCTTTGACGAAGCCACGTAGCAGGGTGAGCCACGTACTTCATTTCTAGTCCGAGCGAAGCGTACTTGTCCACTGATGCCAATAGAACATCTAACGACGGACGATCATCTTTCTTCATGATCCCCACAAACACATTTCGTGCTGTGACTTTCGCAACCTTGCGTGGATACTTAGACCAAAACTCATCAAAACCAACATCGTGCTTTATTGACGGTTCATTACGGTTCTTATAATAGGTAGAGATCTGTTCAACGTTTGGGCTTTCCGGTGATTGAGTTTCCCCTTTTTCATTTTCCCCAATGTGAGTTTGCCCTTTCAGCAAGCGATATGTGGAAGCATTCCCTCTGCCATTCCCACGCGCCACCACTTCAAGAAAGCCATCTTTAACCATTTGGCGAATAGATGTTGAAACCCATTGTTCAGTTGTGCGCGCTTTCAAAGCCAACGTCCGTTGTGACGGAAAGCATGTTCCCTCATCATTGGCAAAGTCAGCCAACGCCAGATGCAACAAAAGCCTTCTGCCTTCATACGGTGATTCTTCCCAAACGCGCGAGATCCACCGGACACTCATAGTTTCCCTTCTTCTTGCAGGATCCTTAGCAATTCGCCCAATTGCGACAAACGCCCAAGCACAATGCCATCGTTGGTTCCATCTGGCATAGCAACCATCAAGAACGGACGATGATCGCCAATAGCGCGATGTTGTTCAGACTGTTCTTCGGCTTTTTCAAACCGCGTCGCTATGGGCTGGATCTGGGCACCGGCTTTTACTTCAATGCGGAATGCTCCCCCCCACAATTCTTCATGGCGTGTATTCGCTCCGCCGATGCCAAGAGCTTTACGTGCTTTCAATGCTTTCGCGTCACCTTTGGCGCGGTTTCGTTTCCCACGCGCAACCGGATCAGCGCAACCTTTCACGCGTCGTTTGCCATCTCTTGCTACTTTTCCTAGCGTGCCATACAACGGACAAGACGTGTTTGTGCATTTGTCCTTGTTGCCTTCGCAATCCGCTTTCGGTTTCAAATTGCTTTCACTCATCTTCTTCTACCTCAATATCCCAAATAACTAAATCTTCAACGCGAATTAAACGTGTGCAAATGTCCGCCATCAAATTGACAGACATGATCACTTCCACTTCATCGTCTTGTTCTTTCAAACCAAACGCGACCAAACATTCTTCTATTGTTTGCGGAGAAATAAACTTCACCGGTATCTCCTTCGCTGATCGCGGATCAAAGCTCTTTCGTGTGGCGTATGCCCACCGAACATTCCCCATTTGTCTTCAAGATCTTCATAGCGCAACGCTGATTCCAAACAATCATTTCTGACCGGACAAGAATCACAATATTCGCGTGCGCGTATCCAAACCTTGTCAGACGAGATCATGTCCGGAAAGAACACTTTGCTATCTACGCCGACACAAACCGCGCGGTCACGCCAAGGCTCATAGACAAACTGTTTATAGATGGGTTGAAACATACCGTCTGCCTTCAACAGTGATCTTGCAAACCTGTTGTGGCTGACCGGCAGAACTCAAACGTGTCTCACCTGTTGGTTCAATGAAACCGAGCTTGCGCAATTCTGAACAACGTTTCCAATAGCAGATCCGATGGTCATACATATTTGAATTCAACCAAGATGTTCCCATACCTGCTTCTTCATCGGTCAAACCTTGAACGCCATCTGTGCCATCAGAGAAGATCAGCAAATTGCTTTCGTAATGTCGCTTGTATGTCATCAAGATGATGTCGCGTTGGCTTGTTTTCTTTCTGAACGCGTCACGATTCACTTGCGATGTCGCCGGATCCGTGTTGCGTGCTGCTGTGAATAGCCCTAGTTGTTCGCTCATGGCATTTCCACCAATACAAGTTTGGTTTCATTGGAATCAAGAACAGCAATTTCCGGTTCGTGGCTAATGCTTTCAAAAATCATGTCCAATGCAGTCGCGCTGTATTCATTTCCGAACGTTGTTGAATAGTTCGGTATCGCCACAACCAACGTCACCTTGTATAGATGGCTGTCAGATAATGCGATTATGTTTGGCGTGTCGCTCATTGCTGATCTCCTTTCATGCGGATCAACAAACCAATCAACGATGTCGCTTCAATGCGCGTCAGTTCATCTACCTTGGCGATGTCGCGCCCAAGCTCTTGCGATGCCCATTGCATGAAACCTTTATTGCGTCCGGTTTCTTTTGCCAACTTGCCCATAGTTTCACGCTGTTGTGGACTGATCAACGCCACAGTAGATGCTTCCGGATCTGCCGTTGTTGTCGCAACAATGTTCGTCACCGTTGTTGTATTGGCGCGTCGTTCTGCTTTCTGCATTTCTTCACGGCTTGGTCTTTTCTTCATCGCGTAATTCGCGTTCGCCAATCCGCGTCCAATCGCCGACGTTTCTGCATTTTCTACATAAGACGTTTTATTAACAGGCGACGCATCTTTTACTTCTTCGGCATAGCCGGTTGCGACAAGTTCACCGCCACGTTCAAAGTAGATGTACGCTTTGAAGATGATCGTGTCACCTTCACGATGCGCAATTTCGGTAATGATCGCACCGTCTGGGTGATCTTGCCAAAACTTGACCAACCTTTCTTCAACGGTTGCATATTGAGATAAGTCAAATCTCATTTTATTTCTCCTTCTTTTTGACAATCCGCATCACACGATACGGACTTCCTGTGCGCTCAAATTGAGCAACGATGTTTGGGTGTGCAGCGCGCAAACCGGCAAGATCCAAAGACGGTTTCCCTGCTTGCTCTTTCCACGTTACAACTTTGTTCCCATTGAACAAACCAATTTCATTTCCTAACAACAAACGCGCCAACGCGTCTTTCGCTTCGCGTTCTGCTTCTTCCGCTTCCTTCTTGTTGTAACGAGCTTCGTCCAACATCGTCAGCCAAGTTTGTGCTTCGTCAGGCAATTCAACAGATGTTTCCGTCACATCAACCAGACGCGCGATCTGATCGGCAGTGAACTGATCAAGATAGTCCGAGATCCCTGAATTGTTTTCAACCGCTTCACAGAACATTTCTGATTCTTGAAGCAACAGGTCAATCATCATGTTGTCGCGTGGCAACTCAACAACAGACAGGTTTTGTCTGGCATCAAGCACCGAAAAGAACACCGGCACGTTCATCACTGCCATCTGTGCGTAGCCTTGCCAACGCCATTCAATAGGCAGATCATCGGATTCAGTGACCGTGTATCGCGTCGTTGTTTTGCATTCAATGTTCACCGTTGGCGATTCGGCATTGTCCACGCCATCGCTGTTGATGTTCCATCTACCTTCGCGATACATAACGTCCGGCGTGAGCAATGAGATACCGAGTATGCGCGATGCTTCCGCCACAAGGACAGGCTCAACAACGTTTCCGCGATGGAACGCCATGTTGAACGATGTGTCCACCACCGGATCTGTTGTCTTGTCCACGTATAGATCGCCACGCGTTTTGAATTGTGAAGCACCCATAAGAGCCGGAGCATCAGAACCACCCAACAGCACGTTGCCGTTTTCGTCTTTCTGTCTGCCAACCAACCATTCAAGTGTTCCGTGTTCGGGCTTTTGTATTAATCGCATTTTACATTCCTTCTTTTTTGTTGTTTGCGAATTGTTTTTTGAGTAGCGGTAACCAAATGTCGCTATCTGTTTCACCGTGTTCATTCACTGGGTATGCACTGATCGTTATCGTGCGTGATGTTTCATCATCATTGTCGTAGGTATAGATGTTCACGTCGGCGTATGATCCGTCGCTGAACTTGTATGCAGTCCACCAATCGTCACCATCACGGTCAATGTCGTAAAGCTCATATAAGCCTTCCGCGAAAACTTTGAGAGCCGGTTCGCCAGCCTTCAATGTTTCTATGGTTGATCCTGTCGCTTTGCTCATCACGATTCCTTTCTAATACATGGGTGTGTCACAGGAATAAATGATCTGAACGTGCGCTCTGACACGACGAATTCTTCTTGTGTTTCGCGGTTGCGCAACAGCGCGTATAGATCTGCTTTTTCCAATACTTCAAAGAAGGTTGGGTGATCCGGTAGTCGTACAAGTTTCATCGGCGCGCCATCTTTCGCTCAATCGCGCGAGATAGGGCAATTCGGCGATCAACTAAGATGTCAAACTGATCCACCGTTATGCGATGTTTCCTATATAGATGGACAACTTCTTCTTCATGCTTCCAGAGCTTGTCAAAGATGTTCAAAACGAAAATCGGCGCGCGATGCCCGACGCGGTTCACAAGCGCGATCCTGACGTATGCCAACCGGTATGCCAGATCCTTCATGAGCCATTCCCCAATACGATCATGTTCGTCAGATTCTGCAATGCTGCATCGTCATAACGCTTGGTTGTTTTGTCGCGTTGGTCTTTGATCGCTTCAATGAAACGTTCCTTGTCAAATGCGCTGTTGTCTTGCTTCAACGCGTCGCATACCACGTCCATGACGCGCCATATTGACGGCTCTGTTACGCCATGTTGGTCAGCAATCAGTATTCCCAACTGCTTCGCTAATTCAATGTATGTCTTCTTAGTCATTTCCTTCTCTTTTCTCCGGTTCCTTACGCCGGTATTGTTTTATTCTGATCCACCAACGGTTTGTTGGCAAACATTTCTTTGGCGTTCAACAACAGTGAATGTCGCATCGCCAACCATCTTCGTTGGGTGGGCATCACGAAACATTTGGCAAGCTCTTTCTGCTTCCCACAATGATGCGTATTGCGCCATCAACAAACCTTTCACCGGTTCACCATCTTCAAACGATGTCCACCGAACTACTGCGTAATCCATTAGCGTCCCCTGTCTGCTTTCGGATCGCGAATCTCATACGATGATCGCGACAAACGACGGAAGATGTCCGGACGGTCAATTGTCTTCTGCCGGACAAACTCTTTTGAGCAATTACCTATCTGTGCCAGATCTGCCAACGTCACTATTGCGAAAACGTTTTCAAGACACCACCGGTCAATGAGATCATGCTTCGTATCACGCCGGTTCGCGACGGATTCGCTAACACCGGCAAAGCTCTTTCGGAGATCCGCGATGACATCAGCCGGAACTTGTTTCCGTACCGATGATGGCACATACGCCACCCAATTCGGAGAGCCGTGTTCAATCATGGCTTCCTTGATCATCTGTTCAGGCTTCATTGATGTTCCCTTCTGTGAAGCATGATCCGCAAACCGGATCTGCCATGAGCCAACACGCATCTTCTTCAAGAACGTATTTGTCGCATTGCGAGCAAACAACGGTTTCCACTGGCGTGCATGTGGGGCGCGGTGCGAAACTCATCTTGCCAACCAGCCTTGACGCATCGCATACACGTGGCTCTTGCCATCTTGACGCGCCAGCAAATAGGCGATGTATCCCTCAACAGATAAAAGTTCAAGCGCAATGTCATGTTCGCGGTCAGTCATCTCATTCATTACTTTGTTCCTTTCTTGCTGAATACTCCGAGATCATGAAGTTGGCGTTCAATGATCCGATCAACGTCATAGCCATAACGCGTCACTTCAAAGAATGAAATGCGAACCTTGAACCGGCGTTGGGTGACATCGCGCAAAGCATTGTAAAAAACTTTGTCGTGGTTGCGAGTCACAGCCAAATGAACAAGCTCATGTGCGATCACTTCCCAATCCGGTGAACATTTCAACCACACGCGATGTTCTGTTATGTCGGCGTAACCTGCGCTACCGCCACTGAATCGCCACGCGGTGCCATCATTATCAAACTTGATACCGCGCGTGGAAACATCAATCTTAGGCATTGGCTTTCCGTTGTGATATGGCGTAAGCAATTTCCAGATCTTTTTTGATTCTGCTTGTATGCTCAATCCTTCCGAAGTGAACGTTGTCATTTGCTTCATGGCTTTTTGATGAAGTTCATTCTTCGTCGTTTTCATAATGGCTCCTTCTCAATGCGCGGTTCCTTACACCGCGATATGTCTATTCTGCCCGATGATGGCGTGTTAGGCAAATCATTTGTAGCCGTGTATCTAATAGGACATTAGTTAGCAGAATGGCGCGACACAGATCAAACCGCGCGCGCCATTCCGCCAGTCTGGCATCGGAGAAGGAGACGACGAAACCAGACCTAGGAACAATGATGCTACCGCAAGCTCATCACGCGATGCCATCAAACTGCAAAGCAGTCATCTTGCGGATCATGCCAACCGGAACATACAAAACATTGTCCACATGATCTCCGTCCATTGACTGCGCCAAAGCAATGTGACCTTTTTTGCCACCGGTATCTTCATCAAGTTGGATACCAATTGAAGTGATGATCACTTCGCCATCGTCAATGAGATCTTCAATTGCTGTCCACGTTTCTGTGCCATCATGCGCGTCAGCCCATTCAACCAATAACAACGTGCGCATAATCACCAACCTTCTTTTTTGCGATCCTGACAAAAGACAGGTGCTTGAATAGTTATTCCTTTTTGCGGATCAACAATAGCCAACGCTTGCTGTGGCTGCTCAAAAGAAAAGTTATTGATAAACGCGTATTCATCTACACCTTTCAAAGATCCGTTCACAATCATTGATGGCGTAGAAATGTATTGATGCCAGTGACCAAGCCATAACGTCTTGAAGTTTGTTTGTGTCGCAAGATAACGCTGTGACTTCCGCGCGCGCATTCTCATAATAGGTGGATAGATGCCACCAATACCGCCACCGCCAGAAACTTGATCACCGTGAGTCATCAAATGTCCCTGACCGTAGATCTCAACGAGAACATCAGCACCTTCCGGAATTTGGAACGTGAAACGTTTATCGTCTTTGAAGTTGCGTTCAATCATTTTCGCAAGCAGCCAATCAAAGTTTGTTTTGGCGCGCAACTTCATGCGTGGCTTGCGTGTCATGCGTCCATGATTACCGACAACCGAAGCAACATGAACCTTCTTGAACTCATCACCCAATAAAGCAAGCGATGCGCTCAACTGTTCCGCCCAATACAACAACGATCCCAACATTGTGTCTTCGTTTGTTTGGGCAAGCTCCTCGTGAATGTCACCGGAGAAGATGTCTCCACCGAGCAACACAACGATGCCATCATACGTAACGCCGGACAGATAATCACGCGCTAACTTCACAACGTTTTGTGTCCACTTATTCAAACGAAGAACAGCAATCTCGCGGTTGTACGCGTTCAGTCCTTCAACTTCTTCCGGCAAAACAACTTCGTCAAAATGCGTGTCGGACAACATCACAACAAGCGTCACAGCAGACTTCTTAGGTTTCGCCGGAGACAACCACGTTGGCGGAGACAATTTCGCGTTCTCTGCTTGCTCAACAACAAACAATGCGCGGTTCGTCATCTCCAACTGATCAGTCAAACGGACAACTTCATTCTGTGCGCTATCGCGCTGACGACGTGCCTTGATCAATTCAGCCTTGATCAACACTTCGTTTATTTCTTCATTGAACTCATCACTTAGAGACATAGTTGCCGTCCAATCCTAATTTGCGAACACCAAGCCGGTATTCAGAAACACGTTTCGCGTCCAATGGGAAACCGCGTCGTGTCATCACTCGCGCGATGGCAGCATTCGGAACACTGCGATCATTCAACGCTTCAATAAAGTCACGCAAGTCATCACCTGATAACTGCGCAACGATCATGTCAATTTGTGAACGTTTCCTTGGAGTAGATTCGTTCGCAAAGTCTGTTGCCAAACTCATATTGTTTTCCTTCTCTCATGATGTTCTTATAGATGGCAGAACTGCCAATGCCACGCTTCGTATTCCGGATTCGGTTTGCCGTTAGGTGACTTCTGTTTCCCCTGCAAATAATAGCCGTACTTCGGCGCATTATGCGACAACCAGCGAAACACCTTCGGATCGCGAACATCAATGTCCTGCGCCAAACCATAGCCGTGATTGCTGGTTGCTGGCGTAGCCGACGGAGACTTGCCACGTTTCAACCACCAAGTGCGTCCCTGATATTTGCGCGTCACCTTCGGAACACGCGTCGTTGGCACCTTGCTGTATCGCTCAAAGAACATCGCCTCTTGGCGTTCAAAGGATCTGTACCCTTCGGAAACGTTCCGTATCTTGATGCCATCTTTGTCTGCTTCTGCGCACATGACATTGAACCAGAATGCTGCCACGTGATACATCTGTCCGCCACCGGAAACAGGTTTCAATAAACCGGCAGGTAGTTTGCCGTTGCCATACTTGCGCAACTCATCATTCAGCCGTACCTGTTTGACCGGTTCAGGAAGCATCACGCACAACCAACTGCAAAAGAGCTTCTGCGAGCAACTGCACCGAAGCGACCTGTTCAGCAGACAAATTGAAACCAAACGCGGTCACACAAACCAATGCTGTGCGAACCACCATACGGATCTTGCTTGCATAAATACTTGTCATTACAGTTCACCTTTCGCGTGATCCCTAATATGTTCCAAATGTTTATCGGCAAGATCATCAACCTTGCTTTCAATGCGATCATGTCCACGTACCAACTCATCAAGTTTGACTGCGTTCTTGCCATGATCTTTATTGTTCTGTCTCCTGCCGAACTCAATCATTGCGATCAGTACCGCGAATGCGCCAGTGATAAGTGTTGTTGCAATTTCAGTAGCCATCATTCACCAACGGTCTAGTTAATGGCGATGGCGGTTCTTCATCATGTTCCCACAAAATAAGTGTTCCATCAGAAAGAGCCCAGCCACTTTCAAAACCTGCGTCAATCAAAAGTTCAATAAGTTCTTGATGTGTCATGCTAAAACTTCCACAACAAGAATACTGCTAGCACTTCCGTTTGCGTTATGTTCCACCATAGAAGCAGCAGTAAAGTTTGCGAACTGAATGTCATAGGTGACAGGAGAAATAGTATTTGGACTATCCAAATACACCATAGGAGAAGTGCCAATGTTGATCAACAAAGTGTTTGTGAATAAAACCGCTGTTTGACTTGACAAAACAGTTGTGTTTCTACGCAAGCGTAAGTTCACACCATTGTTCACATTGCCAGCAGTTTTTGCAATAGACGAAACACTATAAATCAAAAACCTACTAGAAACAGAGCGAGGTGTGACCGTTAGTGTCAGCCCTGATGCTACAAAAGTTGTACTGCTGCTAGTTATCAAAGTTGCTGTGTCCATGTATTGCACTTGCAAAACACTAAGACCGCCTATCCTTGACGTGGTAACCCAATTACTACCGTCATAGGTGTATATCGTGTTATCAGCATCAATGTAAGCAGTCATGCCTTCGGCAAGGATCGGTTCACCAACACCACCAAACGCTGCATCACGCGCTGCTGTCGTAGCGAAACGCATAATGCTCTGATCCATCAGATAACCATTGACTTGTGCAGCGTTGAGAACTGATCCGTCGGTAAAAAGTTTTGCGCCTAAGCCAGCCATTATTGTTCCTCAATCATTTCGGGTTGCCATTCTTCGGGTGTATTGCCATTAAACAACCACTGCACGTATTCAAGATAATCAACATTCAGTTCATCATTGGGAATAACACCCTTGACAGAGTGATAAACAAAAGTTATTCCTGCGATAGTTCTTATCTGATACATCACAACTCACTATCTGCTGTGTAATGGAAAGTCACACCGGTTCCTGTGACTGTACCTACACCAGCGTAGAATCTGTCTTGCTGAAAGTCGCCACCATAGATTGTGTTGCCCCAACCTGTGACTGTGATTGTACCTGCTGCACCGTTGTTGGTGTTGTAAAGTTGCACCGTCGGCGTGTTTCTTTTGGGTGTCGCCCATCTTCCCCAAGCACGCAATGTTCCTGTATATGACACAGTGAACATTACTACACAGTTCAATTCTGTTACCGTACCAATTGCAGTTGCCGAATTGTAAGACTTTTCGTAATACCGTTGGCATTCTTGAATGACTGTGGACATTGTTTTGCGTTCAAATGCTGTCGCAACAGATCCAACTTCAAACTGCACATCAGTCACATACAAAAAGTCTGCAAGCGTAGTTGTCTTGTCATCGCACCAAATAAACACAGCGATATTGTTTGTACCGGCTGCATCAATCAATGCAGTTATGGTTGCCGTTTGCCAATCGTTCGTAGGGTTCAAGTTGATAGGAGTGTTCTCATAAACAGCGTTCGCAATCAAAGTTGGGTTCACGCCATCAGCATTCCAAGTTGATACAAAATCAGATGTCACCGTATCTGATGTTCCTGTCCAAGCGATAATGGCAGCCTTCACGTTGCCAATTGATGATCCGCTAGTGCGAAACTTAAAAGACAACGTGCATTGTGAACCGACACAGCCAACAAGATTTCGTGTTTCAATAATCTGCGCAATACCAAACTTGTTGTTAATTGTTTCAACGTCAAGCCCGATAGAAAACAAACCGCCGGTTGGTGCCACGCTTGCTTGCGTAATATCTACCGTGTCGTTCACTTCGGACAGAACATACCAACGATCAAGGTTGTATGTGTCATCATTGTTTGCGCCAGCGACGAAAGATGTTCCGCGTTGCGCTACACGGAAGTCGCCATTGATCAGACGGTTCCTGCCGTTTGTGGCAGATGCTAAAACTAGATCAACTTTTTCGGCGATGTTTTCCATAGCCACAGCACCATCGGCAACGAAGTCCGTAATCTCTGGATATGGAATTGCATAATTCGGTGTTGTTCCCATGATGTTCCTTACAATGAAGTCCAGATCAGGTTAGCCCAAGACAAACCTTCCGCGACATCTTCCCATTGCAGCGTAGCAGTAACGTCCTGCCATGCTTCGTAAAAACCAACCGGTGAAAAATACAATGAAACTTGATGCCCACCGGAAGTGATCCGATGTTCAATACCCTCAACGTATAGCGTTTTCGTGATTTCTGATGGGGTGCCAAACCGTTGTTTCTTTTTGACCGTCACCAAAGATCCGATGTCAAGCTGCGCTATGATGTTGCGTTGATCACTGGTCAGGCGCGCCATCTCAATACCCAATCCGGTGAACCAAAAGTTGGGATCTGGTCTAAGTAGATAATCTGCTAACAGTTCTGCGTCTGCGTCTGTGGTCAGCAATGAGCCATCAATAGTGATTCCTTGCAGTCCGTATGTTTCCTGCGATGGCGCGGATTCAACAATTTGTGGAGTTGGTGTTGGCTGTGCAGGATTAGGGGCAACAATAACTTCCACATAATTGACCAGTGAATCCGGTCTGACTGACTGTTTGCTAACACTCATTCGTAAATCACTTCCAAACTGTTATAGCGAATACCGGAAACATCATCGGTGAACACAATTGTAGGAACTGTTGAAACTGCTTGTGCTGTTCGTGCTTCCCAAATGAAAACACCACTGCGACTAATATAGAAACGTCCCTGTTCTGCTGACTGTGTGATGGCATTGAAATACGCCAAAGGTGTTTGTGAAGTTACTTCGGTTGCCGAAAGGTTCGCCACACCTTCGGCTATAACCGGCAAAGGATCATTGGGGAATTGGACTTCTGGCAAACCAAGAATACGATCCACGCGCGCACCAGACTTTTCTGCCGGTGGCGTGAACGTTGAAATGCTTGATTGAGATAGCAAAGAAAACGCGTCAGCAGAACGAACCGTAATCATGTTGTGTCCGTCCATGCCGAACTCTGTATCGTATGACTGGATAAAACCGACAAAGATGAATTGACTGTTGCGTGAAATGCGAATCTTGCGTCGCGGTTCAAAACCAAGACGACCACGCTCAACATTCCAATACGGTGAATCCTGATTGGCGACACTGAACTTGTCTTGACCTTTCAAGTCATCAATCACCACAGTGCATGTTCCTGCGCCGAACTGTGCGTCTTGCGAATCCCTGCCCCGTTTGATCTGAACATTGGTTACATATTCAGTCACATCAAAGAACGAAGTAGATCCACCCAACGTATCTGTACCGCCAAGCTCTGATGAACCCAAGATGAATTCGTCACGTAAAAAGCCAGCGTCTAATTCTACTTTGTAATCCCCAAGCGTTGATAAGCCACCCATTTACGCCACCTGAATGTTGATGGCACCAGAACGCCTATTGAACTTTCGCAACTCCGCGACAAGAAGATCCGGTAACGTTTCATCTGCGATCTTGCTGTTGATGTTCACAATGTATGTATCTCCGCCACCGGCAAGACGATCCAAAGGAATCACTGCTTCTGGTGCTTTCTCGCCGATGAGCGCAAATGTGGGTTGGCTGACGATGCCACCGCGCGCCATCTGGGGTATTCCGTTCTTTTGTGCGAACTCATTGAAACGCTGTTTGCGGTCAGCGCGTGATGTGGCGTTCTTTCCGGCGTCAATGTATCCCTGAATGCTCTTGAACTTTGTGCCGAATTGCTTATTGACCATCGCAAGAAAGTCTTTGCGCTTGCCGGTAATATCAACAACACCTGTTTGTTTTTCTGCTTTGGCGCGTTCACCTTTTGAAACACCGCCACGTGCGCTAGTCAGTTCGCGTTCTGCTTCTGCCAAACGCAATTTTGCTTCTGCTTCACGATCAATTGCTTCGGCAACATTGTTTGCTGCTTCGGCTTCGTCTGCTTTGGCATCGTTCAACTCTTTCAAAGCCTCTTTGTATGTTTCGCTTTCGGTTGTCGCGCCATTGATCAATTCATTCAAAGTTGTTTGTGCAGCGATCACTTCATTATTCGCATCACGCAAAGCAATGGTCTGTTCTGTTTGCGCCAACTTCGCTTCTTGCAATGCGATCTCGGCTTCACGTATCTCTTGCGCGGTTGCCGTTCCGGAAGCACGCAAAGTATTCAACTCTGCTTCGGCATCGGTAACAGCAAACGCTGCTTTCTCCGAATCCAATGTCGCGCGCGTATGATCGCGTTGTGCTTGATCCAATGCTTCTTGTGCAGCCTTAGCCTGATCCGAACCGGCACCATAGCCACGAACGATCTGATCATAACGAGCTTGCGCCACAGACACTTTGTTCGTAGCGGTTTCAAGTTTCTGCTTCGCTGTCGTCGTGTCTTTGATGGCTTTGGTGTATGACTTCTGATCAGAACCAAAACCTTTCAACGCGCTGACATACGAACGGACTTTTTCTTTTGCTTTATCAACAGAACTTCCAAAACCATTTGTTGAACCATTCGCGCCATTCTGACCGGCAGTAAAAATTGCCAACGCGTCTGTGGTCGCTTGTGTTTCTTTGCGCATTGATTGGAACAATTTGATTGAAGTAATAAATGTATCAATCTGTTCTTTCGTGGCGTTTCTTAATGCAGGTATTTTTTGACGCAAATTATCGTAAGCAGCAGCCTGCGCATCAATGTTCGGATTAGCACTTGTGGTTATTTGATCAATTCGGGCAACATCTGCTGCAACCGAATCAACGGCTGCACCCCAATCAGTAATTGAGTTGGCGTTGCCGTTCACGTAATCTTTCAACAAATTGATAGTTGCGCCATATCGCGTCAAAACATCAATTGAGTTCTTGAACGCCGGATTACTGCGATACAAATTCGCCAACGCTTTTGCTTGCGCATCACCTTCAAGTTCCAAAGCATCAACAAAGTCCACTGTTGCTTGCTGTGCCTTTGACTTTTGTTTCGCATAAGCACCATAGATAGCAGCAGCCAATGTGAGCAACGCTGTGATGCCACCGGCTGCCAACATAGCGATCTTCGCCTGCCCCAAACGCGTAATAAGTTGAGCAACCGCGCCATCTGAAAGCGTGGTAACAATTTTCATCGCGCCCATAGCAGCCGTGTATGAAATGGTTGCCACACGCACAGCAACGAACGCTGCACCCAAACCAATCATGAGCTTGCCGAAAGTACCTAAACTAGAAATACCGTTCAAGATGCTTCCGGTCAGATACGTGATACCTGCGCCGACACCCTTCTCGCCAACGATGTCAGCAAACGTGGACATAACCGGCACAACACGATCAACGACAAATGTTGCGAACCGTTCAATGTACGGAATGAGTATGCCACCCAATTCTTCTTGAACGTTACCGATAGCAACTTTCATACGATCAAAACCGGTAGCACTAGCAGCAGCAGTACCGCCAACTTGTGATTCAATTTCTTTCAAGATCATTTTTTGTGCGTCAAGAACCTTGCCGGACTGCACCAAAGTTTTGATCTGTTCCTTCTGCTGATCCGTGAAGTTGATGCCGGAACGTTGAAGCGCGGTCACACCTTTGATTGGGTTTGACAATGCTTTACCAAGTTGAATGGCAGCAGCATCAACAGAGCCGAAAACATTTGCCAAGTCAAGACTTAATGCGCTTGCCCTATTGAAGATATCGTTACCTTCGCCAACTTCGTTGCGGATCTGCTTGAAGGTAAGAAGCAAGTTCAAACCGGTTTGGATCGCTTCGTCATCAACACCTGTTTTCATAGACAAAGATCCGGCGAGATCAGCAATTTGCTTTGATGTCATGCCTGCTGCACTGCCGGTTGCTTTGATGATCGCTTCTGTTTGGCGCATCACTTTCTGCGATTCATAAGCAGCATTAGCGAAACTGCCACCAATAACTCCTGCCACACCTGCTGCAATCCCACCAAACTTCGCAAACGTTTTCGTTGCGCTTGTGAAAGCCTTGTCGGTGTTGAGCAATGCGAAAGCACTACGTTGTCCGGCTCCGTCTAGTTTCTTGAAGTCACGGATCGCTTTGGTAATACCACGCGAATCAAACGTGGATATGACTGGAACAACAATAGCCATTTACTTAACCATCTTCCCGAACTGCCCCAAAACGTTTCTTGCTTGCGATGACGCCCGACGTGACGCTGCCATACGTGACGCTGTATCGGCTGCGATCTCGGCACTGAAACGCTTTTCAAGATCTGCCAAAATGGTTTCAACATCTTTCGTCAATTGCGGAACATGCTTCATAACGGTAGCCCACATCACGCGTGACTTTGGCTTTCCGCGCTTGCCTTTATTCAAATTCTTAATAAACGATTCCGCGCCATTGGTTTGTGTCTTGTTAGCCAAGTCATAAATGGCACCGGCAGCGTATGTCTGCTTGATACGCAAGATGGTATAAGTACCATCAGAACGACGACGACGCGCGCCATCATCAGCCTTCACGCCACTGCGCACGCGACTTTGCTGATACCTAGGGAAAGAAGCTCCGGCTGCATTTGGTTGTTTGCGCCCACGATCAGTGCGTCCGTACTTTGTCCACTGCACACCACGACGCGACTGCCAAGGATCTTTGGGGAATTCCTGACGAACAGCGCGCACCGTTGGTTGTGCTTTGCTGATCATTTGCTTCTTGATTCCTTTGTATGCTTCACGTTCAAACCGTTGCAAATACTGCACCGTTGATTGCACTCCATGAACCGCGACTATTTGAGCCATGTCACGATACTACAACAATTCATCTAACTCTGATAACGCCAGCGCGTTGCTGTTGCTAACTTTTGGCAACTCAAATGGCGAACGCCTACCGTTATTCAAATAAATCAACATCGCGTTGATGTAGTCTTCCGGTTCACTAATCAAAACGGAAATTGGTATTCCTGTTTCAACTGCCAAATAAGCAAATAGGTAGTGAGCGGATCCTAGTCCAAAGGGACTTCGTTACCTTCCTCGTCGCGAATCTCAATTTCCGCAACTGTGTTGATCCAATCCGGATCAAACTGCATTGTTGTGCGCTTCAAACGTTTTTCGGCGTGCCATGCCAGCCAAGCAAGATCTGTCAAACGTAGTTCTTCTTCAAACTTGGTAACGCTACGGTTCCATGTTCTTTCAAAAGCAACGAAGTCAGCGAATACTGCATCAACGTCTTGTTTTGTTTCGTCGTTGAATACTATGTTCAAACTAATTTTCATTTGTTTCTCCTTCTCACAACCGGATTATGCGCCGGTGCTCTTTGCGATGGTTCCGCCAGTGAATGTCAATGTGGTCATGCTCAGCTCTCCAACCGCACCTGCGACTGGTGTATGCGAAGCAAGGAACGCGCCAGTGATGGTGTACTGCGGATTGGTTGCAGAAGCCACAGCCGACGTTGGCTTGATAACAAGTGTGGTGGTTGTTCCGACTAATGGATAGATAGTCGCTTCAACTTTTCCGGCAGCGTAGTTCTGCATCAACGCTACTTCAACGGACAGGTTACGCAAACCGCCGGTGAAGTTGTGTCCTGTATCACCAAACGCGGTCACTTCAACAGAATCCACTTCATAGTTAACGGTCACGCTATTCGCGTTATCGCTCAATGCGACGCTATTGATTGTGATGCTGGCATCTGTAAGAACGATCTTTGACATAATTATTTGTCCTTGCTATCTTCCGTCTTGTTGGAATCTTCTTGCTTCTTGCTGACCGATGCTGGCTCAATATGTCCACCGTCAATCAATGCCTGAATATTAGCACCTTCAAGTGCTGTCTCGTCAATCGTCGCACCTTGCTTTGCGAGAACGAAATTGTCTGTCAATACTTTGTATGATGCCATGTCTTAACTCCTAAGCGTGAACTGTCAAACTCATTTGGATCTCCAAGAATTCGGATCCGTTTTCGCTGACGCTCGTAATGTCTGCACCCGACGTTAGCACTAAATCTTGAACTATTCCACCAAGCGTTCTGTCACCTTCAAGGCAAGCGCGTATTGACTTCGCGCCATCATAAGACAAATAATCATCAAGAGAAGCATGTGCTGTGCGATCAACATAACGCCCGACAACAACGTGGATCTCCCATTGCATGACAACATCGCCACCTCGAAAAGCCCTGTGGTAATCCACCTGTGACAATTCAGGATAAGCAAACGGTGGTGTGCTGGTTTGATCCGGCTGATAGGCGTAAGCTCTTAAACCGGAGATGGTCGCCAAGCGTGTTTTCAAACCGGCTGCTACTTGCGTGATTGTGGCTGGCATTATGCGACGATCATCTGTCGGTATGGCATCAAATAATCACGAACGTCAGGATCAACCGCGCGAACCGTAATAGCCATGTCAGCAAATCCCACAATGCCAAGAGCAGAGTTGTAACGAGCAAAACCGCGCATAGCCAAAAGAACGCACGCTTCACGAACATCATCAGGTACCGATGCGTAACCAAATGTGCCTGTGAGTTGGATCGCTGGTCGGCTTGGGTTGAATAACAATGGGAACGTTTTGGCTCCTGTTGCAACAATCCGCCGATACGGTGTTCCGGTAACAGCGGTGTCCGTTGGTTCCAAAAGATAATCTGACGCTGACCAAAGTGTTCCAAAACTGCCATCTCCATTGTCGTCAGTGCGCAAAGTTAATGTTGTGGAAGCAAGATCTGGGATCTCACAGTAATACGGAAACCTAGTGAACAACTGAATGGTTGCTTGTTTCTGATAAAAGAAAGTACCGCAATAACCATCAATGCGACGTGATGCTGCTTCAATAGAGTTTTCAAGCAATACGTCATCTGCGTTATCGGTCAAACGCAATGCAGCCTTTACTTCGGCAAGAGTGCAATAGCCATTCGTGATTGCCATGACCTAAGCCTTGCGCTTGGTGGCACGTGGAGTTACTGCGCGTTCTGCTTCCGGCTCTGTTGTCGCAACTTCTTTGACTGCCACACCCAACGATGCAAGAACATCATCAACTTGCTTGGCGCGATCTTTCAAACCGCGACGAAGGTAGCCTTCTTTTTCTGCCAACAGTGATTCAATTTGATTCTTCATATCTGTCTCCTAATTATAAATGGGTGGTGACCATAACAGCCACCACCCATTCACAAAGTTGTTTTGTTTGATTAGAAAGTTGGCGTGACCAAGCCGGTGCCACCAATCAATGCGAAAGCATTTGGGTAGCGGTTGGCTGTGTATGCGCTGTATCCATAGACAACCATCTTGACTTCAAGCTCGGCTGACTTTGGCTCCTCAAAACGCAACATCATTGGCTCACCAGCACCATCTTCCCAAAGATGGGACTCTTGGCTGTTACCGATAATGATTACATCTTCGTTCGTACCTGCACCGTTTGTGGTGGTTACGTTCGCGTCGGTGATCACTGGAAGACCGGCAATTGAATATCCGCTGTTGCCATAGACAACTGATCCGGCACCAACAGCAAAAGCGTTTTGTGCGCCATTGATTGTTGGAACTGCAAGTGGACGGTTGTTGTTGTCAAGTGCTGCCAAGATGAAAGCCAAACGACGTGGGTGCATCAAAATGAAGTTCGGACCACCGAAGAAGTTGGTCTGAATTCTCTGAACACCGTCAAGGATCTTTGGATACAGTTCAGCAACCGTTGGGGAAGCATCTGTATAGGTGATCACTTGTGTGATGGTGTTCGTCAAAGACGCTGAACCGGTTGTCACGTATGTGGCATCAAGGTTGGTGTGGTATGCGGAAACAAGATCTGCCATGACAAGCGAATCAATGTTTGTGCCACGCTCAATAGCCTGACGTGAAACGTTTTGCTGACCGGCGATGGTGAGAACGCTGATGTCCAACTTGGTGTCGTCCATGTTTGTCTCTTGAACAGCAGCACCTTCGGTCTGGACAGCGGTTGCTGAACCAGTGGTGACCTTGCTCAAACTGATCGTAAGACCAGCATCAGGCAATTGATGGCGACGCGATACGTCCATGAATGGGCGACCAGCACGTGCGAATGGTGCAGCAAGTTCGGTCAAGAACTGTGGCACAACCAAACCGGAGAAGTTGGCTGATGTGACATCACGACGCTCAACTGCTTCTTCTTTCATGTGGCGAGCAAGACGCTCTTTTGCGCCGAAGTCGCCATTGAACTGTGCGTTGTATGCGTCACGAACGAACGAATCGCTTGAACGCTCGGAGTATGTGCGTGGCTCCGACTTGACTACGGCAACTGCCATGTCAATACCGGTTTCCTTGCGGATCTCTTTTGCTTCAACTGAACGCTGTTCAAGCTCTTTGTGACGCTTGATCTGATCGTCAAGGCTACGCACTTCATCAAGTGCAGCAGCAATTTCGGTGTCTTCCTCTGCGGAAAGATCGCGTGCTTCGGTTTGTGCAACTTCTGTGATTGCTTCTGCTTTTGCAAGAAGCGCGTTGCGCTTTTCGGTGAGTGTGTCAGAATACGACATTTGATTACCTCTTGGTTTTGTTGGGGTTTATGTGTGTCGCAAAGTGACTGTGTGAAGTGTCGCGCTGACGGCTTCTAGTCGGCTGTGCTATTTGTAACGAGCAATTTGGATCTGCCTACGACGGAGAGCCAAGTTGTTTGTTTCTGGAATAGTAGCCACTTCTTGCTTCGCGCGCAACTCTGCGACGGTTGCTTCGTATGCAGGGAATGTGACTACGGAAACATCAAACAATTGCACTTCGCGCAACTCGCGCACACTGCGATCAGTGTTCCACGAATCCTTGATTGTTCGGAATGCGAAAGACATTTGTGAGATGTCGCCACGACGCAATGCGGAGATAAGTCTTGCTGCATCTGGGTTTGTGGGATCTAAGTCTGATTCAACCAATAGTCCGCGATCATCTTCGGTCAATGTCAATGTGCCGGAAGTGGATCGCGCCAAAGGTACACCTTCGTGATCAATCAACAAACGAACGTCCGCGCCATCGTTGATTGTTTTTGTAAAGGCTCCGCGCTTTACGTATTCAGTCCAAGGCAACGGCTCTGATGGGGAATCAAATACTGCTGCGTAACCAACGAGCTTGGTGCCATCGCCCATAGCGCGCACTTCCATGTTGGAGAAAGCAATGCGACGGTTTTCTGTGCCATCTTCTGCCACCACCCAATTGTTGGTGGAAATATCTTCAACCACGTTTTGCATTCTTTCTTCCTCGTCAAGTTGATCAACTATACGTTGAGCATAGTTCATTGTGCGTGTTGCTTGTCGCTTTGTTGAGCCACTTCCCCAAAGATAGTGTGCCACAATACCGGCAGTGATGTCGCCTTCGGCAACTCCTTCTGCTTCAAGATCAACTAAGTGTCTTGCAATCCAAGGTGCGATCTTGCGCCATTTTGCTTCTGTGATTGTTCCTGATGCCATCTTGCGTGCATCTGCCACTGTTTGTGGTTGCAAACCGTCGCCGGATAAACCTTCTTCGTGGTACTTCAAACCTTTGCGCGCGTTGGCGCGCATGAAGTTTGGCGCGGAAAGATCAACAACGCGCTTTTCAATTTCGCCGTATTCGTCTTCTTCTTCATCGTCTTCGTCTTCGTCGTCTTCCATGTCATCGTCGCGTTCGTTGATGTCACCCAATGGTTCAACTTCTTCCGCGATAGACACAGCGATCATTTGGTCAATGGCGTCTTCTTTGTCTTCATGGCAACCGATGGTTTCATAAGATCCGTCGTTGTTTTGTTTCACTGTTGCCCAATTACCACAATCTGCTTGGGCGTTTGAAATTCCGTATGGCACAAAAATACCTAGTCGCTATCTGTTGTGATGATACGAATTGTCTCTGTCTGACCTGACGCGCATATTCCATACAATGCTTCACGTACTCCAAGACCACCTTGAATGGGTGCAGCGTGTTTAGCAACAGGGAAACCTTGTGCCGAAGTGACATCGGATCCGCCGATATAGATAGTGTTGTTGCCTTCAATCTGTACCCAAACCGGTCTATTGATATCATCGGCAGCAATCAACAATGTCACCGTATCGGTAACAGTTACTTTGAATGCTCTCATTGTGGTGGTTCCTTATCTTTCCCGATGGTGGGAAGATCGCCACCTTCAACTCCTGCCATTGGCGCACCGGCAACACCGAGAACGAACTGATCTCCACCGTCGTATGGTTCCCTGTTTTCCATAGCGCGAGCTTCGTTTGGTGTCAATGTGCCGGACATGATCTGTGCCTGCTGTGCGCGAACTCTTGTGGCGAGATCGGCGCGCATGAACTCATCAGCATCAAAACGTACACGCTGACCGATGGGAAGCAGGGAACTGATCGCGTCTTCAAGACGACGCATGTATGGAAGTAGCGTATAGCGAACGAAGTTGATACCGGACTGTTCAACGTTTGAATACGTTTGTGTGTCCCCACCGGAAGCATTGATCAGGTGTGGCGGTATGCGATACACGCGCGCGATGTCACGCACGATGGCTTCACGATGTTCCAACATTTGCATATCAGCAGCAGATGTGGTCACTGGTCGCCACTTCAAACCATTGGTCAATACTGCTGGACGACGACGCTTGTAGTGCGAATCTTCCCACGTGTCGCGCAATACTTCGGCGGAATCTTTTGACAATGCTTGATCTGTTTCCAATACGGAAGATGGCGTAGCACCTTCGCCATAAAACTGCGACAGGAAACGTTCCATAGCCAACGATGTTCCGATAGTGTTTCGTTGTGCTTCCAATGGTGAAATTGGGCGAAGCCTGTCAGGGAATTGCAACCAATGTACCGCTTTGACGTCGCCGGTGCGGAAGTTCTTTTTGTCCATTTGATAAATGATCTCGTCATTCTCCATAAAGACAGTCACAAATCTTGGTGGCAAGTTGCGTAACTCTACTGGGTATTGACCGGATCCGCGTGGTGCGTAAATGTAGTCCACGCCATGCAAAGCAATCATAGATGTCGCTTGATGTATGAACTCAAACATTGTTTGGTGTGCGTTTGGTTTTTCTAAGAACGATGGCTTTTCAAGAATGATTACCCTGTTGCGTTCTTCGCGAACTAGGTTCAATGGCATAGAAGCAAGCGCGTCGGCGATGATGGTGACAGATGCCAGCACAGCCGAAGATGCCAAAGCCGAAACTTCATCTACGATCTCGCCGGAATAGTTATTGAATGCAGGTCGCGCGGTAATTTGGTACGGATCAATGGAAACCGGCAAAGCTCTTTTCTCTATGTTTCGCCAAACGCTCACGCTGCTAATCCGCCTGCCACTATCAGAATTATTCCGCCCACAATGAACGCAACAGGAATAGAGAATAGCCCAATACCATACATGAGTGCTACGAAGCCAACCATTTCCAATACCGTACTAACCGACGGAAACATTTTGCGTAGTGTTTTCATGATGTTCTCCTAATCCCAAACGTTGATAACTTGTGGTTCTGTGCCTATGCGTGGTCGCGAGTTCGCGCGATCCAATGACATAACCATAGCAATACACGCGTCAATCTTTCGCTTTGACTTGCCCTTAGATAAACGCCAACCGGTATCTGTCATTCGTTGTGCAGCCGATAGTACCTGATCCGTGAACGTTGGTGAGCCATCGTGAAGCACCTGTGAAGACACAATCAGTTCATACGCGTTGCCACAGGCAGGGATCATTCGTGAACCGGTCTGTGGATACTCAACCATTGGCAAGCCATCATCTGCCAAGATCTCGGCTGAACGTTGAAAGTACGCCGGATCGTAAGCGAATTCTTTGACGTTGTATTCGCGGTGGAGATCGCGCAAGAACGCTTCCACTTGGGCAACATCAACACCTTCATCTGATGGTTGCCAGATCTTTGAACGGACAGCGAATTTTCCTTCTTCATTTTTCTGTGACCAAACAATGGCAATACTGTCATGCTTCAAAGCCATGTCTATACCTACGAAGGTTGGCGCATCAAGGTCAAACTCAACTTCGCCCACGCACTGTTCCCAAGCTCCCACTGGAAGCCATGATTCTTGTGAGCGTACCCACTGGTTCAAACGCCAACGCCGGAATGCCATCTCACTTGTCTGCTTGGTAGCCACCATCAGATCTTCTGGATCAAGCAAGCCTTCCGCAACATTCGGGTTGGAGATGTTCCATTGCCGGACATCATCTATACGACAATCCGCTTTCGCTTCCCACCACCAGAAACCAAACGCGTCGTCTTCCACCTCGCTTGCCGAAACGCTTTTGCCATATTGATACAACTGACCGCACAGGGAATCCAAGTCATAACCGGCAGTCGTAATTGAAACAACTAACGGTTCAAGACGCGCACCTGATCCCAACGTCATCTGATCGTAGAGATCTGAACTTTGCTGGTTCCACAATTCGTCAAACAACACCAACGATGGGTTCAAACCTGCCTGACCGCGAAACTCCGAAGACAAAACGCGGAACACAGAACCGAATCTGGGCATCTCAATTGCGTCACGATACACGTTGCATTCTTTGGAAAGAATTGGCGAATTCAACACCTGTTGTTTTGCTTCACCGAAGATGATGCGTGCCTGTTGCCTGTCGCCAGCAACCGCGTAAATTTCCGCACCGGCTTCGCCAGCCACAAGACCATACACAGCGATGGCAGAGCCAAGCAAAGACTTGCCTTGCTTACGTGGCAAGCCAATCAAAGCGCGACGGTAACGTAGCCTGCCATCATCGCGTCGTTCATACAGCGAACGCAAAAGCCATTTCTGCCAATCGGTAAAGTCCAATTGCAAACCTGCGCGGAAACCTTTGAGCACCGTGAAGTGATCATTGGCGAATTCAATAATGTCGTCGCCATCTGTGGTGGCATATTTGCGTGGCGTATAAAACGCCGGTTCCCATTTTGCCTTAGGTTCCAGCGCGCTTCTGCGCGATCTTTGCGTGGAGTTTGGCGAACTCATTTGACGATGCTCCTTCCCCTGACAAGTTTCCTCGTTCCGTCGGACTGAATCCCAAGTCACCCAAAAGTGTAGTGATCTGGCGATCCAATTCACGCAAACCGCGACGATCACGCCACGCTGACGGATCCTGTGCAACGCGCGCACGCAAGACCATTCGCTCATCAACCAATTCGCAACAAATGAGCATCAACTCGGAATCAATAGTTGGCTTCAACCAAACCGCGCCAGACAACCACATGCGTGCCCACAATTCAGATCCATACTTGCCCAAAGGACGCGTTGGTTCGGGAACATCAGTGTTTGATGGCATCGCCGGAAGCGCAACCAAATTTGTTTTTGGCAAAGCTCTTTTTGATGGATTCCCCAAACGTTCTTTTCTTTCAACAGGCTTTGGTTTCCTGCCGGATCCTTTTCCGCCCATAATCAGTCCTTTTTTTCTTTTCCGAAAAAACACGATAATACGCGGAGATGTACGCAGTCT
>Ga0315906_10002161_pt1 | contig 28073 bp, 39 predicted proteins | sample LakEriMetagenome_4_FD_203526 | JGI IMG/M metagenome (GOLD analysis project Ga0315906, IMG submission 203526) | Freshwater fungal communities from buoy surface, Lake Erie, Ohio, United States - Buoy 2 MA122 | ecosystem: Environmental > Aquatic > Freshwater > Lake > Lake biofilm | place: USA...
TTATTACTGGTAAGGCATATGCAGAAATCGATCCAGCAGCACCAGAAACGCTTGCAGAAATTGATCCTTCAGGCACATTATTCCCATCATGTAGAGGAGTTGATAAAGAACCCATTAGTTCTGGTCCAACCGCATTATTGTTACGTGCGAAAAATCCTATGGGTCATGGGGCAAAAATAGGAGACTATGTAACATTACAAAGAGTGTATACTGGTGTTGTTGCTGATAATGCTAACTATTATTATATGATAATAGGCACTGGACATCCACCCGGAGACCTTAAATAAATGAGGTAATAATTTATGCCCACACCATCACCATCACCATCACCATTAGCAGCTATATGTGCAATCGATCCATTTAATATACCCGACGCTTTAGCTCATCATAGGTATTTTAATTTACCAATTGAACAAATTCCTCAATGGGATGCCACAAAACCACAAGTATTGGTTCATGGAGCCACTCAAGGACTCAGATGGCAAAGCGTTTTATGTTTGGATGTTGTGACTTGTATCAGCTTAGAGAGTGGAGAACTCAAGATTGAACGTAGAAATATACCAATTTTAGCAGAATTTACACCAATTTCTCTATGTAGCGGAATACCAACCACGGCTTGCCCAACCTCATCACCCTCACCATAATCATCAAATATTATTTACTGTCTTTTTGCCATTTATGCCAGCCTTTATTAGGTAAATAATTTCCATCGTCGTCTTTTCTTTTTGGAAATAATGTACCACCCTTTTTATGTTGACCAAAGGCTAGTATCGCACCACAATCAGAACATCGTAGCTCATAATAATCATTGCCATCTACATTTCTAACAACAAAACGCAGATTAGTATTTCCACACAATCCACATTTTTCCTCAGCAAAAATTTCTTGTATTAATGCCAATTCCTTAAAAATCTCTTTTTGTCCAGCTCCCTCAAGTTCAAATTCTAACTTATCACCAATTTTATACTTAACTTTCATATTTACCTCCATTCGGCATTATATCCAAGAATTTTAGATGGTATATTGCCAAGATTTTGTTGATATTTGGATAATTCTCTGATGATGCTCACTCCAGCATCATGACTAATCTTCTTTATATTAGCCGGATCAATCGATAAATCAAGCAATAATTCTGTAACATTAATATTGCTACGCTTGGCTAAAACATCGATAAAATTAATTTGTTGATCACTAATTAATCCCACAGTATCAGCATCAGGATTGTCTTCAATATTTTTGGCCAATTCTTCAGCAGCAACCACTTTTCTTAGCTTTAGTCCTCTTCTTAGCGCTCGTCCTTCCGCTCTGGTTTCTGCCACAGCAACAGGATGGTTTCTATAGATTTTATCACAATTTCCCCAATACACATCAGCCGCTCCGCTCACAATTTTCTTTACATTTAGATTACCCCTATCAGACCCACCCTCATTTAAAATGAAGCCTATAGAGTGAACCACAGTGGCTCTCTTTTCATTATTAGGATCAGGAGACTGTACCACCTGACTGATTGACTCAACCACAGTACAATTTAGAGCAATTTCAAAAATACGACGCAATCCATCTGTTGTAGGATTACCATCAATCTTCTCATCCTCTGATAGTAAACCTAATACATAATCATTCCACTCTAAGCTATTAGAATCAACCTTGTTGGTTTTGGTATCACAATCAGCCTTCTTTTCTTTAGCCATTATTATCCTTTCTTATTATTCATCCGTTATGGTAATTATTTTATCGGTATTGGTATTGTTCTGAATAGATATTAATATGGTACTTAATTTCTCATAGATTAATATTGATCTAGATTTGGAATAGTCCTTAGACTGTTTGATCCTGATTAATCTGAGCCCTTTACCCAAGATGAGTCCTGTCTTCTTTTCGTCGTATTTGATATTTCGTTGCAAAGTCTCATCGCCCCACACAGGAGCAAAATGCGAAGGTCCATCAACTTCTATGGCCACATTCATACTAGATATAAAAAGATCTATTTGCAACCTAGTATTTAGTAGCTTTTGTTCTTGATGAAAGTCTACACGATATCCATCACCTAATAGCTTATGCAATAGGAATTTTTCCAGTTTGGATCCTGTTTTACTGCTTTGTCTTACAGCGTCCGATGCCATAGAGTGCATCAATTGTTTTTCATCATCTGATAGCTTATCCCAATTAGCCCTGGCTTTATTTTTTCTGGTGTCTAATTCTGTTGGGGATAACTGTTCCCATGACTTCAATACGCCTAAACCAATCTTATTTTTTATTGCATCATTTCTGGTTTTACCTTTGGTGGGGTGTTCCACTTTGCCATTATTTAGTGCGTTTTTTTGTGCTTCGCTTTTATCTCTAATAGCAATCTTATATTTAATTGCGTCTCGTCTTATTTTATTAGCATAAGTGTTGAGCAATATGGCTATATCTTGAAAACTTTTCTTTTCTATTTCATAAAGCTGTCTAATAATTGTAGACTTTTCATTATCATTAAGCGCCTTATATGGTTTTGTATTCATTACAGTGCTCATTTAAAAAGGTTGCTAAATCATGTTCCATATCTATATATTTATATTTATTATCTGATGGTGTGATAACTATACTATTATACATTAGTATAAAATTATTATGATGAAAATTTTGTATATACGTTATCTGATCCATATCTGTAAGAATTAATCTTTTATGATAATGTTGATCTATATAAGAAGAATGAAAAATAGGAATATCCACAGCTTCTATATTATAAGAATCACAAAAGATTATAGGCTGATATATTTGTTTACTATCAATCAGCTGTTGGAATGTTATAAAAGACTTGGTATTAATATCATTAAATCTTTGTTGAAAATAGGCTATATGATACATAATTTATTTCTCATTTTTTCTATATTTTGAATACTATCGACTGTATATACATCTTTATTAGTTATATTAATTGGTTTAAATCGTATTTTAGATTCTATGCTACGATTAATAATTTCAAATAAATATAAATTATCTATTTTATTAAGACATATATTTTTAAATATTTCTAAATCCTTATGATGAATAAACATTCCATCCAATAAATTATGTGGCAAATCATAGTAACAATTTAACAAATATTCGTTGTCTATGGTATATCCAATATGTCCGTTGGTTTTGGTTACTAACACGCCAGAATCGTTAAAATGTTTAGTCACCACAGATTTAATCTTTGTGCTAAATACAAAAGATGAATTTATAATAAAACAATTGTTATGAGTAACAAGCCCCATGCCATATCTTAGACTTGTTCCTATGTTTGTTGTATTATCAATAATGTGATCAATATACTTGATGCTTTGATAGTCTTTATGATTATCAATATACTTTTTAAGTCTCTTGCTGTCAAATCCTGCTACTACAATAATTTCTGGATTATTAAATAATACTCTTGCAAACCTAATCTGATAGTCTATAAGATAGTATGCATTATCTAGTGTAATAAGACCCTTATTTCCCAATGATTTAATTTTTTTATCAGGCAAAGCATTAAGAATAATTACTGAATATTTATTTTTCATTTTTAGCTAAGATATAGTATTCAAATAGATTTACATATCTTTTTTGCGTAATCGTAAACTGATAACTTTTAAGTAGATTTTGCATATCTAGCATGGTGCTGATGGATTTTTTCATAGGATATAGAACATCATTCACCGTATTAATGTCTATATTATTATTAATTACAGCTAAACTTAATTGATTTATATCGGTACCCTGTATTTCTAGGGAGCCATTTTTTGTTATCTTAGCGGATAACTTCTGTATGAGATTAATAGCTTGATCATTGGTATAAAAATCTAATGTGTCAGCTAACATAATTTCAGATAAACTATTATCTTCATAAGTGTCTAACCTATTAATATCTTCATATTGTAGTCCTACTGGTAAAGCTTCTGGACGATAAGTATGAAATAATATTTTACTCATAAGCTAAAATTCCTTTTACTAGTTGTTAAAATAGCATCTGACCATGCTTGTAAGCTATTATCTGTGTGTGGTATTACCTTATCATGAATACTATCCCATGATCTATGCACTGGTAAATTAATAGCCACCCTAAACGAGCACGGTAAATTATCTAAAAATTTAATTTTTTCATTATCTAATAAATTATTTTTCATGGTATGATCAATAATTATTGATGGTATATGATATGTAATAATTAAATCACGACACATACCATAGTACTCAATTTTATTATTACATAATAACAGGTGTGGCTGATTAAAGCCATAATATAAATCAGAATAATATATAAATTTGCATCCTAATGGGCGTAGAAAATTGATAAATGCTTCTTGTTCTTTATCTACTAGTAAAATACATACATCAGAAATTTTACTAATTAGTTCTCTATTGAGAATGGACTGTATCATACTATTTTATCCTTAATAGATTCTATATCAAAATAACTCTTATTATAGTTATTCAGTAGTTGATTCTTACTATTTGCTGTCATATCATATGCGGCTCGCATTTGCTGTTGAATACTAACAATATTAGGCTCATGCCATTTATCATGTATAGTAAAGAGGTTATTATGTAGGGTGGTGGGGGAATAAACATTACTTTCTATAGCATCAACCATTAAGGCATTACCGCTATGGAAATATGTTGAAGATCCTATATTTTTGGTGTTGATCACCACCTTATTTGTTAATAAAGCCTCCACAGCACAAGGACCAAAACCGTCTGCTCTACACGCATTAACATAGCAGTCAGCAGATTGATGTAATCTGATTATGTCGTTATCTGATAAATATCCACTGATAATATCAATATCACAATACTCTTTTTTGCGTAATGCTTTTTTAATTTGACTAATATCAAATTCTATATATTCATTTAGATTTTCTTTATTTGTATTGTATAGATCGGTTTTGATGAATAGTCTTACATTGTCTTGTTTATTAAATTCTAATAAATATGCTAATATAATACTTTTAATATTCTTTTTTTCAGTATATTGCCCTATAACATAAAAAATAAAAGGCTTGTCGTCCATATTTTTAAAAAAGGGCTGTGTATTTTCTTGATACTTTTTGATATCGTATGGCTCTGGTAACAGCTTAACAGGAACTTGAATTCCCATATCTTGTAAAGCATTTAATCCATTAATAGAATTAACGCATACCTCGTCCATAATATTCAAATAATTTGACCACCCTGATCTATATGCGGTTTGCGTTTCCAATTCTACGATACCAATATTTTTACCAAATCTACTATCATAGGCAAACATTTCTGGATATCCATGTTGAATCACGGCGTCATAATATGATAAGGAATATCCTTCGTATTCAGAATATTTTTTTAAATCAATAGGATTGTTGGTATGGCTAGTTGTTGCAAATAGTGGTCTAATAGCTAAATTAATATTACTATTATTAGCTAAGCAGTCGATATATCTTCTTGCTGCGTATCCAATACCATTGGTGTCTTTATATGGACCTATATACAGTATATTTTTCATTTTTTGCTATATTCTATAAATGATAATAATTTGGGTGGCAAAGCTAAATTTTGTACGCGTATGGTTTCCATTGCTTGTTTATTATTAGCATATACTTCTAATAATTTTACTGCTGTTTCTTTAGAAAAACGCACAACCTTTAATCCTTCTAATATTGTTTCATCGTCTAGACTTTTGATAATAGTTTCTATAAATGATGTTCTTTTAAGATCAGGTTCTTTGATCACATTGTCTACTATATCATAAATAAAATCACGATTATTATTTCTATTTATAATCTGATATGATGTATCGATATTTTTGGGTGGGCTATTCCAAGATCTTTTTTGATTAATATCTATACTATCAAATACTTGTTCATAAATTTTGGTAGTTTGATCCCAACTATAAGTTTGTAGTAATTTTTTACGAGTATTTTTACCTATGGAGTTTAATTCTGCCATAGGCATATTAATATATCGTTGCAGCATATCTAAACACTGATCATTATCTGGATAGCATCTATCAGCATTAGTTTCTTGTTCTCTAAAAATCCTTTTCACATCTACTAATGATGCTCCGATCTTAGATCCCACATCGCCCATTGCTCCAAAGTTTATTGAGATAACAGGTAGTCCTACAGCAGCAGCTTCTACCGCAGGAATACCAAATCCTTCACATATTGCATACTGGACATACACATCAAATAAATTGTAGACCTCATTTAGTTCTGTTTCGCTAATAGGATTAGCCATACTCCAAATTTCAGATGTTTTAGATTTGCATACTTTACAAATCTTTTTTATGCCTTTGAAGACTGACGGCGTAAAGTTTTGACAATTTTTACATTTATATGTTAATAATACATTATTAGCAACATTGTGTTCTAATAATAGTGATGGTATATCCCATCCTAAAGAATCTGGATATGATGTATGAAGATACAATATGGCTTTAGGACGACTTTTTAATAATTTACTAAACGTTTTAATCAGATCTGGTATGAGTTTACGCTTTTGATTTCTCATAACGCTACCAATCACAAAAGCATCTGGTTTAATATTGTATTTAATTTTATGAAATTTCTTTGTATATCCTATTGGCTTAAATACATTAGAATCCACAGCGTCATTAGCGATTGGTCCTAAATTATTATGAGAATAGTGATATGTATTAATCAGATCTTGTTTGGCCCATTCTGTGTGAAATAATACTAAATCAGCATTTGTTAAAGTATTAACACTATCTATTTTGAGTGGCGACGAATCATAAGTGGGATTAATTATCCAATGATAGTATTCTCTTAGGGGTGAAATTTCCTGAAAAGTATAATTCCAGAAATCTCTAATATCAAATACTATATGTGGCTTAAAATCTAACAGAGCAAATTCGAATCTCCATTGACCATAGTTGTTGTTGGGATTCGATGTAAATTCACTAAATGATGGATCGTGTGCAGAAACAGCTACAGGATATATTTTCCATGGTTCTGTTTTGGGTGTTTCTGCTGTACGATAACAAGATAATTCTGCTATCTCATATTTTCCTGTGGCATGTAGTCTTGATAAAACTTCGCGGGTATAATTACCAAAACCAGATTTAATATGGCTAGACTCACTAACCATTAGGATTCTTTTTTTCATGATAAAAAAATCCCCACCTTGCGGTGGGGATCTCGACTGCCATTTTTAATAATTTAGAATGCCACTGTTTCTTCAGCAGTATCTTTTGACTTTCTCTTTGAAGACTTGGTAATCTTAGCAAAGTTATTTACCCTAATCTTCATAGTAGAATGCTTGACCCCGTCCTTTTCCCATGAATCATTTCGTAGCGATCCTTCCACCATAACCAGATCACCCTTCTTTAGAGAGTCTGCAATAGCTTCAGCGCCGGTATCCCAAGCCTCACACTGAACAAATGTGGTTACCTTATCTACTTCCCCATTCTGCTTAGTAAATTCTCTGGACACAGCAATGGTAAAATTAGCAACAGAAGTCTGACGACCCGCGGTGCTAACTGTTCTTACTTCAGGATCTCTAGCCAAATTACCCCTTAGAATTACAAGATTCATCAATTATCTCCTTTGTTAAAAAGACCAATCCTCAACTACATTATAGTAGACAGGCCACGAGCCAGTGTCAACTAGATCTGCCAGCACTTCTTAATAATAAAACTATCATTATTTTTAGATTTTTCTAAACTAAACATAATAGTATTGTGCTGATATAATATACTTTTATATTGATCGTACTCTTTAGGAAATACAACCAAATCACAAGCGCCGGTACCATCACTGATTTTTAGAAACGCCATTTCTTGACCAGGATTTTTCCCTTTTTTGGTTTTTACAATACTTACCTCATCTATCTCCGCACCCACCACTATACTAGAAGCAATAATCTTGGATTTGCTCAACGTTTTACAGTCGGTGTTTGCTGCCTCCAAATCTCGTCCATCAACGACCGAACAAGTAATTGATACTCCTAAATATTGCTTCTCCATGTTTGCGATCCACTCATAGTCATCGTCCAAAGAATACGCTGGCTTTTTCACTGCTAAAATCAAAGACGATATAATCCCAGCTCTTTTTTTATTCACAAAGGGTATGAGATCAGATAAAATCTTGTCTAGACTATCATTAAGATTGCACTTTTCTAAGATAATTTGTTTTTCTCTTTGACTCAGATTTTGCACAATATCTAGATAAAATAGCATTTTTTTTCTAGAAACTTTAGTATAATCTACTCCACCCACAGAGATTAATGACTTGGCTGCTGTTTGATTAATTTGATCGAGCACCATTAAGAGCAATTCATTAATATTGATATTAGATAAATTAATATTATGAGTCTGGATCATATTCAGTAATTTATTGAATACAGATTCGCCAATCCCTTTAATATTGGTAAGTCCAAAATAAATAATATGATTATCTAAGATAAAATCTTTATTTAGTTTTCTAAGATCTGGTCTATATACTTTAATATTATTAGCAATAGCATTATTAACCAGTTCAGAAACCTCTCTCATGGGGTCTATTTTATCTTTGGAAAATTTTAAATAAGATGTAAAAAATTCCTCAGGATAATGAGCTTTAGCAAATGCTGAGACATAAGCATTCATCGCATAACTAACAGCATGACTTTTATTGAATGAATATCGTTGACTTTTTTCGATCCAGCTAAAAATTTGTTCTGCTTCGTCCTCGCTAACAATGGCCGCTTCCTTACTCTTTTGTAAAAAGAGAGTTTTGATCTTGGCCATTTCTTCTGGCTTTTTCTTTCCGATGGCTTTTCTTACCATATCGGCTTCTGATAAATTAAAATTTGCAACTTTTTGACAAATTTGCATAGCTTGTTCTTGATATACCATTTCACCATACGTGCTTTTGAGTATGGGCTCTAGAGAATTATGGAAGTAATCAATAGATTCTAGATTATTTTTTTTATCAATGTAATGATTACTAACGGTTTTGCCATCCCTAACGGCCTCCAAGCATCCTGGTCTTAGAATGCTAATCAAAGCAGATAACTGTTCCATATTCTGTGGCTTTAATTTTTTAGCCATAGTTTGGCCAAGCCTAGATTCTAATTGAAATACTCCTTTAGTATCGCCACTAGATATTAGATGCCATGTTTTATCGCATTCTAAATCTATATTTTCAAAATCTAACATAATTATTAAGCAAATGATCCTTTAAATTTAATTTTTTTAGAGAGCGTTCTATGTAATCTAAGAAATCTAATTAATATCTCAGCACAGTCCTTAACGTCTTTGATGGCGTCGTGAGCATTAGTTTTATCAATACCGAGGTAGTCTCTAAGATTATCTAGTGATAAGGATTTAATATCTGATACGCTCTCAAACCACAACCATGCTATATTCATGAGGTCTATTTGATCTCGTGGATGAAATATATTGGTATTATTTTCTTTATTTACATTGCCATACTTATTGCTAAGTCTATGAATAATTTTCATATCATATCTGATAATATTATATCCACAAGCTATGGGTGCGGAAAACTGACTCTTTTTTCCCTTAGACGATATATGATAATTATCAAGATAAGATATAAATTGTTGCCAACTGTGCTTTTGTTCTGGATAATTCATCCATGATGTAAAAATATCACTAGCTGCAACGCCCTTGATCTTACCGTGCCATTCTAGTATATCGCTATCTCCATAAACAGACAAGTCTGATGGATTTTTATGATTTTCTAATTTTTCTGGCTTAATATACGCATTAAACTCAGAACCTTTGATAATCTCTAATCGTTGGGTATCTATAATGACAGAAGATAATTGTACCGGACTACAAACCAATGGATCCTTACCATCAGTTTCAAAATCAAAAACGCAAATATTATTCATTATTCTGTAACCAGTTCTACCTCTTGATTGACATCGATAAAGACATTATTGCCACTAGCGGTTTCTTTAGCATTAACTGATCTGCAACACGATACCTTAACTGTATCAGTTTTTGTATATGTTGTTCCATTAGCCTTAAATTGTTGACCTACAGCAACCTCTGAAAATTTCATAGTTTTTCTCCTTTATTGGTGAAAGAATTAACGTGCATAATTTTATCCAATAGTGCTATACCAAGTATATCAAACTTAATAACACCTAAAGCATCCAAATCATTCATTTCTAAGCCAGCAATATTTTGATTAGTTTTAGTATCAAAAATCATGGGACAGATAGTGTTAAGTGGTTGTGCTGATATTGCAATGCCTGCCGCGTGTTTGGATTGATTATATTTGGTACCCTCTATTCTTATAGCCTGTTCAAACCTTTTGGCAAGTGGTCCAATCAGTTGGCCATTTTCATCAATTTCACACCAATCCTTAAATTTTTCTGGACTATTTTCTAATGCCCAACGTATAATGGATGCTGTTCCTTCTTCATCTCTAATTTCTTGTAGTTCATCAGCAATCTTGGCCTCGTCTGGTATATGTTTTGTAATATTATTCATTTCTTCAAAAGATATGTTATCATATACTCTAAGTACTTCTTTTAATGCTCCTCGACCCTTAAGAGTATTAAAAGTGATCATTTGAGACACTTTATCATAACCATATTTTTCTTTAATATAAGATATAATCTCGTCTCTGTGTGTAATGGGTACGTCAACGTCTATATCTGGCATGGAAATACGATCTTTGGTATTTCTACCAGCATTATAAAATCTTTCAAATAGCAAATCATATTTAATTGGATCAATATTAGTAATACCAATCAAATACGACACCAAACACCCAGCAGCCGATCCTCTACCCGGTCCCGGAATCCACCCGCTACGCCTCACAAATTCAAGTATATCACGCACAATTAAAAAATAGCTGGACAGACCCGCATTTTCTAAAACCTCCAATTCGTGCTTAATCCTTTCAACGTAAATAGCCTGATCTTCTTGGCTAACCTTTTTATCGATCTTACGCTTCCATCCTTCTCGACATAGTTGTCTTAGGTACAAAGATTCTGTTTTATATTCTTTTGGAAAATCAAATTTGGGCAATATTGGCTTACTCAGTGGGCTAAAATTCTCACACATATCGCCAACTTTAATTGTGTTCTGTATCTCTTCAGAGGTATACAGCTCCTCCATTAATTTTGGTTCTAATATATGATATTGTTCACTATTAAAAAAATGATTTACGCCCAGATTTTCTCCACCAATGATTTTTCTGGATATGTCGGGTAGTGTGCTTTTCAGACTACTACATAGAAGTATTCTTTGATCCACAGCATCTAACGACTCAGCATAATAACTATCTATTAGTGCTATGGGTTGATAATTTTTAGTCTTGCATATTTCTCTTAGGTATTTATTAATAGTTTGCTGATTATAGAAATTATCAAAATTTTGAATGCCGATAAAAATATTATCTGATCCAAATATTTTGGATAATTCTATCATATGATCATTGAATATATTATCAGCGTCAGCCTTTAGCTCATTATCTGATGTTATCAGGTGCCATAATTGTGAGCCATAATGTCCTGTGATACAGATCGTGTGGTCTTTGTCGATCAAAGACGCTAACGTAGCCAAATCTAGCCTAGGTTTTTTGTAGAAAAAATTAGGATCATTAGATTCAGAGACTATTTTAATCAGATTTTTCCAGCCAATAAGATCTTTACAAATTAATATAATCTTATGTTCTGGATTATTTTCTTTAATAGACACAGGATACTGAGTGACAAATAGTTCACAACCTAAAATGGCTTTGATATTATTGTCTTGCATTTCTTTTAGAAAAGCAATTGATCCAGCAATAGTGCCACAATCTGTGATAGCACAACACGATATGCCTAGTGCTTTACACCGCTCTGCAATATCTTTTGGTTTAGATAAACCTAATTGCAAACTGTAATGGGTATGAACACTTAATGGTATGTATGTCATTTATTCGCCAGGAGCCTTATAGAATCCAAAAGAGTGATTAGGGTGTTTATATTTATGAACAACATCAGTCATGCCCAACATATCGACATCATGACGTATTTGCTCACACTTAGACATTATAGCGCCTTTGGGCGTGATCTGTCCACCCCTATATTCTTCCGAAGGATCGATACAGGTTCCATCAAAAGTAGTTTTACCAAAATGGCACAGTTTGCTACACATCCACGTTTTGTTTAGTTGTGGCTTCTGAACAGATTTAATTTTTTCAAACTTATGTCTTAACATTAGTTCTGTCTTATATAGATCGCTTTTTTCAAAACATATGGAGAATGGTCCTCCATCGTTAATAAAATTAATTGTGATCATAATATGTTCTACATCTGGATATAACATACTAGCAGCATAATGATATATTCTTAATTGTGGATCATTTTCCAAACACTCTTGGGTTTTTTCTTTACCTGTGGCCCAGTTGAGTCTTTTGCCAGTTTTCCAATCCACAATTTCATAAAAATTATCATCTATCTTTGTAATCAAATCTATAGTACCTTTTAGGGCAAGTTGACCCTCTAGTTTACCTGTTGGGGTATCAAAACTATATTTAGCCCAAGGTTTATCTATCACAAAATCAAAATGCTGTTCTGGACAAACAATATGTCTTTGTCTAGGATCAAACATGCCATTATTAAATGTTAATGTTTTATCCACCCAGTTTTTACAGTCTTTTTTATCTTTTTCTGTCCATTTATGATGACTGCTCATTTTGGCATAATATTCGTATACCTGTTCTATAATAGAATCTAGATTATAATTATTAGTATCAATATCACCAATAATATCATCATTGATATGAGAATCATTATTCTGATGGGCCTGTTTGATAAAAGCTAGTATTTCTAAAATTTTATGTACTATTGTACCTTTATCAGCCTTTTGTCCAGACGGACCTCTCCAACCCAATACATACTCAATAAAGTATTGTTGTTCGCAAAGAGAGTGGGTATTATATGAGCTGCTACGAAAATATGTGATTATAATTGGAGTATTCCTTTCTTATGTAGGAACTTAAAGACGGCATATGTTTGTTGTGGAATATCCATATGATGATTAGTAATCATAATATCAAAATTTCTTTGATCATAATTTAATGGGTCTAGCGCCATTTCGGCAGCGCTGGTGGAATTATATGGATTTCTTGTCAATTTTATAACCACTCCTCCAGCGTTTTTTATAGCCTCAACCTCATTAGGAAATCTACAATCAGCAATAATAGCAAGTTCTTTGTTATCTGTAGTGATCTTTTTAAGAGTAGCATCTGACCAAACATTTTGTTGCATAGACCTGAAGATGTCTGTACCTACAAACTCCATCACTTCTCTGGCTGTTAATTGTTTATTGTTCCAATGATTATTAGTGAGTTCATTTTTATTGTCATCAGTACCATAACACTGATCGTATGTTAAGCCTAAGATATTCATACAAATATCTGTTTTGAGAGGGTCAGCAAAATTATAAATTTTAACATTTGTATTATTTTGGATTTCATTACAATACTTAACAATCATTTCTGAGCATGTTGTTTTACCAGATTGTTTTCTACCAGCAAATGCAATTATTTGAGTCATAAATGTGTCCTTATTTGGTTATTAATTTCTTCGGGTGTCATATCAGCAATATCATTTTTAGTAATTCTAATATTTAGAATATTATATGTGCGATGACATTTATCATAGATTTGTTTTCTGGCCTTTTCCCCAGCCTCATCGTTATCCATAATTAATATCAATGACATAGCACCAGACATATCTAATAGTGTTTTTTGTCTATCATTTAGATTAGATCCAAAAATACCTACGGCATTATGAATATTATTCTCTTCTAATCTCCATACATTGCCTGGACTTTCTACTATAATAGCTGATCCACTATCTTTGATAAACTCTTTAGCAAACCAAAAATTATATAGGGAATCTTGTGTCTTAAATCCAGCACTATGTTTCCATTTGGACATTTTCCAAACTATATCAGACGATGGACACTTATCCGAAGACTCATGATAACTTTTACATTGATTACATTGTGAATAAATACTACGTCCAGAACACCCTATCATAGATGTATAATCTATATCATAGATAGGAACCACAGCCCGATTTGACATTTCTTTATTGTTGCTAATACAATCGCCCACATCATACTTATCTAATACGTCTGCTGAAAATCCTCTATTAAGAAAATATTGACTTGGAATTCTCAGATTGTTTCTAACAGTTGATCGTTTAATTTGTGGAATATCATTTTCTACCGGTTTTGTTAATAGTTTACTTTGAGCAATAAAGGAATTATTGTCTTTTTCTGTGGTAGAAATTTTAATATCTTTGAGAGATAAGTTTAAGAACTGCGTGGCAAAATCTACGGCCTCATTAAAAGAACAGGTACTATCTCCATTTTTGGTCCATGCATAGTTTTGCCTGGATAATAATCCTCTAATAAAACCTATAATAGATCCTTTAAATACTTCCTCACAGTGATGAGTTCTACACTTCCAATTGCCTCTATAAGTATCTCCAGTATAATATAGGTTTAATGCGGTATCATTATCTCCACCGTGAATAGGACAATTCATGGTCATAAAACGACCATTATCTTTATAGTCCAAATGAAAATGATCTAATAGATCTTCTATTCTGTCACAAATCCTATCGCACAATACTTTAATTTTATTTTGATCAATTGAAATCGATTTGTTCATTTTCCGTTTCTTCAATAGAAAATTCTGAGCCACCATCTCCTCCATTATGTAATAATTCTATTCTGGTCTTACCTTCCACAATCTTAGCGCACCAACCCTTCATATGACAATTGATATAATCATTTTCCTCAATACCGGCCCCATGTCTACTGATAACTGGTATTAGTTTTCTATTGCCACTCTTTGGTCCATCCTCGGCCATTTCTTCATCGCTTTTTCTTTTAAAGATGGTAAAATTACTGCACAACCATATAATTCTATCAGAACCAGAAGCCGTATCTGTTGTTTCTTTAGTGATGCCATCTCTATTTAATTGTACAAATGCTACTATAGGAATCTGATATTTACACGCAAAATTATGTAAACTAGTCATCATAAAACCCAATACCTGATATTCTTTCATATCCTGGTTTAATCCAGCAGTATCCATAAGCTTCAAATAGTCATAAAAAATAACACATGGCTTGGCTGATCCGTCACTATTTAAGCCAACATCTTTAACTATCCATCTTTTCATGATGGCTAATTGTTCCTCAAATGGCTTACCGGCAATAGGTTTGTAATATAATTTAGCCTTCTTTAGTTCATCAATGCCATTTGTTACCTTATCTCTTAGTACTGTGGATTCATTAAATTTACCTGTTTCGATCTTATTAATTTCTATTTCTGTAATCATTGCCAATAGTCTATTAATATGGTCTTCCTTGGTCATTTCTGTATCGAGATTCAATACAGGAATACCAACCTTATTAGCAATATGAAAACCCATATTATCTGCTAATAGAGTTTTACCAGTTTTTGGTCTAGCAGCAATTACATTGATAGTGCTTTTTCTTAATCCTCCACCAATCGCATTATCATAAGCAGGAAATCCTGTGGATATGCCTACCTGATTGATCGGATTATGGATCAGATTATCAATATAATTATCTAGACCGTCCGATACATGGGTGGGATTATTTTCAGTATCATTTAAAGATGATGCGAAACTAAAAACCTTATCTTCTGCAATACCTAAAATATTGGTAATACTTTCAGAACCACTAATTTCTAGTAGTTTATCCTGAGCGTCTTCTAATTCTTGATGTAGTTTTCTAGCAATCTCAAGTTTTTTAATTTTGGCAGCGAATGTGAGGGCGTTCTCTTTTTTGGCTGGAAAATCAATAATGGCCTTAAGATGATTGATCTCGTCTTTCTTGTTAAGAATATGGTCAGTACCTAAGCCCTTCGCTGTAGAGTATATTAAAGGAATATCTATACTGGCTTCACTCTGTGAAGTATCAAAAATATGCTTTAAACACTGAAAAATATACTTATTACTATCTATAGTAAAAGTATGATCAGTAATTAAATCAGAAATCTCAACATAAGCACTATCTCCATATTTACACAGTATGGATAATAATGCCCTTTCAGCCGATGGATCACTCAATACCATAATTACCCCGCACTACTAGAACACTTGTTACACTTATACCGCTCGGCCGAATCATATAATATGGCCGGATTTACACTTTCTTTTTTTCCACAGACCCTGCATACAACATCCAGTGACTTGTACTTTCTACTACGCGGAGTGGGAGGAAACTTACTGAGAGCTTTGTCTACTATGGTGTCGTCCTTATGAAGATCTTTCACACCCATTGTTAAGAATTTATTTTCTGTAAATTCTGATGCTGAAGCTTTAGTTGTTTTGGTTTTGATTACGCTCTTATGTTTAGGCGGCTCCTTGATTTCGGTTGTGGTTTCTGGCAATAAAGATTGTAGTACACCAATTAAGAGCTTCAATTGTTCAGGATTATTTTTTAATGATTCAAGATCCATGTTTCACCTTGGTTTTTTGTACAGATAATAGTATATCTGATAGGTTTTTAATATTACCAGCTAAATAGGAAAGTCTATCCATACGTTGTTTCGCATATTTCTTAATTTTGTTGAGGCCAGATGCCTTATCGTTGTGTTTGATCGCTTGTAATGATTTCTCAATAAATCCATAACCTTTATAGTTGTTGACCTCGTCGGCAATAGTCTCCTTAATGGTCTCTTCTGCCCAATTAAATCTTGCTGTTTCTCTATTCAGTGTTCTCTGTAAAAATAAAGCATATTGTGCAAGTCTATAGGATATTTGGGCGCAATCTTCTGGTGTTAGCTTCTCAATAATATCACGACTCATACTAAAGTAGTAATTTAGTTCACTATCTTCAAAACAATTGATATTATTATATGCGCCTAGACCAATTGTTGATTCGTATTCATCTAGGATACGATCCCACTCTTCTACTTGTTCTTTTGTTGTTTTATTCATTGATCCTTTTAGTCCATTCTGATGTGTTTTCATAGTACGGTAATTCTATATGCTGTATACCATTAAGTTCACACCATTGTTGCTTTTCTCTATCTCTTTTCTGTGCCTTTAAAAAAGCGAATTTATTGGCATGATAGTGAGCAACAAACTTATAATGTTGTTCGCCATGTACTTCAATACATTTTTTGATTAGTGGTATATAAAAATCCAAATATAGAATCTCTGTTTTTCTTATATGTATTGGTACCTCTTCTAAAATCTGCATAGTCGGATAAATACTTTTTATCAAAGTTCTAGCTGACGTATGATATGATGATTTATGTTCTGATGAGGATTTGACAATATTACCTACTAAATTCAGATTATAATAATTACCATCTAAATCCTTAACATTCATTTGGTACCAATACCCATAGTCTTTTTGACTTCTTCATATAGGTCATTATATGCGGATGGATTATCAATCAAAAACTGTCTAACCTTTTCAGCGCCTTGAAATTTGGCCTTGTCGTCATTTAAAAAGGTTAGAGTATACCAAGCTCCGCCCTTATTAATCAGACCCATATCTACAGCTAAATTCATCAGCTCCATGTGCTTATCAATACCCTGACCATATCTAATATAACTAGTAATATTCCCACCCGGTGGACCAAGAGCAGAGCATAGTGTTTGCCACTCTACTTCTTGACCAACTTGAGTATTATCCGCGCCCAACAACCATGGCTTAAAAGACTTGGCTCTAATTTTAACGTCTGTTTGATATGCGATAGCTTGGCCGCTCTTTTCCTTAAATTCTGCCCCATATCCTGTTGGATTACCCATCAAGTGCGTGATACCAATGACCACATTCTTATTTACAGGAATCACATTCGCTACTTTTCTGCAAAATTTAGCTAAGAGCTTAGCCCCATCAGCCCTTTGCATTTTATCCATATCGCTAGTAATTTCTGCTTCTGTACATAAAGCAGAATACGAGTCTATTATTAGTACCGATCCAGGTTCTTCGTTAATGATTCTTTCAGCTATTTGTAAATATTCTTCTGCGTGTAGGATTTTACCTGTTTGCGATCCAATAATATGAAATCTATTTAAATCAATGTTGGGTATGCCCTCTAGGTCTCGTTTCTTTAGTCGTCCTTCAATATTGAGATAATATACGTTACGTAGCTTTCCCGCACAGGCATATTGTTCTTTTTGGGCTGTAGCAGCAAAGTCTAGGCTGGTGGTTGTTTTACCGCACTTTGGCTGTCCCGTTAATACGACAAAGCTACCTTCTGGAATGCCACCATTAAGAATAATATCTAATGCTGGACTAACAGGGATAGTTAAACATTCCTTGTCTACTACCGCAGCACCAGATAATATAATATTGGATCCAAAATCTTTAGTAATACTATCCTGTAGTCCCATTATCTATTTCCTTTAATTTATCTAAGATATTAGAAGTGTGTTTATTTGCTATTTTGCCCTTATCAAGAAAATTTCTTTCAATGATCTTGGGTGCTGGAGCATCTGGTTTTTGAGTGTCTCGTGTTTGTTCTATAATATCGACTAGGTGTGGGGCTCGCAACGAATAAATTTTTACTCCTTGAGTAGAATTTAATGCTGCTATAATAACCTTAGCATCATATTGTTTTAGTAGCTTATGAGCTGTGGTTATTTGACCCTTATACTGCTTTTCCCACTCTTTTGATAGCCAAAATCTATAATGTAAATCCTTTTTAGTTCTTTTAGCTATTCTTTCACAAATCAATTCCGATATATATTGTGCTGGAGTAACAGATTTACCATTAGAATATTTTGATGGATACTTCATGAATTATTTGGCTTAAAGATACAATCTTGATTACGTTTTGATCCTTCTGTAATTAATTTACGTTTAAGTTCATCATTTACCTCAGAAGCTTCCTTAGTCATAATCGCCACACTATTATTTTTCTTATCTCGTGTGTGTCTAATCATAAGATCCCGCGATTTAGAATTAACCGGTGAGGACTTAATTGGCAAAGCCTTGGTATTCTTTTTAAGATATGCCGTTACCTGTTCCTCGGTTAATTTAAGTTCAGTAGCAATCTCCTCAGCTTTCTTTCCTTGGGTAACCAACCAATTAATCGCATATGATACTGATTTGGTAATTTTTGTCATGCCATCTCCCTTTCTGCGTTATTTATCCAGGCTATATTTTTAGTGCGTAAAAAGTTCACATACATATCAAACACTTTTTGATTAACTTCTTTGAATTCCCATATTTTTTTGCCAATTTTAGCAACGAACTTATTTGCTGTCCCTTCTGAATATAATCCAATAGGATTAAAAATCTTACCATATGTACCAACCTTAATCCAATAGCGTGTTTTGCTACTGCTCATACTTTTTTTAGCATAAACATTATTGCCGTCATTATTTACTCTTGGATTTTCCTCTTTATCTAAAAAGTCATGCTGTCCAACAATAGTATAGAATTCGTACTGTTTATTTTCTAGCTGTGGACTATTAGGAGAAAATGTATTCATTTTTTGGGTTTCCTTTTGGACTTAATTGGTTGTGATCCTGGCCATTTAAGTTTTGGTGATTTCTTCACTCTGGACATACCAGTAGGCAATGGTTTTAAGTATTTGTCGTCTTTATATTCATTATGTTTATTATATAAATGTTCTTTTTGATCATTACTCATTCTTTCGGCATTACGTTGTGCCAAGTCACCAATGGTTTTTAATTCACTATCTGACTTACGCACAGACGCGCTTTGTGTACCAACATCTTTAGCGTAAAGTCTGCATGTTGATTTACTATTACAATGAATACACTTGGGCTGTTCTATATAGTCTTTGATATAGAAAAATAATTCAAAATCGTTGTTGCACTTTTGGCAACTATAAGAATATGTTGGCATTAGTAATTAAAGGATTGAGGTAAATATATTTTCCATTCCGGAGGGATATCTTTATTTATTCTATGCAGAAAGTGGATGATGGGCAAGTATTTGATGTGTTTATTCGGCATGGTAGGCCAATTTTTAAGAGGCATATTAGCTTCTTTGGGTGTCTTATTTCCCTTTTGTCTGTTGCAGCGCACGCAGGCTGTGACTATATTTGTCCAACAAGTGGCGGAACTTCTGTTGTCTCTCCATTTGGACTTTGGAATAACATGATCATATGTTAATAGTGACGTTTCAAACTTTAAGCCACAATACTGACAAGTATGATCATCTCTTAAAAATATATTTTTCCTAGAGAATGTTAATGGTTGAGCATTAATCTTAAAGTATCTTTTAGTCTTAGCAACTGCTGGAATAGGATACTTTCTATCCACCCCATTAATATAATCATTCTTATAAAAGTCAATAATCTCTATAGCATACTTAGAGTCATACTCAAATCTCATCGACCAAACAATCGCCTTTTGCCAAGAGATGATGCTTAATGGAGTAAAATCAGCATTCAATAGCAAACATTGTTTATGCTTGTTTTCCATGTTCGTAGTTATCTAACTTAGCTAATATTTTGGCTATAATAGGGTTTCTAACTATATCAGACGCTGTTAGATGAGTAACCCCTATTCCTTCTATATCGGATAGGGCATCTATCATACCTATAAAGCCACCTTGTAGGTGTCTACTAAGATCAGATTGTCCTATGTCTCCTGTTAAAACTAATTTAGATTCTGTACCTAAACGAGTCAGCAACATTTTTAATTGTTCGTATGAAGCATTTTGACATTCATCAGCAACAATAAAAGCATTGTGAAAATTTCTACCTCTCATTAAGCCTAGTGGTACTACTTCTATTTTATTATTGAGCTTCAATGAAGCATAGTGAGCGGGTGAAATAAAGTGATGAATTTCATCAATAATTGGTAATAAATATGGATGTAGTTTTTCTTCGGCACTTCCCGGCAAATATCCTATTTTTTCTCCAGCTTCTAAAACTGGTCGAGTAATAATAATTTTTTTAGCTTTATTCTCTAGTAAATATTCTAGAGCCATTCCAATAGCAATATGTGTTTTACCACTACCGGCTAAACCCTGACAAAATGTAATAGAATTTTCTGCTATAGATCTGATATATACCGATTGGTTTTCGCTGCGTGGTTTTAATTTATTTCTAAAATTATGATTAGGTGTTGGTACTAAATTTTCTGTTAAATCAATAGAGTTATTTTTCTTCTTGTTGTTTTTAGTTTTTTTTCTCAAAGTATGTCCTTTAATGAGGAATAGGCCATACCATCTAATACACCATACTATGAATTATCACTAGATCCAAACCCCTTATTACCCCTTATAGTAGAGGATAATTCTTCGGATTCTACTAATGGAAAATTAAAATGTTGTTCGATAATTAATTGAGCGATTTTATCTCCATATGTAATATGAAATTCTTTCTCGGGGTCAGTATTGAGTAATACAACCTTAATTTCGCCCCTATAAGAACTATCACAAACACCGGCCAATACATCAATACCGTGCTTAGCCGCTAGTCCCGATCTTGGTGCTATTCTAGCGTAAAATCCTTCTGGTATTTCTAGGCATATGCCGGTACTTACAATGCGTCTAGACATGGGGGGTATAGATAACTGTTCTACCGCACAAAGATCAGCACCAGCATCCGTAGGATTATTTCTGCGTGGTACTACTGCTAACTCGTGTGTTCTTTTTACTTTGATCATTGATTATTAAGCCTCACAACTTTTGCAAGTTAAAATATTTCGTACTAGTTCCTGGGCTGGATTAGCACTTCTTTGGTAATAAAATGTTTTAATGCCCATTTTCCATCCTTCAATTAATAAATCGCTTACTTGTTTGGGTGATGTCTCTGGCGGAATCATAATATTTAATGACTGAGACTGATCAATATACTTTTGTCTATTAGCAGCCTGAATAACTATTTCTTTCTGACTAATTTCACCAAAAGTTTTGAATACGTCTTTTTCTTCGTCACTTAAAAAGTCAAGATGCTGCACAGAACCACCCTTGACTAAAATACTCTTCCAAGTTTCATCATTATTTTTATCATGCTTTTTTAACACTTCTTTTAGGTAAGGATTTTTATATGTAAACTTACCCTTAGCAAGATTTTTAACAAAATAATTACTATTAAGAGGTTCTATGCTGGGACTAACCTGACCTAATATAAAACTACTACTAGTTGTTGGGGCTACTGCTAATGTTGTGGCATTACGTCTATTATATCCCTTTAGTAGTGGTGGTTCTCCTACGAGAACCGCTAATTCTGTAGTAGCTTTGTCTGCTCGTTCTCTAATAGTTTTCCATATTAGACTATTTAACATCTTAGCTTGCATGCTCTCAAAACCAACCATTTTACTTTGTAGATAAGAATGCCACCCTAGCACACCCATACCTAATGCCCTTTGATTTTTGGCAAAGTTATGTGCAGCCTCCATAAACTTGATGCCGTCACTCTTTTGCACAAATTCTTCGTTTACAGCATCTAGGAAATAGATCAGAGTTTCTACAGCATCAGTTTCCACAATCTCATCCCAATGTAAAAGATTAAGACTAGATAATACGCACACAAAACTATTATTAGAATCAGATGCTAAACAAATCTCTGAGCATAAATTACTTGCATTAATAGTTAAGTTATTATCTTTGTATGCTTGTGGACTATCCTTATTGATAGTATCACTAAAAGCTATATATGGATATCCTGTTTCAAACCTTTTTTGAATAATCTTTGCCCACACTTTTCTTTTATCTTTGTCTCCCTCTATCATACTATTCATCCACTCATCACCAATAGTAACTCCAATACTCATATTTTGAATAGGATGACCTTCACTTCGTATTTGAAGAAATTCTTCAACATCTTTGTGTTCCACAGGAAGATATGCGGCAAAAGATCCTCTGCGAGCAGACCCCTGATTCACCACATTAGCAATCTTATCATAGATTTCCATAAAGTGAACAGCGCCACTACTTTCGCCGCCCACACTAATAGAGGCGCCTCGCGGTCTTAGGTCACCAAAATAACCACTGGTGCCGCCACCTAATTTGCTCATAATGCCCACTTCTGATGCTTTATATAGAATGCTTTCCATAGTATCATCAATGTGGCTATTGTAACAACTAACAGGCAGTCCACGACCGTTGCCAAAATTAGTAATTATTGGAGTGCTTAAAGAATAAAACCCTTTTGATAGATATTTATAGAACTTACTACCAAAACCTTTGATATTTAAAATCTTTTCTGCGTTATCGGATATGTGTCTATATCTGGTTTCTGGTTCCATGCCCTCTTTGAGATAGCCCCTCTTTAAGAAGAGTCTAGAGTGTTCATTTAACCAATAAAATTCTTTTTGTTCTTTTTTCATAATAAATTTGCTTCTTTTAGAATAGGGTTAATTGTGCAGGATATGTCGCATTTATACTTTTGACTTATCCAAGTTTTAGTTTTACCAGATAAAAAATATTTGATAATTTTATGTTTGTGTTGCCACGCACGAGAAGATTTCCGCGGTTTATGCTTAGTTCTAATTTGAATATTATTTGTTCTTAATATATATGTAATAGTATTAATTGCGCATTTATATTTTTGAGCCAACTTATATGCTGGTATGCCTTGCTGATAAGCAGCAATTATACCCTTAGAGCTTGCCCAAACAGTACTTCTCAGATTTTTGGGTCTTTGTTTCAGATTAGATTCTTCAAATAATATTTTTTTTGCTGTTTTTTGAGAAATTTTGTAATATCTACATATTTTTTGAATAGACCAAAAATCATTAGTATAACGATTAATTATTTTTGTACTAGATTTTCTAATTTTGGTATTGAACGATGGGTGGTCTTTGCCAGACCCTACACTCTTAATACCGCACTGAATCATATTTGTTAAGTCATTACCATTATCTAAAAAAATCTTTTGCCATTTCTTTTCAGATAAATACGCTTCTGTTTCATCATCAAACTCCTCCAAAACTTTGGACATAATAAAATATCCTTTTTTCTCTAATAGTCTGATTTTTCTAGATTTATGAAAATGCCATGATGTTTTATGATATGCTTCTCTAATATGTTCTCTTTCTCTTCTATGGGCTAATATTGTTGGGCGTTTTGCTTTGCCTACATAGAAAACAAAATTTTTATTATGTCTAGTTTTGTTTGGGTCTACAGAATAGAATAGACAGTATGTATAAAATAACTTATTCACACTATCTAGTCTATAAATAGCTCTTCTGGACTTATTCATAATTAAAATAGATCTTCCTCTGAAAAGCTTTGTGCGGCCTTAGCGTATTCTACTGGCCTACTATGAAAAAAGTCTGTCATATTATTACCAAGTATCTGTTCATCAAACCATATTGTTTTAGATATAGCCTCTTCGTCTACCTCAAATACAGGATCGTATCCTATTTGTTTGAGTGAGTCATTCATACGGTTTTTGATAAATTCTTTGAGTAGATCGGAGTTTAGTGTTTCGTGTCCATAACCATTAACAATCCACTCTATGATTTCGCATTCATACTTGATGGCCTCTTTGGCCTCATGTTGTATTTTCTTTTGTAGTTCGTCGTCGAACAAGTCGGGATATTCTTCCCTAATAGTATTAATCAGTTTGATACCAATCATAGCATGAATCTGTTCTTCCCGTGAAGTATATTCAACTTGCTTGTTGGTGTCTTTTAATACATTCTTGTGTCGTCCGAACCAACTAATAGTATAAAACTGAGAGAACAAAGCAATATTCTCTACAAATAATGTGAATAGAATTAATGAGTAAACAAACTGCTTTTTATTATTATCGTGAAATTTATGTAGATGTTTGCGTAAATAATTAACGCGTCCTTTGATAATATCTAGTTGTAGTATCTTTTCAAAGTTATCATCAATCCCTAAGACTTCTAGTAGTCGCTCATAAGCATCGCCATGAATAACTTCAACATTGGCCATTACATATCCCATATCATTAATAGACGGATGGGGCAGATTGTCGCCTAGTTTGGCCCAAAACTTTTTCACACTAATTTCTAGTTGACCTATTGTTGACAAGGCACGCGTTATAATCTGCTTCTCTTGTTCTGTTAAATTAACCTTAAAGTCTTGAACATCACTACTAAAATTAAACTCACGATGAGTCCAAAAGCCATTGTGCATAGCCTCAATGAACTCTTGTGTCCACGGATAGTGATCTGGTTTTCTAGCTACTTGTTCATTAAAAATCATAACAAAACTCCCCTTAATTATTTTTGTGTAGAATAGCTAGTAGTCCTATATGAACGACTATGTTCATTATAGTACACCTATAGTAGATTTTTTTATCCATTCATTTGAAGTGGAAATCCTTTGTATTTCTAAGCCAGACATCAATATTAATTCTTGTCTCATTTGTGCGGTTTCTTCGTTGTCTGTAATTGATCCTATTCTGTCAGCCACAATAATTTTTTGAATACCAAAATTGATCATTCGCTGCAAACAATTGTTGCACGGTTGGCCTGTTACATACATCACGCAACCATTACGTCGTTCTGATGGATTTTGAGTAGTATTAAGAATACAATTTTCTTCTGCGTGAATCATCCACTTTCTTTTTTCGTCTCTTATATGAAACGGAATACGATTATTGTCAGAACCTTTGATTGGGCCGTTGTATCCTGTGCCTATGATCTGATTATATTCGTTAACTAGAATCGCTCCGTGTTTTATATCAGGATCTTCTGATCTTATTGATACATGAAAAGCTAGAGATAGAAAATATTCATCCCATGTTGGTCTTGTTTTTTTAGCATAGTAGCTATTAACATGAGATAAACATTGATCAAATAGTGAATCGTGTTCAGACATTATACGGTCTATAAATAGGATGAGGCACTAAGAGTCGTGCGAACTGAGTATATCCTATATTATGAACTGGTCCGATTTGGTCAAGTAGGAGTCTTGGTTAGTTTATTGTATAGGGCCAAGGCTACTACCGACCCTACAACTCCCATGACTACTCCAGCAGGAGATACGGCACTATATGAGCCCAGCATATAGAGTATGGCGCCTCCCATATAAGACCCGGCCACTCCTAGAGCAACGGTTTTAATGAAGCCAAAATTTTCTTCGCCGGGAACCAAAGCCTTGGCAATTGATCCGACAAATAAGCCATATACTGCCCATACTAAAATATTAAACATTTGCTGCCTCCACTAGAGTTACGATTTCATCATCTTGTAGACTTTCGCCAGTATAAAGAATAGCGTTCACAAGTTTTAAACTATATTTTTCGTATTGATCTCGTGGCAATTCTCGACGTAATAGTTTTTTGATTCTCATTTTGGTAAACCAGCCCCTACGAAAACTATACTCTCTCATTTCGGCACCATATAGGTCGTACTTGTCTTGTGCCGTATAGTCTCCCGTTAGTTTATTTTTATTACATTCTTGTAAAACTCTAACCAGAGTCAATATGATGCTGATTACCATAAGAATAGCAATGATACTACCAAAATTTTCTTGTTCTGGTACACCAGCCTTATTTAGAACTTTTTTAGCTATTCGCTTTAATTCTTCGCTATTCATCTTCTAAATATCCTTCTTTTAGGAGACTGAGAGCATGAATTATCATCACACTCTACTGGAGACGGAACAACAATTACTGGAGTAGCAGATTTAATTATTGCTTGTGGTGGCTGAGTTTTGTCTGGCTCACAATAGCCACAATCAACCATCTTAATACCATCTCCGCTGAGATATTTCCCTTTACCCTTGCATACTGGACAATCTTTTCTTTTATATTTTTTAACAATGTCCACATGCTTGGCTTTGATAATACCACCAACTAAAGTTACAGCAGCTGTACTGGGAACATGACTAGAACTAGTAAATAATATTACAGATGCTATAATTGGCAGTATTATATTTTTCATTTATTTCTTCCGTAATGGGCGCCACCTTTTTCGTGGCGGCTTGGGTTGTGGTTCGTCGCCATCTTCTTTGGGTTCTGGCACAAATAGTTTTACAAGAGTGAGGATAAAATTGAGTATAAGAGTTATTAGTCTTTGTAATGCTATTCTATCTAAAAGTCTCATATATTATACACCTTATAAGTAATCAAATCCATAATCTGGTAATTTTTGCAGTGGGAAACCATCAAAATTACTAAAAGCATAACTGCCATTTTGGGCCAACATTTCACCAGCCACACTGGATCGTATTAAAAATGACCCGTCAGGAATTGGACCCCATTCTGGATGACCCCCATCATTCCATTTGCCCCAACTATTCTGTACCAAAAATAAAGGTTCGCTTCCAGTATCATCACAAGCCGTCCAGGCCATACAATGAGCCCAGCTACCACTTACATTAGCTATGCCCTTCTTGTCTCTTTTATTACTAAAACCATAGCTAGAGCATACTGCTAATCCATAACCATTAGCTAAAGCATCTCGTGCTTCTTCTATGGTTTTAACAAGACTGACAGTTTTAATTTGGTGATTATTAGCTAAGTCCATTACTGGATCGGGTAAACCACGACCTCCCCAATTGGCCCCAAGATTACCATTATATTTACTAAGGTCTACAACTCCCTTGTAGTCTTGTCTGACTAAAATACCACCAATTTGACTAACAAATTCAGCAGCCCTAGCACAACTCATGCCCTGCCCACTCCAACCTCTTGCTCCATAAATTGCTTCCGTTGCTCCTCTTGCTACCCAACTCTCCTTTTCTCCATGAACATCAATCTCTACTGCTCTACTAATATCGCAGGCGTTCCGGGTACCATGGCTTACGCAATCACCTGTTGTTTGTCTCTCATTATATGGATTCTTATCAAATTTTAATACGCTTTTATATGGTACAGATAACTTGCCTTTTCCACTGTTCTTAATTTTTTTGCTAGCGTCTCCAAACAAAGCATACTTGCTATTTTCCATCAAATGATCAAACACCTCCTGTTGCCATATGCAACCAGAAAAGCCTTTGCGATAATTATTATATAATTCTTCTGGAGAAAATCTTGCCATTATTTACTTCCTTCATTACAAGCCCATGCTAGTGCGTTAAAAGCTTCAACAGTTTTTTCTCTAGTAACAGCATCTAATAGAATTAAATCATCACCAATAGCAGACTTGACCAAATTTGTAGTAGCCTCTTTGAGATCAGGATATTTATCTTTAAGATATAATTTGAGCAT
>Ga0315906_10002163_pt1 | contig 28049 bp, 24 predicted proteins | sample LakEriMetagenome_4_FD_203526 | JGI IMG/M metagenome (GOLD analysis project Ga0315906, IMG submission 203526) | Freshwater fungal communities from buoy surface, Lake Erie, Ohio, United States - Buoy 2 MA122 | ecosystem: Environmental > Aquatic > Freshwater > Lake > Lake biofilm | place: USA...
CAGGGAAAATTACTTTCAACAACCCAGTTTTATAAAGCAGATCCCAACCAATGGAAGGCTTAGGAGAAAGCATGATTTTATTCAGCTCATCGGTTATGCGTTCCTGACTGATGATGGAAATGCGATGAGCCGTATCTGCAATACCAAGTAAGGTGTTTGACTCAATTACAAAACCCAATTGCGTAGCAAAGCGAATGGCACGCAACATTCTTAAAGGGTCATCACTGAATGTTTTATCCGGTGATAAAGGAGTCTTGATAATTTTATCTTCTAAATCTTGTACGCCATTGAAAGGGTCGACCAATTTGATTTCATCAGACAATGCTTCATGTAAATCAATAGCCAAGGCATTGATGGTAAAGTCTCTTCTTTCCTGATCGTCTTTGATGGTTCCTGGTTCGACTGTTGGGTTCCTGGAATGTTGCTGATAGCTTTCTTTTCGGGCACCGACAAACTCTACATCATACCCTTGTATATTGATATGTGCTGTCCCAAAATTTTTAAACCAGGAAACCTTAGGTTGCGGCTGAAACAGTTCGCTCACTTTATTGGCCAATTCAATTGCATCACCCAAACAAACCACATCAATATCTTTACAGAGTCGGCCTAACAATTTATCACGCACGAAACCACCCACCACAAATGCAGGCAATTGAAGTTGGCTTGCAGCTTCAGCTACTTTACCAATGATCAACGTCTCTAATTTTTCCAGCTTCACTTGCATTGGTCAAAGTTAATCAAAACAAATAAGGGTAAACTTAAACCGATACGTTGAAATCGCGCAAAGCATCATTTAGACTGGTCTTGAGATCAGTACTGGCTTTACGCTGACCAATGATCAAAGCACAACCCACTTCGTATTTACCAGCGGGAAACTCCTTTGTATATGAACCAGGTATCACAACAGACCTTGCTGGAACACGTCCTTTGTATTCTATTGGAGTTGGACCACTTACGTCGATGATTTTTGTTGATTTTGTCAGCACCACATTGGCTCCCAATACTGCTTCTTTTTCAACCACCACTCCTTCTACAACTATGCAACGGCTTCCGATGAAACATCCATCTTCAATGATTACAGGAGTTGCTTGTAATGGCTCCAATACACCACCAATACCCACACCACCACTCAGGTGTACACCTTTTCCAATTTGTGCGCAACTGCCGACAGTCGCCCAGGTATCCACCATAGTACCCTCATCCACATAAGCACCAATATTTACGTAAGAAGGCATCAACACCACATTCTTTGCCAAATAAGCACCATAACGCGCAACTGCATGCGGCACAGCACGAACACCCAAAGATTTATAATCTTTTTTCAATAGCATTTTATCATAAAACTCAAATGGTGCCAATTCCCAGGTCTGCATTTGCTGGATTCCGAAATACATCAAAATCGCTTGCTTTACCCACTCGTTTACCACCCAGTCTTCATTTATTTTTTCTGCCACACGCAAACGACCTTTGTCCACTTCTTCAATTACCTCACGAACAGCATCCGCATACTGCGCATCTTTCAACAATTCACGATCACTCCAGGCAGCCAGTATCTTTTCTTTAAGTTCCATTATTTTAAATTTCCGCGAAGTTAAGGAAGATATGTTTAGGGAATAGGGAATAGGGAATAGGCAACAGGGATTAAGGTTTAGGGAGAAAATAAACAACTCCTCTCCAAGAATAGGTGTTTCATCCCGAGAGGGTGAAGCCCGATTCGGGAAGGGGTGGATCACATGAGCGAAGCGAATGTGAGACGGGGTGGTACTCCCTAATCCCTGTTGCCTATTCCCTATTCCCTATTCCCTTCTCCCTATTTTTATTTAATTTAACCCAATGCAAACAACTCCCATCAAAACCGCCGTAATCAGTTACGGCATTTCTGCAAAGACATTTCATTTGCCTTTCATCACAACAAATAAAGGCTATGAACTGACTACCATCATGGAACGTAGTGGTGATACTGCACTGGAAAAATATCCATCAATAAAAATTGCAAAAACAATAGAAGAGGTATTGAACGATTCAGAGATTGAATTGGTAATCATATCAAGCCCTAATACCACTCACTTCCCATACGCTAAAGCTGCACTGCTTGCCGGGAAACATGTGGTGGTAGAAAAACCTTTCACCAATACGTTGGAAGAAGCAATGGAATTGGTGGAGTTGGCAAAAAAGACAGGCAAGGTTTGCTCTGTTTACCACAACAGAAGATATGTGGCAGATTTTCTGACCATGAAGAAAATACTTGACGATGGAATGCTTGGAGAGCCTAGAGAATTTTTTGCGCACTACGACCGCTATCGTCCCGACCCAAGAACTTATGGTTTATGGCGTGAAGAGACGTTACCTGGAAGTGGTGTATTCTATGATCTTGGTCCGCATTTAATTGACCAAGCCCTTGTACTTTTCGGATTACCCAAAGCGATAACTGCAGACATCAGAAAAATGAAATCTTATTCTAAAGTCGATGATTTCTTTGATGTGAAACTTGAATATGATAATCTGATAGTGACTTTACATTCCTCTATGCTGGTAAGAGAAATGGGACCACGTTATATGATTCATGGCACAAAGGGTTCCTTTATTAAAAATGGCGAAGACCCACAAGAAGAAATGCTAAAAGCAGGTATTGTTCCAACGGGGCCAGATTGGGGAAAGGAGGAAGAGCAAAACTTTGGACTACTTCACACAGAAATAAATGGTGAGGTTGTAAAAAAAATCTATCCTTCCCTGCAAGGCAGCTTTGGCTTTTATTACAACAACCTATATGAAACCATTAGAAATGGCGCAGCTCTAAAAGAGACTGCCATGGATGGTTACCAGGTAATCCGACTAATCGAACTTGCATTCAAAAGCAGCGAAGAAAGAAGGACTATATATATTGATTGATGATGTTCTCCAACCATTCTTGTCGGCCACTGGTCATCTTTGGTTCACCATGTTGCATGGCATAAGCCCTAAGATCTTCCAGACTCAATTTACCCTCTTCAAAAAGCTTTCCTTCACCAGCATCAAATGAGGCATAGCGATTTGTCCTGAAGGTACGATATGGAGAATGTTGTAAAATTTTATCAGCTACAACCAATGCTCTAGCAAATGAATCCATACCTCCAATATGTGCATAGAACAAATCTTCTGCATCAGTAGAATTTCTTCTTGTCTTTGCATCAAAGTTGACTCCACCACCTGCAAATCCATTAGACTCAAGAATGATCAACATCGATTCAACCAATTCATTCAATGCCATAGGAAACTGATCAGTATCCCATCCGTTTTGTGCATCGCCTCTGTTGGCATCAATACTTCCGAGCATACCTGCATCAGCAGCAGTTTGCAATTCATGCTGAAAGGTATGTCCAGCTAATGTTGCGTGGTTTACTTCAATATTGAGTTTGAAATCTTTATCCAATCCATGGTGACGCAAGAAGCCAATTACAGTTGCTGCATCATAATCGTATTGGTGTTTGGTTGGCTCGCATGGTTTTGGTTCGATAAAGAATGTGCCTTTAAATCCTTGTTTTCTTGCATAGTCTTTTGCTGTATGCAAGAAGCGAGCGAGATGATCTTGTTCACGTTTCATGTCGGTATTCAACAAAGTCATGTAACCCTCTCTACCACCCCAGAACACATAATTTTCTCCTCCTAATTTTATGGTAGCATCCAATGCATTTTTCACTTGCGTTGCGGCATGTGTTAAAACATGAAAATCAGGATTGGTACTGGCACCATTCATGTAACGCGGATTAGAAAACACGTTGGCTGTCCCCCATAATAATTTCACACCACTCGCCTTTTGCTTCATTCCGGCATAATCAACTATTGCAGAAAGATTGCTTTCGTATTCTGACAGAGAGTTTCCTTCGTCTACCAAATCAACATCGTGAAAACAATAATATGGTATTCCTAGTTTGGTAATGAATTCAAATGCTGCATCCATTTTGTCTTTTGCACGTTCAACTGCATCCGTTGCTTTGTCCCATGCAAACTGTTTGGTACCTGGACCAAATGGATCAGCACCTGTATTGCAGAAACTGTGCCAATATGCCACTGCAAATCTGAAATGTTCTTTCATGGTTTTACCAGCCACGATTTGATCTTCGTTGTACCACTTATACGCAAGTGGATTATCAGATCCTACACCTTCAAATTTGATCTTACCAATTCCAGGAAAAAATTCTTTGTTACCGAGGGTTATTGACATATTTAATTTTTTTGATTTTACTTTCTTTGTTATCGTGTTGTCGTTGTTGTCAAAGTTTTGCAATGATAACAATGACAACTATGACAACCATAAATATAATAATTAAACCATATCAAACTATACTTCAAGTTCAGCTTTCCATCTATGATAAGCTGCTGCATATTGTTCTTGGAAAAGTTTTTCTGGTTCAATTCGTTCTAGCACTTTCAAACCTTTAAACGATTCATCGGTTGAACTGTAATAACCTGCACCAACACCCGCTGCCCTTGCAGCTCCCTGTGCACCATCGGTATTGAATAATTCAATTGTAGCACCCGTTGTGTTAGCAAAAGCTTCTGCAAAGAGTGGACTCAAAAACATATTGGCCTTACCTGCACGAACGGTATTTATTTTTAATCCCATTGCCACCATGATTTCAATACCATAGAACAAAGAGAAAACAATACCCTCCTGTGCCGCTCTCGCCAAATGCGCTTGCTGATGTCTGTTGAAGTGAAGATTTCTAATCATCGATCCTGGATCCCTGTTTTCCAACACACGTTCTGCACCATTTCCAAATGGATAACAGAGTAGACCATCTGCACCAATAGGCGTTGAAGCAGCAAGTGAATTCATTTCAGGATAGGATGAACCTTGAAAAATATTTTTTTGCATCCAGCTGTTCAAAATGCCTGTGCCATTGATGCACAACAATACGCCATATCTTTTTTCATCTGGCTTATGGTTAACATGTACGAAAGTATTCACACGAGATTTGAGATCATAAGCAGGCTGATCAATCACGCCATATACAACACCAGATGTACCTGCTGTTGCAGCAATTTCACCAGGCTGCAAAACATTTAATGAATAGGCATTGTTGGGTTGATCACCTGCGCGGTATGCAATTGGTATACCAGACTTAAGTCCCAGTTCTTCAGCAACAGCAACACTTAGCTTTCCTTGTTCTCCGAATTGAGGGACCGTATCGCATATTAAAGATTGATCGATACCATAATGATTCAATAAATCAGTGGCCAATGATTCTTGTTTCGCATCCCATAAAACACCTTCAGAGAGACCCGATACAGTTGTATTCATTTCACCTGTTAGCCTGTAAGCAATATAATCACCAGGCAACATCACTTTGTAAATCTTGCTGTATACTTCAGGCTGGTTTTCTTTCACCCATTTCAATTTGGAGGCAGTCAGGTTGCCTGGAGAATTCAGGTAATGTGTTAAGCAGAATTCTTCACCTAGGGAGGCGAATGCTTGGTTGCCTTGGTTGACGGCGCGACTATCACACCATATAATGGAATGCATCACAGGTTCGCCACTTTTATCGACTGCCACAAGTCCGTGCATCTGGTAAGAAATACCAATAGCCACTACCGCCTCTTTATCAAAACCTAATTGTTGCTTGAGTTCTGAAAAGGCATGCTTAAACTCATTCCACCACATATTGGGATTTTGTTCTGCAAATCCCTGCTTTGGCGCATGAATTACCATCTCGGTTTTGGGGGAAAATGCGCTTCCCAAACAATCCCCTGTCTTTACATCAACTACAGCACACTTTACCGAAGAAGATCCAATATCAATTCCCAGAAGCAATTCCATAGGCCAATCGTTTATTTCTTAGCAGTCGTTTTACAGGCAACATTGCCCTAATTGCAATATAATATATTGGAACGATACCGGACTTTATTGGCTTTCGGCCGGCAAATAGATAGATTAGATCCTAAAATGAACCTTACCCCTCCAATCTTGTTACGAATTCGGGAAAAATGAGGGTCAAAATTCCCCCAATTGATCCACATACTTTCTACTACGCTTTAAATTGATGAAATTTGCGCTTCTAAACGAAAGAGGATTATGCAAGAGGAAAATGACGACATATTAGAACAGGTAACCTCATCGGAATACAAATACGGTTTTGTTACCAATATTGAGGCCGATGAAGCCCCTAAAGGACTGACGGAAGACACCATCCGGTTCATTTCTGCAAAGAAAAATGAACCCAGTTGGATGTTGGAATACAGACTGAAGGCCTATAAGCATTGGCTGACCATGGAAGAACCCACTTGGCCGAATGTTACCTACCCCAAGATCAACTTTCAAGACATTATCTATTACTCTGCTCCAAAGCAAAAGATTGCTCCAAAAAGTCTGGACGAAATTGACCCTGAATTAAGGGAGACTTTCGAAAAGCTGGGTATCTCTTTAAATGAGCAGAAGAGATTGACTGGTGTGGCAGTAGATGCTGTGATGGATAGTATTTCTGTGGCAACCACTTTCAAAGAAGAACTTTCTAAGGTGGGTGTAATTTTCTGTTCCATGAGCGAAGCAGTTCAAGAACATCCTGAACTAATTAAAAAATATCTGGGATCAGTTGTCCCAGCAACCGATAACTATTTCACCGCGCTGAACTCTGCTGTATTCAGCGATGGTTCATTCTGTTATATTCCAAAAGGCGTTAGGTGCCCGATGGAACTATCCACTTATTTCAGAATCAATGCTGCAAACACTGGACAGTTTGAAAGAACATTGATAGTTGCGGAAGAAGGAAGTTATGTGAGTTATTTGGAAGGATGTACTGCACCTATGCGCGATGAAAATCAATTGCACGCTGCTGTGGTTGAGTTGGTAGCCATGGAAAAAGCGGAGATCAAATATTCAACTGTACAGAACTGGTACCCTGGTGATAAAGAAGGCAAAGGTGGTATCTACAACTTTGTAACCAAGAGAGGAATTTGCTCAGGTGATCATTCAAAAATATCCTGGACACAAGTAGAGACTGGCTCAAGTGTAACCTGGAAATATCCAAGTGTAATTCTTAAAGGCGATTATAGTATTGGTGAGTTTTATTCTGTTGCAGTAACCAACAATTATCAACAGGCGGATACAGGAACCAAAATGGTTCATCTTGGCAAGAATACCAGAAGTCGAATTGTATCAAAAGGTATATCAGCGGGGAAAAGCCAGAACTCTTATAGAGGATTGGTAAGTGTTGCAAAAAATGCAAGCAATGCAAGGAACTTCTCACAATGTGATTCTATGTTGTTGGGAGATAGATGCGGAGCGCACACCTTTCCTTATATAGAAGTAAAGAACAATACTGCAGTTGTTGAACACGAAGCAACAACATCGAAGATTGGTGAAGACCAAATCTTCTATTGCAACCAAAGAGGTATTGATACCGAGACGGCTGTCGCTTTGATCATCAACGGCTTTGCAAAAGAAGTGATGAATCAACTGCCAATGGAATTTGCAGTCGAGGCACAAAAACTCCTTGCCATCAGCCTTGAAGGAAGTGTTGGATAATTACATTAAAAAAGACAAACTGAACATATGTTAAAGATTGAAAATCTACAGGCCAGAATTGAAGAAAAAGAAATTTTAAAAGGAATCAATCTAGATATCAAACCAGGTGAGATACATGCGATCATGGGACCAAACGGTTCTGGTAAAAGTACACTAGCATCTGTATTGGCAGGACGTGAAGATTATGAAGTAACAAGTGGTTCTGTTGATTTCATGGGAAAGGATCTTTTGGAGATGGCTCCTGAAGACCGTGCCAAAGAAGGATTGTTTTTGGCTTTTCAATACCCTGTTGAAATACCAGGAGTAAGCACAACCAACTTCATCAAGTCAGCAGTCAACGAAAAAAGAAAATACCAAGGATTGGAGCCGCTTGATGCTGCACAATTCCTAAAGATCATGAAAGAGAAAATGAAATTGGTTGAAATCAACCAGTCGCTTCTCTCCCGTTCTTTGAACGAAGGTTTCTCTGGTGGCGAAAAGAAAAGAAACGAAATTTTTCAAATGGCAATGCTGGAACCAAAGCTTGCAATTTTGGACGAAACCGATTCTGGTTTGGATATTGATGCATTGAGAATTGTAGCCAATGGAGTTAACCAACTTCGTTCCAAAGAAAATGCATTCCTTGTGGTAACACACTATCAGCGTTTGCTTGATTATATCGTTCCTGATTTTGTACACGTATTGTACAATGGCAGGATTGTTCGTTCTGGCACGAAAGAATTGGCATTGGAGTTGGAAGAAAAAGGATATGATTTTATCAAGGCTGAAGTAGAAGCCGCTAACGCGTAAACGAAAAGTGAAACTGAACAGCATGGACGCAACAACTATTTTACAAAATGCATTTGAGCAGCAGGTAAGCCATTCAGGCAACCTGGATACCTTCCATTCCGAAAACTGGAAAAACTTTTCAGAATGGGGACTCCCTGCGATCAAGCACGAAGAGTGGAAATACGCCAGAATCAAAAATGTCTTCAGCGACAAAATGATTTTGAACGGTACAACCAGCCTGAATGCAGAAAACATCAAATCATATTTGCTTGAAGGGAACCTTGCAAAAAATGCCATTGTATTTATCAATGGCGTATACAACAAATCCCTTAGTACAATAACTGAATCAGAAAACAATCTTGTGGTGAAATCGCTTTCTGCAGCTGCGGAAGACGAAGATGCTGAGTTTGTAAAAAACAATCTTGGACATAGTCAGCGTTACCACCAAGATGGAATCAACGCTTTAAATGCAGCATTCGCTGCAGGTGGCGTTTACATCAAAGTAAAAAAAGGCAAAAGAATTGAGCACCCTGTTGTAGTATATCATTTAACTGATACCTCCAGTGGATTTGTATTTGCGCAGCCACGTGTGTTGGTCAATGTTGAAGCTGCTGCAGAAGTCGTTTTACTCGAGACATATAACAAATTGGGTAACGACGAAAGTCTCACCAATGAAGTAATCGAAATATGCGCATCCCAGGACGCTATTGTCAACTATGTCAAAATTCAAAACGAAGGCAAGGATGCCAACCATGCTGGAACAACACATATTCGTCAGCTTGAAAAATGTGTTACACATGCTGTTACACTAACACTAAGTGGCAAGTTGGTTAGAAACAACCTTAACATGGTGATGGAAGCTGCAAACAGTGAAAGCCATATGTATGGCTTGTATTTGCTCAATGGTGAAACACTTGCAGATAACCATACGATTGTCGACAACCAGCAACCAAACTGTTTGAGCAACGAGTTGTACAAAGGCATCATGGATGAAAAATCGACTGGTGTTTTCAACGGAAAGATTTTCGTTAGACAGGATGCACAAAAAACCAATGCCTACCAATCGAACAAGAATATATTGATCAGTGAAAATGCTTCTGCAAACACAAAGCCACAGCTTGAAATTTTTGCTGATGATGTGAAATGTTCTCATGGTTGCACAATTGGCAAACTCGACCAAGATGCCATGTTCTATTTAAAGGCACGTGGTATTTCTGAGCAAACTGCGAGAGCTATGTTGTTGCATGCATTTGCAATAGATATTCTTGATCAAATCAAAAATGAAGAGATCAGGAACTATGCAGATAAACTTATTTCTGAGCGTTTATCTTATGATTTTTAATCAATGACCAACCAGACTTCATATGATGTAGCAGCAATAAGGAACCTCTTCCCCATTCTCAACAGAAAAGTTAAGGGAAAGGATCTTGTGTATTTCGACAATGCCGCAACATCACAGAAGCCGATACAAGTAATAGATGCACTGGTACACTATTACACTCATTACAATGCAAACATCCATCGTGGCTTGCATACATTAGCAGACGAAGCAACTGCAGCCTACGAAGCAGCGAGAGTCGCGGTGCAAGAATTCATTGGCGCAACATTCCACGAAGAAATAATATTTACAAAGGGAACGACAGAAAGCATCAATCTCGTAGCAAGATCCTGGGGTTCTGCATTTCTGCAAAAAGGTGATGAAATCATCATCTCCTCATTAGAGCATCATGCCAACATTGTTCCCTGGCAAATGATTGCCGAAGAAAAAGGAGCTATCCTCAAGGTGATTCCTATGGATGATGATGGTCGCCTAGACATGGGAGCTTATAGCAAAATGTTGAGCGACAAAACAAAATTTGTATCTATCGTACATGTTTCCAATGCATTGGGAATTATCAATCCAGTAGAAGAAATCATCGCTTTGGCGCATGAGAAAAACGCATTGGTATTGCTAGATGGTGCACAATCGAGTGTGCATTTGGATATCGATGTGAAGAAACTCGACTGCGATTTTTATGTGTTCTCTGGACATAAGATATACGGACCAACAGGTGTTGGTGTGCTTTATGGCAAAAGAGCTTTGTTGGAAAAGATGCCCCCTTTTTTAGGAGGCGGAGAAATGATCAAGGAAGTGACTTTCGAGAAGACCACCTATAATGATTTACCGTTCAAATTTGAAGCAGGTACACCCAATATTGCGGATGTCATAGTTATGAAACCTGCAATTGAGTTTATCAACAAATACGGGAAGTCCAATATCAGAGCCCATGAGGAAGAATTGCTTGCTTATGCAACAAGTAAATTGAAAGAGATAGAAGGATTGAAGATCATTGGCGATGTTGAAAATAAAGTAAGTGTGATTTCATTTGTCATAGAAGGAGTACATCCACAAGATTTAGCAATCTTGCTAGACAACCAAGGTATTGCAGTCAGAACTGGCCACCATTGCGCCCAACCGCTCATGCAGCGCCTGGGAATTGTCGGCACAACCCGTATTTCCTTTGCAGCATACAATACCTTAGCTGAAATAGATGTACTCATTGCTGCGCTAAACAAATCCCTAAAGATGTTGAGATAGATGGATGCAGCAAAAACCATAAAAGAAATTGAGCAAGAGTTGGTTGAAGACTTTTCCATGTTTGAAACCTGGGAAGAGAAGTATGAATATTTAATTGACCTCGGAAAGAAGTTGAAACCATTGGATGCCGCTTATAAAAAAGAGGAACTCAAAATCAAAGGTTGTCAGTCGAGCGTCTGGATCCACTCGTACCAAAAAGACGGATTGGTTTTTTTTGAAGGGGACAGTGATGCTATAATAGTAAGGGGACTCGTGAGTATGATGATCATGGTCTTGAGCGGACAAAAACCATCTGAAATAGTGCATGCAGAACTTGAATTCATTAATACCATTGGATTAAGTTCACATCTTGCCCAAACCAGATCGAACGGACTACGTGCCATGATCAAGCAAATGAAACTAGAGGCTAGTGTATTTGGGGGATTGCAATCCAACAACCAATAAATAAACAGTCATTGAAAACAGAAGCACAAATAAAAGAGGAAGTAATAGAAAAGATCAAAACGGTCTTTGATCCTGAGTTGCCTGTGAACATCTGGGAACTTGGACTCATCTATGAAGTCAATGTTGTGCCCATCAACAATGTTCAGATCATCATGACCCTCACTGCGCCTAGTTGTCCAGCTGCCCAATCCCTACCCCATGATGTAGACCAAAAAATTCGGGAAATAGAAGGCATCAACGATGTATTTGTTGAGATTACCTGGACCCCAGCATGGAACAAAGACATGATGAGTGAAGAAGCCAAGTTGGAATTGGGCTTCATGTAATTTAATTCTTGATGAAGCGATTTTCTCGCTTTATTTTTACCAAAACAACAAGCATTGAAAAAGACCTGCTGCATAGCATTTCTATTTTTTATTGTACAACTATCAGCAACTGTTGTTTATAGTCAGGTTACTACTGGCACCTGGAAAGGAATAGCAAAACAAGGTGCTACCACTTATGCCTATACGGTTAAAATCAATAAAATAATAAGGGACAGCATTTTTGGAACAACCATCAGCAGCAGTAACAATTTTTTTAGTGAGACAAAATTTAAAGGCATTGAGAATGGTAACAATTTCACAATCCAAGAAACAGAGATTATCAAAACCAACTACAAAGGAACAGGCAGTGTTTGCTTAATGAAACTTGTATTAAAAAAGAATAACGATAAACTACAAGGCAGCTTTACTTCCAGTAACAAGGAGATACAAGACTGCGGCTCAGGAACAGTGAACCTAAGTTTGGAAAAAGAAAAAAAGAACAACGCTGTAAAGAATTTAGACACGCCTAAATTAATTGCCCCTGCAGCAGAAAACCGACAAATAATTTCTCCCGTTTCCAAATCAGAAGAAATAGCGAAGCCTGCAATCATTCAGCAAAACACTAAAGTCAATCCCCAAAGAAAGATTGAACCAAGAGATATTGAGCTATTGAATACATTCAGGTTCAAAGAGGACAGTGTCATGATCAAAATATATGATAATGGCATAATTGATGGAGATGTAATCAGCTTAATTGTAAATAGCCAGGTAGTATTTGATAAAATCAAACTGACTGCCATCCCACTTGCTTATGCATTAAAAGCATCTGCAGATACACAGTTTCAGATTGAGTTTTATGCTGAAACACTCGGGGAAATACCTCCAAATACAGGTTTGATAACCATTTCATCAGCCTCAAAAACCAGCGAAGTTTTATTTTCATCCGACCTAAAAAAGTCGGCTGCAATTAAGGTTGTATTAAAAAATAATCCTTAATTTAAGGGAACCAAAAAAACTGCTAATATGAAAAAAAATTTATTACTCCTACCGGTATTGATGTTACTGTTAACATCAGCAATTCCTCCTTCATCTACTCCTGTTCAACCTACAAGTTTATCTTCTAATTACAAAGAAGCTAAAGCACAATTGGAGCAGTACAAGGGAAGCAAACTTAATTTAAAAGAGAAAATTGGACTTAAAATTGCGACCAAGCAAATGCAGAAATCAGCAAATGCTGAAGGTGCTGGGAAAAGTCAGCTAGTAGCTTTGTTATTGGCATTGTTTGTCGGCGTTCTAGGTATCCACAGGTTCTATCTTGGGTATACTACCGTCGGCATCATTCAATTGCTCACCTTAGGTGGTTTAGGTATCTGGGCGTTTATCGACCTTATCCTGATCATCACTGGAGATTTGAAACCAAAAACTGGTGATTACGCAAAGACTTTATAGTCTTATAACTCATGCAGTACAAAAGGCCATCAACATAAATGATGGCCTTTTTTTGTGGAGAATACCGGAATCGAACCGGTCACCTCTTGCATGCCATGCAAGCGCTCTACCAAATGAGCTAATTCCCCTTAATTGATGGCGCAAATATACCAAGTTGTTGATTATAACATACAGTATTGAAAATTCAACTTGAAATATTTTCCATTATTTATTTTTTCACGATTGAATACCCAAATTTCACACCTATCCACAATGGCCAGAATCCATTTTGGTTAAATTGAGGCGTAACAGCAACTCCCCAGGTTATTCCACCTGTTGAAGCTTGACGTCGATATCCCAAAGTCATATGACCAAATACTGAATTTTTATTATCAATAGTTAGTCCAACAACCTCTGTTGGATAATAACTGCCTGGTCCATCAGGCCAATACCAATACAATTCATCATAGTGAAGAAATGTAGCACCAAAGCCCATTTCAAAAAAGTTTTTATTGTCTTTAGACAATAACCAATTCAATCCAACAGGAATTGTAACCATTTTAGTGGAACTACCACTAAATCCTCCTACACCCAATTTGTACCCTAGTCCATTAGATGATTTATTGAAACGCGATTCATATATAACATTAAACGCAATTCCATTTCCACCTAATTCTACATAAACATTTTTTCTTGGGGCTATTTCCTGAAACTCATTGATCGATTGCTGTCCAAGTAAAGAAGTTGAAACAGATAAAAAACAAAGTGCTAGAAGAATTTTATACTGCATATTTATAAATTCAGATGAAGTACAAATTTAGTACCAATAAAGCTTAAAGTAAAAGACATGTTGTTGAGTATTGTCTTTTATTTGTAAATTCAATACATGACAAACGACACTGGTTCAGTTAACCTCAATGTTAAAGGCAAAGCAGCAAACACATTCGATGCCATTGTAATAGGCTCTGGTATATCAGGTGGATGGGCTGCAAAAGAGTTGTGTGAAAAAGGATTAAAAACCTTGATGATTGAAAGAGGTAAAGATGTTGTGCATTTGAAGGACTACCCCACTGCCACTACACCCAACTGGAATTTCAAACACCACAATAAAATGCCGTTGTCGGTTACAAAAGAAAATCCAGTGGTGAGTCGCTGTTATGCTTTTGGAGAAGCAACAGAACATTTTTTTGTTAAGGATAATGATCACCCTTACATACAGGAAAAACCTTACGATTGGATCAGGGGTTACCAAGTGGGAGGTAAATCTTTACTATGGGCACGTCAAACGCAACGATGGAGCAAATACGATTTTGAGGGACCAGGAAGAGATGGCTTTGCAGTCGATTGGCCTATCCGTTATGACGACCTTGAACCATGGTATGCGCATGTTGAAAAATTTGCTGGCATCAGTGGGAACAGAGATGGTATTGAAACTTTACCAGATAGCGAATCCTTGCCCGCGTGGGAAATGAATTGCGTGGAGACAACTTTGGCATCTAAAATTATGTCCAATTACAATGATCGTTTTGTAGTGCAAGGCAGGTGTGCACACCTCACCAAGCCCAACCCTATTCATCTTGAGCAAGGAAGATCACAGTGTCAAGCCAGAACCTTGTGCGAAAGAGGTTGTCCTTTTGGTGGATACTTCAGTTCCAACTCATCCACCATTCCTTGGGCATTAAAAACAGGAAATCTTCAGATTGCCCCAAATACAATTGTCCATTCCATCATCTATGATGAAAAAACAGGAAAAGCCAGTGGTGTAAATGTAATTGATGCAAACACAAAAGAGACATCAGCTTACTTCGCAAAAATAATTTTTGTCAATGCCGCATGCCTAAACACCAACCTCATCTTGCTCAACTCCACTTCCAATAGATTTCAAAACGGATTGGGGAACGACAATGGGCTTCTAGGAAAATATGTAGCATTTCATAATTACAGAGGTACTGTAAGCGCAGCGTATGATGGACCAGAAGATAAATATTATTATGGTCGCCGACCAACCCAACCGATGATGCCCAATTTCAGAAATGTGTACAAACAGGAAACTGATTTCCTAAGAGGCTACATGGTCTTTTATGGAGCTGATCGTTCTGTTGGCAGCTATGATGGCATAGGAGCTCCTTTGAAAGCTGCAGCTTCTGAAGCGGGTCCATGGAACATCAGCATGATGATGCAAGGTGAAACCATTCCAAAGGAAAGTAATCATGTTCGATTGAGTAAGGACCAAATGGATCCATGGGGAATTCCACAATTGATTACATCCATTGATTATGATGATAACGATGTAAAGTCGATGAAAGACTTTCTGAATACTGCTTCAGAAATGCTGGATAAAGCCGGATGCAAAGACATCAAGCAAAACGACAGCAAACAGGCACCGGGACTAGATATCCATGAGATGGGTGGTGTGAGAATGGGGCATGATCCAAAAACTTCATTGCTGGACAAATGGAATGCCCTGCACGAATGTAAAAATGTATTTGTGACTGATGGCGCAAGCATGACTTCTACAAGTACTCAGAACCCATCACTAACCTTCATGGCATTGACAGCAAGAGCTGCTAACCATGCAGTAGAACAATTAAAGAAAGGTGAGCTATAAATTATAGCATCCTCTTACCTCAACATCACTTTTATAGTTGACTGTCGATTGCCATTCTGGATGTTAACGATGTAAATACCTTTAGAAAGTTGTTGGGTGTTGAAAGTTGCTTTTAGCTTTCCGCCGACTGGCGTTCCATTAAACATAGAAGTTTGTCTGCCCTGTAAGTCAACCAAAGCGAAAGAAGTTTTCACATCATTGAGCCCTTCAACAAAAATCTGCAATTCAAATCCAGTTTGTAGTACTCTTGACTTATATTTTTTTTTATTATCAAGAGCTATACCAGTATTCACAGCACTATTGGTTATTGCTTGACTAAACAGATATTCAGTCATTACAGGATAATGATCTGAAGTAGTTGTTCCATAAGCTGGTATCAACGATTCCATTTCAGTTCTCAAGATTCTTGAAGAATTTGCGACATAAAAACGATTCATTTCATCTGAGATAGTCACATGATCTATAACATCTGGATAATTAACGGTAGATCTTTGTCCCGCTAAACTCAAAGGCAAAGTAACATTGACAAAACTTGGTTCATTTAAAAACGAAGAATAAGATGAAGTGGTGTTAGGTGCCACTTGAGTAGTTATAGTCCTATCTAGATCATCATTATAGTCACCCAAAACAATCCAATTTCCAGTTGGATTTCTCAATACCAAAGAATCTCTTAATTCTGCTGCACCGTCTCTTCTCCTGTTGTATGAGGTTATAAAATCTGCTGTATTTGCTTTAGCATGTAAAGTAATAAACTGAACCCTGTTGGTTACCCCATTTGTAAAAACATCTGCTTCCATCAAAAATGGGAATCTTCCATTGCTCCAGTTATAGGAAGCATTAGCACTTCCCCCAACTCTCATCATACCTCTATGATTGAGTCTTGTCACAGAACTGGTTTTATATACAAAGGCTAACTTCTGATCACTTCTGCATCCTGTTGCATTTGTACTTGCAGAACAAAAATCAGCAATAATAAATGCATAACCGGGTAATGCGTTAACTAATGCTTGTAATCTTGCAACATCAACAATTTCACCCAAAGCATAGACATCTGCATTCATCTGCTGCATTGCTCTTAATACATTGTTTTGTTGTAACACATTATCAGTTGGACCCAAAGAGCCTCCAAACCATTCTATATTCCAGTTAACTACCTTGAACGTAGACGAAACAACAACATTTGATGTTGTAAATGACCATGTTGCAGATGAACTCATTCCAGCATAGGCGTTGCTACTTGCATCTCTAAAAATACCTGAAGGTATTTCTATCCAATATTGAGTTCCAGCGATTAAACCACTATAAGGTATAGTAACAACATTATTGGAAATAGTAACACTTGCATCTGTGACTGGAATAGTTGCGGCAATACTGTTATCACTAACCCTTTTGATTAAAATGTTACCAGTACCTTTCACGATATTCTCATTGAAAGTCATGGAAAGATTTCCAGAAGTAGGTTGATTACTGCTGGCATTAGTCGGACTAAGATTACTCACAAGTGGTGGAGTTAAATCTACTGTCGCTGCACCAAATGATACTGAAAGGTCATCAATAGCAAGGCCATCTTCTGCGCCCGTCGCATCAAACTCTTTCCATTTAAAATAGAAAATGGTGTTTGCTGGAATACTTAATCCATTAAGTGTAAATTGAACAACTCTTCTATTGGCAGTTTGATTTCCATTCTTTGCACCTGTTGTCGTAATCACTGGAGCCAGAAAGTCTAGTTCATTAACATCAATCCATGTTCCAGTCGCCAAAGATGTAGCATTGGTACTGTATTGTACATCAATTTTATCTTGACGATTAGCTGCACCTGTCCTCCAAACTTCTCCTGTATACCTGACAGTAATTGAAGTCAGTGTTTGTCCAGTACTATTTCTAAATGAGACACCAATCTGAGAATTCAACGTAGCAGAACCCAGCATACCTAAAGCCCTTTCGGTATTGGTTCCTGTCCCATAGCTATAGGTATCCCCGGTAGTGGAAGCACCAGTATTAGCAGTGATTAGCGTATTTGCATTTGCTCCAATTTCTAAAATGGACCATCCCAATGGTACTACAGAACTGGTATTCCTTACATTTAACGTATTGAAGTTCTGTGTATAAACTGTCGTAGTATTGGTTAGATTGACCTGTGCAAAAACACTACAAACCGATAAGAATAAAACAAGAAATAAAATTACCTTTTTCATGAGCTAGTTTTGAATTTAGTAGCTCATAGGATATATAGATTGGATGTGAAAGTATAACTACAAAGATAATTTCGCAGATTTTGTTTAAAACCTTCTCGGTGGTCTTCTATCAAATCCACCACCTGAAGGACCAGAGGGACGATTGCGGTTTTGTCCACCACCACCTGAAGGTCTTTCCTCTGCCGCTTTTACTACCATAGGCTTTTTACCAAGTGATATATCGTTGAGGTTTTCAATGGCATCCATGGCCTCTTCTTTGTTAGGCATATCAACGAAAGCAAAGCCTCTACTTTTGCCAGTTTCACGGTCCATTGCGACTTTAGCCGATTTAACTTCACCAAATTTTTCAAAAATCTCCATCAACTCAGCATCATCAAGATCATAGGGTAGTCCGGCGACAAAAATGTTCATAGTGGGTAGTTTATGCAATAAAGTTAAAGATAAATCACCATTATTTCACCCCTAACCTATTTACTAACTATTATATAAACTGAAACAATCCTTAACTTAGGACAGACCTTAGCCTCAGCAACGTAGTTTTTACCTAAAAAACAAGAAATGTCAATAGCTCCAAAACGATTAGCACTTTTTATAGCAGTGGCTGGAAGCGGCCTGATGACTTTCTTAATTGCCTTCAGCAACATCACCGATTATGCCACCAATTTCGAATTCGTAAAACATGTTTTAAGCATGGATACGATCTTTGAAAACAGTACTGTAAAATACAGATCCATTACCCATGATGGATTTCACCATGCAGCTTATATATTCATCATTGCATTTGAAACTGCAATGGCCTATTTCTTCATTACCAGTACCATTCAAATGTATTTACAGCTAAAAGGTGATAAAGAAAAGTTTAATTCATCCAAAAAGAACGCTTATATCGGGATCTGTCTGGGTTTAGTTTTGTGGTTCGTTGGCTTCACTGTTATAGGAGGGGAATGGTTCAGCATGTGGCAGAGTGCCGACTGGAATGGATTGGATCCAGCCGATCGTATCACAACATTTTTTATGCTCACCTATCTGGCTCTGGTAGTTGTCGATTGATAAAATCTACTACCGTTATGCAGAATTTCTTCCTGCATTGATGATACCGAAGGAACAACGCATGACCAATTTTTCATAACTGGTCTTCAAATTCGACGGCAAATTCTTTTCTTCCATCTCTCTCACTTTGGTTAACGCATACTGCTGTATAGTAGTAATGGGCAATACGATTTTCTCTCTTGTCTGAATTGATATCTGTTCAACAGGATAATCACTCATGAGATCTGTTTTACCAGACAACATCAAAATATACTTTCGTGTGAGATTGTATTCATTTTCAATGGTTCTCCACAACTCTCCATATTGAGGATGATCTGCAAGAAAAGCAGTAAGTGGGAAGAAACATTTTTTCATTGCCATTTCACAATTGTCAATTAATGTTCGGAAAAATGCACAACGTTTATATAAACTTCTTAATTCACCCATTTGTCCTTTTACTTCCATTGCTTGTAATGCAGAACCTACTCCATAATATCCTGTTACGTTTTGCTTCATCTGACTCCAGGCACCAACATATGGTATGGCTCTTAGATCTTGAAGGGTAAGTTTACTTCCTGCACCACGTTTAGCTGGACGGCTACCAATATTGGTCTCAGCATAAAATCTAAGTGGACTTGCATGATAGAGGTAGTCCATGAAATAAGGATTTGACTTTAATGCTGTATAGGCTGTATAGCTTTCTTTGGCCAGCTGTTCCAATAAAATTTGTTCTTGCTGACTCAACGTACTTGATCCGTCAGAAAAGACTGAACTGCCAATGCCTGCATGAATCAACTGCTCAATATTAAATTGTGCAGCATCGATTGTACCGAAATTCGAACTGACTGTTTGTCCCTGTACGGTCAACTCAATTTCCTTATTGGAAATATCATTCCCCATTGATGCATAAAACTTATGCGTCTTACCTCCACCTCTTGCAGGGGGACCACCTCTGCCATCAAAGAAAACAACATCAATATTATACTTTGCAGAAACAGCAGACAAAGATTGTTTAGCATGAAAAATGCTAAAGTTGGCCATCAGATACCCACCATCTTTGGTGCCATCACTGAAACCCAGCATTACTGTTTGTTTATTGCCCCTTCGTTTTAAATGTTCACGGTATTGTGGGAAGTTGTACAGTTCATTCATCACAGCAGCCGCATGTTCAAGATCTTCAATCGTTTCAAAAAGTGGAATAATATCGACAGAGATTGCATCACGCTTCCAACCCCCTGATACAAACAATCCAAACACCTCAAGGATATGAACGGCAGTTTTACACTGACTGATGATGTAACGATTGCATCCTTCTTTTCCATTTTGCTCTTGAATCTTTTTAATCACGCCTACACTTTGCAGTGTGTCTTGCGCAATTGCTGAAAGTTCAGTTACTTGTTGAAATGAACTCGATAAAGAAGTAAGCCATTTGATTTTTTGATCGTCGTCAATTTTTTTATACTCTGCATTTTCAAGCGCTTGATACATTTCACCAATTACAGCAGAATGTACAGAGCTGTCCTGACGAATATCCAATGAAGCAAAATACAAACCAAATAATTGCACCCTATGAATCAGCGCATCAATTAGGTTCAGGAATAGTCCATTGTGATTATAAACAATGACCTCTCTAATGGCAATCAATGTTTCTAGTATTTCATCTTTAGAGAGATCTGCTTGATAACCAGGGATGAATAAATTATTGTATAATTTTTTCTCAAGCTCTTGAAGTTTTGATTCGACTCCTTCAAAAGTGAGACGCCTCCTTAGTTTACGGATATCAAGATAGTAGCATTTGATGATGCTTCCACGCAATGCATCAGCAACTTTTAAGGTAATATCGCTGGTAACAAATGGATTGCCATCTCTATCTCCTCCAGGCCAGAAACCCATGCTGACCAACAAATGAGAAGGATTATAATCATCATTGTATTGCGATGCAAGTGACATGGATATTCTTCCTATCGCAGGGTAAAACACATTTTCCAGATACCAGATCAAGCTAACAGCTTCATCATAAGGTGTTGGTTTTTGTTTTTTGAAGAAAGGCGTTTTCCCCAATTGTTGCAGGTAGATATTGATTTGATCAAGGTTATTATCAGCAATAGCTTTTGATAAATCATTGATAATGCCTAATACAGAACCCGGATAAAATTGTGTTGGATGAGCTGTCAGTACGAGTCGCACACAAAAATCACGCAACTTTTCTTTAAGTGCATCCTGCTTATTGTTTTGGAAAACTTGTGTTTCAAGATTTTTTAATGTTCCAATTCCTTTCAAATCATTCAGCTTAGAAAACGCTGCATCTTCCAGCGCATCAAAAAGCACTACTTGTCGCTCTACATATTGTACAAACCGAAACAACAAATCGAGTTGTTGTTGCTCAGAGGTATAAGAAGTATGACGAGCAAAGAAATCTTCCAGAATTTGCTGGGGACTCAATTTTCTTTTAAACCCCTCCTCACAATTGGATTGCAACAATGAAAGCAAGATTCCAGTCTTCTCTATGCGGTGAAATGGCAGAGAGGTAAAAAGACTATTGTAAAGCTGGTAACGAATACCAACTTCATTATTGAACTTTGAGAGTTCTATTGAAGAATTATTACTCATGTGCTGGATGTATTAGGAAAAATTGAGGCAAGCAGGACGTAATTTAAAAAAAAATCAAGACTTATACCCATATGACTTATATTGATTATGAGTGAGTTAGATAAAAAAAATATGCTATCATGTAAAAATTACACATCAATTTGTTAAATATTTTTCTTAAATTACTTGAACAAAAGAAGGAATCTGTGGTTTATGAATATTAGTGCTTGCCGAAACGGTGTGTAGGAATTTTATAACGATTGTCATTTCTTAACCAAAACTATACACAATGAGTCCCTTTTTCTTAGATGCTGCCATCGCAGCCGACAACTACGTTGCCTTTACGTTTTTTATTGGCACAATGGCCATGATGGCCGCTTCGGTTTTCTTCTTCTTTGAATTGAGCAACACTGAAAAAGCATGGCGTACTTCTGTGCTTGTATCTGGTTTGATCACTTTCATTGCAGCAGTTCACTATTACTACATGAGAGGCTACAACCTCGAAACAGGTGGTGATTCTCCAACCTTCTTCCGCTATGTAGACTGGTTGTTGACCGTTCCTTTGATGTGCGTTGAGTTCTACTTGATTACCAAAAAATCTGGTGGTACAACCTCATTATTGTGGAAACTCATTTTTGCTTCAGTTGTAATGTTGGTTACCGGTTACTTCGGTGAAACAATTTACAGCGACCAGAGTGTACTTTGGGGTGTAATCAGCGGCGCTGCTTACTTCTATATCGTATACCTTGTATGGTTTGGTGAAGTTGCAAAACTTGCTACTGCAGCATCTCCAGCTGTTGCTAAAGCAAACAAAACACTTGGATGGTTTGTACTTGTAGGATGGGCTATCTATCCTTTGGGTTACATCGTAGGTACTCCAGGTGGTCTTTTCGGTATGTCTGCTGAATCATTAGGAATTGGCGGATTGAACATGGACATCATCTATAACATTGGTGATGCTGTAAACAAGATTGGTTTTGGTCTTGTAATCTATGCACTAAGCCGCTCTGAATCTAAATAAGAGAGACACGCATATTAAATGTAAAGGCCTATGTTAACACATGGGCCTTTCATTTATGTTTTCATCTTTAAATCGACTGCTTTGAACCGCTCCTCCACTTTTTCCAATCTTACCTGGCTAAATGCAATCCTTGGATTGGGATTGGTATGCTGGCAAAAATGGAATGGTTCAATACCATTTGAGATACAGCTTGTATATTTCATAGCGATGATCGCACTTACTGGTATACCACATGGTGCTCTAGACCATATAGTTGCTAAAGTGAACGACACCAAAAATGGCAAACAGTTTCAGTTTACCCATTTTCTCTTCAAATATCTTGTCGCCATTGTTTTTTATGCAGCCTGCTGGGTTTTTCTTCCAGCATTGAGCCTTTTGCTGTTCCTGGTCATTTCTGCATGGCATTTTGGAGAAACTGACATCCCCAACATGAAAAAAGAGTGGATTTGGAACATCAACCGCATACTTTGGGGAAGTTTTGTTTTGTTGTTGATTTTACTGACACACCAAAAAGAAACCGAAAGCATTCTTTTCCGAATCACACAGAACTCAACGGTAGTAATAGAGATTTGGAATTACCTATGCGAACAAAAACCGTTTTTTCTTTTTGGTTTTGGGACTGTAGTTTTCACACTGAATAGTTTTCGCTATTTCAGAAATGAAAAACAGTTTTCGCCTTTGATGCTTTTGAATCTTATTATCATTCTTATTATTAGTATTTACCTTCCTCTATTGCCTTCCTTTGCATTGTATTTTGGCGGATGGCATGCTATTCGTTCGTTTGAAATGATTTTCACTTATTTAAAATCGCAACAGTACAACCAGCAAATGAATGCGATTGGCATGTGGCGAAAAACAATGCCCATGACAATCATGGCAGGATTATTTTTTATTCTCGCCTCTTTTGTTTGGTCATATGCAGGTATTTCATCAGATCCATTGCCTGTCATCTTTATCTTTCTTTCTGTAATTACACTGCCGCATCTGGATGTGATGAACCAGATGATCAAAAACAGTGAATAGATTTCATCGTGCTATTGCTGATCTTCAATTAATTTTGTGGGCATGGACAACCAAATGCCAAAACAGCAAATAACCGTCAGGCCAATTGCTCAGCAAGACAATCCCTCTATTGCAAAAATCATCAGATCAACCCTGGAGGAATTTGGCGCCAATAAGCCAGGCACTGTTTACTATGATGCATCAACAGATCATTTGTTTGAATTGTTTCAAACCAAAGGAGCAGGATATTTTATAGCTGAAGTGAATGGCGAAATGATGGGTGGCGGTGGCTATTTCCATAGTGATGGTTTACCAGAAGATACCTGTGAACTGGTAAAAATGTATTTAAAGCCTCAAAGCAGAGGTAAAGGTATTGGCGCATCGATTATTTTAAGATCGATGGAAGATGCAAAGAAAAATGGCTTCACCAAAATGTATCTGGAAACCATGCCTGAATTGAAACAGGCGATTGCAGCTTATGAAAAATTTGGTTTTGAATACCTAACTGGACCAATGGGAAATACCGGTCATCATGGTTGTTCAGTTTGGATGTGTAAGTCCCTCTAATCAGGAAATCAGTTTTACTTCATAAACGGGACTAAACAGATAAATTTTACCAGTTGATACTTCTGTTGCCTTGATTCTTTTTCTTACTCTTTCACCACACTCAAAGATGCGGTTACCCTTGATTTCAAATTTAGCTCCTATGCTGAGCTCCTCTACCAAACAATGTCCCTCTTTTACAGGATCATACTTCCTCAATACACGCATTAAATTGACGTCAGCACATGAACTCGCCGCAGGATTGGTCAACGATTGCTCCAATTGAATCTTTATATCCTTTGGAAAAAAAGAAGCACCAATAAAATGTTTGAGTAATTCTGAAAACTGCTGCTTCCACTCCCTTCCATGCGCCTCTACCCTATGACCAAATCTAATAAACGTAATGAGGTGTGCCAGCTCATGTAAGAGCGTGACCAAAAAAGCATATGGATTTAAATTGCCATTTACACTGATGCGATGGGCTTTGCCTGAATGAGCATTTCGGTAATCCCCCAGTACAGATGAACGTGAACGTGTTATGGTGAGGTGAACTTTATAGTGTAACAAATAAGGCTCTACCATAGGATAAGCGCCTTCGGGTAAAAAATCGATTAACGACTGAAGAGGTGCCTGAGACTTTGACATGTTTATTTCTGCTTCAATAATTCCAGTAATCCCTTAATCTCTAGAAATGTATAAAACAAATACAAGAACATTGATGCAAATACAGCTGGGAGATTTTTTTGTTCTCCAGCGTATAACACATACAGCACGACTGCCCCAGCACCTACAATGAACTTCATCAGGAAGGACCCATACACGGCCGACATGAAATTAAATGTTGACTTGGCGTTCAAACCACGGTTCAACATATAAAACGAAACAATCGTCAGCGTAAATACAAAAATGTTTCCAGTAATCAATACATCCGCATCAATACCAGCAGTTTTAAGTTGTTTATAAAAAACCAAGGCTATAAAATTAACAACAATAAAAAGTAACCAAATTGGACGAAGTGATTTCCTAAGGTTCATTTGTTTTTCCTGTTTGTGTCAATGATGATTTTGATGAGCGAAGATACCACAATCAATAAAGGTAAAACCCAAATAAACACCGGTGTTTTAATCGAGAAATAATCGTCAACTTTAGAGCCTAGCCATAAGCCAACACCAATGGAAATAAAAAACTGAGTTGCGAGTCCCATGTAACGCATAAGCGGTTGACTCGACTTTTTTGTATCCTTGTTTGGTGGAGGTTTGAACGACATTAATCAAAAACTATTCAAGGGTTTCTTCCAGATCTGGTATGGAAATGACAGCAGTGTCTAAAACAAGTTCTGCTTTTCCGGACAAGACATTTTTAACATTTTCCCAGTACGCTTCTCTGTATTGAATTTGCTTTTCAAGTGAATCAGTACGGAGTTTTAACCTGGTTAATTCACGGCGTTCCGACTGACTACCGTAACCAGGAATATAAAATTTAAGGGGAGTAAAACTGATCAATGCAGTGGTTAATCCCACCAAAACAACAAATACAAAACAAGCAGCGATATAAACCCCTAGTCTCGTAATTTTAAAGGTGACAACTTCCTCATAAGAATGATCATTCATCACCACCAGTCTGTAACGATTGGTAAGACGTTTGAACCTGCTTTGCTTTAGGGTTTCATTCATGATTTACACTTTGAAAACTTCTATAAAGTTACTGTTAATTCACAAATCCACCCCTTTTAAAATAGCAGGATTAAGCGTAGTTTTACAACCCGTGCAAAAACCTGTTGGTCATATCGCCTGGTGTATTCGTTTCGCTTCAGTCCTGGTACTGGTACTAAGCAGCAACGTTAATTTATTCGCACAACTTAACCTCACCTACGACCTCAAAAAGCCAAAGGCTTATGAAAACAGAAAGTTAAAATCAGAACTAACCCCTGATAAAAAAATCAATCCTGTAAAACGCATGAAAGAAAATGTAGTGGCACACTACAATTTTTATTTTAATGCAAACAATAAATTACAAGATGTAATCGCATCAGCAAAACAGTCGCACAAAGATAGTTTCACCAACCAGCTTGCTTTCTACAATTACACCCTAGATCAAACAGCTGCTCAAAAACAAGAATTGGATTCTGTGATCCATAAAGCCAATAATGGCATATTGTTGCACGACTTAAGAAACGACTGGGTAGACGACTTGTATTTGTTAATGGGACAAGCATATTTCTACCAAAAGAAATTCGACTCTGCTTATGATGTTTTCCAATATATCAACTACACGTTTCAGCCCAGAACTAAAGATGAAATAGGATTAGAAAAAAGTATAGGCTCAAACCTGAATACCCAGGGAAACATCTATACCATATCAACTAAAGAGTCGGGCTTGTCATCTCACCCCTCTGCCAGGAATGTTGCCTTGGTCTGGATTATTCGAACCTTACTGGCACAGGATAACAATGATGAAGCTAAAGGTTTGATAGAGACCTTACAACGGGACCGCAATTTTCCAAAGCGACTGCAAGATCAATTGGCAGAGCAGAAAGCCTATTTGTATTTTAAATACAACCAGCCAGACTCCTGCGCTTATTACCTTGAAAAATCGATTGATGCCACATCGGGTAACCTGGAAAAAGCAAGAAGATATTTTCTCATTGCACAGTTGAAAAGCAAATCTGGACAAAAAGAAACTGCCAATAAATTTTATGATAAGTCAATCGCCATTACCACTGATCCGGTCATGGAAGCATATGCACGCATTTATCAGGTTGCCCTAAGCGCCAATGAAGAAGATCTTGAAAAAAGAACAAACGAACAAGTAGAGATGCTCCTTCGAATGGCAAAAAGAGAAAAATACCTGTCGTATCAATCTATCATTTACAATGCAGCTGCAGAGATGGAAATGGGAAGGAACAAATCTGAAGCAGCTATTGATTTGTTATTGAAAAGTAATGCTGCAAATTCAAATGATCAGGCTGGGCGTTCATTCAATAACTTAAAAATTGCAACACTCGCATTTAATGGTAAAAATTATAAGCTTGCAAAGACCTATTACGACAGCCTTGGCCTGATTCCAAAGGAAATGGAGAAAGAAGTGGAAATCAAGAAAAAAGTATCCAATGAATTGGTCGCCTTACTTGATGTAATCGAAAAAGAGGATAGTCTTGAAAGGGTTGCGAAAATGCCTGAAAAAGAAAGAGAAGATTATTTAAAATCAGTTTTTAAAAAACTAAAAAGAGAACAAGGGCTTGAAGAAGAAGAGGAAGAAGAGGCTGTTGCTCAAGTTACAAGTACTGGTGGAGGAAGGGGACAAAGAAATAATGTACTGGACGAAAACACCGGTAGCATCTTTAACAATACACAGCAAAAAGGTGAATGGTATTTCAATAACCCTTCACTCATCGCACAAGGTAAAACTGCTTTTAAAAACAAATGGGGTGCCAGACCCAACTCAGATAACTGGAGAAGACTTACTGCCATCAATGGAACGCGAATGGTTTCACAAAGAGGAGCAGAAGGTGCAAGACGAGTTGCTGTGCAACAAGAGGTGAAGCCAGCACTTTCAATTGAAAGCTTGATGGCAAATCTTCCCATTACCAAAGCACAGCAAGAAGCATCTCTCTTGAAAAAAACAAGCACCTATGTTCAGCTGGGGATGATATTTCAGGAAAAATTAGGCGACTGGCCCAGCGCAATTGAATGGTATGAAAAAAGCGTAAACCAAGGGGTTGACAGTTCCCTCCGTGCTCAGGTTTATTATAACCTCGCTTTTTGTTTTGCGCAATTGAAAAACAACCAACAATCTACTTATTACAAGAACCTGCTTTCTGCCAACTACCCAACCAGTGAACTCACTTTAAAACTGATCGATCCATTAGCAGCACTACAGCTACAACAAGCAAAAGCCAATGAAATCGACAGGACATACAATGGGATATATGACCTCTTTCTGGCTGGAAAATTTGATACCGCTATAGAAGCAAAAAAACAAGCAGATCAAAAATTCGGTGCCAATAACTGGAGTGCCCAATTATTGTATATAGAGTCC
>Ga0315906_10002167_pt1 | contig 28028 bp, 25 predicted proteins | sample LakEriMetagenome_4_FD_203526 | JGI IMG/M metagenome (GOLD analysis project Ga0315906, IMG submission 203526) | Freshwater fungal communities from buoy surface, Lake Erie, Ohio, United States - Buoy 2 MA122 | ecosystem: Environmental > Aquatic > Freshwater > Lake > Lake biofilm | place: USA...
TCGAATCAGGTTCTTCCTTTTCCTTTCAGGTTTCTTCCAATGATGCCAGATGCAATAGCGTAAGCGATTGCGTAACCATCCGTCGACATCTCGTAGTTTGCCAGCAATACTTGTTCCTTGAACCAACTTGCGACTTGCTAACATTTCGGGTTGTTAGTCCGCATGCAAGGGACTCACACCCTCTGGAAAATTAACACGCTTGCTTTTCTCGTCGATAATTTGCAATTTCAAACTTTTTGTAGAGCTTTACTAAGCGTGTTGCTCTGCTCATGCAGGGCACACACAGCGTTCAAGCGCCATAGCCTTGCCGCCTGCGCAACACAAGGCAACATCGCCTACACGCAAACCGTTCGCGAAACGTTATAACATAATTTGATTTAACAGAATTGTTCTCTAACTTGCTTAATTAAAAACTGATTAACTAAAGATGTCAATTAAAAATACACTGCCAATACTTCTTTCAGGAATAGCATTGTCTTTTGCTTTTGTCCTGAGGTCACAAAGTATTTGTTTTAATTTCACCAATGGAACGAATAGTTGTTTCAATTTGAATGAGCTCAGAAAAATCACATTTAATGCAAATTCAATGATACTTCATCTTTGGGATGGCAATATGTATTCATGGGATATAAGCACCATCGACAATTACGTCTATAATGAGAGCCTGCCTTTAACTGAAGAAGGGCACGTTACAGCGTATCCTAATCCTGCGTCTTCTGATGTACAGTTAATGATCAGCTTACCGAAAGAGGATGACATTCGGATTGAATTATTTGACACTAGGGGAACATTGATCAATGAAAAGAAAATAAGCAATATTAACCCCGGCCTGTTTCAGGAAACAATGGATCTAAGCCAATTAAACGGAGGCTTTTACACGCTTCGAATAACAGGGCAAAATTTCTCTGACGTTATTAAAGTAATGAAGAACTGAAATTCTTATCCCAAATGAAAGCCTTTAAAATTATTGCACTGACCATATGTTTTATAAGTACACTGGCAGTAGAAGCTCAGATCAACATGAACATATACCAAACAAACGGTAATGTAATTCAAATACCTTTGAGCAACATAGACAGCATTACCTACACCGAAGGGATTGCTTCATCTCCGGGAACAGGTGTAACATTTGATGGGTATACCTACCCAAGTATTGTTTTGGGAAATGGGCAAGAGTGGATGTCAGAGAACTTGCGTTCCACCGTCTATGCCAATGGCGACCCAATTCAAAACGTTCCCGATTCTGCTCAATGGACAAATCTGGGCACAGGTGCATGGGTACACTGTGATAATAACAGCCAAAACGAAACCCAATTTGGTAAGCTGTATAATGGTTTCGCTATTCTTGATTCAAGGAATGTGTGTCCAAATGGTTGGCACGTTCCAACACTAACGGAATGGTCTACATTAATAAACTATATCGACCCGAATGCAAACGGAGGAACTACCCTACCTAATGGAGCCGGAGGGGTCCTAAAAAGTGTCGGTTTACAATATTGGCAAAGTCCAAACACAGGTGCAACAAATGAACTTGGTTTTTCTGGTCTACCGGGTGGCCTTAGACAATCCGATGCAAACTTCGGTGATTGTAATGTGGGTTTCAGTGGGTATTGGTGGACCACCTCCGAATACAGCACAAATATTTACTGGGACATAGTATTAGTTGCAAATGAGACCAGTGTTATCATCTCACAAAATTACCCGAGTAATGGCTTTTCTGTGCGTTGCATCAAAGATTAATGCAATGAACCAGATGGTAGTAACTTCGCTAATTGGTTTGACTTTGACAGAATGTACAATTTATGACCGAGCTTTTTCTATTCAATCAAATAATATTATAACAGCTGTCTAGCGCCAACCCTCCAATCGTGCCTCGAAACAATAATTAATTTGAAAGAAAACATCTTTAACTTCTTAGAAACGATTAGGTTAAAGAATTGGGCCGATCGCCAGACAGCAATCCGTTAGGACTAATTAAAACTAGAGTAACCATTCTGTAGATTTGTTTATATTTGATAGTATCAAATGATAGTATCAAAATATGACTCCTCCTTATCAAATCACTCCTGAAATTTTAAAACTGATAGCTTCTATTTCAGAAAAAATAGGTCAGATAAATGCTAAATTTCTAGACAAGCCGTCACCTAAACTCAGAAAAGAAAACAGAATAAAAACTATTCATTCTTCTTTAAGTATAGAGGGCAACACTCTTACTGAAGAACAGATTACTGCATTGATAGATAACAAGAGAATCATTGGTCCAGAGAAAGATGTAAATGAAGTTTTGAATGCTATCAGAGTTTATGATCAATTACAATCATTTGATCCAAAATCTTCTAAATCATTTCTAAACGCTCACGAGATTCTAATGAAAGGTCTCGTATCAGACAATGGAAAATATCGCAAAACAGGGGTTGGCATTATGGCAGGTCATCAGATAGCTCATATGGCTCCACCTGCCGAGAATGTGCCACATTTGATGAATGATTTATTCGGATACCTCAAAACCTCAAAAGAGATTTCACTTATAAAGAGCTGTGTTTTTCATTATGAAATGGAATTCATTCACCCTTTTATTGATGGTAATGGCAGAATGGGAAGATTATGGCAAACCTTGATTTTGATGAAAGAATATCCTGTCTTTGAATTCATTCCTTTCGAAAATATAATTCATAAAAGCCAAAGTGATTACTACCATGCACTTTCACAAAGTGACAAATCAGGCAGCTCAACCCCTTTCATTGAGTATATGCTTAAGGTAGTTAATGATTCGTTGCATACTATGCTTGATTTCAAAAGTAGAGTTATGTCAACAGAAGATCGCTTAGCCTATTTTTCCGAAATATGTGAAGCTGAATTTAGTCGCAAAGATTATATGAGCGTTTTCAAAGAGATCTCTTCTGCAACGGCGAGTAGGGATTTGAAACAAGGAGTTCAACTAGGTTTATTTGAAAAGGAGGGCGATAAAACAAAGACTATATACAGAATAATAAAATAGCCATCAAAAAAGATAGGCTAACATCCATTCCCCAAAAAAAGCCCTACCTTTCCTAATGGCATAACGTTATGCGGCATGAATACATAAGCAACAAATCTTTTACGATGAGACTGACAATTTTAATTTCCGGTATTCTTAGTTCACTCATTTTCGGTTTTATATTTGCTGGAATTTTTGGGGCATTTTTCTTTGCCTCGATCCTTACGATAACAATCTATTTGTTTCGAAAAAAAAGTAAAAATAGATTATCTAAAAGAGGAATAGTAGGCTATTTTATTTCGTTCTGTATTCTTGGATATTTATTAATGTATTTAGGGGGCCTAGTTGGCGCAGATAGAGAAATCACGAGAAAATTAGAGTTGATAAAGCTCGAATTGAATTCAAAAGGGTATAAGACAAGTTGGATAATCATATCTCAAAAACGACTTACATTTTTTAATAAACTGTTAGTCAATAGCGCCAAAGAGAAAAAAAAACCATCTTGGCATTTAAAAGGCAAGGCAATTGATGTTTTTGTTTTTGATATTAATGGTGATAATTTATTCAATAAAAAGGACATTTCCATTATTGAAAAAGCAAACAAGGCTGTAGAAAATAAATATCCAGAATTAATTGGAGGTTTGGGGGATTATTTTATCGATAAAAATAATTACTTTACGAAACATATGATTCATTTTGACACGCGTGGATATAGACATCGATATACCCAATAACAGTTAGATTCCTCTACACTGCACACGCGCCCCAAATGGATATGAACCTTTGCGTATGTTCATCAACGGGAAGTATTGTTTACAGATCATTCTCAATTAAAAAAATAGAAGATGGAACATGAAAAAATTACAATTAAAGCGATCGTTTTGGCTAACAAACAAAAGGTTTGGGACTATTACACAAAACCGGAACATATTACCAAATGGAATTTTGCGGACCCCAGTTGGCATTGCCCGACTGCAAAAAATGATTTAAACATTGGCGGTCACTATGTGGCAAGAATGGAGGCCAAAGACGGAAGTTTTGGTTTTGACTTTGAAGCAGTGTACACAGAAATCCATCAGGGAGAAAAGTTCACCTATGAGTTTGACGGACGATATGCGACTGTTGAATTTAACGACACAAAAGGCCAAATAGAAGTAGTTGTAACATTTGACCCTGAAACTGAAAACTCTATTGAATTACAGCGAAGCGGTTGGCAAGCAATCTTGGACAACTTTAAAAAGTATACAGAGGCAAATTAATCTGTTGGGAATAACTTTTTCAGCTCAACTCCATGTAATGATGTGTATTTACTCTGTTGGAATTAATTTCACAAAAAAACCACTACATCCGCTCAGGAACACTGATTCCCAACAAGTGCATGGAGGAACGAATCGCCTTGGCAACCGAGTCACTTAAGATCAGTCGTAATTCGCGCAACTCCGTGTTCGGTTCATTCAAGATGTACACCGACTGATAAAAATGATTGTAGGCTTTAACTAGCTCGTACGTAAAGTTGGCAATTACAGCCGGTGACAGCTCTTTTCCTGCCTCCTTCACTACCTCTGGATACTCAGTAAGCAATTGTATAATTTCTTTTTCCTCCGGTAAAAGCGTCGATGTGGCAGTAGAAACTGGAAGCTCACCCGCCTTGGAGAGAAGTGAACGAATACGCGCATGCGCATATTGAATGAATGGACCGGTATTTCCGTTTAGCTCGATGGATTCCTCCGGATTGAACATCATACGTTTTTTGGGATCCACCTTCAATAAAAAGTATTTTAAACCGCCCATTCCAATCACTCGAAACAGCTCATTTTTATCTTCTTCACTCATCCCCTCTAAATGACCTCTTTCTCGGGTCATCTCTGCAGCTTTTTCGATCACCTCCTCCATCAGATCATCGGCATCCACTACCGTTCCCTCGCGTGATTTCATTTTTCCACTTGGCAGATCAACCATTCCGTACGATAGATGCGCGCAGTGGTCCGCCCAGCTGTAACCCAGTTTTTTGAGAATCAAAAACAACACTTTGAAGTGGTAATCCTGCTCATTTCCAACTGTATAAATAATGCCGCTCAGGTCAGGATAATCCGTAAAACGATCTACGGCTGTTCCGATGTCTTGTGTGATGTAAACGGCTGTTCCATCGGAACGAAGCACTAACTTTTCATCGAGGCCCTCAGAGGTTAGGTCAATCCAGACAGAACCATCGTCCTTTCTATAAAAAACACCTTTATCGAGGCCCTCGAGCACCATGTCCTTGCCCAACAAAAATGTTTCTGACTCGTAATAAAGCTTGTCGAAATCCACACCCATGGCTTTGTAGGTCACGTCAAACCCGTCATATACCCAGCCATTCATGGTCGTCCAAAGTAAATACACTTGTGGATCGCGCGCCTCCCATTTGACAAGCATTTCTTTTGCATCCCTCAGAATAGCTGTCTGGTTCTTTGCAAGGTCCTTGATCTTGTCATCGAGGCCTTTCAGTGCTTTTTCATCCTTTCCTTCTTTGGCACCTTCGAGTTTTAGAAACTCATTTTTTGTTTCCAAACTGTATCCATCGAAATCGCCTCGCTCCCAATTGGTTATGATCTCTTTGGCCTCTGCATTGAATTGCTTATCGAACTCAACATAGTATTTCCCAACGAGTTTGTCCCCTTTCAACCCTGTGTTTTGAGGTGTTTCACGTTCACCTGCAGAATTGACTGGTGAAAAACGCTCCCATGCAAGCATGCTTTTACAGATGTGGATGCCCCGATCATTGATCACCTGGGTTTTAATTACCTTGTGACCATTGGCTTTTAAAATCTCAGAAACAGAATATCCAAGAAAATTGTTGCGCAAATGTCCCAGATGCAGCGGTTTATTTGTGTTCGGAGAAGAATACTCCACCATGATGGCCGATCCCGAATCTTTGGGAGCGAATCCATATTCCGGAGACTGTTTTACTTCGTTCAATCGTTCGATCCAGTAAGAATCAGCGATGGTCAGATTCAAAAATCCGCTAACAATGTCATACGAGGCAATAAAATCAGCTTGCGACACGAGAAAGCTCCCCAACTTCTCCCCTGCTTCAGCAGGAGAACAGCGCATGATCTTTATAAACGGAAACAGTACAAGCGTGATGTCACCCTTAATCTCCTTTTTTGTCTTTTGAAACTGAATCAGTTTTTCATTCAGTGATTCTCCGAAAAGCTCATTGGAATTTTGCAGGAGTAAGGACCGTATGGCTTGTTCCATATGAAATCATGTTAATATTAATGTTGTACAACCTCTTTGATCAATCCAAATGCAACTTCAGCCATTCGATTCAGCTTTTCATCGAGACATGGGTTCACTTCTACAAGCTCCATGCAAACTGTTTTTGGTGAGCTCATAAACCCTTGCAACAGCTCCTTGGCTTGTTTCGGCATCAATCCATTTTTTACGGGAGTACCTGTTCCGTAGGAGCTTGCTTTAGGATCCATGGAATCTACATCAAATGAAATGTAGACCAAGTCACACTCCTTCAACCGGTCAAGTGTTTTTTGAACGATGACGGCTGTTCCAAGTCCATTTACCTCCTCAACCGAGTAGTTTCGAATCTTCAAGGATTGTATCAGAAATTCCTCTTCCGGTTCTGTATCGCGTACGGCAATAAAAATCAGATCTTCAGGACGAAGTTTTGGGCCAGTGACTCCAATGTTTTTAAGTTCTTCCCACAAACTAGAGGTTTCCTCCGGAATATTATTGAGTTGAGACTCCCTATTGTCAACACCAAGGGAAATTGCCAAAGGCATCCCATGCATGTTGCCTGAAGGTGTCGTATACGGAGTATGCAGGTCTCCATGCGCATCGATCCAAACAACCCCGAGACGTTTCTCTGGGTGTGCTTTTTTGATCCCTGCTATTGTTCCGGCTGCCGAACCATGGTCACCCGCAATCAAGAAAGGAAAACGATTCTCTTGCAACACTTGGGCTACTGTATCACACACGCGTTCTTGTATGACTTTCAACCCATCAATGCGCTTTGCACAGCGATGTTCGGTTGGAAGGTCTATCAGGTAATTCAGATCATCCACCGTTCTTCTTGGAAATCTGGCAAAAAAAGTGTCGCCCAAAGCCCTTGCAGCCGTTAGGATTGCATCTGGACCAAGGGAAGCACCTCGGGTTCCTGCCGTAATTTCAGATCGGTTGATAATAAACTCAATTTCCTTCTGCATAAAATGAACTGTGGGCGCAAAATTAGCAATTTCCCAACAACGCCGCGTGAATTGATTTTTGTAACTAGACAAGAACCTAGAAGCTATATGCTTAGTTTTGCAACATGTTTCGATTCAAGAACAGCATCATTTCCGTGTCCATAGTTGTTATCGCATGCACAGCCATGTATGCTCAAAAAGGTAAAAGTCCTTTCATTGGCACACTCACCTACCAGATCACTATTTGCGATACAGCCTTGCAGAAGTTCGTCCCAACCCGTTACATGCGCATTCATACCAACGATACTCTCACCCGCATCGAGAATGAATCTGACAGACTTGGAATTCAAGTGGTAATTAAGCATCTGCAGTTGAATAAATCCTACCTCCTCCTTCAAACTCCTTTTGGAAAATATGCCATACAAACAGACCATAACCAATCTAAATCTGACTCCATTCTCCCCTACACTTTCAAAAAAAAATTAGGCAAAAAGCGGATTTGTGGGTTAAAGGCAACGAAAACCTCGGTTCGTCACAAAGGCTTCCAAGAACCGATGATTTTTTATTGTGTCAAAAATTATTCACCGAAGTACCTGAACACGTTTGAAAACGCTCCGGGATTACCTTTAATTTATTACATTCCAACGAATGACGGACTTTACAAATATGAGCTTATCAACGTTGAAAAGAACCATCCCGCTCACGACCTTTTCGGTGTCCCGTCAGATTTTAAACGGGTGACCTTTGACCAGTTCATGGAAGAAGTCATGAAAACGCAGGAAATCCCAGAGAACGAGGGCGAAAAAAAGTAAGCCTGAACTAACATTTCCATGTTCAAAGTATCTTTCTATTTTGCAAAAGTTACGAGAAAACGTTGTTTACTTTCGTAAGATAATTGTATCATGACAGATAACGAATATAAGCCGAAAGAAGATCGCATCGAAGCTGAGCCAGCAGGCAAAACGGAGAAAAAATCTAAAAAAGAAAAGACCAAAGAAGAAAATCGCAAACCATTGTTTGGTTTCGGGGAGCGATTCGATAAAAAAAAGGTCAAGACCACCATTGGAGCAGTGTTGATCCTTCTATCCTTCTATCTGTTTCTATCAAGTCTTTCCTACCTATTTACTTGGACTGAGGACCAAGATCGTGTATTGAACAAAGGTTTGTTTGAGTTTTTGTTTGATGGTGACGAACGACCTGTTGAAAACTGGCTTGGGAAATTTGGCGCATGGACCTCCCACTTACTCATCTTCTCTTGGTTTGGCGTTGCTTCGTTTGGAATGACCTATCTTCTGTTCATTTCAGGAGCAAGAATCTTGTTCAATTTCACCATCACCCCCATTGGTAAATCGTACACCGTTGTTACAATCTTAACCGTTTGGACCTCTGTATTTCTCGGTTTTTTTGCACATTCTGTCAATTATCTGGGAGGCGCCTTCGGATATTACATCAATCAATGGCTGAGCGTCACGCTCGGTAGGTTTGGTACTATGGCACTGATCCTGGTAGTAGGATATGTGATCTTGGTTTTACTCTTTAATCCTAATTTCAGTGCGCTTTTTGATAAGTTGACCAGACGGCAGGACAATGAAAAAGAGGACGACGATGTACAGAATGACAATTCATTCAAAGTGGAAAGTGAAAACGATCTGAATGTTGTCAACACCCTTCGACCGGAAGAAATCCAGCAGGACGAAGTTGCCGCCCCCATTCGATTTGACGAAGATGAGGAGGACGAGGAAGATTTTGATGAATCAGAGCTGATCGTTACCTACAAAAAAGATCCAGAGCCCTTTGAAGAACCCTTGACAGAAACAGAAGAAGAGCTGGAAGTAAATGAAAAAGAAGATGTAACCTTCGATTTCTCCACTCCTGAAGAGGAGGAGCTGCTCGACGAGGAAGATCTGGACGACCTAAGAAAGGAGTATGGGGATTACGATCCGAAACTTGATCTTTCGAGCTATGTACTTCCATCCATTGATCTCCTTAAAGACTACGGAAAGAGCATTATCTCCGTAAACTCTCAGGAGCTTGAAGAAAATAAAAACAAGATCGTCGCAACCCTCTCCAACTACAAGATCGACATCGCTCACATTTCGGCTACTTCTGGACCGACCGTAACACTTTATGAGATTGTTCCAGCGCCGGGAATTCGAATTTCAAAGATCAAAAACTTAGAAGATGACATCGCACTTTCATTGAGTGCCTTGGGAATTCGAATCATCGCGCCTATTCCGGGAAAAGGGACGATTGGAATAGAAGTTCCAAATTCGAATCCCGTCATGGTGAGTATGCGTTCGCTGATCGCTTCGGAAAAATTTCAGAATTCCGATGCTGAATTACCTGTGGTCATGGGGAAAACGATCACCAATGAAACGTTTACATTCGACTTGACAAAAATGCCCCATCTTCTGGTTGCAGGTGCCACTGGACAAGGGAAATCAGTTGGGTTGAACGCCATTCTTGTTTCGCTCCTCTACAAAAAGCATCCGGCGCAAGTTAAATTCGTTTTGGTTGACCCTAAAAAAGTAGAATTAACACTCTTTAATAAGATCGAGCGGCATTTCCTTGCTAAGCTTCCAGGAGAAGAGGACGCAATCATTACAGACACTTCCAAGGTTGTGAACACGCTCAATTCCCTGTGTATTGAGATGGACGACCGGTATGCCTTGCTCAAAGAAGCGAGTGTGCGAACCATCAAGGAATACAACACCAAATTCATTGCGCGCAAACTGAATCCTGAAAAAGGCCATCGCTATCTTCCTTATATCGTCGTGCTGATCGACGAGTTTGCCGACCTCATCATGACCGCAGGAAAAGAAGTTGAACATCCGATCGCACGGATTGCTCAGTTGGCACGCGCCATCGGAATCCACCTTATTGTAGCAACGCAACGTCCATCCGTCAATGTGATCACAGGAATGATCAAAGCGAATTTCCCGGCGCGTATTGCGTTCAGGGTCCTCTCTAAAATCGATTCCCGAACTATTCTCGATGCATCGGGTGCAGACCAGCTGATCGGACGCGGGGACATGCTTATTTCTACAGGTTCAGACTTAAAACGTCTGCAGTGCGGATTCCTTGATACACCCGAGGTTGAAGCCATCTGTGAGTTCATTGGGGAACAACGCGCCTACCCTTCTGCATTCTTACTCCCTGAATATGTTGGAGAAGGTGGCGAAGGCAACGGAGATCTTGACATGAGCGAGATCGACCCCATGTTTGCTGAGGCTGCTCGCATCGTGGTCATCAATCAGCAAGGTTCTGCGAGCTTGTTACAACGCAAGCTCAAGCTCGGATACAACCGCGCAGGCCGCATCGTGGATCAGCTGGAAGGCATGAACATCATCGGTCCGTTCCAGGGAAGCAAGGCTCGCGAAGTATTGTTCTCAGACATTGAATCATTAGACGATTACTTACAGGCAAAGGGACTTCTGTAGATTTGGAATTTTGGATTCGTGATTTGGAATTAAAAGCACCAAGGAAGGAACGCTTTTGAATTCCTCCCATGCGAGCACCAAGAATTTGCAACAAATCCGCTCACCGTTTGATGATTTGTAAAAAACATTTAAATTTAGACAAACAAACTAAAGGTGTGGGCGGATGAAATTTCGTTAGACAAAAAACATTCAACGAGACAGGGATGATTTTACGCAAATATGAACCTAAGGACAAAGAAAAGTGCGTTGAGATTTTCCAAAGCAATTTTCCTAAATTTTTCGACAAAAGCGAACTTAGCCTATTTATTAATTGGTTAGACCATCAAGTCGGCAAAGGCTCGACATACCAAAGCCCGACATACACTAACTCTGAAAAAGACGCATATTTTGTTGTTGAACATCCCGAGACTGGAATTATTGGTTGCGGTGGGTTTTATATTGTAAAAGACAAAAATGAAGCTCGATTAGCTTGGGGAATGATTCATTCTAATTTTCATAAACAAGGCTACGGAAAAGCACTTTATAATTATCGTAAGGAAATTATTAGTAAGGAATGGCCAAAGCATCTTATGGTACTTGGGACAAGTCAACACACTTATTCTTTTTATGAGAAAATGGGAATGACTATAACCGCAAAGATAAAGGCAGGCTATGGTCCTGACCTTGATAAGTACGACATGACTCAATAATAAATAAATAACAAAAGACAATGAACGAACAAGATGTAATAATTTGTGTGCCGCCCTACAACTTATAACAGCGTGCAAGCGCCATAGCCCTGCCGCAGGCGCAACACAAGGCAACTTCGCCTACACGAAAAACGTAATTGCAAATGAAACTAATACTCGCCAAAGGCAAAAATGACAAAACAATCAACATACTATAAGTGGCTTTTAACAAACTTGCTCGGAGGTATAACTATCATATTAATAATATTTGTACTCAATCTTATTTTGGTTCAAATTGAATTTGATTTAAGAAGATTAGCACAAGTTGCAATTGGGATATTTATTTTTTTTGTTTTCGGAATAGTAGTAACATTTCCACATCTCATATACGTGCAAGTAATTATTAGGAAAGAGTATGAGCAAAACGTACTATGGGAAAAAGTATGGAAATCAATGGCTATTCTGTATGGAATGCTAATAACGGTAGTAGTACTTATAAATAGCCTTGTTTACGGAAATCCAGTTTATGAATTACCAAATTTGATGTTGTTGGGAATTTTAATTGTACATTTTTGCCTTGGAATTTTAATTTGGAAAACAAAGCAAAACACGCAGTAAGCAAGATGGCGCAAGAAAAAATCCGAGAAAAAGCGCCAGTTCGCCAAATGCGAAACCATTAAATTGATAACAGACAAACAATGAAACGTATAAAATTTATTATTGCAATTTTCATCATTTCAAGTTGTAGCGATGATAGCAACTATGTAAATGGTGATTTGGACAATACATTTACAGAACAAACGAGTGAAGAAAATATAGCAAATGAGAAGTATTTAAGACTAAAAGAAAAATTAATTGCTAATGGCTGGCAAGAGAGGAACAATGACAATGGACAGCTCCCATCTTGTTACAACTTTGTCCCCAAAAAAGGGAATCTAGACAATTCATTAAATGTTTATGTCGGCAGTGGAACAGACGTCGCAATTAAGTTAATGAATGTAGAAACTGAAAAATGCGTTCGATATGTTTTTATTAATAGTGAAACAGATTATTCAATTGAAAACATCCCGGAAGGTCAATATTATTTGAAAATTGCATACGGAAAGGATTGGTTATCAAAAAATGTCAATGGCCAATGTATTGGGAAGTTTGTGAAAAATCCAATGTACGAAAAAGGGGATGATATTCTTGATTTTAACAAAATCATCACAGCAACAGGTTACAGTATTCCTAGTTATTCTTTACAGCTAGATGTTGTTTCAAGTGGAGCCGCAAACTCTTTTGATTCTCAAGACATTTCAGAAAAGGATTTTAATAAATAGTAATATAACCTTTGATAGCTAGCTTCTGCCAAAAAGTGGCGATTGAAGTTTTGTGTCTCGCATAGAGTTTAAGGTGGCGGACTACCGTTTGAGAATTTTTACTTTATTGGCTGGACAGATCATATTGCTGGAAAAGCTTACTTTTTGTATTTCCTAGCTTTAGTACACTCTACCGTCGCAATATTTGATGCTCCAACTGCTTTAATTTCGTTACCTGTAAAATTTTCAGCTAAGGATCCTGTCGCAAAGGTGTTTTCCTGACGTATTTCTATATATGTAACTCTGCATTCACCGTCTTTGGTGGTAATGAGTGCAGCCTCCATCGTGCGTGCGACTAATGTATTTTGCTGTTTGGACCCTAGCAGCTCGTAGGTATTTGTCCAAGCAGATACAGGATACACATAGTCGTAGGTATCTCCTGACTGGTAAACAGAAATAAAGGATTTAGCAGCCTTAACAAGCGCATCTTTACTTGGAGCATCTTTAAAATTCTCAACCGGAGCAAGCATTTTAAACCCACCACTCTCCTTCTCTTTGTATTTTTTTAGCCATTTTTTCTGAAATTCAATAATCTTATCCCAGCAGTATGCATTCGTGTATTTCATTGCCTCTGCGGCCTTTTCTGCTTTATATAAAACTAAAATCACGCGGTATATTTTATTGTAATCCAGATTTCGATTCGGAGCATTTTCTGTGAAAAAGTCTCCAATGAGTAAAATCCCTGGTTCAACTTCGAGAATTTCGTCTTGGTAAGTAAAGTAGGTTAATTCATCCTCACCCATGTGCAGCTCACCCTGAAGATCTGTTTCAGAGGTGTGCGTATAGTATTGATACTTATCTGAGGATGACTCTGTATCATTAAGCCAAACATAGCCTGCGCGTATAGCGATGCTAACATTCTCTGAAGCAGGATCACTTCCGGAGTAAAACAATGCCTTAGGAACAAATTTTTCTCTGTTCGTCGTTTCGTAAGCATATTGGGACCTTAGTTCTATTGTATTATTTGTGTCCGGTTTTTCGATGTAATTCACAAGGAATTTCTTCGCGTAGAATTTCGAATCTCCGTCCAACGGTGATAGTTGCAAGGGCAAACGGGAATAGTAGATTCCGCTCAATCCTCTGGAGTCCTTCAAAATCTCCTTCGAATTCAGAAAAGTACTTGCACTGTCAAGCTTAGCAAGCTTATTCATTTCGTCGATGCGCACACTTTGTGCAATCGCATTGAGCTTGTCTCCAAGAGTTTCCAAAGTACTTTCATATTTACTCTGCTCTTCCTCCATTGTTGATGTCTCGCTCGACTTGCCCGAACGTCCAACCGCTAATAAATTGAACAGAGGGCTGTCGTTACCATCTCTTCTAATCAACGCTATTTTATCTTTATTCTCAAGAATAAAGCCGAACGATTTACCCCTGACTAAATAAAGTGAAGCATTTGGAATGTCATTCAATTCACCAACATATTCGCACTTCTCAACACTTTTACAATTGATACTTTGATAAGTCACTACTGCTTCATTTTCACTAAATGTGACCGAAATTTTCTTGGTGTAATCAGTCATTTCATTTGCTCCGGAGCAACCAACCAACATCTTCTCCACGAGTGAAAAATCTGTCTTCTGAGCGTAAAAAATTGGAGAAATTATCAAGAAAAAAACTACAAAAAAGCGCGTCAAATTTGAACTAAAAGATATCATATCAATATATTGATTAAAATTATTATTCAAATCTACGCTCTTATTTTGAAAATAAGGGTGTTTTTTGAAGAATAACTTTTTGGGGATTGAAATGTGAGTAATTGAATTTTCGTTTGATAAGAAATTCCCACTAAATTTGACCATCTATGCGTTTAATCATTTTCAGAATGAAATTTCGAACTAAAAACAAATACCATCTTCTTGTATCAGTTATCCCTGTCATGCTTATCGCTGCGGGATTCAAGGTTGCTGTTCATTATTTAGGCTGGGAAATTATTCCCGCCGGGATGTCTTCTTTTTTCCCGAGCATTTTAACAGGAATCATCTTTCTGCTGGGTTTCTTGCTGGCTGGTGTGGTGGGAGACTACAAAGAAAGTGAAAGAATTCCCAATGAAATTTCGGCTTCCTTGTTTGCAATCTGGCAAGAAGCTGAATACGCCCACGCGGTTTCAAATTCGAAAGCGGCTTTAAACCTGATGTCAAAAATAAAGCGCTTTATTCCGACTCTTAAAAATGATTATTTCTTACATGGAAATGATAAACTCGAACACTTGATAGAGTCTTTTTCTGAAGACATCATCGAAATGGGCAAAGAAGGTGTTGCACCTAACTATGTTATTCGGATGAAAACGGAAGTTGTGGCGCTCAAAAAATTAATCAACCGAATAACCGTCATTAAAAACACCGACTTTATTCCTTCCGTGTTTATCTCAATCGAAGTGATTGCAATTGTGTTCCTCGTTGTTTATTGCCTTTTGGATGTTGATCCATGGTGGGTGGTGCTGATCCTTGTGAGTATATTCTCGTTTATTATTTTCTCCATTCTCCATCTGATTCAAGACATGGAAGATCCATTCGAATACGATGAAACACACGAAGTAAAATCGGACGAAGTGAGTCTAGAGGTGCTGAACACGCTGCAAAAAGAATTTGAACGGGAATGAAATCATACCCATTTGTCATTTTTTTAATTCTATCATCGAAGATTTCATTTGGACAGCTAAACAAGTTTGAAATTGGCATTAGTACCGGTCCGAGCCTCATATCCATGCGTGGGAATGAGATCATTGATGAATTTCATAAATCAACGATTGGTTTTTCTGCTGGCAGCTCTTTCCAATACCATTTCACCAGGGTCGTTACCTTGAGATCAGATGTGACTTTTGAAAGAAAAGGTTCAATACTAAGATACAATTTGACCGATATGAATGGTAATTCTCTCGGAGAAAACACCACACGTTCACGATTTGATTATTTCAATTTCCATGTAATGGCTCAGGCAAATTTTGGACAAAAGGTTTCCTTCTTCATGAATGCAGGACCCTATTGCGGCTACCTACTTCAACAAACCGAGGTGACTGAAGGTGATTATGTAGGGCATTCAGCAACAAATAATTCTTCTCTTTTCAAACACCTGGATTTTGGGATCACAACGGGCTTGGGCCTTGCGTTCCCTGTCAAAAGTAATTTTGCGCTTTCACTTGAAGTTCGCAATAATTTGGGTATTTATAATGTAAGTTCCTTACCTGTGATTAACGATGGAACGATCAAAACAAATTCTACCAACTTGCTTCTTGGTATCTCGTACAAATTTGGTTTGAAGCAGGACTGAGAAGTCTTTAGCTTTATTGATTTTTTCTATGCCTTCATTGAAATAATCAATGAATTCTATATGAAATGATCGATAATTTCGTTTCGATAAATTAAACGAACAAAATAAAACTCATGAAAAGAGCTCTTTTTTTAATAAGCCTTGGGCTACATACTCTAGTTTCAGCGCAGGCTGAGGCAGAGTCAGGTGGCAAATGTCCTTTTCACCGTTCCAAACCAAAAGAAACCACTGAGTTATTGGCTCCTGCAAGTGTGCCCCAAACGGCTCCTGTTACAACCGAACGGAATACAATTACAGGAACAACAAACCGTGATTGGTGGCCGAATCAACTTGACCTGGACCTGTTGCGTCAACATTCAACCTTGTCTGATCCAATGGATGCCGGATTCAATTACACTTCTGCGTTCAATGCTTTGGACTACTATGCGCTGAAAAAAGACCTCAAGGATCTACTCACCACATCTCAGGATTGGTGGCCGGCTGACTTTGGGAACTATGGGCCATTGTTCATTCGAATGGCATGGCACAGTGCGGGAACATACCGTACAGGTGATGGTCGAGGTGGGTCGAGCGCAGGCCAACAAAGGTTTGCTCCACTGAATAGTTGGCCCGACAATGCCAATCTCGACAAAGCGAGAAGACTGCTCTGGCCAATCAAACAAAAATATGGCAACAAAATCTCCTGGGCAGATCTTATGGTTTTGACCGGCAATGTCGCCCTAGAATCTATGGGGTTCAAAACTTTCGGATTCGCTGGAGGCAGAGCCGATGTCTGGGAACCACAAAAAGATGTGTATTGGGGGAAGGAAACGAAATGGCTGGAAGACCAGCGTTATTCCGCAGGCAGACAACTAGAATCTCCATTGGCGGCTGTTCAAATGGGCTTAATCTACGTCAATCCTGAAGGTCCAAACGGAAACCCTGATCCATTGGCTGCTGCAAAAGACATTCGCGAGACATTTGGTCGCATGGGAATGAACGACGAGGAAACAGTTGCACTCATTGCCGGTGGACACACGCTGGGGAAAGCACACGGTGCAGCACCAGCATCCCATGTCGGTCCTGAGCCTGAGGCAGCACCAATAGAATCTCAAGGAATGGGTTGGGAAAGCAATTACGGTACTGGAAAAGGAAAAGACGCCATCACCTCCGGCTTGGAAGTTACCTGGACGAGAACGCCTGCTCAATGGAGCCACGATTTCTTTAGATTGCTGTTCAACAATGAATGGGAATTGACTAAAAGTCCTGCGGGTGCTCAGCAATGGGTTGCCAAAGACGGCATGGCCGTGATTCCGGATGCATTTGACCCGAACAAAAAGCATAAACCGACGATGTTAACCACAGACCTATCCTTGCGATACGATCCTATCTATGAAAAGATCTCTCGCCGCTTTTTGGACAATCCAAAAGAGTTCGAAGATGCTTTTGCAAGAGCATGGTTCAAACTTACACATCGTGACATGGGTCCAAGCACCCGTTATCTTGGACCAGAAGCCCCGAAAGAGCAGTTGATCTGGCAAGATCCTGTACTAGCACTAAATCACGCAGTTGTGGATGCCAAAGAAATCGAGCAATTGAAGAATTTGATCCTGAACTCCGGCCTTTCGGGAAGTGAACTTGTGGAAACTGCATGGGCTTCAGCATCCACATTCAGAGGTTCAGACAAAAGAGGTGGAGCAAATGGTGCTCGAATTATGCTCGAGCCACAGAGAACCTGGGAGGTAAATAATCCAAAGCAATTAGACAAAGTTTTGTCTGTGTACCAAAAGATCAAAAAAGATTTTGAAGCTACCAACAAAGCGAAAAAGATTTCAATGGCTGACCTGATCGTACTTGGAGGTTGTGCGGCAATTGAAAAGGCGTCTAAGGATGCGGGAGTGAGTGTTAGTGTACCTTTTACTCCGGGCAGAATGGATGCTACGCAAGAGCAGACCGATGCAAAATCATTTGCCGTGCTGGAACCAATGGCGGACGGATTCAGAAACTACCTAAAACAACCCTACACACTTTCCACCGAGGAACTGTTGGTTGACAAGGCACAACTACTTACCCTTACCGCACCAGAAATGACGGTATTAGTAGCTGGAATGAGAGTACTCAACACCAATTACGATGACTCAAAAACTGGTGTTTTCACCAACAGCCCTGGTATACTTACCAATGATTATTTTGTCAACCTTCTCGACATGCAAACCGTTTGGAAAGCAACGTCAGACACTAAAGAAATTTTCGAAGGACGCGACAGAAAAACTGGAGAATTAAAATGGACCGCTTCTCGCGCTGATCTTATTTTTGGTTCAAACTCTGAATTAAGAGCACTTGCAGAGGTCTATGCCAGTGAAGATGCAAAAGAAAAATTTGTCAAAGACTTTGTGAACGCGTGGGCCAAAGTCATGAACTTGGATCGTTTCGATCTAAAAAAATAACTGATTAACAGGAACTAAGAAAGGCTGTACCGCAAGGGCAGCCTTTTTCTTTTATCAGTACACAGAGTGTAACTCTTCTGAGTTAAAAGTTATCCTTAGATTTGAAAAACAAACGAACGGTATGAAATTCATAATTTCAGTTTTTGCTTTATCAGTGGTGTGCACCTGTCTTTCAGCGCAAGCACCCTTATCCCCAGATCAATTTTTAGGCAGGCCTCTTGGTAGTGCTTTTACCCGACATTACGAAGTGGTGGGGTATTTCAAACAACTGGAAAAAAGTGCAGGTGACCGAATAAAATTGGTACAATATGGAACGACGAATGAAAACCGTGAATTGTTGCTTGCATTTATTTCGACTCCTGAAAATGTGGCAAATCTCGAAAACATTCGTGGCAAGCACCAGTCCATGAATAAAGAAGAAAAAACGGCAATTGTATGGCTCAGCTACAATGTCCATGGCAATGAAAGCGCGGGAACTGAAGCTGCTCTTCAAACAGCGTATGAACTGCTCACAAAACACCAGGGACTATTGAAAAACACTTTGGTCATACTCGATCCATGTGTGAATCCAGATGGACGCGACCGTTATGTCAATTGGTACTATCAGCAAGCGGGAAATACTCCAGACAATCATTTCAGCACCGCTGAACATAATGAGGGATGGCCCTCCGGACGTCCAAACCATTATCTGTTCGACCTTAACCGCGACTGGATGTGGAACACCCAGAAAGAAACACAGCAGCGGATTGCAGTCTACAATCAGTGGTTGCCTCATGTGCATGTAGATTTCCACGAACAGGGAATGAATGCGCCGTACTATTTTGCACCCGCAGCAGAACCGTATCATCGTGTCATAACCAACTGGCAGAGAGAATTCCAGAACGGAACAGGAAAGAACCACGCAAAATACTTCGATAAAAATGGTTGGTTTTATTTTACGCGTGAGATCTTCGATTTGCTTTATCCAAGCTACGGCGACACCTACCCTACCTATTGCGGTGCAATTGGCATGACCTATGAACAAGGAGGAAGCGGGCACGGAGGCTTAGCTGTTGTTAACGATGACGGAGATACACTTACCCTGACAGATCGTCTTCTACATCACCACACCACAGGAGTATCAACAGTTGAATATGCTTCGGAACAAGCTTCGGCGCTCATTGCCAACTATCATGAATTTATGAGGCATGAAAACCTTACCTATAAATCGTTTGCATTTACCGGCAATGAAGATCAGAAAACAGCCTTACTGAAATTACTGGATGCTCATCAAATTCAATACTACCAAGGTTCGAATAGTGTTACCAAAGGATTTGTATACAGTAAAGGTTCAGAAAGCTCACTTCAAGTAACAGAACAATTCATCGTCGTTCACACAGACCAACCGAAGGGAGCAATGGTAGAGGTACTTTTCGAACCCAAAACGCAACTGGCAGATTCACTGACCTATGACATAACCGCATGGAATCTTCCCTATGCCTATGGACTAGAAGCCATTGCCTCAAAAACAAAGATTCCTTCCCGGGGTTTAAATTTAACCATCCCTCAGCTGAATCGGGTGATTCCCGGGGCCTATGCCTATTTGTTACACTGGAACGGAATGAAGGATGCTCGTTTTCTCGCGAGTGTATTAAACTCGGGAATAAAAGTCCGATACAGCGAAAATCCTTTCGAAATGGAGGGAAAAATATACGGTCGTGGAACATTGATCATTACAAGAGCGGATAACACCACTGAATTTGAGGAAAAGCTCACAGCACTTGGAAATGAGGCAGGTGTTATGTTGACAGCAACCATGACGGGAATGGCAGAGAAAGGAAACGACCTTGGTTCTTCGAGTGTTAAGCTAATCCATGATACCAGAATTGGAATGATCTACGATGAGAAAGCATCCTCACTTAATGTCGGTGAGGTATGGCATTTCTTTGAGAATGAACTGCACTACCCTATCCAAAAATTTAAGTTGGAGTCATTAGACGCGAACTCACTAAAAAATCTGGATGTTTTGATTGTTCCTGAGCTTTGGTCCTCAATGAATGCCTCTCAAGACGCGGTATTATCTTGGATGGAGGATGGTGGTAAAATCATTGCTTTGGGAGCTGCGGCAAAACTCTTCGATGGCAAAGAAGGATTTAAACTTAAATCCAGAGAAGACGGAGAAATAAAAAAAGACGATCCAACTGCACTCGGATCCAAGCATGAGCATGCACATGTGTCTTACAGCCAAGCCGAACGTGCAATGATCAGCAATACCATTACTGGTGCAATCTTTAAATGCACACTCGACACCTCCAATCCTTTATGCTATGGATATAGCGATACGTATTACACCTTAAAATTGAGTGGCGATTCGTATGATTGTCTGGGTGAATACGGGAATGCGGCAGTACTTGGTGACAATCCTAAACCTTTGAATGGTTTCGCAGGAGCCACTGCCCTCTCAAGACAATCCAACTCATTGATTGTAGGTCAGGAAAATTATGGTTCCGGGGCTGTGATCTACCTGTTGGATAATCCGCTATTCAGGGGATTTTGGGAAAATGGCAAACTCTTTCTTGCGAACGCAGTATTCTTCGCAAATAATTGAAATTGAAGCTACCGTTTGTAAGCAATTGCCCTTAGAGAACGGATTGAGACTTTCGAATTAGAATCTCCATTCCAGAGGTAAGCCAATAGAGTGTCTGATTGACAATTTTCGACAGAAAAAGAATAGCTCAATAAACGATCAAAGTTGTATATATACATTCCAGTAAATTCTGATTTATAATACTTTGAGTCTTTTGAAGACAGAACAATCCGAACATTGGTATCCTTGTGTTTCCCTGAAATTTCTGCTTTCAATTCTATCAGAGAAATATCTTTTACCGGCAATTTGATAGCCTTGCTGTAGGTGAATTTCTCTGAAAGCTGGAACTCACCGGCATTTTTTTCAAATACTTTAATATATTCCAGTGGAATATGAGCTTTAGGAGCATCCGTATACCATTGAAAAAAGTGCGAGAGATACATACTCTTCGTGGTCGTTCCTCCACGATGAATTCCTTCATGGATTTGGAATCCCTGAAAAAGAGATAAGCAACAAAACGGGAAGAAGAGTGAGATAAAAAGAACTCGAATCTCACGTTTTACACTCATTATGCCAACACCAAATACTAAGACAACAAAGGGGAGGAACTCAATTACAGGTCGTTGTCCAAAGCCATCTCCATACGTCCAGCACCACCATGAGGAAAGTACATATACTACGAAGGAGAAAGGAATAAAGACACTGAGTATGGTCAAAAAATCTTTTTTGACGAGCAGAACAACGGTAATGAACACCATCAGAAAAATGCCTGGCGACCAAAGAAACCAACCTTTTTCAAATGAAAAGAGAAACTCAACAAAATGAGGGTGCAGAAAATCAAACGTTTCTTTTCCATACGAGTACACCACAAAGTTCCCTGTTTGCCAATACCAAACTACTGGCGAGAGAGCAACGATCGCTGAACAAATGAGGATTATTTTCCATTGTTCACGCCATGATTTCAAATAATCTCTAAGGCCGTCAAAAAGTGTTGTTCCTGCTATCCTGGAAAGAAGAGGCATGAACAACAGCATCATCGCATTGGTTGGTCGTATAGACACCATCAGAGCCAGTAAAACCAATGAAACAGAAAAATAGAATGTCTTCTTTGACTGAAAGTAAAGTATCACGTTCCGACAAAAAAGAGCGCACAAAAAGAAGCTGAACACATGTCCGACTGAATGATCGTAGAGGATATAATACCAGACATTACTGGCAAATACCAAAATCAACACCAGGCTCAAAGACGTACGTATCCCGATTTTCAAGACGCTCAATGTTTCATAGATAGCACGCAATCCCAACATGAGATATACCACATGCGCGATGGAAATGCTCATTTGAAAAGGCAATGAATACCCGTCACAGACAAATCCGCCTATCCAAGCAATCAACCACGCAAGAAAGAAGAAAGGAGCATAAAGCAGTGCCAATCCGGGAAATGTTTTGTTTACAACTCTACCATTTGGCTGTTTATTTAAAAAATTCTTGAACTGTGAACGATCGAGCGGGTAGTATTTCGTTTCTATTTCTTCAATAAACCCGAATTGCGCATCGTGATAAATGAAAACAGCAGGCAAGTACGCATAATATCCTTTGCCATCGCCATTGATTGGACGCTCAAACCTGCTATTCCAGTCTCGAAGACCAATTACCGCCGTGAGCAAAACTATCCACAGAAGTCTAAAAAACCATTTGTCAGTTTGAATCTTCATCAGAGCACCAAATTAGCGCTTTTCGGTCCAAATCAGCTTTTAAAATGTAAATTTGCGGGGCATGCGAATTCACAAGCTATCCATTTTAGTTCCTGCCTATAACGAGGAAAAAACGATCTCGGAGGTCTTAGCTCGCTTATCCGAGCTTCCCTTGCCGGACAGGATGGAAAAAGAAGTGATTGTGGTAAATGACTGTTCAAAAGACCAAACCGGTGTTGTCATCAGCGAGTTTGTGAGCAAACAGCCAGCAGAGGTGTTTAAACGTTTTGATCAGCCTGTAAATCAGGGAAAAGGTGCTGCATTGCACAAGGCCATCGAACTGGCAACAGGAGATTACATTGTAATACAAGACGCAGATCTCGAGCTAAATCCGAGCGACATCCTTCTATTACTGAACGGACTCAAAGAAAAAAATGCAGACGTCATTTACGGTTCACGATTTTTGAACAACACCCATGAGAATACCAGCTTCCTATGGCACATCATGGGAAACGGATTTCTAACAAAGCTTTCAAATCTCTTTACAGGATTTCATCTAACTGATATGATGACATGCTACAAGCTTATCCCGGCTGAAATAATTAAAGCTATGCCTTTAAAAGAGAAACGTTTCGGCTTCGAACCGGAGGTTACCCTTCGATTGTCAAAGATTAAAGGACTACGAATCGCTGAAGTACCGATTTCTTATGTTGCCCGAAACAAAACACAAGGAAAAAAGATCAATTACAAAGACGGGTTCCGCGTGATCTATTGCATTCTGAAATATAAGTTCAGTAGGTAATCAATTTGAGGCCTGCATAGCAAGCAGAAATGCGCTAGTTATTGGTTTTCTTAGTTGGCAATTGAAAACCTAATCCTGCCGAAAGAATGAGCTCATCCGCTTTTCTGGAACCACCTTGAAGTTGTCTCACAGTTGAATTTACATAGGTCAGATTCGCGAAAAAATGAAAATAATCCCACACAAAATAAGAAGTTCCTGCCGTCACGGCAAATGAAGGACTAAATGAAATCCCGGAAGAGATCGCTGAAAATCTTAAAAGCGAAAGTCCCGGTTGAACACCAAAATACTTATCCCAATTACTCTTATTGAAATGATAAAACAATCCGAAATAAGTCCTTGAGGCCCCGTTTAGAACCTCATCTGTAGCCTTCTCTGCCTTGCTGTCAATAAAAAAATAGCTGTCTCCACGCAAGCTAAGCTTTTTATCAACGTGATATTCCAGGAAACCGGAAAGGTAAATATTATCCACAGACCTGTTCAACATTTTTGACGGAGAGATTGTAGCCGAAGCTTTCAATATACCAGGCTGAATATAATTCTCTTGTGAAATCCCAATCACACATTGAAGAATGAAAAGTGAGATGCAGACAAACTTTACCATAAGTCGCCGAGTTTATAATTAATACCCAAATGAAACAACAGATGTCCTTCCAAGCTGGCCCCTTTTTCATGATGAAATACGACTTTGCCATTGTCCTGATCCGCATGCACATGTGTTCCGAGGTGAGTCATATACTGACAAACGGCCGAAAGATCGAGTCGTGAAGAGAGATTATAGTGAACTCCTAGCCCACCTTGAACCGCTGAGCTCCAGCGCTCATCGAAATTATTTCGATTTGAATTGTCTTCAAGTCTCGAGTAATCAAAACAATGTCCTGCAAGAATGTAAGGCCGAAACCGTGGCGCGGGTTCTTTGCCGGGATAATAGAGAACGCTCCAACCAATATGGTAATCTGTTCGGTTCGCAAAATCACCAATATCACTTGTGATATAATCAAAAAACCAATCTGAATTCACCTTGTCCGCAAATTGCAAGCGGAACTGTCCTCCCACTCCGGTTCCGGTGTTTCCATTCAAACCGTCGTTAAAAGCACTCACGGTAGTTCTAACTCCAAGACTAAAGATCCCTCCCTGGCTTCCTTTGAGATTTAGCGGTTGTGCAATTCCTATGAATGGGAGAAGAAGAAAAATGAGCAGGTATTTCATAGCACGATTTTCCTTTTCAACGCGATTGCAGGAAAAGTGTTGCGTTAAAACAAAAAAACCACGGCGAACCGTGGTCTCTCTAAGTAAAAAAAACTTTCTTATTTACCGAATTGCTCAATAACTTCTGTTGTGACTCCTGTATTGGAGAATCCGCCATCATGAAATAAGTTTTGCATCGTTACATACTTGGTCAGATCCGAGAATAACGAAATACAATAGTCTGCACATGCATTTGCATCAGCATTACCCAGTGGTGACATTTTTTCAGAGAAGCTAATGAATTCAGCAAAACCTTTCACTCCGCTTCCGGCTGTCGTCATGGTTGGTGACTGAGAAATGGTATTTACGCGCACTTTTTTAGCAACACCATAATGATATCCAAAACTTCTGGCAACAGACTCGAGATATGCTTTGTTGTCTGCCATATCGTTGTAGTCAGGAAATACTCTTTGGGCAGCAATGTATGTCAGCGCAACTATCGAACCCCATTCATTCATCGCATCAAGCTTCATAGCTGTTTGCATCACTTTGTGAAATGATAGCGCAGAAACATCCAATCCTTTTAATGTGTAATCGTAATTCTCATCGGTATAGTGATTCCCTTTTCGAACGTTTACCGACATTCCGATGGAATGAAGGATAAAATCGATTTTACCACCCAAAACTTCCATGGATTCAGCGATCAACTTTTCAAGATCTTCCACACTTGTAGCATCTGCAGGAATTACTTTAGAACCTGTTTTTTCGGCGAGACCATTGATCTCACCCATGCGCATTGCAATTGGAGCGTTTGTCAAAACAAATTTCGCACCTTGTTCGTGCGCCTTTTCAGCTACGTGCCAAGCAATAGACTGACTGTTTAATGCACCAAAGATAATTCCTCGTTTTCCTGCTAATAAGTTGTTTGCCATTCTTTCAAGATTTTGGACAAAGATAAATGTTTTGAATAAAAAAGACTTTTTCATTTAAATGCTTCATCTTCCGTGTAATTTTGCTCCTTCTAAAATTGAACTCTAATGAAGTTTTTCAAAAGATCTTGGGTTAAAATACCTTTACTCACAGTAACCATCCTATTTGCCCTGATAGGTTTTTTCCTAACTGGTTCCTATCTGGCAATTAAAATGAAATGGACCAACGAATCAGGCATTGTAGATGCAAACAACCGCTACTTTTCGCAAATACAGGATAAATACAACCAGGGTTACCGAAAAGTGAAGCAGAAATTAGATTACAACGATCATGAGGCCCTGCATCGAATTCTTATTCTAAACAAATACTATCCGAAAAATGCCGAATTCATACTTCACGCATACACTAAAAACCACAATTCGCTTGAGGTTCTTCGCATGCTTGATGCCGTTGATCTCCAGTTAAAAGACAACCAAAGCTATTCGAAAGAAGTCAAGGAATACCTCAGAAACAAAAATACATACCGTAAAAAATACGCAACAGAAAGTGTTTTTGAATGGATGAATATTGCAGAATGGCAAACTTTCAAAGAGGCAGTTGCAAAGGACAAAAAGCTCATTGATTCTGCAGCCAGTGTTACAGGTGTAGAGCCAAGACTCATTGTTGCATGTCTCGTTGGAGAACAGATTCGTTTATTCAACTCAGGTCGAGAAGCATACAAAAAATGGATTGGACCTTTGAAAATACTCTCAGTGGAATCCCAGTTCTCTTTTGGTGTAACGGGAATCAAAGAGCATACTGCAATTGAGATTGAGCGACTTTTGAAAGACCGTTCAAGTGTGTATTACCTCGGAGAAAAATACGAACATCTTCTGGATATTGAAAATGGTGATTCAAGCAACCAGCGGATAGCGCGATTAACTTCTTACCGCAATCATTACTACTCCTATTTGTATGCTGCTGTGTTCCTCAAACAAGTAAAAATGCAATGGCAGCGCGCAGGTTTTCCGATCGATGACCGACCGGAGATCTTGGTAACCCTGTTTAATGTAGGTTTTCCACAATCACAACCCAAGGCGAATCCGCGTGTTGGTGGCTCGACAATTCAGGTAATAGAAAAAAAGTATTCCTTTGGTGCAATTGGATATCAATTCTACTACAGCGGTGAATTGTATGACCTATTTCCTTTCAAAGAAAAGCGATTCGACTGGAAAGGCTGATTCTTTAGTTGTCAGTTGGCATTGTCCGAAAAATACGATCCCAGAATCGTGAGGACACCCCATAAGCTCGTTCCGGCTCTTTGTAATGGTGAATGAGGTGATGATGCCAAAGCCATGTGAAATATTTAGGTGCTTTTCGTGTATGAACCAGAAAATGAACCGTTGAATAGAAAAGATACCCTAATTCAAATCCTGCAAGAAAAAACCAAGCTCCCTGACCAAAGAATAAAGAAAAAAGCACCCAGAATACTCCGAGAAAAAGAAGAGCCGGAATGGGTGGCATATACAGTCTATTCGTGTCTTTTGGTTCCTTATGATGGTATCCGTGCATGGCAAAATGAAATGCTTTTACCAACGAATGCTTAAGCTCCAAATGAAAAAGCCAACGATGCAAAACGTATTCTGCAAGCGACCAAGAAAAAACTCCAAAGAGGAACAGCCCGAATCCCAAATGTATGTCCTTGTTCAAACCAATAAACAGCTGTAAAGAAATGACCGTCAAATGAAATGGAATCATCACCCATGGGCTGCTAAGTGATAGAATTTCAAGAAAGATATTATCATACATTCTGTAGCTTGTCTTTTGCGCCATGTTCCGGAATATTTCATCCGAAATTAGATTTCACCCCAATAGCGTACGAGTGAATTCATCGAGAGACACTAAAAACCCAACGAAAGGGTTACGGGCTTAAATTATTTCCAATTGAAGTCCGTCATAGGCAGGAAAAACATTTGGAGGCAAGATACGCTCGATGTCTTCATGTCGACCAAAAAGATGAGAAATATGAGTCAGGTAGGCTCTTTTGGGTTGCACGCGAGCTATGAACTCCAGAGCCTCTGTTAAATTGAAATGGGATAAATGATGAGAATGATGCAGTGCGTTGAGAATTAAGACCTCTGTTCCGATAACTTTTTCGGCTTCCCGATCGGAAATTGTTTTCGCATCCGTGATATAGGTTAACCCACCTATACGAAAGCCATACACTGGCATTTTGTAATGCATTACTTCAATTGGAAGAATTTCTACTTCAGGGGTCACATTGAAGGGCTCATTGATAATCGTGTGGAGCTTCAATTCAGGAATTCCGGGATACCGTTCATTCGAAAACACATAATGGAATTCACGCTTCAGTGCTGCCCCTACCCTTTCTGTGCAAAATACATCCATGGCTTTCCCCTGTCTGTAATTAAATGCACGCACATCGTCGAGTCCTGCGACATGATCCTTGTGTTCATGTGTAAAAAGGATGGCATCCAACTGTTTCACTCCCGCTCGCAACATCTGTTGCCGAAAATCAGGGCCCGTGTCTA
>Ga0315906_10002168_pt1 | contig 28020 bp, 32 predicted proteins | sample LakEriMetagenome_4_FD_203526 | JGI IMG/M metagenome (GOLD analysis project Ga0315906, IMG submission 203526) | Freshwater fungal communities from buoy surface, Lake Erie, Ohio, United States - Buoy 2 MA122 | ecosystem: Environmental > Aquatic > Freshwater > Lake > Lake biofilm | place: USA...
GGTGTTCCTGCAGCTGACCAGCCTGACGCGCTCGCCGCGGCTCGCCTGCCTGCTGCAGTCGCCCTTCGAGCTGCAGCGCGCGATGGTCGCGAAGATCGAACGCGAGATGGCGCACGCGGCCGCCGGTCGGCCGGCGCGCGTGATCCTCAAGATGAACGCGCTCGTCGAGCCGCAGTCGATCGCCGCCCTCTGCCGCGCCTCGCAGGCCGGCGTCGAGGTCGACCTCATCGTGCGCGGCGTCTGCGCCCTGCGTCCCGGGGTGCCGGGCCACTCCGAGCGGGTGCGCGTGCGTTCGGTGGTCGGCCGCTTCCTCGAGCATTCACGCGTGTTCTGGTTCGCCAACGGCGGCGACCCGGAGATCTTCTGCAGCAGCGCCGACTGGATGGACCGCAACTTCTTCCGGCGCGTCGAGATCGCGTTCCCGATCCGGCGCGGGAAGTACCGCGAGCGCATCCTGCGCGACCTCGAGACCTACCTGAGCGACGACACGCAGGCCTGGACGCTCGACGCCCGCGGCCGCTACGCGCGGACGCCGCGGCGGCACGGTCCGCCGCGCTGCGCACAGCTCGAGCTGCTCGCGGCCTATACGGCGGGCAGGCCCCTCGAGGAGTAGACCCGCAGACGGAAGCCCGCGGCGGCGAGCAGGTCGATCTCCTGGCTCAGGTCGGCGACGGTCAACGGATGCGCGCGCAGCCAGCGCACCGGGAAGCGGATCTCGAGCGCACGCCCGCGCGCCGTGAGCGTGATGTCCGGCAGCGGCGCGCGGCCCCGCCCGCGGTGCAGCAGCACCGCGAGCCGCAGAACCACCGTCAGGCTCAGGATGCGCCGGTCCCAAGGCGGCAGCAGCTGCTCGACGCCCTCGGTCGCGAGCTTGCGGCGATGACCGCCGACGAGGCGTGCGAGCAGGCGTTGCTCCTCGCGCGGGAATCCCGGCATGTCGGCGTGCTCGAGCAGATAGGCGCCGTGCTGGTGGTAGCGCGAGTGCGCGACGTCGAGGCCGATCTCGTGCAGCCGCGCCGCCCAGGCGAGCAGCTGCGCGGCGAGCGGATCGCCGAGCTGCCAATCCTCGTCCACCTGCGCCAACAGCGCGAGCGCCGTGCGCTCGACCCGCTCGGCCTGCGCGAGGTCGACGTGGTACCGCGCCTGCATCGCGCGCACCGTCCGCTCGCGCGCGTCCTCGTGGGTCAGGCGGCCGACGAGGTCGTGCAGCAGGCCGTCGCGCATCGCGCCCTCGGCGACCTCCATGCGCTCGATGCCGAGCACCTCGAACACCTCGGCGAGGATGGCGAGCCCGCCGGGGAACACCGCGCGGCGCTCGTCGTCGATGGCCGCGAGCGGGATCTCGCGCACGTCGCGCGCGCGCAGCACGGTGCCGATCACCGCTTCGAGGCCGGGAGCGGTGATGGCGGTCGCCGTGGGGTCGAGCTCGCGCACCGCCTCGGCGATCGCCTTCACCGACCCCGAACTGCCGAGCGCTTGCTGCCAACCGACCTTGCGGAACGACTCCTCGATGGGCTCGAGCTCGCCGCGCGCCGCGACCCGCGCGCGCGCGAGGCGCTTCGCCGAGACCTTGCCGCCCGCGAAGTGCCGCTCGCTGAGCGAGACACAGCCGAGGTCGGTGCTCGCGAGACGGAGCGGCGTGAGCCCCTCGCCGACGATGAGCTCGGTGCTGCCGCCGCCGATGTCGACCACCAGGCGCCGACCGTCCGCCGCCGGCGAGGTGTGCGCGACGCCGGAGTAGATGAGCCGCGCCTCCTCCATCCCGGAGACGATCTCGATGGGATGGCCGAGCGCGGCGCGGGCGCGCTCGAGGAAGGATTGCTTGCGGTGCGCCTGCCGCAGCGCGTTGGTGCCGACCACGCGCACCTTGTCGGCGTGCATGTCGCGCAGCCGCTGACCGAAGCGCTCGAGGCAGGCCAAGGCGCGCGCGGCGACCTCGCGGTCGAGACGGCCCTCGGCGTCGATGCCGGAACCGAGCCGTACCATCTCGCGCAGCCGGTCGACGACGACCAGCTGACCGTGCGTGTGGCGCGCGACGACGAGATGGAAGCTGTTGGAGCCGAGGTCGACGGCCGCGAGCAGTTCGGGAGCGTGTCTCGGGGAAGCGCGCGTCACGACACGCCAGCGGTTCTGGCGTGCGCCGTCAGGCGGAGAACGAGGACCCGCAACCGCAGGTCGTGGTGGCGTTCGGGTTGCGGATGACGAACTGCGCGCCGTCCAGCCCCTCGCGATAGTCGATCTCGGCGCCGCTCAGGTACTGCAGGCTCATCGGGTCGACGAGGAGCTTGACGCCGTGGTTCTCGACCATGGTGTCGCCGTCCTGCTGCTGCTCGTCGAACTCGAAGCCGTACTGCATGCCCGAGCAGCCGCCGCCCTGCACGAACACGCGCAGCATGAGCTTCGGGTTGCCCTCGCCCTCGATGAGCGAGCCGACCTTGCGGGCCGCCGAGTCGGTGAAGACGAGCGCGGGCGGCAGGTCGAGCGGGAGGTCGTCGGTGACGGCGTTCATGGCGGTATGTTACGGCTCGGGGTGAGTCAGCGTCAAAACGCCTGCGGCCGGTGCTGCGTCGGCAGGCGCGGCGGCGGCGGGCGCAGCGGTGGTCGGCGCTGCGGTGCCCCCCGGCACGAGCTTGCCGTCGACGCGGGCGCCGAGGGTCATCTCGATGGCGCCGTAATGGACGTCGCCGGTGATGCGCGCCGTCGCACCGAGCACCACGCGCTCATGGCCGTGGACATCGCCCTTCACGGCGCCGTGGATGACGACCTGCTGCGCCTCCACACGCCCCTCGACGCTGCCCTGTTCGCCGATCCAGAGCGTGGCCTCGGCGCCGCCCGCGGACGGATGCACGCGGCCGACGATGCGGCCGTCGATATGCAGCCCGCCGGCGAACGCGAGGTCGCCCTGCAGCACCGTCTGAGGGCCGACCAAGGTGTCGATGCGTCCGGGCACGGACGGCTTGCGTCGCGAGAACATGTCGAGATCCCCCTAGGTCGGTCCGTCCACCGCCCACAGCAGTGTACGCGTGACCGGCGCCGCGCCGCGCTCGGACGGGCGCACCTCCACCAGGACGCGCTCCGGCCGGAAGCCCGACGGCAGCGCGAGTTCCTGCTCCAGATTCTCGAAGTAGAGGAAGCGGTAGGTCAACTGCGCGGTCCGCGAGGGGCTGACCTCGCGCAGTTCGAGCCGCGCCAGGCGTCCGTTTCGCTGCCCTTCGACGGTGATCCGCACCGATCCCGTGACCTCGCGCTCGGGACGCCCCGGTCGGGCGAGCGCGATGCGCAGCAGGTACCGGCCCGGCGCCTGCGTCGGGGCCACCCGCAGCTCGCGGATGGCCACCGAGGGCGCGGGCGCGGTGCCGCCCGCCACCACGCCGCGGAGGAAATCGAGCTGCTGGCTCTGGCGCGCGACCTCGGCCTGCAGCTCGCCGATGGTGCGGGAGACCTCCTGGCGCTCACGTTCCTGCGCGGCCTTGAGGGTGTCGAGCTCCGCGACCTGCCGACGCAGCGCCGCGATGGTGGCGTCGCGCTCACCGAGCGTCGCCTGCAGCGCGGCCTTCGCATCGAGCGCGCGGCGGGCGTCGAAGCCGGCGTGCCAACGCCCGAAAGCGTAGAGCGCGACCACGACGCCGAGCAGCGCAGCGGCGATGAGCGCGAGCCCGGGCCGGCTCGCGAGCCATGCCGGGCCGCGCAGCACGAGCAGCTGGGTGCGCGTCACCGGGCCACCTCCCACCAGTCCGGATAGGCGGGCAGCCCCCCGGGCAACGCCGCGAGTCCGAGCTCGTGCAGGGCGCGACGGTAGATGGGCCGCTTGAAGTGGATGACCTCGCGCACCGGCTCCCAGTAGTCGGCCCAGCGCCAATCCGAGAACTCGGGTTCGCCCGTCAGGTCGAACCGGAAGGCGGGCTCGGCCTCACGGCTGCGCAGCAGGTACCAGCGCTGCTTCTGGCCGATGCAGAGCGGCGTCTGGTCGCGGCGCACGAACTTCGCCGGCAGCCGATAGCGCATCCAGCGGCGGGTCACCGCCAGCACCTCGACATCGTCGGGGCCGAGACCGATCTCCTCGTGCAGCTCGCGGTACATCGCCTCCTCGAGGCTCTCGCCGATCCGCATGCCGCCCTGCGGGAACTGCCAGCCCTTGCCGCCCGCGCGGCGCCCGAGGAACACGCGGCCGTCGTCCTGCGCCAGCACGATGCCGACGTTGGCGCGGAAGCCGTCGTTGTCGATGAGGTCCTGCACGGCGTCTCAGGCGCGCGGCGGCTGCTGCGCGCGCCGGTCCTCCAGGTACTCGCGGCCCTGCACCATCAGACGCGTGAACGCGTCCTTGTCCTGCGCGAGGACGGCGCGGCGCAGCGACTCGACGGCGCGCGCCAGCGCTTCCAGCGACTCGGCGCCGTAATCATTGAGGCTCTGGATCTCGTAGTAGAGGTCGGGGCTCTCCTGCGCGACGCGCGACGCGACGTCGAGCTGCGCGTCGAAGGTGGTGCTGGAGAGCCGTGCGAGCCGCGGCGCCGCCTCGCCGCTGCCGGCGAGCGCGGTGAAGAACGAGATGTTGAGCGCGTGGGAGAGCCCGAGCACGTAGGCGATGAGGCGGTCGTGGTCGTCGAGCGACATCACGGCCTGCTCGACCATGGTCGGCGCGAACAGGTCGCGCGCCGCCTGCAGCGCCTCGGCGTGACCGAGGTCGACGAACACCACATGCCGCCCCGACAGCAGTTCGGTGTCGGGGCCGAACATCGGATGGACCGAGGTGACGCGGCAGCCGTGCGACCGGAGCGCCATGAGCCCGCCGCGCAGCGGCGACTTGAGCGAGCCGAGGTCGAAGATCGTCCCCGTCGGCCGGCGCAGCGCGAGCTCGCGCAGCACGGCATCGGTATGGCCGAGCGGCGTGGCGACGACGATGAAGTCGTGGTCGAGCGGCGAGTCGGCGAGCGCAGCGACCGACGTCGCGCCGGGCGGCGCGCCGGCCGGGTCGCAGACCTCGACGGCGAAGCCCTGCGACAGCAGGAAGTCGGTGAACCAGCGGCCCATCTTGCCCGCGCCGCCGATCACCAGCGCGCGTCGGCCGCTGCCGTGGCCCTGCGCGGCGACGCTCGCCTGCTCCTGCGTGGTGAGCGAGCTGCGGATCAGCATGCGCATCAGGTCCTCGGCCACCTGCGGCGGCACGCCCCGACGCTCCGCCTCGGCGCGCGCGCCCAGGATCACCTCGCGCTCGCGGCCGTAATCGCGGGTCGGATGACCGGTGCTGCGCTTGACGCGGGCGATCTCGCGGCTGGTGCGCTGGCGGTCGGCGATCAGCTCGATCAGCCGGGTGTCGAGGTCGTCGAGGTGTCTGCGGAGTTCGTCGAGGCTGGACATGGGACGGGGGACCGGGGGGCTGCGCGGACGTGCGTCCACCCGCGTACTATAGGGCTATGCCCCTGCCCGCCCAACTGCTCACCGACCCGCTGCCCGCCGAACCGCTCGCGCTCGCCGCCGAGTGGCTCGCGCTCGCCCGGCGCCGCGCCGACCAACCGAACCCCAACGCCATGGTGGTCGCCACCGTCGGCGACGACGGCCAGCCGTCGGCACGCGTGGTGCTCTGCAAGGAGATCGTGGTCGACCCCGGCTACATCTGTTTCTTCACCAACTACCTCTCGCGCAAGGGCCGCGAGCTCGAGGCCCACCCGCGCGTCGCGATCGTGATGCACTGGGACCACCTGCATCGGCAGGTGCGCATCGAGGGTCGCGCGGTGCGCGCGCCCGAGGCCGAGAGCGATGCCTATTTCCGCACCCGGCCTTGGCAGCGCCGCATCGGCGCCTGGGCGAGCGCGCAGAGCGAACCGGTCGCCTCGCGCGCGGCGCTGCAGGCGGCGGTGGTCGAGACCGCGACGCGCTTCGGCACGCCGGTGCCCGGCCCCGAGGACGATCCCGCGCAGGCCGGCGCCGGCGAGCACATCCCGCGGCCGCCGCACTGGGGCGGGTATCACGTGTACGCGGAGGCGGTGGAACTCTGGCTCGAGGGCGAGTCGCGCATCCACGACCGCGCGCGCTGGACCCGCACGCTGCGCTGGCCCGAGGCTGCGTCGGCGACCGACGCCGCCGCGCGTCCCGTCGTCGCCGGCGCCTGGCAGGCGACGCGCCTGCAGCCCTAGCCGCGCGGCGAGCCGCGCAGGTCCGACGTCAACCGCTCAGCCGCGCGAGCACGGCCTCGTGCAGCAGGCCGTTGGTGGCGAGCACCGTCGTGGTGTCGAGCGTGAGCGGCGCGCCTGCGAGGTCCGTGAACCGCCCGCCCGCCTCCTCCACGATCACCGACAGCGCGGCGATGTCGAGGATGTTGACGTCCGATTCGATCACCGCATCGAGCGCACCGCGCGCGAGCAGGTGGTAGTGCACGAAATCGCCGTAGCCGCGCAGCCGGTCGACCTCGCCCACCAGACGCCCGAAACGTGACCATCCGGCCCCCGCGGCCAGCGTCTTGAGGTTGCCCGTGGAGAGGATCGCGCGGTCGAGGGCCGCGACGGCGCTCACGCCGATGCGCTGGCCGCCGAGGAACGCGCCCGCACCGCGCTCGGCCCAGGCGAGCTCGCCGTACGCCGGCGCGGCCGACACACCGAGCACGATGCGGCCGCCGCGCAGCAGCGCGATCTGCGTCGAGAAGAACGGCGTGTCGCGCACGAAGGACTTGGTGCCGTCGATCGGGTCGACGAGCCACAGGCTCTCGGCATCCATCGCGTGACGACCGGTCTCCTCGCCGTAGAAGCCGTAACCGGGGAAGCGCCGCTCGAGCACGCCGCGGATCGCCTCCTCGGCGCGGACATCGGCCTCGGTGACGGGCGAGCGGTCGGCCTTGACCGTGACGGCGAGGTTCTTGCGGTAGAGATCGCGGACGACCTGCGTGGCGGCCTCGGCGGCCTCGAGCGCGGCTTGCAGTTCTGCGGACGGCACGAAATCGGCCTCGGCGGCGGGGGTCAGGATGCTATCTTAAACCCCATGGGAAACCGCTTGAGCAAGATCTACACCCGCACCGGCGACGAAGGCACCACAGGACTCGGTGACGGCACTCGCGTACCGAAGGACGCGGCGCGCGTCGAGGCCTACGGCACGGTCGACGAGGCCAACAGCGCGATCGGCGTGGTGCTCGCGGTGCCGGGACTGCCCGACGCCGTGCGCCGCTGCCTGGTCGCGGTGCAGCACGACCTCTTCGACCTCGGCGGCGAGCTCTGCATCCCGGGCATGACGCTGGTCCACGACGCGCAGGTCGATCGGCTCGAGCAGGAGCTCGACGCCTTCAACGACCCGCTGCCGCCGCTCAAGGATTTCATCCTGCCGGGCGGCGGCCCGGCGGCCGCGGCCTGCCATCTCGCGCGCACCATCGTGCGCCGCGCAGAGCGGCGGGTGTGGACGCTGTCGGCGCTGGAGGCGCAGGGTCCGCAGCCCGTCTCGCCGGTGCCCGCACGCTACCTCAACCGGCTCTCCGACCTGCTGTTCGTGGTGGCGCGCGTGCTCGCCCGCCACGAGAACGGCAGCGAGGTCATCTGGAAGCGCGAGCGCGGCTAACGCTCGGCCACGGCCCGCTCGTCGACCTCGCTGCGGATCAGCAGCCCCACCAGCAGCGCGACCACGATCGCGACCGCGAGCACCGTGAACGGCACCTGATAGCTGCCGTAGCGGTCGAACAGCAGCCCGGTCACCCAGCTGCCGAGGCCGACGCCCACCGACTCCATCAGGCTGATCGAACCGTTGATGCGGCCGATCTCGCGCAGCCCGAAATTGTTGACCGCCAGCATGTTGTAGAGCGTGAAGAGCCCGCCCCAACCGAGCCCGATGACGACCGCCGAGGCCACCACCCACTCGCGCTCCATGCTGGCGAGCCCGATCATGCCGACCAGCATGATGACCTGACAGGCGGTGAAGACCTTGTGGCGGTCGATGTGGTCGGCGAGCCAGCCGATCGCGAACTTCGCCGTCATCGCCACCAGGCTGAACAGGAACATCATCTTGCCGGCGTCGGCGAGCGTGTAGGCGAAGCCCTTGTTGAGGTGCAGCACGAAGTGCTGCACGAAGCTGAAGATCGAGTAGTAGGCGAGGAAGCCCGACACCGCGATCGCCCAGAAGGTGCGGGTGCGCAGCGCCTCCTTGAAGGTGAGGCCGTGCTGCTTGAGGTCGGCGACCGCCGCCGACTGGCCGACGGCGCGCCAGCCGGCCTGCGCCGGCGTGCCCTTGATGGCGAGGGCGACCAGCACCAGCAGCACGACGGGCATGGCGGCGTTCCAGGTGAAGGCCTGCCGCCAACCGAAGGCCTCGATCAGCGGCGGGTTGACGAGCGGGAACACGGCGCTGCCGAGGCTGGTGCCGATGAGCGCGATGCCGATGGCGAGACCGCGGTGCTTCACGAACCAGCTCGACACCAGGAAGATCACCGTCATCGAGCCGGCGGCGGAGAGCGCCAGCGCGAACAGCATGTGGATGGCGTAGAGCTGCCGCAGCGCCTCGCCCGACCACGCGCCGTAGAACTTCCAGAGGAAGGCGAGCGCGAGCAGGGCGGCGACCGCGATCGCCGGCGCGCGGCCGAGCTGCGGCAGCAGGCTGCCGAGCGCGACCACCAGCACCGCCGCGAGGCCGAAGGCGCCGAGCGTCGCGATCAACAGGATCACGGGCGGCGCAGCGCCGTCGAGCAGCGCCGCGTAGCCGAGGTAACCGAGCGTCAGCAGCGCGCAGCCCGTCATCAACAGCCAGCGCGGGTTGACCTTGTCGATGAGGATGCCGACGAAGGGCGCCATCAGCGCGGTCAGCACGAACTTGATGGTGTCGGTGAACTTGAACGGGCCGCGCTCCCAGCCGAACTCGTCGAGCAGCGCGGAGTCGAAGATGGTGACGCCTGTCGCCGTCATCCCGTTCGACAGGAACAGCGTGAGCATGCCCACGACGGCCACCAGCCACGGATACCAGGACGGCGCCTCGCGCGGCGCGCTGTTGTCGTTCATCTCAACCCCCCGTTCGGTACGCGGCTCGATCCGGCCCGCTCAACCTCCCTCGGCGGGCGCGCGGCAGGATGCGATGCGTGCCCAATCGAAGGACGGCCCGGGGTCGGTCTTGCGCCCGGGCGCGATGTCACTATGCCCGACGACATGGCGGGCGGCGAGCGCCGGATAGGTCGCCTGCAGCGCGCGCAGCAGCCCGCGCAGCGCCGCGTACTGGGCGGGCTCGTAGGGCGTCTCGTCCGTGCCCTCGAGCTCGATGCCCACGGAGAAGTCGTTGCAGACCGCGCGACCGCGCCATGACGACACCCCGGCATGCCAGGCCCGCTCATGGAAGGGCACGAACTGCACGACGCCGCCGTCGCGCCGCACCAGCAGATGCGCCGAGACGCGCAGGCCCACGATGCCCTCGAAGAAGGGGTGCGCATCGGCCGGCAGGTCGCCGCAGAACAGCCGGTCGATCCAGGGCCCGCCGAACTCCCCCGGCGGCAGGCTGATGCCGTGCACCACCACCAGCTCCGGCGCCTGCCCGGCAGGCCGGGCGTCGCGGTGCGGACTCAGCACCTGACGCACGCCCCGCAGCAGGCCGGTGGCGGCGTCGATGTGGAACTCGGGATCGGCGACCATCGGCGCTGATGATGCCAGAACCGCCGTGCGAGAATAGCGGCATGCCGCCCTCCAACGACGCCCTGCGCGCCCTCGACCTGGCGCATGTCTGGCATCCCTGCACCCAGATGAAGGACCACGAGCGGGAGATGCCGCTCGTGCCGCTGCGCTCGGGGCGCGGCGCGTGGCTCGAGGACTTCGACGGCAAGCGCTACCTCGACGCCATCAGCTCCTGGTGGGTCAATCTTTGGGGACACGCGCACCCGCGCATCAACGAGGCCGTCAAGGCGCAGCTCGACGCGCTGCCGCACGCCATGTTCGCAGGCTTCACCCATGAACCCGCGGCGCGGCTCGCCGCCGAGCTCACCGCCGTCGCACCGCCGGGCCTCACGCGCTGCTACTTCGCCGACAGCGGTTCGGCGGCGGTCGAGGTGGCGGTGAAGATGAGCTTCCACTACTGGCGCAACGCGGGGCGGACGCGCAAGACACGCTTCGTCACCGTCGCCAACAGCTACCACGGCGAGACGCTGGGCGCGCTCGCGGTCGGCAACGTCGAGCTCTACAAGGCCATCTACCGACCGCTGCTGATGGACGTCATCACCGTGCCCGCGCCCGACGCCGACGGCGCCGCGGCGGCGCTCGAGGCCGTGCTCGCCGCGCAGGGCGAGGAGATCGCGGCCGTGATCCTCGAGCCTCTGGTGCAGTGCGCGGGCGCGATGCGCATGCACTCCCCGGAGTACCTGCGCCGCGCGCGCGCCGCCTGCGACCGCCACGGCGTGCATCTCATCGCCGACGAGATCGCGGTCGGCTTCGGCCGCACGGGACCGCTGTTCGCCTGCGAGCAGGCCGGCATCACGCCCGATTTCCTCTGCCTCTCCAAAGGCCTCACCGCGGGCTACCTCGCGATGTCGGCGGTGCTGACGCGCGACGAGATCTACCAGGCGTTCTACGACGACTTCCACAAGCTGAACGCGTTCCTGCACTCGCACAGCTACGCCGGCAACCCGCTCGGCTGCGCCGCCGCGCGCGCCTCGCTCGCGATGCTGCAGGAGCCGGGCGCGACCGAAGGACGGGCACGGCTCGCCGCCACGCTCGGCGCCGCGGTACGCGCGGCCTTCGCCGACCATCCGCAGGTCGCGGAGGTGCGCCAGTGCGGCACCATCGTCGCGGTGGAGTTCGTGCGCGACCGCACGACCCGCGAACCGTATCCCTGGCGCGAGCGGCGCCACCTGCACATCTACCGCCACGCCATCGCGAGCGGCGTGCTGCTGCGCCCGCTCGGCAACGTGATCTACTTCATGCCGCCCTACATCGTGAGCGATGCAGAGATCGAGCGCATGGTGATGGTGGCCCGCGAAGGCCTCGATCGCGCGGCGGCGGCCGGGGCGGACGACGGGATGCACGCCGCATGAGGCTGCCGCGCATCTTCGTCGACGGGCCGCTCGTCGCCGCGCAGCAGATGGAACTGCCCGCCGCGGCGTCCCAGCACCTGCTCGCGGTGCTGCGGCTGCGCGTCGGTGCGCCGCTCGTGGTGTTCGACGGCCGCGGCGGCGAGCACCCCGCCAGCCTCGTCGCCGCCGGCCGCGGCAGCGCGCGCATCGAGGTCGGCGAGCACCGGGCCGTCGAGCGCGAGTCGCCGCTCGCGGTGACCCTGCTGCAGGGCCTCGCGCGCGGCGAGCGCATGGACGTCGTGGTGCAGAAGGCGACCGAGCTCGGCGTGACGCGCATCATCCCGGTGGCGGCGGCGCGCAGCGTGGTGCAGCTCGCCGAGGCGCGTGCCGAGAAGCGTGTCGCGCATTGGCAGGCGGTCGCCGTGGCGGCCTGCGAGCAATGCGGCCGCAACCGCGTGCCCGAGGTCACCGCGCCGCTGCCGCTCGTCGAGGCCTGCCGCCTCGCCGCCGCGGACGCCGCCGACGCGTCGGCCACACGGCTCTGGGCGCTCGATGCAGAGGGCGGCGTACCGCTCGCCGCCGCGCCGCCGCCGCGCGGCGGTCGTGTCGCGCTGCTCGTCGGGCCAGAGGGCGGGCTCGCCGACGAGGAACTCGAGGTCGCGGCGCTGACCGGGTTCTCGCGCGTGCGCCTCGGACCGCGCGTGCTGCGCACCGAGACGGCGGGCCCCGCCGCCCTCGCCGCCCTGCAGGCGCTCGCCGGCGACTTCGGCGCCTGAGCCCGGGCGGCGACTGACGCGCCGCCCGGCGCGGATTACACTCGCGGCATGACCGACCGCCGCACCCTCGCCGTGGTGATGGATCCCATCGCCGACATCAAGTTCGCCAAGGACACCTCGCTCGCGATGCTGCTCGCGGCGCAGGCCCGCGGCTTCGAGCTCTGGTACCTCGAACAGGGCGACCTCTGGCTGCGCGACGGTGTGGCCTGCGGCCACGCCCGCCCGCTCACGGTGCGCGACGACCCGGCCGACTGGTTCAGCCTCGGCGACCGGCGCGTCACCCGCCTCGGCGATCTCGACGCGATCCTGATGCGCAAGGATCCGCCCTTCGACACCGAGTACATCTACTCGACGTACATCCTCGAGCGCGCCGAGGACCAGGGCGCGCTGGTGGTCAACCGGCCGCGCGGACTGCGCGACATGAACGAGAAGGTCTACACCGCGTGGTTCCCGCAGTGCTGCGCGCCGACGCTCGTCACGCGCGACATGGCGGACATGCACGCCTTCCTCGCCGAGCACGGCAAGGTCGTCTGCAAGCCGCTGCACGGCATGGGCGGCCGCTCCATCTTCGTCGTCGAGCAGGGCGACAAGAACGCCAACGTGATCCTCGAGACGCTCACCGACTACGGCACGCGCTACGCGATCGTGCAGCGGTACCTGCCGGAGATCGTCGAGACCGGGGACACGCGCGTGCTGCTGGTCGACGGCGAGCCGATGCCGTTCGCGCTCGCCCGCATCCCGAGCGGCAGCGACAACCGCGGCAACCTCGCCGCCGGCGCCACCGGCGTCGGCCGGGCCTTGAACGACCGCGACCGCTTCCTGGCCGCCCAGATCGGGCCGCGGCTCGCCGAGCAGGGGATGCTGTTCGTCGGCATCGACGTCATCGGCGGCTTCGTCACCGAGATCAACGTCACGAGCCCGACCGGCGCGCGCGAGCTCGACAAGCAGTTCGGCATCGATATCGGCGGCGCGTTCATCGACGCCGTGCTGCGCCGGCTCGACGCGCGCGCGTGAGCGCCGGGACCGCGTCGGCCCTCGGCGCGACCGCCGCTGCGGGCGGCGGCGCAGGCGCCGACGTGCTGGCCGCCGACACCCCGCCCGAGAAGGACCGGCTCGCGACCACGGTGTTCATCGCGCTGCTGCTGCACGGCATGGTGATCCTCGGCATCACCTTCGGTCGCCAAGGGCCCCAACAGGGTGCCGCTCCGACGCTCGATGTGCAGCTGGTGGTGGACGCGCTCGACGAGACGCGTGACGACGACGCGGCCTACCTCGCCGAGGTCGACCGCAAGGGCCGCGGCAGCACCACCGAGCGCCTGCCAGCGCTGACGCCCCGCGGTCTGCCGCCGCGCCCGCTGCAGGACGAAGGCCCGCTCGACCCCTCGGAGACGAGCCCCGACGGCCGGCCGACCCGCGAGTCGGTGCTCGCCGCGCGCGTGCCCCGCATCACCGTGCTCTACTCGGGACCGGCCGCACCCGACCCCGTGACGCCGAGCAGCCGCCTCGCGCGCCGTCCGACCGCACCCGCCACGCCGCTCACCGAGAGCGGCGGCGAGGACCGCGTCGACCGCGCCCGGCTGACCGGCCCGCTCGCGCGCGAGGGCGAGACGCTCTCGCCCGACACCCGCGCCGCGGTCATCGCCCCGTGGCTGGACGCGTGGCGGCGCAAGGTGGAGCGCCTCGGCACGCTCAACTTCCCCGAACAGTTGGTCACCGGTCGCGAGACCGCGCCGGTGCTCGAGATCGAGGTGCTGGCGGACGGACGGCTGCGCGACGCGCGGGTGCGCCGCAGCAGCGGCAACCCCGCGCTCGACCAGGCCGCGCTGCAGATCCTGCGGCAGGCCGCCCCCTTCCCGCCCTTCCCGGAGGCGCTCGCGAAGAGCGCACCGAGCGTGCGCTTCGCCTACGAGTGGCGCTTCGAGGCTGGCGGCGGCGGCGGCTGAAGCCGCATACTGCGCGCATGGCGGACGGCAACAGCCTCAGCAACCACCTGCTCGTCGCGATGCCCTCGCTCGACGACCCGGATTTCTCCCAGTCCGTCACGCTCGTCTGCGAACACAGCGCCGAGAAGGGCGCGCTCGGCATCGTCATCAACAAGCCCCTGCCGATGACGCTCGACGAGGTCTTCGAGCAGATGCGCCTCGAAGCGGTGCGTCCGGAGATCGGCGCGCAGACCGTGCTGCGCGGCGGCCCGGTGCACCGCGACCGCGGTTTCGTGCTGCACCGACCGGGCGGCGACTGGGACTCCTCGCATCGCATCTCCGAGGGCATCCAGGTCACCACCTCGCGCGATGTGCTGGCCGCGATGGCCTGCGGCGACGGTCCGCGCGACGCCTTCATCGCGCTCGGCTATGCCGGCTGGGAAGCGGGGCAGCTCGAACGCGAGATGCGCGAGAACGCCTGGCTGTCGCTGCCGGTCGACGAGCAGATCGTGTTCGGGACGCCGTTCGAGGACCGCTGGCAGGCGGTGTGGCGGCAGCTCGGCATCGACGTCGGCCGGGTGAGCCATGTCGCCGGGCACGCCTGAGGCGCCCGCGTCCGGGACCACGCCGCCCGAGTCCCGCACGACCGACCCGCGCGCCCCGTCCCGCCCCGAGATCGTCCTCGCCCTCGATTACGGACTGCGCCGCATCGGCCTCGCCGTCGCCGACACGCTGACGCGCGCCCCGCGGCCGCTGCCCGCGCTGCAGGTGACCGGCGACGCCGGCCCCGGCGAGCGCGAACTCACGGCCCTCGATGCGCTGGCCCGCGAACTCGGCGCGCACAGGCTGGTGGCCGGCTGCCCGTATAATGCGGACGGCAGCGTCCACCCGCTCGCGGGCCGGGCGCGCAGCTTCGCGGCGGCGTTCGGCGCGCGCCGCGCGCTGCCGGTGCACACGGTGGACGAGCGCTTCTCGTCGCTGGAGGCCGGAGACCGCCTGCGCGAGCAGCGCGCCACGGGCCTCAAGCGCGGGCGCGTCTCGAAGGGCGAGGTGGACAGCGTGTCCGCCGCGGTGATCCTCGAACGCTGGTTGGCGGGCGAAGGCGAGCCCGGTCAGGGAGGATGACGGACCGATGGGTGAGATCTCGCAACTGCGCAGCGACGGCTCGCTGCGCCATCTGCTGACCCTCGACGGGCTGCCGCGTCCGCTGCTCAAGCGGCTGCTCGAGCGCGCCGCGCACTGGTGCCGCCCGCTCGGCGCGCGCGCGGCCCGCGGCGACGCGCTCGCCGGCCGCACGGTCGCGGTGATGTTCGCCGAACCTTCGACCCGCACCCGCGTCTCCTTCGAGCTCGCCGCGCGGCGTATCGGCGCCGAGGTCGCGGTGATCGAGGTACAGCTGTCCTCGCGCCTCAAGGGCGAGAGCGTGCTCGACACCGTCGCCACGCTCGAGGCGATGCATGTCGACGCCTTCGTGCTGCGCGACGCCGATGCCGACGTGCCGGACCTCGTCGCCGCACATGTCGCGCCGCATGTGAGCGTGCTCTCGGGCGGCGCGGGCAGCCGCTCGCACCCGACGCAGGGCCTGCTCGACGCCTTCACCGTGCTGCAGCGCAAGGGCCGCATCGAGGGCCTGCGCATCGCCATCGTCGGCGACGTGCGCCACTCGCGCGTCGCGCGCTCCGCGTGGCACGCGTTCGCGGCGCTCGGCGCCGGCGAGATCCGCCTCGTGGCGCCGGCCGGCCTGATGCCGGATGCGGGCGAGTTCGCCGGCTGCACCCGCCACGGTTCGCTCGAGTCCGGCATCGAAGGCTGCGACGTGGTGATGATGCTGCGCATCCAGAAGGAGCGCATGGCCGCCGCCGCGATCCCGGGCGAGGCCGAGTATTTCGCCGAGTGGGGCCTGACGCCCGAGCGCCTGCGCCGTGCGCGGCCGGACGCGCTCGTGATGCACCCCGGCCCGATGAACCGCGGCGTCGAGATCGCCTCGGAGGTCGCCGACGGTCCGCAGTCCGTGATCCGCGACCAGGTGCGCCACGGCGTCGCGGTGCGCATGGCGGTGCTCGAGGCCGCGCTCGGCGCGGAGGGACGACGATGAACGGCGAGGCCCGGCCCGTGCAGCACCCCGCGCACCGCGGCAGCATCGCGCTCGAGGACGGCAAAGTGCTCGGGCAGCACGCGTTCGCGGGCGAGCAGTACATCATCCGCATCGAGGCGCCGCGCTGCGCCGCGCGGGCGCAACCCGGCCACTTCGCGCATCTCACGGTCGACGACGACATCCCCATGCGCCGGCCGCTCTCGATCATGCGCGCCGACGCGCAGGCGGGCTGGATCGACATCCTCTACAAGGTCGTGGGGCCGGGCCTCGCGGCGCTCGCCCGCCGACGCGCCGGCGACACGCTGTCGGTGCTGGGTCCGATCGGCCAAGGCTTCACGCCGCATGCCGAGCGGCCGCGCGCGCTGCTGGTGGGCGGCGGCGTCGGCATCCCGCCGATGGTCTTCCTGGCCGAGCGCATGGTCGGCACGGCCTGGAAGCCGCTGGTGCTGATGGGCTCGGAGATCCCGTTCCCGTTCACCGCGCGCCCCTCCACGCATCTGCTGCCCGGCATCCCGGCGGGCGTCATCGCCGCCATGCCGCTGCTGGAGGAGATGGGCGTGCCGAGCCGGCTCGCGAGCCGCAGCGGCTTCGCGGGCTGCTACGACGGCTTCGTCACCGGACTCGCCGAGGAATGGCTGGCCTCTCTCGCGCCCGCGGCGCTCGCCGAGGTCGAGGTCTTCGCCTGCGGCCCGACGCCGATGCTCGAAGCGACGGCCCGCGTGGCGGCGCGTTTCGGCCTGCCCTGTCAGGTGTCGCTCGAAGAGTTCATGGCCTGCGCTGTCGGCGGCTGCGCCGGCTGCGCGGTGCGCGTGAAGACGCCCTCGGGCCCCGCGATGAAGCGCGTCTGCGTCGATGGCCCGGTGTTCGACGCCTACGCCGTGTTCGATGCCTGAGAACCGGGCGGAGTCCGCCCCCTCGTCCGCGACGCCCGACCCGACCGCACCGGCGGCACGCCTCGCCGCGGTCCGCGGCCGGCTCGCCGCCGCGGCCGCGGCCGCCGGGCGCGATGTCGCCGGCATCACGTTGGTCGCGGTCTCGAAGACCCAGCCCGCCGCGGCGGTCGCCGCGCTCGCCGATCTCGGCCAACGGGATTTCGGCGAGAACTACCTGCAGGAGGCCCTGCCCAAGATCGACGCGCTGCGCGCGCGCGGCCTCGTCTGGCACTACATCGGCCAGCTGCAATCGAACAAGACGCGGCCCGTGGCCGAACAGTTCGACTGGGTGCACACCGTCGACCGCATCAAGCTGGTGGAGCGGCTCGCAGCGCAGCGACCGTTCCATGCGCCGCCGCTCAACGTCTGCGTACAGGTCAAGCTCGGCGACGAGGCGACCAAGGGCGGGGCGGATCCCGCCGCCTTGCCGGCGCTGCTCGCGGCCGTCGCGGCCGCGCCGCGGCTGCGGTTGCGCGGCTTGATGGCGCTGCCGCCCGAGGAGACCGACCCCGCGAGGCAGCGGCGCTGGTTCGCCGAGTTGGCGGCGCTCGCAGCCACGGCCCGGCTTGCGCATCCCGGCCTCGACACCCTCTCGATCGGCATGAGCGGCGACCTCGAGGCGGCGGTGGCCGAGGGCGCGACGATGGTGCGCATCGGCACCGCGCTCTTCGGCGAACGCTTACAATCCGGCGCATGACCGCCCGCACGACGACGGCCGCCGCGCAGTCCGCACCGCAAAGCCTGTCGGCCCTGTCGGTCGGGTCGGCGCCGTCGGCCGTGACGGCGATCCGCGACCAGACGATCGGCTTCCTGGGCGGCGGCCACATGGGCCGCGCGTTGGTCGCCGCGCTGCGCCGGCATGACCATCCGGCCGCCCAGATCGTGGTCGGCGAACCCGGCGGTGATGCCCGCCGCGCGCTCGAGCGCGACTTCGGCGTGCGCACGACCGCCGACAACCTCGAGGTGGCTGCCGCCGCCGACATCCTGGTGCTGGCGGTCAAGCCGCAGGACATGGCCGCGGCGCTGCTGCCGCTGCAGGCGACGCTGGCGCACCGTCGGCCGCTCGTGGTCTCCATCGCCGCAGGCCTGCCCGTCGCGCGCTTGCAGGAGTACTGCGGCACCGCCCTGCCGATCGTCCGGGCCATGCCCAACCGCCCCGCCCTGCTCGGCCTCGGCGCGAGCGGGCTCTACGCGCCCGCTGACGTACCGGCCGAGGCGCGGGCCCGGGCAGAGGCCGTCCTGGCCGCCGCCGGCATGGTCGCGTGGATCGACCACGAGACCCTGATGGACGCGGTCACCGCCGTCTCGGGCAGCGGCCCGGCCTATTTCTTCAGGCTCGCGGAGGCGCTGGCCGATGCCGGACGCGCCCAAGGCCTGCCGACGGAGGTCGCCTCACGGCTCGCCGCCGCGACGCTCGCGGGCGCCGGCGCGATGGCCGCGGCGGATGCCGACCTCGCCGGCCTGCGCGCCGCCGTCACCTCGCGCGGCGGCACCACCGCGGCCGCGCTCGCCACCTTTGAGACCGGCGGTCTCGAGCGGCTCGTCGCCGAGGCGGTGGAGTCCGCCACCCGCCGCGGCCGCGAACTCGCGCAGGCCGCATCCGACAGCACCGTCAAGAGAGGCTGACATGATCGACGCGTTGGCGTTCCTGGTCGATACACTGTTCTCGCTGCTCTTCTGGGCGTTCCTGCTGCGCTGCCTGCTGCAATGGGTGCGCGCCGGGTTCCGCAACCCCTTCGGCGCGGCGATCCTGCAGGCCACGGATTGGCTGGTGCTGCCGTTGCGGCGCGTGCTGCCCTCCTTCGGGCGCATCGACACCGGGTCGGTGGTCGCGGTGCTCGCGGTGGCCCTCGCCCAGATCGGCGTGCTCTCGCTGCTCACCGGCAGCGGTTTCCCCGACGCCGGCACCTGGCTGCTGGAGGCCGGACGCGAGGTCCTGCGCTCGGCGCTTTGGCTCTATTTCTGGGCGATCTTCATCTACGCCCTGCTGTCGATGATCGCGCCGGGGCAGGATTCGCCGTTGCTCGACATCCTCGAGGCGCTCTGCGAGCCGGTGCTCTCGCGCATCCGCCGCGCCGTGCCCTCCTTCGCCGGTCTCGACCTCTCGCCGATGTGGGCGGCGATCATCATCCAGGTGCTGCTCATCCTGCTGCGCTGATGCGCGAAATGCCGGTTTTTATAGCGCCGGAACGCGCGAAAACTGTTTTTTCCCGCGGCGCTATGTGCTATGTTTCGCCCCGAAATGCGACGCGCGGCATGCCGCGCACCCATCAAAACCAGGAGAATCACCAGATGGCGAAAAAGGCCGGCCCGCCGACCAAGTCGGAAATCCTCAACCAGATCGCGAAAGACACCGGTCTCTCGCGCAAGGCCGTGAACTCGGTCTTCGAGTCCCTGAACGGCGTCATGAAGAAGAGCCTGCGCGCGAACAGCCTGTTCACGCTGCCGGGCGTCGCCAAGTTCAAGGTCGTCAAGAAGCCCGCCACCAAGGCGCGCGAGGGCGTCAACCCCTTCACCGGCGAGAAGATGGTCTTCAAGGCCAAGCCCGCCTCGAAGAAGATCCGCGCCATGGCGCTCAAGAACCTGAAGAACATGGTCAACTGACCGTAAGGTTCCAGACGCAAAAAAGCCCGGGACGGCGACGTCCCGGGCTTTTTTTTGGCCGTCCGCAGGACCGCGTGGTCCGGCCATCCCTTCCGGCGAGGCGTCAGGGCGTGCCGCGCAGTTCGCGGGCGCGCCGCTCCATGCGGTCAGCGGCCTCGTCGCGGCGCTTCTTCGCGTCGGCCCGCTTCGCCTCGGCCTTGGCGCGCTGCTCGGGCGTCAGCACCTGCCACACCTGGCGCTGCAGCTGGGCGCGCTGCTGGACGCGCTGCGCGCTCAGCTCGCCGACGCGCTTCGCGGTCGAAGCCACCAGCGTGTCGTAGCCCTTGGCGTTCGGGTCGGCCTCGCGCAGCTTCTGGTTCAGGACGCGGATCTGGCCACGGGTCTCGTCCATCTTCGGACGCGCCGCCTGCATCAGGTCGCGCACCTTGGTGCGCTGCTCGGGCGTCAGATCGAGCTCGCGGGCCATGCGCATCATCCGCTCGACACCACGACCGCCCGGCCCCTGCATCCCGCGACCGCGCGGACCCTCAGGACCCATGCCGGGCATCATGCGGCCCTCGGGACCGGGGCCGCGCATGATGAACACTTCCCGGCGGCGGCCGTCAGGTCCGACCATGCCGGGATCACCGGCCTCGCCGTCGTGGTCGATGACGACGACGCGGCGACCGTTGATCACCGCCGGTCCTTGCTCCACCCGCTTGCCGTCTTTGTCGACGAGAACCATGCGGTCCGTGATGACGGTGACCGGCGCACCCGGCGGCAGCGGCGGCGGGGGTGCCTGGTCAGCGAGGGCGCGCCCGGCGATGAGCGCGCCCGCGAAGAGCGCCGACGCGACGAGGGTGGATCGGGAATGGGAACGCGAACGCATGGGTGCTCTCCTGTCTTCGGGGATCGGGCCGCAGCGCGGCCTTTCCGTGCCGCACACTGTATCGCTTGAGACCCGCCGTTGAAGCCATCATTCCGCAAAGAACTTGCAAAGTTGTGTGAAGCAGGCGCCACGCCCTGTGCAAACATGTCCCGCGAGGGGCAACATCCCGCTCACCCGCCGCCGCCGCCGAGACCCATGCCCGGCCACATCCTCATCGTCGACGACGACCGCGAACTCTCCGGCATGCTCGGCGAATACCTCGCGCGCGAAGGCTTCGGCGTGGCGAGCGCACACGACGCCGAGACCGCCACGAGCGCCCTCGCCGCGCGGGAACCCGACCTCGTGATCCTCGATGTGATGCTCCCGGGGCGCAGCGGTCTCGACCTGCTGCGCGAACTGCGCGCCGCGCGCCCGCGCCTGCCGGTGCTGATGCTGACGGCGCGCGGCGACCCGGTGGACCGCATCATCGGCCTCGAGCTCGGCGCCGATGATTACCTCCCCAAGCCCTTCGATCCGCGAGAACTCGCCGCACGCGCGCGCGCCATCCTGCGCCGTGCGCCCTCGCACGCGACCGCGACCGCATCCGGCGGCGCCGGCGATCCGACCGCCGCACCCGCGAACGACGCGCCGCTGCGCTGCGGACCGCTGCAGCTCGACCTGCGTCGTCGACGCGCCGCGCTCGGCGAGACGACGCTCGAGCTCACCGGCGCGGAATGGCGCGTGCTCGTCTGCCTGGTCCAGGCGGGCGACGGCCCGGTCGAGCGCGGCGCGCTCACGCAACAGGCGCTCGGCCGCAGGCTCGCGCTCTACGACCGCGCAATCGACACCCATGTCAGCAACCTGCGCCGCAAGCTCACGGCGGCGGGCGGCGGCGTCCAGATCCGCGCCGTGCGCGGCTCGGGCTACGAACTCATCGAGGACGACCCCGCATGATCCGCGGCCGGCTCGCCTTACGGATATTTTTGGCGATCTTCCTGACGCTGGCATCGGTCGCCGCGGGCACGGTCGCGCTCACCTCCTGGCGCCTCGATGCGCAGCGCGAGCAGGCGGCGGCGGCCTCGCGCAGCGCGGTGCAGGCCGCGGCGATCGCGCTGGCCGAGGGCGGACGGGACGGGCTCGCGGCGTGGGCGAAAGCGCAGGACGCCGACCCCGGCGACCGCCGGCCACGATTCCTCGTGGTCGACGACTGGGGCGAGGAGCTGCTCGGCCGCCGGATCCCGCCCGCCCTGCAGGCGCGCCTGGACGGGGTCTCGCCGACGCCGCTGCCGCAGGCCCCGGAGGTGATGGAGCTCGAGCGGCTGCGCATACCGACGCTCACCAGCGACGACGGCGAGCGCTTCCGTCTGCTGCCGCTGCCGCCCCGCGGCCGGCGTCTCGGCCCCTTCGACCTGCCGGGGCTCCCGGCATCCCTGCTGCTGATGGCGCTCGGCATCACCGCGCTCGCGAGCCTGTGGCTCGCGCGCTCCATCACGCGCCCGGTGCTCGACCTCCAGGACGCGACCGAGGCGCTCGCCGCCGGACGGCTCGATGCACGCGCGCCGGTGCGCACCGCGACGCGCCGCGACGAGCTCGGTCGCCTGGCCGGCGCCTTCGACGCGATGGCGGCGCGCATCGGCGCGCTGCTGCGGTCGCGCGAGCGCCTGCTGCGCGACGTCTCGCACGAGATCCGCTCGCCGCTCGCGCGCATGCGCCTCGCCACCGGTCTCGCGGCGCAGGGTGCGGACCCCGCCACCCAGCTCGCGCGCATCGATACCGAGGTCGAGCGCCTCGATGCGCTCGTCAGCGGCATCCTCGACGTCTCGCGGCTCGCGCCGGGTGCACCACCGCTCACCCGCGAGCCGCTCGAGCTGCTGCCGCTCATCGAGCGGTCGGTGGCGGACGCACGCTTCGAGGCCGAGTCGCTCGGTCGGCGTATCGAGTGGGAGCCGCCCGGCGTCGGGCCCGGCATCGCGCCGCTCCGGATTCTGGGCGATGCGCACTGGGTCTCCGCCGCCATCGAGAACGTGGTGCGCAACGCCCTGCGCCACACCGCGCCCGGCACCGCGGTCGGGGTGCGGGTCGCACGTGAGGACGGCGGCTACGCGCTGCGGGTGCGCGACGCAGGGCCCGGCGTGCCCGAGTCCGAGCTCGCGCAGATCTTTGAACCCTTCCATCGCGTGCCCGGAGCCGCGACGCCCGGCGGGACCGGACTCGGTCTGGCGATCGCTGCGCGGTCCATGGCGGCGCACGGCGGCCGCATCGAGGCGCGCAACATCGCCGCGGGCGCTGGGACCGCCGAGACACCCGGCACGGCGTCGGGCCTCGAGATGCGGCTGTGGTGGCCCGCCGAAGATGCGGCCGGCGATGCAGGGCGCGGGACGGCGATCAGCCCGGGTTGAGCTGCAGACGTACGCGCAGCCCGGGGTCCGCCCCCTCGAGCAGCAATTTGCCGCGGTGCAGGCGCGCGACCGCGGCGGCGATCGCGAGTCCGAGCCCTTTACCGGGTTGCCGGGCGGCGCCCTCGAGACGCACGAAGGGCCGTAGCGCCTGCTCGCGCGCATGCTCGGGGATCCCCGCACCCTCGTCGCGCACCAGCACCTCCGCGCCGGCGGCGCCGAGCCGGTGAACCTCGAGCTCGAGACGGGAACCGCGCGGTGCGTACTTGATCGCGTTCTCGAGCAGGTTGCCGATGGCCTGCGCGAGGATCTGGCGGTGCGCCACCACCTGGCAGGAATCGATGCGGCACTCCAAGCGCTGGCCGCGCTCCTCGGCGAGCGGTGCGAAGAACTCCGCGAGGTCGGTGGTGAGCGCGCCGACGTCCACCGGCTCCATGGCATCGCGCGACAGCCCCGCCTCCGCGCGCGCGAGGTCGACCAAGGCGTTGAAGGTCTGCAGCGCGCGCGCGGCCTCCGTCTCCGCATCGCGCAGATGCACCTCGCGCACGGACTCCTCGGCCGCGCCCCGTGCCGCGCCGATGGCGCGGCCGACCCGCATCAGCGGTGCGCGCAGGTCGTGCGCGAGGCTCTCGGTGACCGTGCGCATGCCGCCGACCAACGCCTCGTTCTGGTCGAGCATCTCGTTGACCGTGCTGGTGAGCGCACCGAGCGCATCGAGCCGCTGCCGCGCCGGCGCCCGCGCCGCCATCTGACCGCGCTGGATGTCGCGCGCCGCCGCCGCAAGGCCGGATACATGGTCGAGCACGAAGCGGTTGAAGACGTAGCCCGCGAGCAGGGCGACCAACACGACCACCATCGTCGCCACCAGGCCCGCGAGACCCAGCGACAACGCCATCTCCCGAGCCGCGTTGTCGCGCCGGCTGATGACCAGCGCCGCGCCGTCGTCGAGGCGGCGCGCCACGACATAGCTGCGGGACCCGTCCTCGTGCGCGACCTGCATGCGCAGGTCCGGCGCCGAGAGCACCGCACGCCCGCCGGGCACGGTCTTGAGGTCGCCCACCAGCGCCTCGCCCCGCGCATCGAGCAGCACGAACTCGGGCGCCTCGGGCAGCACCGCCCGCCGAACCTCCAGGGTCTGCGTCAGCGTCTGTCGGCCGAGCAGCTCGCCCAACCGCTGCCGCAGGCTCAGGTCCTGGTCGAGCAGCGAATAGGTCTCGCGCACATGCACCGCCATCATCCGGGTCTGCAGCCAGAAGAAGGCGCCGACGAAGGCGATGACGACCGCGGTCAGGGCGAGCGCCCCGGCGAGCATCGCGCGGCGGTCGAAGATCCACGGGGTCATGGCGCGAAGGATGCCACGGTCGGCCGCGCCACGGACTACAATCTCAGGCGGAGATGGGACCCGCCATGCCGCTGCTGCTGATCGAGGACGACATCACGCTCGCCGCCGAGGTCACGGCGGCGCTGGCCGCACGCGACCTCACCGTCACCCACGTGGCCGAAGGCGCGGCCGGTCTCGCGGCGGCGCTGGGCGGCGGCTACTGCGCCGTCATCACCGACCGCATGCTGCCCCAGATCGACGGCCTCGACATCGTCCGGCGGTTGCGCGAGTCGGGCGACCGCACCCCCATCCTCGTCCTCTCCGCGCTCGACGCCGTCGACGAGCGGGTACGCGGCCTGCGCGCCGGCAGCGACGACTACCTCGGCAAGCCGTTCGCCATCGAGGAGCTGGTGGCGCGGGTCGAGTCGCTCCTGCGCCGCTCCGCGAGCGCCGCGCTCACCACCTTGCGCGTCGACGACCTCGAGCTCGACCTGCTGCAGCGCCGCGCGAGCCGCGCCGGCCGCGCGCTCGACCTGACCGCGCGCGAGTTCCGGCTGCTCGAGTACCTCGCCCGCCACGCCGGCAAGGTCGTCACGCGGGCCATGCTGCTGCAGAGCGTCTGGGACATCCACTACGATCCGCAGACCAACGTGGTCGACGTGCATGTGAGCCGCCTGCGGCAGGCGGTGGACAAAGAATTCGAGCGGCCGTTGATCCACACCGTGCGCGGCGTGGGCTACTCGATGTACGCCTGAGCGTCGGACGCCGCCCCGGCGGCGGGCGGCGCTCCGGCTGTGAACGCCGCATCGACGACGAACGCCGACACCGCGTCCTGCAGCTCGTGCAGCCGGCCATGGAAGAAATGCGTCGCCCCCTCGAGCATCACGATGCGCGCCGCGGGCTGCGCGGCCCGGGCCCACGCGACGACGCCCGCCGCGGGGACGAGCTCGTCCTCGCTGCCCTGCACCACGAGCCACGGGCAGGTCGGCGCGGCGATCGCCGAGAAGTCCCAACGTCCGACCGGCGGCGCGACCGCGACGAGCAGCGCCGGCGAGAGCTGCGCCGCACCGCGCAGCGCGACGTACGAACCGAAGGAGAAACCGCCGAGCCACAGCGGCAGACCTGGCCAACGCGACCGCGCCCATGTCGCGACCGTGACGAGGTCGTCGGTCTCGCCGGCGCCGCCGTCGTGCACACCCTGTGAGGCGCCCACCCCGCGGAAGTTGAAGCGCACCGCCACAGCACCCTGCGCCGCGAAGCTGCGCGCCACGGTGTGGATCACCTTGTTGGTGAGCGTGCCGCCGAAGAGCGGATGCGGATGGCAGCAGACCGCGACCGCGCGCGGCGCGGCCGCGGGCAGGTCGATCCGCAGCTCGATATGGCCGGCGGCCCCGGCGATGACCCGCGGCCCTGCGGCCTCGGGGCCGGCGGCCTCAGGGCCGACGGTGGACGACGCCATCCTTCATGACGAAGTGCAGGCGCTGCATCGCCGTGATGTCGGCGAGCGGATCGCCGGGCACCGCGACGAGGTCGGCGGTCTTGCCGACCTGCACGCTGCCGAGCGTGTCGTCGATGCCGAGGAACTTCGCGGGCAGCGAGGTCGCCGACTGGATCGCCGCCATGGCGGGCATCCCCGCCTCGACCATCAGCACGAACTCGCGCGCGTTGTCGCCGTGGGCCGAGACGCCCGTGTCGGTGCCGAACAGGATCTTCACGCCGCCCTTGTAGGCCTTGCCGAAGGTCGACTGGATCAACGGCCCGATGGTGGCGGCCTTCGGCCGCACGATCTCGGGGAAGAAACCCGGCTCCTGCGAACGGTCGAACACCCAGCGTCCGGCGGTGATCGTCGGGACGTACCAGGTGCCGCGCTCCTTCATGAGCTTGATGCCTTCGTCGTCCATGAAGGTGCCGTGCTCGATGGTGTCGACCCCGGCGCGCACCGCGCGCTTGAGGCCCTCGGCGCCGTGCGCGTGCGCGGCCACCGTGAACCCGTAGTCGCGCGCGGTGGCGACGACGGCGCGGATCTCGTCCTCGGTGAACTGCGGGTTGAGGCCGTTCTTGGCGATCGACAGCACACCGCCGGTGGCGGTGATCTTGATGACGTCGGAGCCGTCCTTGTAGCGCTGGCGCACGGCCTGCGCGGCCTGCTCCGACCCGTTGACCACGCCCTCCGCGGGGCCCACATCGCGGCCGCCGAGATGCTGGGCCCAGCCGTTGGTCGGGTCGGCATGGCCGCCGGTGGTGGCGATCGACTTGCCGGCCGCGAAGATGCGCGGCCCGGGGACCTTGCCCGCATTGATGGCGTTGCGCAGCGCGATCGAGGCGAGGAAGGTGTCGCCGAGGTCGCGCACCGTGGTGAAACCCGCCTGCAGCGTGCGCTCGGCGAACATCGCGCCGTCCAGCGCGACATCCGTGCCGTTCTTGCGGAAGCCGTCGCCGGCGCTGCTGCGGCTGTATTCGCTCGTGAGATGGACGTGCATGTCCATCAGGCCCGGCATCAAGGTCGAGCCGCGCAGGTCGATGACCGTGTCGCCCGCGCCCGGCGTGCGGTATCCCGCCTCGATGGCGACGATGCGGCCGCCGTCGACCACGACCGTGCGCTCGCGCTGCACCTTGTCGGTGACGCCGTCGACGACGCGACCGGCGTGGATGAGCGTCGCGGCAGCGACGGGCGGAGTCGCCGAGGCGGCGGCGATGATGCCGAGCGCCGCCGCGGCGGCGATGCGTCGTGCGGCCATCAGCGGATCCCCATCAGTTCGACGTCGAACACCAGCGTGGCGCCGCCCGGGATCACGCCGCCCGCACCGCGCGCGCCGTAGCCGAGGTCGGGCGGGATCACGAGCCGCCGCTTGCCGCCGGTCCGCATGCCGGCGACGCCCTGGTCCCAGCCGCGGATCACCTCACCGCCGCCGACGCGGAACGCGAAGGTGTCGCCGTGGTCGCGCGAGCTGTCGAACTTGCGGCCCTTGTTCTCGGGCGCCGCGGCGTCCCACAACCAACCCGTATAGTGCACGACGGCCGTCTGGCCGGCGGTGACCGCATCGCCCGCGCCGAGCACGAGATCCTGAGACTGCAATGTTTCCGGGGGCATGGTGGCTCCTTGGGCGTTGGCGGACGGGGGATCTTTGGCGTCCGCGGGTGGCGGATCGCCCTCGGGGAAGAAGATCGGCGTGCCGTCCGCGGTCGTCGCCGGAGCGGTCGCGGACTGGGTGGTCGGGACGACCTGCGCGGCGGGCGCGGCGCGCGCCGCAGACGGCTCCCAGAAGAGCTCCGGCAGGAAGCTCCGCGCGAGCAGCGCGAGCGCGATGACCGCGAGCAGGATGGTCGCCACCGCGCGCAGCGTCATGGCTTCGGATCCCCTGCCGCGAACGAGAGCGACACCGAGTTGATGCAGTAGCGCAGTCCGGTGGGCCGCGGTCCGTCGTCGAACACATGGCCGAGATGCGCACCGCAGGCCGCGCAGACCACCTCGGTGCGGATCATGCCGTGGCTCATGTCGCGGATCTCGCGCACGCGGTCGCCGGCGAGCGGCGTCCAGAAGCTCGGCCAACCCGAGCCGGAGTCGTACTTGGTCTCGGACGAGAAGAGCGCCGCACCGCAGCAGACGCAGCCGTAGGTACCGCGCTCCTTGTGGTAGGTGTAGGCGCCGGTGAAGGCGCGCTCCGTGCCTTTGTGCTGCGTGACCTCGAAGGCGAGCGGCGAGAGCCGACCGCGCAGGTCGTCGGTCGCGCCGCAGGTCGCGGGCGGGTTGGGCGGGGTGCCGGTCGCCATGCCGCGATTATGGCACGCCGACCGGCGGTCGCCCCCGCCCCACAGGGTCAGCGCCCCGGCGTCATCCGTTGCCCGGGGTCATCAACTGCCCGAGCAGGCGGTTGAGCCGCCGCACGAACTCCCCGGGGTTGGCGACCGAGCCGGACTCGGCGAGCTTGGCCTGGTCGAACACCAGCAGCGCGAGGTCGTTGAACCCCTCGCCGTCCGGCGTCGCCTCGAGCCGCCGCAGCAACGGGTGGCCGGCGTTGACCTCGAGCGCGGGCTGGGCCTCGGGTACGGGCTGTCCTGCAGCGGCCAGGATGCGGCGCATCTGCGCGCCGACATCCCCTTCGTCGAGCACGAGACAGGCCGGCGAATCCGCGAGGCGGGTGCTGACCTTGACCTCGCTCACGCGCTCGCCGA
>Ga0315906_10002170_pt1 | contig 28010 bp, 18 predicted proteins | sample LakEriMetagenome_4_FD_203526 | JGI IMG/M metagenome (GOLD analysis project Ga0315906, IMG submission 203526) | Freshwater fungal communities from buoy surface, Lake Erie, Ohio, United States - Buoy 2 MA122 | ecosystem: Environmental > Aquatic > Freshwater > Lake > Lake biofilm | place: USA...
CCTCCTTCAGGTACAAGTGGAGCAAGTCCGCAATATGGATGTTTAGGTTCACAACCCAATCCATCTTATTTCTTCATTAAAACTACTGCGGCCGGAACAATGGATTTTAATATTAGTCAGGTAAATACTTCAGGCATAGGCATTGATGTAGATTTTGTTGCTTGGGGACCTTTTTCAAGTTTTAGCACAATGTGTAACAACTTAACAGGAAGTTGTGGAGGTTTATTTACAGTTACTTGCAGTGGCAACATTGAAGATTGTAGTTTTTCTTCTTCTTCAACAGAAGCCATGACATTGATTTCTCCTGGCCCTGGATCTTATTTCTTGATTATGCTTACCAATTTTAGCGGAACAGCCGGAACAATTAACTTTTCTCAGACTGGCGGTCCTGCAACAGATTGTTCAATTACTTGTCCTAGTGTTCAAACTGGAGATGGTATATTACTGGCAAATGGCTCTCCAATACCTGCAACCATATCATGTGGTGCGGCTCCATTTGATATTAGAACTTCAACAAATGTTGCTTTTGGAGATCCTGTAACGCCTGCTGTTATGGTTTCTTTTCAAAACAATGGAAATGCAAACAATAGCGTTACCTGGTATGAAAACGGAACCAGTATTGGTTGTTTTGGTCCTGCGCCTTGTCTTCCACTTACAACAAATACAACATATGATTTACAATTCTCGTTTATGTCGCCCTCTGCTGTGAATACCTTTTCGTTATGTGAGACAAACACCACGCAGCCGAATATGACTTATACAGTAACCAATCTTGCAAATAATGCTGTAATTACAACAGGAACATGGAATGACGATGGTAATTGTCAAACTATTGCAATACCAGCAGGTGCAATTACTGGTACTTCAACGTTTACTGCTTCCTGTGGAAGTTGCATTACTTCAACTGATTATGGATATGCAACTTTTAATCCGGCTACTGCTGGTCCGGGAACGCATACCATAACATATACATTTAATCCTGGTAATGGCTGTGCTCCATATGTTTTTACTAAAACAATAACTATTGCTGCGCCATCATTCTCTGTATCAGCCAACCCTAATCCAATTTGTGCTGGACAAAGTTCAACATTAACTGCTACTAACCTTCAGCCTACTGTAACTTTTTCCAATACAACTGATTTTAACATTCCTGATGCTAATGCAACTGGTATTACTTCCAACATCAGTGTTTCAGGATTAACCGGTACTGTTGGTAATCAAATTGTAAATGTTACTTTGAATATTAATCATACTTATGATGGAGATTTAGATATATCTTTAAGATGCCCAAATGGAACTGTAATTGTACTTTCTACTGATAATGGTGGAACAGGAGACAATTATATTAATACTGTTTTTAGCCCAACGGCAACTACAAACGTAACAGCAGGCACTGCACCATTTACAGGCACTTTCTTACCTGAACAGTTATTTTCGGGTTTAAGTGGTTGTACATTAAATGGAACATGGTCTCTACTAGTAGCAGACGATGGTGGAGGAGACATTGGTACACTGTTGGATTGGAGCATTACATTTGTAAATACACTAAACTATACTTGGGCTCCGCCTACAGCACTATCAGCTACAACTGGATCTGTAGTTACTGCAAATCCAACAACAACAACTATTTATACAGTTACAGGTACAGATGGATCTGGTTGTAGTGGAACAAGAACTGTTACCGTAACCGTTAATCCTTCTCCTACGATGACAAGTGCAAATGCAATAACCATTTGTAGTGGAGATGCAGTAGGTTTGCCATTGACAAGTAACATCACATCTACATATTCATGGCTTGCAACCGATAATCCTGCCATTACTGGTGAGAGTACTACTGCTCAAACTGGTGCTACCATAAATAACACCTTAACCAATACCGGAACAACTCCCACAACGGTTATATATACTGTAACTCCAACCGCAACTACTAATTCCTGTCCGGGTACCCCACAAACTATTACTGTTACAGTTAATCCAAGACCAGTAATTAGTCCAATGGCAAACATTAATACAGCTTGTATAAATACGGCACTTACTGTTCCTGATTTTACAGTAACTCCTGCCGGTACAACAATAAACTGGACAAACAATAACTCTGCAATTGGTGGAATAGGTGCATCAGGTACTGGAAATATTGGAACTTTCACGCCAACCACTCCAGGTGTAGCCACAATATCTGCAACTGCTAGCGTTGGAACTTGCACAATAACACCAGTGACATTTTCCATTACAGTTAATGCGCTACCAAATGTTACCTCCACGTCAACAACTGTTTGTAGTGGCTTATCTGCATCTTTAACAGCAAGTGGAGCAGATACTTATTCTTGGAATACAGGTGCAAATACAGCTACTTTAACTATTAATCCAGCTACAACAACTACAACCTATACAGTTACAGGAAACAATACAGTAACAACTTGTACAAATACAGCAACTGGAACGATTACAATCTCTCCCGGCCCCGTTATGACTAGTCCTAACACCGCAACAATTTGTTCGGGAGCAGCACTTAATTTTTCTTTTACATCTTCAATAGCAGGATCAACCTATTCATGGATTGGTTCAGATAATGCAAGTGTAACTGGTGAATCAACTACAACTCAGTCAACAGCAATAATTGGAGATGTACTAACAAACGCTTCGGCAACAAATCAAACAGTTACCTATACCGTAACTCCAACAAATGGTTTGTGTTTAGGAACTCCACAAACAATAACTGTTACTGTATCTTCCAATCCATCCTTAACAGGAACACCAAATGCGTGTGTTGGGTTAACAAGTCAGTTAACAGGTTTTGGAACACCGGCAACAACAAACCCTTGGGTTTCATCTAATACAGGTATTGCTACTGTTAATAATAATGGGCTTGTTACAGGTGTATCTCCAGGAAGTGCTACAATAACATATACAGATAATACAGGTTGTTTTCAAACACTTACTTTTGTTGTTTATGCCAATCCAACCATAACTGGAACCTTATCTGCTTGCGTTGGGGCAACAAGTCAATTAACAGGATCGGGTACTGCAGCTACAACAAACCCTTGGACATCATCAAACACAGGTGTTGCAACTATTAGTAATTCAGGGCTTGTAACAGCTGTTGCTGGAGGTAATGCTACAATTACTTATACGAATAACAATGGCTGTTTGATAACTGCAACATTTACTGTAAATCCTTTACCAACAATTTCCGGAACATTGTCAGCTTGTGTTGGAGCTACTAGTAGTTTAACTGGTTCAGGAACACCGGCAACAACAAACCCTTGGATTTCATCAAGTACCGGAATTGCAACAATAACATCATCCGGAATAGTAACCGGAGTTTCAGCAGGTAATTCTACCATAACATATACTGATAACAATGGTTGCAACACAACCGCAACATTTACGGTTAATCCAAACCCTGCTGTAACCAATTTAATTGCTACAACCACTGGTTGTGGAACAGCAACTGCAAGTTTAACTCCTACATCATCCGTAACAGGAACAACATTTAACTGGACAGCAACTGGATCTGGCGGAACATTAACTGGATTTAGTGCAACCGGAACTGGTAACATAAATGAAACAATTTCAAATTCAGGAACAACTACTGGAACCGTAACTTATGTAATTACACCTGTTGCAAATGGATGTACAGGTACACCTGTAAATTACTCAGTTGTTGTAAATCCAGGCCCAACTGTAACAAATGTTATAACCACAACCACTGGATGCGGTAATGCTGTTGCATCACTAACGCCAACATCAAATATAGCGGGTGCAACATTTGCCTGGACATCTACTTCAACTGGCGGAACTTTAACTGGAAATTCAGCAAGTGGAAATGGTAATATTAATGAGTCAATCACCAATTCAGGATCAACAACCGGAACCGTTGTTTATTCAATTGTGCCTACAGCAAATGGTTGCACAGGACCATCTGTTAACTACACTGTTGTAATAAACCCAATACCACAGGTTACAAATACTATTGCAACTACAACCGGTTGTCAAACTGCCATTGCATCATTAGCTCCAACATCAAATGTTGCCGGCGCAACATTTACTTGGACGGCTACCAATACAGCAGGAACTGTAACAGGATTTACTGCAAACGGTACTGGTTCAATAAATGAAACATTAACTAATACTGGTACGGTAACAGGCACTGTTGTGTATGCCATCACGGCTAATGCTTCTGGATGCTCTGGAACTCCTGTTAACTATACTGTTACTATATACCCAAATCCTATTGTTACAATTAATGGAACCAACGCATATTGTTCAGGATCAAACTCAGTACTTACTGCTTCAGGCGCTAATACGTATACATGGACCCCTGCTTCATCATTAAATTCTCCAAACGGAAATAGCGTAACTGCATCACCAACCCTAACCACTATTTATACGGTAAATGGAACAGATGGTAATAACTGTGTTGGCTCTGGAACTTTTACTTTAACTGTAAATCCAAATCCAACCGCTGTTAATTTTTCAGTTACTACATCCGCATGTAATGCACCAACTGGTTCAGTTACTATAAATGGAACAGTAGGCGGAACTCCTATATATCAATATAATTTCAATAATGCAGGTTTTAGCCCAACTACAAACTATACTGGGCTTGCAGCTGGATCTTATCCTATAATTGTAAGAGATCAAAATAATTGTACATTCTCTACATTTGCAAGTATTGTTACCGCAACTGGTCCATCTGCTGTTACAACAACATTAACAAAAGACAGTTGTGGGAGAAATACAGGAGTTATTCAAATTAATTCAGTAACAGGAGGAACTCCTGGATATCAGTTTAGTGTAGACAATTCACCAATTTCATCGACATCAATTTATCCAAATTTAACAGCCGGACCTCACTCTATATCAGTAACTGATAATGCAGGATGTACATACGCTACATCAGTAACAATTGACGCGCTTGTTGGGCCAACAGGTTTTTCAACACAGGTAACAAATGAAACATGTACCAACGCAAATGGTGTAATAACTGTTAATAATATAAATGGAGGTACAGCAACTTATGTTTACAGTATAAATGGTATCACATTTAACCCGTCTGCATCTTTCACTAGTCTTGCAGCAGGTACTTATACGATTACTGTTAAAGATGTAAATACGTGTATCATAACAAATACTGTATTAGTAGTAAATAATCCAGCTCCTACAGCGGTAGCATCAACTGTGCAGAACTCGATTTGTAATCAGGCTAATGGTTCAATTACATTAGGTGCTGTTACAGGAGGAACTCCATCATATTCTTTTAGTATTACCAATGGAACTTTCTCTACAAATAATGTTTTTTCCAATCTAGCAGCAAATACTTATACCATTACTGTAAAAGATGCAAACAACTGTACTTACACTACGCAGGTAGTAGTTGGTAATACGAATTTAACGGTTCAACTTACAAATGTAATTACAACAACTACAGGATGCCAAACAGCATTGGCTAGTTTAGTGCCAACTGCTAATCAACCTAATGCTACTTTTAGCTGGACAGCTAGTAATACAGGTGGAACTGTTACAGGTTTTTCTGCAACTGGTAATGGTAATATAAATGAGGTTTTAACAAATAACAGTAACAGCCCAGGCACAGTTGTTTATGTTATTACACCATCTGCAAGTGGTTGTACTGGAACGCCATCGAATTATTCAGTTGTTATAAATCCTATACCAACAGTTACAAATGTTATTACGCCAACCACTGGTTGTGGTACTGTAAACGCCAATTTAAATCCAACTTCATCTGTTGCAGGTACTACTTTTAGTTGGACTGTACAAAATAGTGGATCATCTATATCAGGTTATACTGCAAATGGAACAGGATCAATAAATGAAAATGTAACTAATAATGGATCTACTTTAGGCACATTAATTTATTCTATAACACCAACATTTAGTAATTGTCCTGGTCAGGCAGTTAACTATACAGTAAATGTAAATCCAATACCAGCTATTACAAATGCACCTGCGCCAACTATTGGTTGTGGTACTGCAAATGCTTTGTACAATCCTGTATCCAATGTAGCAGGTTCTACATTCAGCTGGACTGTTGTTAATACAGGTGGTACTTTAACTGGATATTCTACACCTGGAAACGGAGATATTAATCAAAGTATTACTAATGCAGGAAGTTCTGCTGGTACGCTTGTATATGCAGTTACACCAACTGCTAATTCATGCCCAGGTTCACCAATTAATTATTCCGTTACAGTTAATCCAATACCTTCTATTGTTAATGCAATTGATACAACAAGAGGTTGTGGAACAGCAACAGCTCTTTTAACACCAATTGCAAATGTAACTGGCGCTACTTTTAGTTGGTCTGCTGTAAACTATGGTGGATTGATAACTGGATACACTCCAGTTAACGGTTCTGGTAATATTAACGAATTACTAACTAATTCTAGTACAACCAATGGTATTGTAGTTTATTCAATTATACCAAGCGTAGGAACTTGTGTTGGTAATGCTGTTAACTATCCTGTATTAATTAAACCAGTGCCAGCTATTACCAATAATATTGTTACAACAACCGGTTGCGGAACAGCAAATGCATTATTAAATATTTCATCAAATGTTTTGGGCACAACTTATTCTTGGACTGCTGTAAATACTGGTGCAGTATTAACAGGATTTTCACCAACAGGAAATGGTAATATCAATCAAATAATTACAAATAATGGAACAAACAGCGGAACTGTTATTTATAATATTACTCCAACAGCATCAAACTGTGTAGGTTTACCTGTTACATATTCTGTTGTAGTTAATCCAATACCAACCATTTCAGGTACACCTTCGGTTTGTACTGGAAGCTCAACCACTACATTGTCTGGAAGTGGTACAGCTGCAAATTTCAATCCGTGGATATCAAGTAATACCTCTGTTGCTACAATCAATTCAGGTGTAGTTTCACCAGTAAGTTCAGGAACTACTACAATTACATATACAGACAATAATGGTTGCTTTACAACATCAACGTTTACTGTCATTGCAACCCCAACAGTTACTGTTCCGTCTAGTTTTACAGTTTGCGAAGGATCAAGCCATCCTACAATTAATTTGATTTCAACCCCACCAGGAGCTAACATTCAATGGGTAAATGATAATGTTGGAACAGGTGTTGCGCAATCTGGAAGTATTGGTGTAATTAATGGATTTACTGCAATAAATAATTCTAATGTGAATATTGTATCTGTAATTTCTGTAACAGCTTCCTCAAATGTCTGTGTAAGTCAGCCATTATCATTTAGCATAACGGTTGTTCCAACACCAACAGTAACTGTATCTAGTAATAGCCCTGTTTGTGTAAACGGGATAATTAATCTTAACTCATCTGGAGGTACAACATACTCATGGTTAGGACCAAATAATTTTTTAAGTTCAGATCAAAATCCTTCAATAACAAATGTTAATCAAGCAATGGCTGGAACATATTCTGTATCAGTTGGTGTTAGCGGAGGTGGAAATCTTGTTTGTCAGTCTTCTTCAACAATTGCAATTGTGGTTAATCCATTGCCTGTTGTAAACATTTCAAATAATTCTCCAATTTGTGAAGGACAAATAATTAACTTAAATGCTGATGCAGTAGGTGGTGTTACTTATTCCTGGTCCGGACCTGCTCCAAATAGTTTTGCCTCAAGTAATCAGAATCCACAAATTACAAATGCAGCATTAAACATGGCAGGTAATTATACCGTTACAGTAACTAACTCTAATAATTGTACAAATGCAAATGTTACAAATGTTATCATTAATCCAATTCCACCTTTACCATTGGTTACAAATGAAATTTACTGTGAGGATGAAACACCTTTACCATTAACTGCTGTTCCAAACTTTGGTGGAACATTGACATGGTATGGAACTAATCAGACTGGTGGTAATCCAACATTAAACCCACCTGTGCCTACAACTTCTATAATTGGATCTTATACATATTTTGTTTCGCAAACTATTCTTGGTTGCGAAAGCCCTAGAGCACCATTAAATGTTACAATTAATCCTGCACCTACGGGAATTGTTTCATTTATTCAACCACAATGCGCTCCATTATGCACAGATATTTCTTTAACTTCATCAAGCACATTATCTGATATTCAATGGAATCTTGGTGATGGTACATTAACAAATGTAAATGATACTATTAACCATTGTTATAATCTTCCTGGTGCATATTCAATAACTGTTAGAGTTACAGATACAAATGGTTGTTTTAATAATTTGATTTTCCCTAATTGGATAAATGTTTATGAAAATCCAACTGCAATGTTTGATTATCAACCAACAAACATTACCTTGTTAAATCCAACTGTTACATTTGTTAATCAATCACTGGGTGATAGTATAATTACTTATTCCTGGTCGTTTGGAGATCAACAAAGTACAGGTTTACAAGGCCAAACAGTTGAAAACACTTATGAATCAGCTGGAATATTCGAAGTTCAATTAGCAGTTCAAACAGTATATGGATGTGTTGATACTGTAAGAAGAACCATTGAAGTATTCGAGGATTTCAATGTATACATACCTAATTCATTTTCACCAAATGGTGATGGAGTAAATGAGGAGTTTTTCCCTCAGGGTACAGGTATTTCTGATAAGAAATATGAATTTATTATTTACGACAGATGGGGTGAGTTAATATTTTCAACCAATGATTTAACTAAGCGTTGGAGTGGTGTAAAAGATGGTGGAAGCGATATTGCACAGCAGGATATTTATATTTACAAAATCAGCTGCCAAAGCACAAAAGGTGATAAGTTTACAAAAACTGGTCACGTAACGTTAATTAGATAATTAAATTATAATCTTTTTTTTGATTATTAAAAAATCATTTCTATTTTTGTAAAAAAATAGAAATGATTTTCACATCAGTAAACATCAAATCTTTCAGGGTAATGTCTTTAAAAGTAAATCACTTTCCTGAAGATTTTCATTCAACTTATTTGAATGTTTCAAATAAGGTTGTAAATGAAGAACAACGTAAAGTTTTTGGAATGCTTTACTTTGATAAAGATCCTGTTAGGTATTCAATTTGTGTTGAGCAAAAGAAAAAAGATAATCCTGATAAATTCGGTTTTAACAGTGTTTTGTTACCTGGCGGAAATTATGTAAAAACATCTTTGATTAATTGGGAATCAAAATTAGACTCATTAAAACAGGTATTTGATGAGTTAAAAATAAAATTTCTATTAGATGACTCAAGACCTCAAATAGAGGAGTTTAAAAGTAAAAGAGAAATGATTATTTATTTTCCTATAAGAAAAAGAGAAGAGCAATTAAGCTTACAATTATTTAATTAATTTTTTTGTTATGTTTTTATCACAAAACTTAAAGATCTTAAGAAAAAAAACCTCACTGACTCAGGATGAAGCAGCTGAAAAAATAGGTATTTCAAGAACTAAATTAAATGCCTACGAAAATGCTCATTCAGAGCCGACCATTGATGGTTTATTGGTATTATCACACTTTTATAAAGTAAATATTGATACGATATTAAAAACAGACTTCAATCAATTATCTGAATTTCAAATTGAAGAGTTGCAAAGCGGTAATGATACATTTATCAGTGGGAGTTCATTACGTGTTTTGGCTACTACAGTAAATCAAGAAAATAATGAAAACATTGAATTGATTCCAATTAAAGCAAAAGCAGGATATAAATCAGGTTATAATGACCCAGAATTTCTATCTCAATTTCCAACCTTTCAACTCCCTTTTTTATCTCAGAATAAAAAGTATAGAACCTTTCAAATTGATGGTGATTCAATGTTGCCAATTAAAGATAAATCATACGTTGTTGGAGAATTTTTACAAAACTGGAATGATATAAAAGACGGTGAGGCATATATTGTTTTATCTTTAGAAGATGGCATTGTGTTTAAAATTTTACATAATAATTTAAAACAAAATAAAAGTATTTTGTTTCATTCTTTAAATCCAGAATACCAAGATTATAGTTTAAGCGTAGAGGAAATTAAAGAGGTTTGGAAATTTGTTTGCTATATCAGCCAGCAAATGCCAGATGTAGATGGTGAAAGAAAAAAAATACTTGATGCAATTTCAAATTTAGAATTGAAAATAAGCAGTTTAAAATCGAAGATATAAATGAATTATTAAAGTTTTATTCAGTTACAGGTAAATCTACAGTTTTGCTTTCATTATATCTTAATTTAACTGGTATTCCGCCCTTAACAAGCCAAGGAGCAGGAACAGTAAAATCTTTTCCAATAGAATATAAATAGTATTCGCCTCTATACAATGATTCAACTTTGAAATTCCCATTTGCGTCAGCAGTAACTTCAAAATCATATTTTGAAATATCATCACCAGGGAATTCGGTTGCACCCATTTTAACGTATATTGTTGCTTCAGCAATTGCTTTTGAATGATGTGTTACTTTTCCTTCAATCACACATTTTCCGCCCAATTCATTTTTTTTACATCCGAAAAAAAATAAACTTAAACTGATAGCAATTATTAAAAAAATATTTTTTTTCATGCGTAGAATTTTATTCTTTTTTAGTTACTATGTGTTACATTCCATATATAAACAAACCCTAATGAAGATACATGGATTTCAAATTAGTTAGGGTCTTTAAATCGTTCGTCTTGAATAAACTTATAATCAGTTAAAGTTAGTAAAAAAGCTTTTAAATTATTTTTTTCTGTTGATGACAAATTAATGCCTGATTGTAATGAAGGATCTAAGTTTGTAGTGTTTGAAATACCACTTGAATAATGATTTAATACCTGATCTAAAGTGTTAAATCTTCCATCGTGCATATATGGAGCAGTTAATCCTATATTTCTAAGGCTTGGTGTTTTAAATTTAAATTTATCATTAACATTTCCTGTAATTTTTTCTCTACCAAAATCATTAATTGTGGGATCAACTGATAAACCATTATTTTTAAAATCATGATCAGTAAACAATGGCTCTCGATGGCAGTTGTTACATTTCTGAATAAATAGATTATAGCCTGCCAATTCTTCATTTGTAAAACTAATTTCATTGCGCTTATATTGATCGAACTTACTATTGTAAGAATAAAGTACTCCCTGAAATTGAGCAAAGGCTTTTAAAATATTTTGTGTAGTAATTTCATCATTACCAAATGCACTTTTAAATAATTGTTTGTATTTATTACTTGCTGAAAGTTTAGTAATTACATTGTTCAAATTCTCATTCATTTCAATTGGGTTTGCAATTGGCGCTAGTGGTTGTGTTTCGATGTGATTAACACCGCCATCCCACATAAATGAGGTGTTCCAGTTCATATTAAACAGTCCTGGGGCATTTCTGTTGCCAAGTGAGTCGTTTATGCCATGACTAAAACGATGGTCTACGTTAGCAAAAGCAGAAAAAAGTTGATGACAAGAACCACAAGATATTGTATTGTTTGAGGAAAGCATTTCTTCATAAAAGAGTTCTCGTCCTAGCTCAAAACCCTCCTTAGTTAATGTGTTATTTTCAAAACGGTATACTGGTTGCGGCCATCCTTCAGGAATAATTTCTTTTATGTCATTAGAAGGCAGTTTAGGTTTAATCTCAGGATCTACTGAACAAGAAGTCAAAATCAAAATAAATATGATAAGATAAAGTTTCATTATTAGTTTTGAATAGATTTAAAACCAAACATATCTGCGTAATTATCCGCAATTGATTTTGATGTAGCATTTACCATAGTAATGTTATTTGTTATACTTAGGTCCAAACTGTTTGGATTTATGAACCATTCTTTAATATTGTTTTTTAGATATAGAGTAGGAGTAGAGCTTGATGTAACATTAGCTAAATTGCCATTAAAAGAAATGCTCACTTGTTTTAGTGCATTGAAATTTCCTTTAAATCCACCAATATGAAATGCAACCGAATTTCCTGGTGCAGATGATTGTTGAGATGTGCCTTCAAGTTTTGCCATAATATAACCAGTATTCCATGTCCAGAACATTCCCAATGCAACATCCAGCGCACCACTCTGAGCACCCGAAACATTTCTGGTTGAATCAACGCCGATAATAAAAGATATTGATGAATATTTTTTAAAAGGAACTTTTGAAATACTAAAACTGCAAGTTGAAGTTTGTTCGGCATTAACCAAGTGATAACTTTCTGTTTCGCTGAAAACACTACCATCATCTGCGGTTAGCTTAATATTACTAATGTAATATTTGTAAGTAGATATAGAAATTTTGTTTCCGTTATCTAAAATATATTGATCGTTTAAAACAAAGTTAATGGTATCAAATAAATGATTTATAGAAACTATCATAGATCCATTTTCAGGAGTGGCTGGTTTTGGATAAATTTCAGATTCATTATTATCTTTTTTGCACGAGTAAATAGATAGAAAAATCATCAATAAAAAAAATGCTTGAGATGTTTTATAAAGAAAGATTTTAAGGCGCATGCTTTCAAAAAATAATTTGATTTTCTATTAATTAAAAGTATCAATTTTTTATTAAGAATTGATAATTGGAAATTTTTATTTAAATATTTTTTTATTTTTGGTATATAATTTGAACAATGATTAAAAAATTTAGTCATGAAAATTATTTTAAAATCAGCTTTTATTCTTTCTTCAGTTATTCTTGTCTATTCTTTTAATTTTAAATCAAAATCAAGTTCTGAAATCAATTTTATTACACAAAACAACCAAGTAAAAGAATTGCCAGTTAAATCTAACAAGGCATTTAAAGAAGGAGAAGTACTTACATATCGTTTGCATTATGGCTTGCTTGATGCTGCAGTAGCAACTCTTGAGGTTAAACCTGAAACTAAAAAAGTAGGCAACAGAGATTGTTACCATATTGTAGGGAATGGTGTTTCAAAAGGCACATTTGATTTCTTTTTTAAAGTAAGAGATAAATACGAGACATATATGGATAAAAATGCTTTAGTTCCATGGATATTTAATAGAAATTGCAATGAAGGTGGATATTTAATTAATCAAAATTACTTTTTCAATCATTACAATAATAAAGTGGCAGTTGGCAACGGAGAAAACATATCTATTGAAGAAAATACCCAAGATATGATCTCAGCTTTTTATACAGCAAGAAATATGGATTTTAGTAAGGCTAAAATTGGTGATGTTTTTGCGTTAAATTGTTTTATAGATAAGGAAATTTGGCCATTAAAAATAAGATATATTGGAAAAGAAACAATTGAAAGTGAAGTTGGAAATATTAGATGTATAAAATTCAGACCAATAGTTCAAAAAGGAAGAGTATTTAAAAAAGAGGAAGACCTTACCATTTGGATCTCAGATGATGAAAACCATATACCAATCAGGGGTCAGGCAAAAATATTAATCGGTTCAGTTAAAATGGATTTAACAGGTTATAAAAACCTTAGTAATCCAATTGCAAAACAATAATAATGGACAATTCTCCCATTTCGTTTTCAAAATCTTTACTGCCTTCCTTATTCATTCTTTTGATTATTTGGATGTTTTTTTACTTGGATAATCATTATAAATTACAATTATATAATTATGGCTTACAACCCAGAAAAATAATTGGTATAATTGGTATTTTCACTATGCCTTTTATTCATGGCGATGTTATTCACATTTTATCCAATACATTTCCTTTTTTGATTCTTCTTACATTATTAAACTTTAATTATTCTGAAATTTCAATTAAGGTACTTACAGGAATATATTTAATATCAGGATTTTTAATTTGGTGTTTTGCTGATTTAGATGAAAACACAAGTCATGTTTCTTATCATATTGGCGCTAGTGGAATTATATATGGATTATCTGGGTTTCTTTTTTTTTCAGGCATAATTCGAAAACGAAAAGATCTCTTTGCTGTTTCGCTTCTTGTTACTTTTTTATACGGAACACTAATTTGGGGTGTTTTCCCTGAAAATTTTCAAAGAGCAATACATTACATTTCATCAAAAGATAGAATTTCTTGGGAAGGACATTTATTTGGTTTTTTAAGTGGGAGTATTTTAGCATTTTTATTAAAATCAAGAGGTAAACAGGAACCAGTTTATTCCTGGGAAAAAAATAATGACGAAGATGTTGATGAATCTAACCCTTATTGGATAATTGATGAGAATGAAAAAGTAAATAACAATTCTTAATTAAAAAAAACGTTTTACTATCAAACTATTAACGATTCACTTAATTTCTTAAAGTCTATTCCATCAAAATTTCCTGAACTCATCATCAGTAAATTTTTGTTTTTCCATTGCATAGAAGATAAATAATTAACTAGCAAATCAGATTCGGTAAAAGTTATAATATCTTGTCTTCCGAAGGCCATTTTAACTTGCGCTTCACTAATAGGTTTTAGTTTTTTATGTGCAATGGTATGTGGGTTAAAATATACAATGGCTTTATCTGCTTCATCCATTGCTCCTTTGTATTCATTTAAAAATTCCTCTGTTAAACTGCTAAACGTGTGAAGTTCCATACAAGCAAATAATTCGCGGGATACAAATTGTTGTTTCATTGCGGAAATAGTAGCTTTAAGTTTGGATGGCGAATGAGCAAAATCTTTATACATTGCAAAATCATTTTCAATCCTAACTGATTCCAAACGCTTTGACGCGCCTTTAAAATCTGAAATGGCCGTATAAAAATCATTATTGCTTATTCCGATTGTATTACAGATTAAGCGCGCGCCATTTAGGTTCATTAAATTATGGTTACCAAAAATTTTTAGTGGAATTTTTTTTCCATCATCAAAAATAGATGTAGTGCCATTTTCTATTTGGTGTTCGGGAATTCCATAGCCAACTTGCTGAATATTTTTATTTATGTTTTCTTTTGCAAGTTGATTGAGCACCTCATCGTTTTCACAGAAAACAAGTTGGCCACTAGGCTCAATTAGTGAAATAAATTTTCGAAATTGTTCTACATAAATTTCAAATGTTGGAAACACATTGATATGATCCCATGCAATGCCACTTATAATTGCAATATTTGGATGATATAAGTGAAATTTAGGCCTTCTATCAATTGGCGACGCCAAGTATTCATCACCTTCAATAACTGCAAATTTAGCTTCTTTAGTAAGTTTCACCATAGTATCAAAGCCCTCTAGTTGTGCCCCAACCATGAAATCTGCATCTATATTGAGCTTTTTAAATACATGTAAAATCATAGAAGTTATAGTAGTTTTACCATGACTTCCTCCAATAACAATACGTATTTTATCTTTGGTTTGTTCGTAAATGTATTCGGGATATGAATAAATTTTTAGGCCTAGTTCTCTTGCTTTAATAAGCTCAGGATTATCCTCGCGAGCATGCATGCCTAAAATAATTGCATCTTTATCTTTTGTAATTTTATTTGGGAACCAGCCTATTTCAGTAGGCAATATCCCTGCTTTTAAAAGTCTCGATTTTGATGGTTCATTTATCTCATCGTCAGAACCCGTAACATTGTATCCTTTGTTGTGCATGGCGAGCGCCATATTATGCATTGCACTTCCGCCAATTGCAATAAAATGAATGTTCATTTAAATAATTAGTTTTATGTTTTTCTTCTATCACTAAGTAAAAACAAATATGATTAAGATTTTTTTATGCAGTTCTTTGTTTTGCACATCATCATGTTATTAGTGTAAAATAATTATCTATTATTTATAAATTGATTAAATATGAACTATTCAATTCCTTTAAATATTCAAGACTATACAGCCCTTCATTAAATAAAAGATCAAGTATACTTGCGTTTGGAATAAAACCAATACTATGTTGAAATACTTGATAATATGCAGGGAAATGATTTATCAGTTGATTTAAATTATCTTCATTTCTGAAATCATTTTTTGATTGTGTTTGATAGGATTCGGTAAAATTTATTGTAATCGGTTTTCTTAAAATTGTAAAAAAAGTTTGTATCAATTGTTGGTTGTATTCAATCAATAATTCCTGCTTTGTAAAAAAAGAATTTTTTATTTCTTCTTCAAAGAACTCAAAATAAGGTGAGTTTCGATAGGCACTTTCAATAGCTCGCCAATGTTTTAATTGCCAGTTTTCGCTATAGGAAATTATTTTGTTGCAGGTTAATGTTTTATTGCCAGAATTTACAAGTGGAACAGATAAAATAAGTGGCCCATTAGATGAAACAATTTCACATCGGTTTCTAATGGTTTGTTTTACAAAATGTTCATGTACATCAATGTAAATATTCTTCTTATTTAATAATAAACTAAAATAAGCTGTATTAGGCAAAAATGCTGTAGGTAATAAAATTACTCGACTCATAGAAAGTTTAATTGTATAAAGTTAGTTTAAGTAAAAAAAATATAGATGTTCATTTTATTTAAAACAAAAAAGGCTGACTCAATTTTGAGACAGCCTTTTTAAAATAAACTTTTATTTATTAGTTAACTAATGTTTTAAATTGATCATTGCTTCTCCATTTTAAGAATTCGCAATCATCTTTAGCAATTGCTTTTAATGAAGCATCTTTTTCAATAGCTGTTTTTAAGCTATCTAACCCTTTTGAATCACCTTTTCTTGCAGCAGCAACTGCTTTTAGGTAGTGGCAAATAGCCATGTCTTTTTCATTACTTGCATCAATGGTAGCATTTACAGATTCAGCATTGCCTGCAAGTAATTGAGCTAATGCAAGATTAAATCCTTTATTAGAACCAAACTGAGAAACAGCATCTGAATAATTTCCATCTCTAACAGAAACAATTCCTTTATTGTAAGTAGCTTCTGGTAAACTTCCAGCTTTTTCAAAATATGATAATGCTAATTTTCTATCACCTTTTTTTGCAATTGTAGCACCTAAGTTATTCAGAACAGTAGAATTGTTTAAAGCGGCTTTTTCTGCTCTTTCAAAAGCAGCTTTTGCATCATCAACCTTGTTATTCATTAAATAAACAACACCTAAGTTATTTGAAGTTCTCCAATCGTTTGCGTAATATTTTTCAGCCGATTTGTAGATATTCATTTTTCTGTTTAAATCTTGAGTTAAAGTAGCAGCGTACAATAATTCTTCAACAGATAAAGAATCAGGGTTGGTATCAACCAAACGATTAATCATTTCATCTGTTCTTGATTTTTTGTCAATCATTACAGTTAAAACTGATCTTCTTAATTTTGGCAATATTTTTTCTTCAATTTCTTTATAAGTTTTAGAAAGATTTTTGATTTCTTTTTCACGTTGCTCTCCATCAGGATACATTGTAAGTACACGCAAAATTAATTCTTTATCAGCGATTGTTGATTGTTCCATTAAAGATTTGAAACCATTCCAATCTTCAGCGGTTAAATCTGTTTTATACTGAGAAATGTCTTTTCCAAAAGTATTTTCTTTGTTCTTATCTTTTTTGAACTCAGCAGCCATTGCCTCAGATCCTGTTTTTGCACGATCCTTAGCTAAGTTTTCATTTTTTCTTAATTCACCTTCTGGGGATGCATAAGCAGCAACTTGAATAGACTTGAAATCATACCAAGTTGTATTTTTTGCGTTTAAATTAATAAACTCCATCATTTTTTTAACTTCATCACTTTTTAGTTCAGAAGGACGAACAGAAGATTGATTTACTAAATAATAAATACTTGAGGTTTGGTTAGCTGGAACTGATTTTACAAAAGCATCTTTTGCAAAAACTGTTTTTTCATCGTTTCTAACCAATAATGGTGTTGCAATTGTTCCATCAGCTAATTCAATAGTCTTGAAATCTTTAGTTTTCTTTTTAACAGCTCCTTGAGCTTGTAGCTCTAGCTTAGCAGATTTCATTTCCGGTTCGTAAGCAAATTTATCTGTATATGAAAAAGTACCACCTTTTTCGTATGCAATTTTAGTGCCTGTTGCAGTTGCCTTTTCTCCAACTAAAACAACAGGTTTTAATTTTTTCTCTGCACCATTATATTTTAATACTGGAGTAACAGTAACTACTGCTTTCTTAGCAAATAACTTTGCAGGATATTTTCCTGATACTGAAATACTAACACTATCTCCATGCATTTCAAGAGGTTTTGGAGTTACATCATAAGTGATTAAATCTTGTTTTTTAATCATTTTCTTAAGTCCGTCGCAGGCAGTAAATAACACTGAGGTTCCTAGGACAATTGATAAAACTTTTAAGGTATTGTTTTGCATGGTTTTATATTGATTTATATGTCAGTTTTTTGCGGTGCAATATTAATGATTGTTTTTTAAATAAAAAAATTAAACAATAAATCGAAAATATTTTTTAAAATTATAGTAAATCAGCTATTTAACTTTCTACCTGGATTGTTTGAAATAAATGCTTTCCAACCAGTATATGATTCCTTTTTTTCAATGTTTTTACCTATACCGCTTTGAAAATGATGACATATGGCTACACTCAGCGCATCAGTAGAATCATAATATTCAGGAATTTCTTTTAAGTTTAAAAGACGTTGCACCATAGCAGCAAGTTGTTCTTTTGAAGAGTTACCATTTCCTGTAATGCTTTGTTTAATTTTTCTAGGGGAATATTCTGTAACTGGTATTTGTTTTTGAAGAGCCGCCGCCATGGCTACTCCTTGTGCCCTGCCAAGTTTTAGCATAGATTGAACATTTTTCCCAAAAAAAGGTGCTTCAATTGCTAATTCATCTGGCAAATATTTCTCTATAATTTTGGTGAGAGTTTCAAAGATTTGTTTTAGTCGGAGGGTGTGATCTTCACTTGTGTCTAGCTTAATTACATCACAGTGTAAAAAATGAATATTATTGGCATTAACTTTAATTATTCCATAACCCAATATTACAGTTCCTGGGTCAATTCCTAAAATTATTTTTTCAGTAGTATTTTTAATAGTGATACAAAAATACAAAATTGTTTATGCTTCAAAATATGTAAAAAATTATTTAATCAACTTTATTATTAAAGATTGTTTGTGAAGAACTACTTTTTACAATTGTTTTTTCCATATTTATAATAGTCGAAATTTGTTGCATGTCGGTAGCTTTAATCATATCGTGTATTTTAGGTTATTTCGGAATTCTGTTATTAATTGCATGGATAACATCGCGTAATGGAAATGCAGATTCTTATTTTTTAGGTAATAAGGCTTCTCCTTGGTATGCTGTTGCATTTGGAATGATTGGCGATTCACTTTCAGGAGTGACATATATTTCAGTACCAGGCGCTGTTGGAACTGCTAAGTTTTCTTATTTGCAATTGGTACTTGGGTATTTTGTTGGTTACTTCATTATTTCAAAAGTCTTATTGCCTTTGTATTATAGATTAAATCTTGTTTCAATTTATTCTTATTTACAAACACGTTTCGGAAGAGTAACTCAAAAAACTGGAGCATTTTATTTTATACTTTCTCGTGTTTTAGGCGCAGCAGGCAGATTGTTTTTAGCTGCAGGAGTTATTCAGTTTTTTGTATTTGATCAAATTGAAGGTTTTCATGTTCCTTTTGCATTAAGTGTTTCCGTTATTATCGCTTTGATGTTACTTTATACCTATAAAGGAGGTATTAAAACTTTGGTATGGACCGATACCTTTCAATCTTTGTTTTTGGTGTTAGGAGTAATTTTATCAATATTTGCCATTATACAACATACCGGTTGGAGTTTTTCTGACACAGTTGGAAAGGTAATTCACTCAGAATATTCAAAAACATTTTTTTTCGACTGGAAACTTGCTAGTTTTTTTCCTAAACAATTTTTAGGCGGTATTTTTATTGCAGTTGCTATGACTGGTCTCGATCAAAATATGATGCAAAAAAACTTGAGTTGTAAATCACTAGAAGAAGCACAGAAAAATATTTTCTGGTTCAGTATAGTTATGGTAATTGTAAATATTTTCTTTTTATCGCTTGGGGCATTGCTATACCATTATTATCAAAGCGCTTCAATAGCTTTACCAATAAATTCTGAAACAGGAAAAATAATTAGCGATAAAGTTTTCCCAAATCTTGCATTAAACCATTTGGGATGGTTTGCAGGTTTGGTTTTTATTATCGGGTTAACTGCTGCTACATTCAGTAGCGCAGATTCTGTACTTACTACTTTAACAACATCTGCTTATGTAGATATGATGGAATTAGACAAAAGCGAAAAATTAAATGAAACGCAAAAAAGTAAGTACAGAACCATTATACATATTTCTTTTGCTGTATTGCTTTGGTTGGTTATTTTATTATTTGATGCTTTAAATAATAGTGCAATTATTGATACCATTTTAAAACTGGCTGGATATACTTATGGCCCATTGTTGGGCTTGTTTGTATTTGGCTTGTTCACAAAGTACTCAATTAAAGATGCACTTGTTCCTATTGTTTGTTTTATAGCTCCAGGTATTGCTTATATATTTAGTACATATTCTAAACAATGGTTTAATGGCTATGAAATTGGAAACGAATTAATCATCATTAATGGCTTACTAACTTTTATTGGATTATTATTTATCAGAAAAAATATTAATCAAACTTCTTCAATAACTTGAATTGATAAATCAGCTAATATCAATTCTGAACTTTATTAAAATTCTTGTGAATCACATTTGCAAATTCATCAAAAAGAATTGGGTTTGAAGCCATAATTTCTCTACCAAAAAGATAGTTTTGTTGAAAAGAAAAGTCGCTAACTTTTCCTCCAGCTTCTTTTACAATTATACTTCCTGCAGCAACATCCCAGGAGTTTAAATTATATTCATAAAACGCGTCTACTCTTCCGCAAGCCAGGTAGCACAAATCGGATGCTGCAGAGCCAATTCTTCGAACACCATGTGTATTACGCATAAAATATTCGATTGAATTAAGGCAAGATTGCATGCGTGAAAAATTATTTACAGGAAATCCGGTTGCAATTAATGACTCAGATAATTTTTGACAAGTTGTAACAGTAATTTGTTTTCCATTTAAATAAGCTCCATTTCCTTGAAATGCAGAAAAACATTCGTTTTGTGCAACTTCATATACAACTCCTAAAATGATTTTCCCGCTCTGCTCCAATCCTATACTCACTGCATAACATGGAATGCCATGCACAAAATTGGTTGTGCCATCTAATGGATCAATTATCCAATTGATTTCTTTCTTTGTTGTTGAGGTGTTTTCTTCTGTAATAAATCCAAAATCAGGATACTTATCTGCTAAAAAATCAACAATGATTTTTTCTGAAGTCTTATCTACATAACTTACTAAATCATTTTTGGCTTTTACTTCAGCTTTGCTGAATTGAAAATTCAATCGTTCTTCGCGAATGAATGCACCTGCTTTTTTAGCAATGAATTCTACATCCTGAATAATGCTTGAAAGTTTCATTTTTAAAATTGAAAATGCTTGCTTGCCATTTTTTCAATTTCGCTACCATAAGCTAAAGAAGCTGTTGCGGCTGGAGATGGAGCATTTAATACATGTATTGCATTGCCATGATACTCTATCTTAAAATCATCCAGCATCTCGCCATCATTTCCAAGTGCCATAGCTCTTACTCCGGCTCTGCTGGCAATTATGTCATCCATTTCTAAACTTGGAATTAATTTACGTAAACGTTTTAAGAAAAAAGTTTTTGAAAATGCCCCGCGGTACTCATCTAATCCAAACTTCCAGTGCTTAGCAAAAAATTTCCAGGTTCCACCAAAAGTAAATGCATCAAAAGTATCTTTTGCACTGAATGCGGTTTTTGTATAACCTTCGCGTTTAAAAACAAACACAGCATTTGGACCGCATTCTACACCACCATGAATCATTCTTGTAAAATGAACTCCTAAAAACGGGAACTTTGCGTTAGGAACTGGATAAATAAGGTTTTTTACTTTTTTCATTCCTTTTTCGGTGAGGTCGTAATAATCACCCCTAAAACCAACAATGGCTGCATCACTTTTTATTCCTTCTTTTTTAGCAATTCTATCACTTTGTAAACCTGCACAGGTAATTAAGTATTTTGTTTTGTATTTATTTTTATCGGTTACTACAAGTGTTGTATCACCTTGTTTTTCAAAAGCAATTACTTTTTCTGCGGTATTTACTTCGCTGTTAAATTTTTCTCTTAACAACTTCACATAAGTACGTGCAACATCTGGATAATCTATAATTCCTGTACATGATACCCAAATACCTGCAATACCTTCACAATAGGGTTCAATTTCTTTAATTTTATTTGCATCAATTAATTCTATTCCTTCCACACCATTTGCAATGCCGTTATTATAAACTTTATTCATATGGGCCAGTTCGCTTTCATCTGTAGCTACAATAACTTTTCCGCAGATATCATGCTTAATGTTATGTTCTTTTGCAAAATTAACCAACTCTCTTCTTCCGTTTACACAGTGTATGGCTTTGTATGAGCCGGGTTTGTAATAAATACCAGAATGTATTACTCCTGAATTATGTGCGGTTTGATGAGCTGCAACCTCTTTTTCTTTTTCAATAACCAGAATTTTTTTATCCGGATATCTAGTATTTATTTTAAATGCAGAGGCAAGACCAACTATTCCTCCTCCAACAACAATTATATCGTAAACTTTATCAGCCATTTTAAAAAATTTATCTTTGCAAAGATAACCTTTGCATGAGAAAAACTAAACTTGTTTTATTAATTATCGTTCTGGCAAAATTTTCTTTGGAAAATTTTGCTCAGGAAATTCCTGAAAACGTAGGTTATCTAAAAGGTCAATTTCACTTCGGATATATTATGCAGCACCGAAATTCTATCGGACATTTAATTGAAGGACATATTAAAGGATTTGAATTGAACTGGGCAGTTCAAACTAAAGGCGATAAATTATGGCATTACGAAAATAATTTTCCTGAAGCCGGTTTTGCAATGCATGTTTATTCACTTGCAAACCCTCAGCAGTTGGGACAAATTTTAGCCTTGGCACCATATTACGATATAGGATTAAATGATAAAAATAAAATATCTCGGTTGCATTTAAGATTATCTTGTGGCGTTTCTTATTCTACAAAAGCTTTTGATCCTTTATTGAATCATAAAAATAATGTTGTAAGCACACCAATAAATGCATTTGTAAATTTTAAATGGTATTATAAATTTCAATTAAGCAAAAGTTTACGTTTAGATGCGGGACTAAATTTTGTTCATGCATCAAATGGTAAATTTAAAACTCCAAATCTTGGAATAAATATGATGACTATTCATTCAGGGTTAACTTATTGTTTTAACCAAAAAAATGATAAAACAATTTTACAAATTGATAGCAGTTATTTAAATAAATCCAAGCATGAACTGTTTGGTATTTTGTCTTTTGGAATCAATGAAACTGAACCACCTGGTGGACCAAAATATCTTGCACAATCTTATACTTTTGGATATTACTACAAGAAACGGAATACCCATAAATTTGGTGGGGGATTAGATGTGTTCTACTGCCAATCTACCAAACAAGAAATTTTTGATACAGACAGCATTCGTTATAAAAATAATTTAAGCTACTTACAACTTGGCGCAAGATTTAGTTATTCATATGTAATAGGTAATTTATCTTTACCAATTGAATTTGGCCACTATTTGTACACAAAATATTATGGCAACGGTATGTTTTATCATCGCATTGGGTTCAGGTATCAATTTAAAAACCGAATGATAGCAACTTTTGCCTTAAAAACACATTGGGCAGTTGCCCATTATTTTGAGTATGGAATAGGTTATCGTTTTAAATAGATGAAAACGATTTTCTTTTAATAATCATTGCAGAAATAAAAGAACAGAATAAACCATAGAAAATATTTTTAAATAGGGTAGAAGTTGCTTTGGTTTTATATTATCCAGTTTTTAAAATAAAATGAGAAATTCTACTTTTTCAATTTATAGCTAAAGATCCACTGGTTTTAATGTTTTCACTTTTCATTTAAATCTCAAACTAATTGCTTTAAATGTATTTCATCTGAAAACAATAGTGTTTTAATAGCTAGTTTTCTTTTTAAAATTATGCTTTTTTTAGTGTGATTGCGCAAATAAATGAGGAAAAGGAACCAAAAAGTAAGTGACCAAAGGTTTTTAGTGTAGTATCTTTAAATGCGGTTAAACTAGAAACATAATCTTTTTGATTTGCAATCACCTTTTCTAATGAAATATTTTTATCATGTTTTCTAGCCTCAACTAATAATACATTATAATCAACATTTATTAATGATGATGTTATAAATTTTCCTAATTCAATTTCATAAAAAATATAATTAAAAACTCCTAAGATGATTATTGAAATTAAAGTAAAATACATTCCTTCTTTAACACAATCTTTTCCTGAAATCACACCATTATTGAGTTTTCTCTTTTGATAAATTACAAGAGCTATAAATGGTAAAATAAAAAAAAGAGTTATTAAGTGAGATAAAAAGCCTAAAGTCGAATTTTGATAACCTGCATAAAAAACATATAATTTAAATGAAATTGAAAAAATTGTATAGATTAAAATCCAAAGTAAATTTTTATTCTTCATATCAAATTTCTGTAACTATATTATTTATCCATTCATGCTAATTAAAAACTCTTCATTGCTTTGCGTATTGCGTAAACGGCTTTGCAAAAACTCCATTGCTTCCACTGGTGTCATATCACTTAAATGTTTACGTAATACCCACATGCGTTGTAAGGTTGCAGGATCAACCAACAAATCATCACGACGTGTTGAAGATGCCACAATATCCATTGCTGGATAAATTCGTTTGTTGGAAAGTTTTCTATCTAATTGCATTTCCATGTTACCAGTACCCTTAAACTCTTCAAAAATTACTTCATCCATTTTTGAACCTGTTTCAGTTAATGCAGTTGCAAGTATCGTTAATGAACCGCCGTTTTCAATTTTACGAGCAGCACCAAAAAAACGTTTTGGTTTATGTAATGCATTGGCATCTACACCACCGGTTAAAACTTTTCCTGATGCAGGCGACACCGTATTGTATGCACGCGCCAAACGAGTTATGGAATCTAATAAAATGACTACATCATGTCCGCACTCGGTTAATCGTTTTGCTTTTTCAAGCACAACATTTGCAATCTTAACATGCTTTTCAGCAGGCTCATCAAAAGTTGATGAAACCACTTCTGCACGAACGCTGCGCGCCATATCAGTTACCTCTTCCGGACGTTCATCAATCAATAGAATGATAAGGTAAACTTCCGGATGATTGTAGGCAATTGCATTAGCAACTTCCTTAAGTAACATGGTTTTACCTGTTTTTGGTTGCGCCACGATTAATCCACGTTGGCCTTTCCCTATCGGACAAAACATATCCATAATACGTGTTGACATACTTTGCTGAGGATGTCCGGTTAACTTTAATTTTTCGTAGGGAAATAAAGGTGTAAGGTAATCGAAAGGCACGCGGTCGCGAACCCATGCGGGTTCGCGACCATTAATTTGGTCAACTTTAATCAAAGGAAAATATTTTTCCCCTTCACGTGGAGGACGAATAGGACCTTTTACAGTATCGCCAGTTTTTAATCCAAATAATTTAATTTGTGATTGTGAAACATAAACATCATCTGGTGAACTTAAATAATTGTAATCCGATGAACGCATGAATCCATAACCATCAGGCATAATTTCTAACACACCCTCTGCAAATACAATTCCATCAAAATTATAATGATATTCATCTTTTGGTTTATGATGTTGGTGCTGATGATGTTGGTGCTGATGTTTTTTCTGATCTTTTTGTTCATCATCACTTTTTTGATCTGTAGTTTCTGTTTTTCCTCCTTCATCAACAGATTCGCTTTCTGTAATATTTACTTCAGAAGATTTAATTTCTTCGTTTATAATAGGGGTAGTTTCTTCAGGTTCAATATGAATGATTTTCTCTTCCTGAACAATTTCTTCAGCAATTGGATCTAACTTTACTTTTCTTGGACGCTTTTCACGTTTTTCTTTATGCTCAGTAGTAGTTGAATCATTGTTTTGCTCATTTTCACTATCTTTTTTATCTGTTTTTACAGATTGAGGTTTATTAACTTTTGGTTTAGTAGGATATTCTTTAACCAATTCTTCTGCTAAAACAGGATTTGCAGATTGAGCATCTGCAATTAATAAAATAAGATCGTGCTTTTTGGCATTTTCAGCTTTAACGCCAAGTTTTTTAGCAATTTCTTTTAGTTCAGACAATGGTTTGTCATTCAACTCGATTACATGAAACATATTGTATAATTAAAATAAATAACGGTTTAAAAATTTAATTTGAAAAGTGAGAAGGGAAGTTGAAAAAGAAAATTTTTAGTATGGTTAGGACAAATATAAGTCAATTTTTTTAAAAACAAATAAATTTTATTAAATCGAATCAATATAAAAAAGATGTAAGGACTAATATCGAAATTAAACCCAAAAATTAACTTTATTTTTTTTTGATGTATTTAAAAGCTAAACCTATAAGTAAAATTAAAATAAATCCTATAAAAACATAGAGTTCAGCAGTCCAAATTAAAGAGTCTTCTTCAAAATTATTATTAGTTTGTTTTGGTATTGAAATAATTTTGTAATTAAAGTTAATGTTAAACGTAAAAAAATCTGCCCAATTAGCAGCTTCCAAACATTCAATATAAATCCAATAACTATTACCTTCTTTTAATAAGTCAAAATTCTTTTTTGATGATTTTACATACAAATAATTTATATGTTTATTTTTTACTTTAATTCTATAATCATAACTACTGAAAAATATTGATGTAGAGTAATCACCTTTTTCTATTTTTTCAATTTCAATATTTTGAAGCAACTTATCAGGGATGTTTGTGTAAACAGTATTCCAAACGATTATTGAAGCAATATAAAAGACGAAGAAAGAAACAATATATTTTTTCATTATAGTAAAATATAATTTTTGAATTTTGATTTTCTAATGGAGCGGGAAAAAAGGTTTTAAAAAAGAAATATAAAAATTAAGAATAGTACAAATGTATAGTAATTATTAAAATCAGTAAATAAAATCATTTTATTTACTACTTATTCTACTAATTGAATTTATCGCAATTTTGTTTTTTTGCTCAGATTACTTACTTTTGCGACCTTAAAATTTAAAATATATTTCTAACTTTTTGATTAACAATAATATAATAAAAACAAAAAATGAGTGATTCAATTATTTATTTAGTTCCCGCCCTCGGAGTATTGGGCTTAATTGTAATGGCAATTAAATCCGCATGGGTTAGTAAACAAGATGCAGGTGATGCAAACATGCAAGAACTTGCAGGATATATTGCTAAAGGAGCTATGGCATTCTTAAAAGCCGAGTGGAAAGTATTAAGTATTTTCGTTGTATTTGCAGCGGCATTACTTGCATATTCAGGTACAATTCATGAAGTAAATGGCAAGGAAATCCACTCTAGTTGGGTCATCTCTATTGCGTTTATTATAGGTGCGGTATTTTCTGCAACCGCAGGGTATATTGGGATGAAAATTGCTACCAAAGCAAATGTGCGTACTACTCAAGCTGCTCGTACTAGCTTAAAGCAAGCTTTAAAAGTTTCATTCACAGGAGGTACTGTAATGGGCTTAGGTGTAGCTGGTTTAGCTATTCTAGGTTTAGGCGGTTTATTTATAGCATTCCTTGCAATGTTTGCTGGTTTAGGAGAAAATACTGTTAAAACTGCAATTGAAGTATTAACGGGTTTTTCTTTAGGTGCCGAATCAATAGCATTATTTGCTCGTGTTGGTGGTGGTATTTATACTAAAGCTGCTGATGTTGGAGCTGATTTAGTTGGTAAAGTTGAAGCAGGTATTCCTGAAGATGATGTTCGTAACCCAGCAACAATTGCTGATAACGTTGGTGATAACGTAGGTGACGTTGCAGGTATGGGTGCCGATTTGTTTGGTTCTTATGTAGCAACAATTTTGGCTACAATGGTATTAGGTCAAGAGATTATTGTGAAAGATGCTTTTGGTGGAATGTCTCCAATACTATTACCAATGGTTATTTGTGGTTTAGGTATTGTCTTCTCAATAGTAGGAACATGGTTTGTTACAATTAAAGATGAAAAATCAAATGTGCAAAATGCATTAAATTATGGAAACTGGGCATCTATGGCTTTAACAGTAATTGCTTCATACTTTGTAGTAATGTATATGTTACCTGATGG
>Ga0315906_10002172_pt1 | contig 27979 bp, 18 predicted proteins | sample LakEriMetagenome_4_FD_203526 | JGI IMG/M metagenome (GOLD analysis project Ga0315906, IMG submission 203526) | Freshwater fungal communities from buoy surface, Lake Erie, Ohio, United States - Buoy 2 MA122 | ecosystem: Environmental > Aquatic > Freshwater > Lake > Lake biofilm | place: USA...
CACCGCGAGCGTATCGCCACTGAGCGAGACCGAGGAGCCGAAGAAATCGTTCACCGCGCCGTCGGACGCCGTCAGCGTGGCCTGCGCGCTCCATGTCGTGCCGCTCCGGACGAACACGCGCACGCTGCCTTGGCCGTTGTTCGCGCCCACATCGTCTTCTGATACCCCCACCGCGAGCGTGTCGCCATCGAGCGAGACCGAGGAGCCGAAGTCGTCGTTCGCCGCGCCGTCGAACGCCGTCAGCGTGGCCTGCGCGCTCCATGTCGTGCCGCTCCGGACGAACACGCGCACGCTGCCTTGGCCGCTGTTCGCGCCCACGTCGTCGCCCGGCGCCCCCACCGTGAGCGTGTCGCCCGAGAGCGAGACCGCGAGACCGAAGAAGTCGCCCGCCATGCCGTCGGACGCCGTCAGGGTAGCCTGCTGGGCCCATGTCGTGCCGCTCCGGACGAACACGCGCACGCTGCCCTGATTCGAATTCGCGCCGACATCGTCGAGCGGCACTCCAACCGCGAGCGTGTCGCCCGAAAGGGACACCGAATCGCCAAACCAGTCGAACGCCGCACCATCGGACGCGAGCACCGTCGCAAGCTCGGGGTGGAGGTCGTTCAGGGTCTGTGCCTGCGCGGCCGTCGCGGCGGCGAGCGTGATGATGGAGACGATCGACTTCGTGAGTAGGTTGCGCATGTGCTTGCTCGGGGGTGCGGCAGGGCCGCGGGCGAGTGTGTGAGAGAGAGGAAGCGGGAGAAAGATGCGAAGTTGCTGGGCGTGCCTGCGGCTCAGCGCGTCAGTTCGCGCACGGACCCCAGGCCGTCAGGAGCGCGGCGAGGTCGGCGGCGTCCACCGATCCGTTGCCGTTGAGATCGGCGGTGCACGAGCCGGCGCACTGACCCCAGTTGGTGAGGAGAAGCGCGAGGTCTGCCGCGTTCACGACGCCGTCGGCGACGATGTCCGCCGGACACGGCGGCGTGCCGGGCACCACGATGACGTCGGCGGGGTCGGACACCGTGCCCGCGATGGTCGCCGCGCGCGTGTAGATCCGGTAGCCGTTCGTCACGAGCGTCGCGCCCGCGGGCACGAAGAGCTCGTTCGTGTAGATCGCCTCGCCGCCCTTGCCGGGCGCGTTGTTGTGGCTGTCGACGAGGCCCACGCTCGCTCCGCCGCGGATCCGCAGCGCGCCGAGCAGGTAGTTCGAGGTGGCGAAGCCCTCGTTCACCGCGCCAAAGTCGCGCGCGAACACCTCGAGCGTCTGCGTCGGCGCGTCGCCCACGCCCGTCATCTCGAGCGTGGCCTGGTCCATCACGAAGCGGCTCGCGCTGTCGATCGCGATGTCGGCGTCGCCGCCCACGCGCAGCCACCACACGGGGTCGGGCAGGATCAGCGACGAGCTCGCCGACACCGCGTAGTCGCCGCCGATCGAGTAGCCGTCGCCCGGAGCCGGCGGCAGGAAGCCGTTGTTCACCTCGCCGGTGATCGTGCCGGTGTTCACGAGCGTGCCGTAGATGTAGAGGATGCCGCGCTGGATGATCGTCGCGCCCGCATTGGTGTAGTCAGACAGGATGTCGGTGTCGCCCATCACGCGGTTCTGCGCGCCGACCGCGGTCGTCACCGATTCGGCGAGCACGGGCCCCTCGAGGTAGCAGACGCCGCCCGAGGTCGTGCCGAAGGTCTGGTTGACGAAGACATTCGCGTTGCGCTGCGTGAACTGGCCCTCGTTCGCCACCGTGAACTGCTCGAAGGTGAGATTGCCCGCGCTCGGCGCGACGAGCTTCCCCGCGATCGTCAGGCCGCCCGCCGCGACGTCCGGCGACTTCTCGAAGACCGTATTCGTCGCGACCGACATCAGCGCGCTCTGCGCAAGGACGATCGGCTCGACCGCGACGTAGTTGAAGCGCTTCTGCGAGGCGTCGACGATGCCGGTCGCCTCGTCAAACGCAGGCGCGCCGACGATGAGACGCGCGCCGGCGGTGGAGCCGGCGATCGCGGAGGCGAGGCTCGAATAGCCGACGTTCGTCGTGTCGTTGAAGACGCGGTAGTTGCCGAAGATCCGGACGGAGCCTTGGTTGCTGTTCGCGCCCACCGTGTCGTACGACACCCCCACCGCGAGCGTGTCGCCGGAAAGCGAGACCGACCAACCGAGATAGTCGGATGCCGCGCCATCGGGCACCGTCAGGGTGCCCTTCTCGGCCCATGCCGCACCATTTCGCACGAACACGCGCGCGCTCCCTTGATTGAGGTTCGCACCCACGTCGTCGTACGGCACCCCCACCGCGAGCGTGTCGCCAGAGAGAGAGACCGCAGCACCGAAGTAGTCCAGCAACGCACCGCCGGACGCCGCGAGGATGGCCTGCTGGGCCCACGCCGTGCCGCTACGGACGAATACGTGCACGCTTCCTGCATCGACGCTCGCTCCCACCGTTCCGATCGGCGCGCCCACCGCAAGCGTATCGCCAGAGAGCGAGACGCTAGAACCGAACAGATCGTTCGTCGCGCCGTCGGACGCCGTGAAAGCGGCCTGCTGGGCCCACGCCGAACCGCTTCGCACGAACACGCGCGCGCTGCCTTGATCGAGGTTCGCACCCACGTCGTCGGACGGCGCCCCCACCGCGAGCGTGTCGCCAGAGAGGGAAACCGACTCGCCGAAGTTGTCGGTGGTGGCGCCGTCGGACGCCAGCACTATGGCCTGCTGCGCCCATACGGTGCTGCTCCGTACGAACACACGAACGCTGCCCTGATTGGAGATCGAGGCCACGTCGTCGTACCGCACCCCCACCGCGAGCGTGTCGCCAGAGAGCGAGACCGCATTGCCGAACTGGTCGCCCGCCGCGCCGTCGGGCGCCGTTACGGCGGCCTGCTGCGACCATGCCGTGCCGCTCCGCACGAACACGCGAACGCTCCCCTGATTGCTGATCGTGCCAACGTCGTCGTACGGCACCCCCACCGCGATCGTGTCGCCAGAGAGCGAGACGCCAAAGCCGAACAGATCGCTCGTCGCGCCGTCGGACGCTGTCAGCGTGGCCTGCAGAGTCCACGCCGCACCGCTGCGAACGAACACGCGAACGGTTCCCTGATCGGTGATCCCCCCGACGTCGTCTTCCGGCGCCCCTACCGCGAGCGTGTCGCCAGAGAGCGAGACCGCGTGACCGAATCGATCGACAGCTGCGCCATCGGACGCGAGCACCGTCGCAAGCTCGGGATACAGTGCTTCGAGCGTCTGGGCCTCGGCCCGCTGCTGAGGAACGAGGGCGATCGACGCCCCGACGAGGCACGAAACGACTGCGGTGCGCATCCGACGACTCCTGGTTGACTTCCTCGGGCCTCCGCCGCCCGGACGGGGCGGGAGGGAACATTCCTGATCTTGGTAACACGGAAACACCCGTGAATCCAACATTTCCGGCGAATTGGCCTTCCGGGGCCGGGGGTGGCGCCCGGCGCGCCCCGCCGGCCGGTTCTCGGCGCGTCGACGGGGCGCGCCGCGCCCGACCCCCGCGGCTACCTTGCCTCGCTCGAAGCGACGCGGACCGGGGCGACCCGTACCGCTTTCGGCGTCTCCGAACGCGACGCGGCGCTTCGACCGACGCAGAGGACCACCATGCCGACCAAGGCCTACGCAGCGCAGTCCCCCACCTCGCCACTCGGACCGTTCGCGATCGAGCGCCGGCAGCCGGCCGCGACCGACGTCGAGATCGACATCCTCTACTGCGGCGTCTGCCACAGCGACCTCCACTTCGCCCGCAACGAGTGGGGATTCACGCAGTACCCGGTCGTGCCCGGACACGAGATCCTCGGGCGCGTGACGCGCGTCGGCGCGAAGGTCACGAAGTTCAAGGTCGGCGACCTCGCGTCGGTCGGCTGCCTCGTCGACTCGTGCCGTGCGTGCGAATGCTGCCGGAAGGGCCTCGAGCAGTACTGCACCGGGGGCGGCACCTTCACCTACAACGGCGAGGACAAGCACCTCGGCGGCATGACCTACGGCGGATACTCGGAGAAGGTCGTGGTCGACGAGGCGTACACGCTGCGCGTGCCGGCGAACCTCGATCCCGCGGCGGCGGCGCCGCTCCTCTGCGCGGGCATCACCACCTGGTCGCCGCTGCGGCACTGGAAGGCCGGCCCCGGCAAGAAGGTCGGCATCGTGGGCCTCGGCGGCCTCGGCCACATGGGCATCAAGTTCGCGCGCGCGCTCGGCGCGCACACGGTGCTCCTCACCCACACTCCGAGCAAGGTCGCCGACGGCCTGCGCCTCGGCGCGCACGAGGTCGTCCTCTCGAAGGACGAAGCCGAGATGGCGAAGCACGCGGGATCGTTCGACCTGATCATCGACACGGTGTCCGCCGACCACTCGATCGACGCGCTGATGGCGCTCGTGAAGCTCGACGGCACGATGTGCATGGTCGGCGTCCCGCCGAATCCGCAGCAGATCGCGGCCTTCAGCGTGATCCTGCCGCGCCGGAACCTCGCGGGCTCGTGCATCGGCGGCATCGCCGAGACGCAGGAGATGCTCGACTTCTGCGGCGCGCACGGCATCGCCTGCGACATCGAGCTGATCCGCATGGACGAGATCAACACCGCCTACGAGCGCATGCTGAAGAGCGACGTGCGCTACCGCTTCGTGATCGACATGGCGAGCCTGAAGGGCTGACGCGCGGCGTCACGGCTCCTCGACGATCGCGAGTCCCCACGGATCGCGCTCAAGCGGGAACGACGCCTCGAGCTTCGCCGGCTGCGGCGCATCGAGCGAGACCGCGGCGGTGCAGATCGCGCGGTCGGGCTGATGGCGCGTCCACCACACGCGGTCGCCGCGGCGCGACACGACGACCTGCCAGACGGGGCCGACGGCCTCGTCGTCGACGAGCACCACCGTGCGGCGGTCGTCGACGTTCGTCGCGAGGATGCGCTTCGTGGTCCGGTCGCCGTAGTACACCCAGCCGTCGCGGAAGTCGATGCCGTACACGCCGTCGACGAAAGCGATGCGCTCGGGCGCGCTTCCGCGGCGGACGAGATAGACGCCGTTCGACTCCCAGTCGCTGAAGAGATAGGTCCCGTCGCCGATCCGTCGCACGCCGGTCGGCGAGCGGACCTGCGTCGTCACATGCTTCGGGTCGACGCCTTCGTCGGACGCGAACCAGATGCAGCGGTCGTCGCCGTACATCGTCCACGCGACCGTGCCCGCGTCGGCGTCGATGCCGCAGGACTTCGGATAGGCGGCGATCGCCGCACGGCCGGTTCCATCGAGCTGGATGCGCTCGACGCGGCCGCCGTAGTCGGCCCAGTAGGCGGTGCCCGTGGCGCGGTCGATGTCGAGGCCGCGCGGATTGCGCCACGCCGCCGCGACGAGCCGCGCGTCGGCCGCGCCCGGCACGCCGACCGCGCCAGGCACGCCGACCGCGCCAGGCACGCCGACCATGAGTCCGTACGAATCCTCGATCCACGCGAGCCGCGTGCGGCGCCATGCGTCGCCGGCAGCGCCCTGCTGCGTCGGAACCCCGCCCGGCACGAGCGACGCGAGCGCCGCGAGCGCGAGTCCGGCGCCGAGCGCAGCGAGCGCGAGCGGGCGGCGCGAGGCCGGCCGGCGGCCGGCCGCGCTCGGGCGCCGCGCGAGCCACGCCTCGAGCTCGAGGCGAAGCGCGCGCGCCGACTCGGTGCGGTGCGACGGATCCGGCGCGATCGCGCGCATGATCGCGCGCGCGAGGTCCGCGTCGCAGGCGACGCATGGCCGCGGCGGCTCGTCGCGCATCGACTGGAGCAGCCGCTGGTACGCGGCCGCGCGCGTTCCGGCGGCCTCGAGCGCGGGCGGATTCCAGGGAAGTTCGCCCTCGACGAGCGCGTACAGCATCACGCCGATCGAGAAGACGTCGCTCCGCTCCGACACCGGCGCGACGATCGTGCCCGCCTGCTCGGGCCCCATGAACTCGGGCGTGCCGACGAGCGCGCCGTCCTGCGTCACGCCGTCGCCGGCCGGGCCGAGGAACTTCGCGAGCCCGAGGTCGATCAGCCGGACGTCGGGCGCGCGGGCGCCACCCTGCACGACGAGCACGTTCCCCGGCTTCAGGTCGCGATGGACGATGCCCCGCGCGTGCAGCGACTCGACCGCCTCGAGCAGCGACGCGACGAGACGCACGCGCGCGCGCAGGTCGAGTCCGGCGACGAGGTCGCGCGGCGCGAGCGGCACGCCGTCGACGAACTCCATCGCGATGTAGGGTCGGCCGTCGTCGGCGACGCCGACTTCGAAGGGCCGCACGATGCGCGCGTCGTCGACCGCGGCGAGCGCGCGCGCCTCGTTCTCGAAGCGACGGAGCCGCTCGGCGTCGAGGCAGTCGCCGCGGATCAGCTTGATCGCCACGGTGCGCGCGAGGCGTCCCGCCTGCCGCGCGCGCCAGACCTCGGCCATCGCGCCGCGGCCGACGAGCGACTCGATCTCGAAGCCTGGAATCGCCGGCGCGGCCGGCGTCGCGCCGGATGCGACGCGGGCGAAGAGCGGTTCGCTCGGCGGGTCGACCGGTGTGCGCGGTTCGGAGGGCAAGGCTTCTTCCATCGTCGGCTCAGGCGGCCGAATCGCGTCGCTCGCGCTCGGCCCGCACGCGCGCATGCCGCACGATCGCCCGGTCGAGGAGCGCCGACCACTCCGGATGGACGCAGCGGGCGACGCCTGCAAGAAGGGTATCGAGCTCCTCGCGCCCCTGCGAGGTGAGCAGCTGGCCGAAGCGGTCGAGCGCGGCGGCGATCGCGAGCGCGTAGACGAGCAGCGACGCGTTGCGCTCGCGGACGGTGCGCGACTCGTGGAAGCCGGCCTTCGCATGGATGCGGATGCGGTCGATCTCGTCGAGCGGCGCGTCGGCGAGCAGGCGGGCGATGTCCGGGGTGACGGTCCGCGCGGCCTCGAGCGCCCAGCGCGGGTCGCGCTCGTGCAGCGCCTGCTCGACGAGCGCGTCGACCGGGCGCATGCCGACGGCGACGGCCGCGGTGCAGAGCCGCTGCGCGGCCTGAAGATCGAGCGAGGACGGGTCGTGCATGGTCGAGGTCTCCTTCACGCGCTAGCGGCGCCCGTCCGGGCGCAGCATCGCCTCGATGAGTGCGAGTTCAGGGCCGAGATCGGCCTCGGTGATGCCGTCGCGGGAAAGCACCGCGCGCAGCGAGCGGCGAAGCTCGAAGGCGACGTCGCGCGCGGCGGACGCCGCCTGCGACGGGGTCAGGCCGTACGGCTCGACGAGGTCGCCGTACGCGACGCCGTCGACGAAGTGACGCAGGAAGAGCTCCCAGTGGGCGCCGCGCCCGCGCGACTCGAGCGCTGCGGCGGCCATCTGGCTCGCCTCGCGGATGACGGCGACGGCCCAGGCGCGGTCGAAGTCGGCGGTCGAATCCTCGGCGACGGCGTCGCCCGCCGCACCGGCCACGCGCTGCTCGCGGTCGCGGCGGCGACGCACCGAGCGGACCTGCTCGCGGAGGTAGAAGAGGAACCCGTTGATCACGAAGCGGCGCAGCCGGATGCCGCTCTTGCGCCAGGCGCTGAGGAAATCCGCGCGCGCGAGGCGGCTGACGAGGAATCCGTGCACGAGGTCCTCGGCCTCGCCGAACTCGACGAGGCCCTGCGCGCCGAGCCGGCCGAAGCTCGAGCCCTCGAAGTAGACGCGCAGCGGATCGCGGTAGCGGGCCATGAGGGCGACCGCCGCGCGTTCGACCTGCTCGGGGGGTCCGTCGAGCATCTCGCAGAGCCAGGAGTCGTGGGTGGAGGGGAAGACGTCGTCCATGAGCGGGATGAAGCCGATCCTATGGCGGAGGCGAGAGTGGCGGCGGAAGTCCATGCAAGCGCATGGCTGCGCGCGGCGGATACGCGCGACGCCGCCACAACGGAAACTCGAATTGAACCAAACCATGGCTCGGAAGAGGACTGGAACCACATCGCGCGCCGGATCGGAAACGCTCCGGTCCACCAACGCGATCAGCAACTTGCGGTATCGGCGATCGCAAGGGCGCCGGAGAGCGCCGCGAGCGCGGCCCTCGCAGCCCGTTGGATCTCTGGAATCGAACCGTCGGAGGGCAGCAGCGCCGACGCGGCGTCCGCACCGTCGATTCGTGCGGCGAGTGCACGCAGCGTCTTGCGCTGCTGTGCGAAAGACGCAGATTCTGCCTGCACTCCCGTCACGAGAGACTTGATGAACTCAACCGTCGCCGGAGCATCTGCCGCGTTTCGCAGTACGACGAGACGCTTGCTGTACCACAGCTCTTGAGGATTCACGAGGCTCACGACATGTCGCGTGAGCCAGCCCGACTCAGATTCCTTCTTGATCAACTCAGCTTGCAGCGTGAACCAATCGCAGGCTACTGCGCTTCGAATCCGCCCGTCGCGGACGACCTGCCAGTCGTCGATTGGAGCCCATCCCAACCTTGAGAGGACGACGATGCTCTTCCAGCGATCGCTACGGACAATGAGCGCGCCGCGGCCGATGTGGTCAAGTTCCAGCTTGGTCTGGGCTGACGAACTCGCTTCCCACAGGCGCGACAGCGGCTCGCTCCCCACCTCATGCGCAACCGGACCCTGAAGCACCGAGGGTGGCGCCGGGGGCACGGCAAGGCCGGGAGCGAATGTCTCGATGGTGATCGACGCGTTCCGCGCGGCGGCGCTCGTGATCACCGGGAGGCGCGCCCCGAGGAACTCCACGAACTTCGCCCGGATGTTGCGCGCAGCGGCCACATAGGACTCGGGCATGTAGATCCCGCCTTCGATCGCGATCATCCGTTCCGACGGCGCAGGGGGCTTCGGCGCCACCCGAGGCTGCTGCGGTGCGACCACCGCGATCGGCTCGAGTTCCAGCGGCTCGAGCGGCGCTGGCGCAGGCTCGAGCGATGCCGTCATTTCGCTCATCAAGGGCTGCGCTTGGGAGTCGTTCGAGACCCACCCAGTCGGAACTTGCGCCGTCTCGGCGCCACTTGTAGACGAAGGCATCGGGTATCGCGAAGTCGCGACCTGCTGACCAGCGATGGGCTGCGGCATCGGCCTCGTGGGGACCGAAGTCACGGTGCCGACTCGGAAGTCGAGGATGATTTGGCATGCGAGCTCGAATGAGATGCCCAGATCCCGCGCGGCGCATCCAAGCATCATCCAATCCGGGTACGTCGGCGCACGACCGCCGAGGGTGATGGAGACGAGCTCTCGGTACTGTGCGACCGCTTGCTGGGAATCCTGCATGCCGTTCTCCGGGTTTCCGCAGAAATGCCACGATGGGCACCCCTATGCGTCGCTCCTTGGCATTTCTCTCGGGATCGGGCTATGTCCAGACCTGTCCTGTAACCCGGAGCCACCCATGCACGCCGAATCCTCGCTGTCCGCGATCTCCCAACTCGTTCGGGTACTTGCGCAGTCAGGACAGCCTCTGACGGCGGACCAGAAAGCCGCGGTCCTTCGCTGGGCAGTGCAACTGTCGATCCCGACGGGCGAGTTGCTCGACGCGCTTCGCCAAGGCGCGATGCATGAGTCCTCGAGGATGGGCGTTCGCCAACCATTCCAGTCCATGCAGACTGCGTCGGGCTCAATGACCGCGACGGAGTCCGAAACCTTTATGCAACCCACCGACCCCAGGCAGGCTCCGCATCATCCACAGCAGGGCCGGCATGTCGCGGCGCAGGCACCGACCGCCGGGCAAGCTTCACGCCCAGGCGTCATGAAGCAGATCGCCATCGCAGCCGCGGGAACCGCAGGCGGCATGATGCTCCGCGACGGGATCTACGCTGGCGCCAATGCCGCCCAGGAGCAGCTCGCCGCGCTCGACAAGCCCGATGTGATCGGCAGCGTGGACATCAACCAGGATGGAGTCGTCGACTTCGCGGTGACCGAGGGCGGCGGGTACGAAATCGGCGAGAGCGCGCAGGCAGCCGTCGATGCCGACAACTCGATCCTCGATGGGATCGGCGAGCTCTTCAGCTGACTTCAGGGGATCGGCCTCGATCCCTCGCACCGACCGGGCGCCCTACGCCTTCTTCACCTTGACCCAGCGGCCGGCGCGGGCGCTCTCGAGCACCGCGTCGCAGACGTGCTGCGTCCCGAGCGCGTGCCGGAAGTCGGGGTACGCGCGCGGCGCCTTGGGGTCGTCGAGGCTGCGCAGGAACTCGTGGAGCCCGTGCACGAACGAGTGCTCGTAGCCGAGGCAGAGGCCCGGCACCCACCACTTGCCGGCGTACGGATGGTCGCCGTCGGTGCAGTGGATGCTCGCCCAGCCGCGGCGGTCGCCCTGCACGGCGTGGTCGAAGTAGCTCAGGCGGTTGAGGTCGTGCAGATCCCACGCGAGGCTCTTGTGCTCGCCGTTGATCTCGAAGGTGTAGAGCGCCTTGTGGCCGCGCGCGTAGCGGGTCGACTCGAACACCGCCATCGAGCCGTTCTCGAAGCGCGCGAGGAAGGCGCAGGCGTCGTCGATCTTCACGGGCTGCTTCCTGCCGGTCGCCGTGTGCACGCGTTCCTTGATGAAGGTCTCGGTCATCGCGCTCACCGACACGATGTCGCCGTTGATCCAGCGCGCGGTGTCGATGCAGTGGGCGAGGAGATCGCCGGTCACGCCCGAGCCCGCGACCTTCGCATCGAGGCGCCACAGGCCGGTGCCGCCCTGCGGGAGGTCCGCGGAGATCGTCCAGTCCTGCAGGAAGTTCGCGCGGTAGTGGAAGATCTTGCCGAGCTCGCCCGACGCGACGATGTTCTTCGCGAGCGTGACGGCCGGCAGGAAGCGGTAGTTGTACCAGACGAGGTTCGGAAGTCCCGACTTCTCGACGGCGCGCGTCATCGCCACGCCCTGCTTTCCGTCGAGCGCGAGCGGCTTCTCGCAGAGGATCATCTTGCGGTGCTTCACGCACGCGAGGGCGATCTCCATGTGCGAGTCGTTCGGCGTGCAGATGTCGACCGCGTCGATGTCGTCGCGCGCGACGAGCCTGCGCCAGTCGGTCTCGACGTTCGGGCACTGCCACGACGCCGCGAACTCGCGCACCTTCTCCTCGCTCCGGCCGCAGACGGCCTGCAGCACCGGGCGGCGCCCGTTGCGGAAGAAGTGCCCCGCCTGGTGGATCGCGTTCGCGTGCGCGCGGCCCATGAAGCCGTAGCCGATCAGTCCGATGCGCAGCGCGCCCGGCTCGCCAGCGGTCACGCGCGGGGCGGCCTTCGCCGCAGCCTTCGTCGAGGCCTTCGTCGTCGTCTTCTTCGTCGCCATCGTTCGTCTCCTGCGGGCGGCGTCAGCCGCCGATCGCCTTGCGGACCGCGAGCATCGCCCGCAGCACGGTGTTCCAGGTCTCCTGCTTCTCGAGCACCGCGTTCGGGAACATGCAGCCGTCCCAGCAGATGTGCTTGATGCCGCGGCCGGCCGCGCCCTCGAGCCACTTCGCCGAGCATGCGGGGATGTCGAGCTTGCCGTTCGGATCGTCGGCCTGGCAGTGGCGGCCGGTCTTGTCGTGCGAACCGGTGCCGTGCACGGTGCCGTCGTTCTGCGCGACGTGGAAGTCGATCGTCCACGGACGCAGCGCGTCGACGAGCTTCGCGTAGGCCTTGTCGAAGTCCTTCTTCGAGTGCTTCTTCTTCAAGAGCGCCGTCTTCGGCGAGTTGACGCCGAGGAGATACAGGTATGTGTGCGCGAGATCGGCCTGGAAGCCGACGGTTCCGGGCAGGTCGACCGTCTCGAGCACGGCGAGCATCGCCTTCCACGAATGCATGCCGGCCCAGCAGACCTCGCCCTCGGCGGCGAGCCGCTCGCCGTGGCCGGCGGCGACCATGCCTGCCTCGCGGAAGGTGGCGGCGATCTGCTTGATCGCCTTCGCCTCGTTCTTCGCAGCTGCCTTCGTGCCGGTCGCGCTGTCGATGCGGATCACGCCGTACTTTCGCACGCCGTGCTCGTTGAGGATGCGCGCGACGCGGCAGGCCTTGCGCACCGCGTCGATGAAGCGCGCGCGCTGCTCGATCGAGCCCATCGCGCTGTCGCCAACGGTGCCGGGCCAGACCGGCGCGACGAGCGAGCCGACCGCGAGGTTCTTCGCGGCGATCTTGTCGGCCATCTTGCGGATGTCCGACTCGCTCGCGTCGGGATCGGTGTGCGGATGGAAGAGGAAGAGGTCGACGCCGTCGAACTTCTGCCCGTCGACGGACGCCTTCGCGGTGAGCTCGAGCATTCGGTCGAGCGAGATCGGCGGATGGTCGGTGCCCGGCTCCTTGCCGACGAGTCCGGGCCACATGGCGTTGTGAAGCTTCATCGCGTTCTCCTTGGTTCAGGCACGGTACGGGAAGTCGGGTGGGAGCGGCGCGGCTCAGGCCCGGTGCGCGCCGACCTTCGGCGCGTTCGGATGGACCTCGGGGCCGAAGTAGCGCAGGCAGACGAGCGGCTCGGTCGTCGAGGTGTTGGTGAAGGCGACGCCGCGGCGCGCGCCGGCCTCGGTGCAGAAGTACTCGTCGTTCGTGAGCTCGCGGAAGCGGATCAGCCGCGGGCTCGAGAGCGGCTCGCCGTTGATCGTGCCCGTGCCCTGCACGCAGGTCAGGCCGTAGGCGCCGTTGTCCGCGATCGTGCACGACGCGCCCGGCTCGACCGTGAGCTCCTTCGCGGTGAAGTACTCGAAGCCGTTCATCTTCCCGTAGATGATCCAGCGGTCGTGCCAGCCGTCGCCCTTCGCGGCCGTGACCGGCTCGAGGTAGCGGTTCGCCTTGAAGTTCGGGTCGACGTTCTTCTCCCAGTCGAGCTGCTCGACGATGAAGTCGAGGTCGCGGTGGCGCTCCTTCGGCATGTCCTTGACGAGGAGCTCCCACGGCACCATGCGGCCCTCGACGAGCGACTGGTACATCGCGAACACATCGCTGCCCCACTGCGGCTCGTAGGTGCAGAGCGAGCCGGGCGCGTGCAGCACGCGCGGCTCCATGATCCAGCCCGAGCCGACCTTGAGGCGGTAGGCCTGCGAGATGTCGAGGATGCCGTTGTCGCCCGAGTTCCAGTTCTCGAGGCAGCGCCGCACATCGGCCTTCGTCGTGCCGGGCACGAGGCCCATGAAGGTGTGCGGGAAGTTGTTGCCGACCGGATTGTGCTGCGGCGGGAAGTAGTACGCCTCGGGCTTCCCCTCCTGCCCGACGAGCGCGGCCTGCGCGTCGTCCTGGTGCATGTGGTGCGGGATCGGCCCCATGTTGTCGAAGAACTTCGCGTACACCGGCCACTTGCGGTAGCGCGACCAGATGCGCTCGCCGATCAGCTCGGCGCCGCACTCGGCGACGGCCTGCTTCAGCGTGAAGCGCTCGCGGCCGACGACGCAGTACGAGAGCCCCTCGTCGGGCGTGCGGTTGTCGTTCGCAGCCTCGGTGGTCGAACTGAACCAGCGCTCGTCGATGCCGCCGCGATGCAGGCCGTAGGCGTAGGTGTCGTCGGGGTGCAGCTTGATCCGCAGGCCCGGCTGGAGGAACGAGCGCGGGACCCAGCAGGGCGCGAGACGCAGCAGCCCCTGCGTGCGCGCGATTTCGCGCGTGACGGCGGTGGCGACGCCTTCGTTGCGGACCGTCAGTTCAAGCAGCGAGGTCGGAGCGCTCATGGCGCGGCAGTATGGCGGATTCGGTGGCGGTCGGAAACTCGGCGTCGGCGGCGGACCGGCGCGCGCGCCGCGGGGACGCGAGTGTGCGCGACATTCCGCCGCCCCATGGGCGGCGGGTGGCACATCCCCGAGGCCACGAAGTGGCTGAAGTTTTGAGCGCTCGCCGCGTGTTTGAGCGCTCGCCGCTGAGGCGGCGAGCTTTGGTGCTGCGGGGAAGGACGTTCACGCGCGAGACTCTTGGATCATGCGACCACGACCCCTCGCGCTCCGCGCTCGGGGACGTGCCACCCCCGTCGCCTTTGGCGACGGGGAGGTGTGCGATGACTTCGACCGACGCGAGGACCCGCGACCTTCCGCCGGGCAACGCCCGGCGGGTGGCACATCCCTGAGGCCACGAAGTGGCCGAGGGGTTGTGGTCGCCGTGTGTTTGAGCGCTCGCCGCTGCGGCGGCGAGCTTGGGTGCTGCGGGAGAGGCGCTGCGCGCCGCGGCCCACTCGAGATCGTTCGACTGGGCGACCCATTGCTCCGGGAATGGGCACCCGCCGCCTTCGGCGGCGGCGAGCTTTGGTGCTGCGGGGAAGGACGTTCACGCGCGAGACTCTTGGATCATGCGACCACGACCCCTCGCGCTCCGCGCTCGGGGACGTGCCACCCCCGTCGCCTTTGGCGACGGGGGAATGCGCGAGAACTTCGACCGACGCGATAACCCGCGACCTTCCGCCGCCCTTTGGGCGGCGGGTGGCACATCCCCGACGCCACGAAGTGGCCGAGGGGTTGTGGTCGCCGTACTTCCGAGTCTCGCGCGTGAACGACACCGCGGCCCACTCGAGATCGTTCGACTGGGCGACCCATTGCTCCGGGAATGGGCACCCGCCGCCTTCGGCGGCGGCGAGCTTTGGTGCTGCGGGGAAGGACGTTCACGCGCGAGACTCTTGGATCATGCGACCACGACCCCTCGCGCTCCGCGCTCGGGGACGTGCCACCCCCGTCGCCTACGGCGACGGGGAAGTGCGCGAGAACTTCGACCGACGCGAGGACCCGCGACCTTCCGCCGGGCAACGCCCGGCGGGTGGCACATCCCCGAGGTCACGCAGTGACCGAGGGGTTGTGGTCGCCCCGACCCGCTACCCCATCCGCTTGTACGGCGAATGCTGCCCCGCACGCGGCGGCACCACGCGCAGCACGCGCGCCGAGCGCGGCGGCATGCGCAGCGTCACGAAGCCCTGCTGCACGTTCACCTGCATCGCGTCGCCGCGGTCCCACGCGACGAGATCGCGGAAGTCGGTGCCCGCCATGATGCGCCCGTCGCGCACGGCGAAGGTCTCCTCGACCTCGACGTCCTCCATGTTCGCGACCACCATGCAGGTCTCGAGCACGCGATCGGTCGTGCGCAGGAAGGCCAGCAGCCGGCGCGTGCGCAGGAACTTCACATCGCCCTTCGCAAGCGCGCGCTCGCGGCGGCGGCGCGCGTAGAGCTCGCGCACGAAGCACCACTCCGCGTTGCCGTCGTGGACGAGATCCCAGCGCATCGGCGCGCGGTTCATCGGATCCGCCTCGCCCGGCGCGCCGTACTCCTGCCCGAAGTAGAGGTTCGGGCAGCCGGGCAGCGTCGCCTGCAGGAGATGCGCCACGCGGCGCGCGGCGGCGTCGGGCACGAGCCCGGCGAGCCGGTCGGTGTCGTGGTTCTCGAGCGTGGTCCAGCAGCGGAGCAGGAACTCGATGCCGGCGTCGTCGACCATGTCGGCGAACCGCGCCGCCGTCGCCGGCCCGTCGGCGTGCCCGCGCACGAACTCGAGCACCATGCGCCGCGCGTTCATGTTGAGGATGCCGTCGAGCACGCCCTCCCAGCCCGCGGGCGCGTTCCAGATCTCGCCGACGACCGCGCTTCCCGGCTTCTCCTCGTGCGCGCAGCGGGTGAGCTCGCGCAGGAAGTGCGGGCCAAGGTCGCTCGCGACATCGAGCCGCCAGCCGTCGACTCCGTCGCGCAGGTAGGAGCGCACCGCGCTCGCCTCGCCGAGCCAGAGATGCTCGCGCACCTCGTCGCGCTCGACATGCAGGTCGGGCAGGTTCGCGACGTCGGCCCAGCCGCGGTATCCGTTCGGATACTCGCTGCCGATGAAGAACCACGAGCGGTACGCGCTCGACGGATCGCGCATCGCCGCGTCGAAGTGGCGGTGCCGGCGGCCGACATGGTTGAACACGCCGTCGAGCATCACCTTCATCCCGCGCGCATGCGCGTCGGCGACGAGCGCGCGCAGGTCCTCGCGCGTGCCGTACTCGGGGCTGACCGCGAGGTAGTCGATCGCGTCGTACTTGTGGTTGGTGTACGCCTCGTGGATCGGGTTCAGGTAGAGGACGTCGGCCGACACCGCCTCGAGGTGCCCGAGGTTCGCCCGCACGCTCGCGAGGTCGCCGCCCCAGAAGTCGATCTCGTGGCTCCAGACGCCCGCTTCCTCGACGAAATGGCCCTTCGCCGGAACCTCGTCCCACGCGCGCAGGCGCTTCGGCGCCGGATAGAGATGTCGCTTCGCGCCGAGATCGTCGCTCGGGGCGAAGCGGTCGACGAAGACCTGGTAGACGACGGCGCCCGCGCGCCAGTCGGCGTCGCGCGCTGCGAAACGGTCGGACGGATCGAGGATGCTCTGCTGCTTCACGGGGCCGGAGGATAGCGGCCCCGGCGCCGGCTACTCGCGCTCCCAGAGGTCGCGGACATCCTTCGAGCACTGCCGACGGATGCCGTTCGAATCCATGATGGGCTCGGTGGCGGCCTCGATCTCGGCGCGGCGGAACACGAGGCTCTCGACGCCTTCCTCATGGAAGTCGAACTCGACGAACTCGCCGTCGAGCGAGCGCAGGACGGTCACGAACTCGGCGAAGTTGGCGAAGGTCTTCCCGTTCACGGACTTCACGGTCTGCCCGGGCTGCACCCCGTAGCCGCGCGCGACCGGATGCGAGAGGAGCGGGCTCGCCACGCATACGAACTGCCTGCCCTCGCTCGGCCGGTCGTCCATCAGGTACGGCGCGATCGGGCTCTGTGCGAAGACCATCCACGCGCCGACCTCCATCAGCAGGTCGTGATGCACCGGCGTGAAGACGAGCGGACCGTACACGAGGTACGGGTAGTTGCCGTCGGGATACGAGCCGATCACGCGGGTCGCGCGGGTGAACGCCGGGATCTCGCCCGTCATCGGCTTGCCGCCGCGGAGGAACTCGACCGCGATCCCCTGCCCCGGCTTCGCGGGCACGAAGCGTCCGATCGCGCACTCCATGTCGACCTTGCGATCGCCCTCGATCGAGATCTGGCCCTTGTTGTCGACGGCGTAGCCGTTGATCTTCGTGAGGATGTCCCACGGCTCGAGCGGTCCGGACTTCTGCTCGATCACCGCGACGCCCGACACCGCCGCATCGGCGCCGAGCCGCGCGCGCAGCGCCGGGTTCTCGAGCGTCTGCGTCGCGAGGCTGACCACGGTGTTGCCGTCGACGAGTCCGAACTCGACCTCGTCGAGGAAGCGGCGGATCTCCTCGGTCGCGAGCAGATAGGCGATGTTGTCGGCGACCGAGGTGTCCATGCCGCTGAAGGCGAGGCCGGCAACCTTGCCGTCGACGAAGGCGGGACCGCCGGAGTTCCCGAAGTTGATCGCGGCGTCGACCTGCACGCGCATGCCGTTCTCGCCGCCGCGGCCGATCTCGGCCCATTCGATGCGCGAGATGACGCCGCTCGTCGTCGAGAGCGCGCTTCCGCCGAGCGGATAGCCCATCACGGTCACGCGCGAGCCCTCCTTCGGAAGCCCGTCGAGCAGCGGGATCGGCGGATGCGCGGCGACGAAGGCCGGATCGTCGGTCATCAGCAGCGCGAGGTCGCGCGTCATGTCGATCCCGAGGAGCCGCGCCTGCAGCGGCAGGCTCGTCTGCGAGGTCTCGACGAGGATCTCGCTCGCCTGCTCGACGACGTGCGCGTTGGTCAGGATGCGGCCGGGCGCGATCACCACGCCGGAACCGCCGATCTCCTCGGGGCTCTCGCGCTTCCACGGCGTCGTCGGGTTGCGCGTCTCCTGCCGCACCGAGATGTTGATGACCGACTTGCGGAGCGTGTCGTCGTCGGCGCGAGCCGCGCCGGCCGAAATCGCGGCGAACAGGACGGTGGCGAGGACCCGGACGAAGGGATGCGCGGAGCGCTGGAGGCCGATCTGCATGCGGCCATTGGAACCGCGCCCGCGGCCCGCCGCAACCGCGCGCGAAGGCCTTCTCCCCGCGGCGGCTTTCTGCGACAATCGCCCGTTCCCGCATGAGCCAGCCGACCGCGCATCTCCCCCGCCGCACCTTCGCGATCATCTCGCACCCGGACGCCGGCAAGACCACGCTGACGGAGAAGTTCCTCCTCTACGGCGGCGCGGTCGCGCTCGCCGGCAGCGTGACCGCGCGCAAGGACCAGCGCGCGACCGCGTCCGACTGGATGGAGCTCGAGAAGCAGCGCGGCATCTCGATCTCGTCGACGGTGCTGCAGTTCGACTACAACGGCTACCGCGTCAACCTGCTCGACACGCCGGGCCACAAGGACTTCAGCGAGGACACCTACCGCGTGCTCACCGCGGTCGACGCCGCGGTCATGGTCATCGACGCCGGCAAGGGCATCGAGCCGCAGACGCGCAAGCTGTTCGAGGTCTGCCGCCGCCGCGGCGTCCCGATCTTCACCTTCATGAACAAGTGCGACCGGCCGACGAAGGACCCGATCGCGCTGCTCGACGAGCTCGAGAGCGTGCTCGGGATCGGCGCGTTCCCGGTGAACTGGCCGTTCGGCAACGGTCCCGAGTTCCGCGGCGTCTACGACCGGCTCGAGAAGCGCCTCCACCTCTTCGAGCGCACCAAGGGCGGCATGCGCGAGGCGCCGGTGCAGGTGCTCGGCCTCGAGGACCCGGCGCTCTCCGACCGCATCGACGCCGACATCTTCGCGCGCGGCCGCGACGAGCTCGAGATGCTCGAGGGCGCAGGCGCCTCGTTCGACCGCGCGCGCGTCCTCGCCGGCGAGATCACGCCGGTCTACTTCGGCAGCGCGGCGAACAACTTCGGCGTGCAGCTCCTGCTCGACGGATTCCTTGAGCATTCCGCGGATCCCGGCCCGCGCCGCTCGGGCGAGCGCGTCATCGAGCCGAAGGACGAGGGCTTCAGCGGCTTCGTCTTCAAGATCCAGGCCAACATGGATCCGAAGCACCGCGACCGCATCGCGTTCGTGCGCGTCGTCAGCGGCCGCTTCGAGCGCGAGATGAGCGTGGTGCATGTCCAGAGCGGGAAGAAGATCCGGCTCTCGAGCGCGCAGAAGCTCTTCGGACAGGAGCGCGAGACCGTCGAGGAAGGCGAGGCCGGCGACGTGATCGGCATCATCGGCCACGACATCCTGCAGATCGGCGACACGCTCGCCGAGGACCGCACGGTGCGCTTCAACGAGATCCCGCAGTTCACGCCCGAGGTCTTCGCGTACCTCACCAACCCGCAGCCGGGCAACTCGAAGAAGTACCGCCTCGGCGTCGACCAGCTCCTCAAGGAAGGCGTCGTGCAGCAGATGGAGGTCGGCACCGGGCAGGTGAAGACGCCGATCCTCGCCGCCGTCGGCCCGCTGCAGTTCGAGGTCGTGCAGTACCGCCTGAAGGCCGAGTACGGCGCGGAGTCGCGGCTCGAGAAGGCGCGATGGCAGATCGTGCGCTGGTGGCGCAAGGCGGGCGCGCCGGAAGGCTGGCTGCCCGACCTCCTCTCCGACTCGACGCACGGCATCGACCAGTCGGGGCGGCAGGTGATCTTCTTCGCGGACGAGTGGAGCGTGCGCAACTTCCAGAAGCGCCTGCCCGACGTCGAGCTCTCGACGCTTCCCTTCGACGCACTTGCGATGCCGAACGCCTCGGGCGGATCGTGAACCGGCGCGACGGCGCGTGAAGAGCGGTGCATTCGCGGCCGAACGCCCTTGCCTCGGGGCGGCCGCGTCATGGTTTCGAAGCGGTGGGTTCCCCGAAGCGGGGCCGCGTAGGGCGAGAACCGCGAGATTCTTGCCGGGTCTTTCGCGCTGTAATCCGATAGAGTGTCGCCATGACTCATTCGAGCAACCTCCGGAACAAGATCGCCCTCGTCGCCTTCGCAGGCCTCATTGGCGCCGCCGCCTTCGCAGGCGCGGTGATCGACAACTTCTCGAAGACCAACCTCCCGAACTCGTGGACCGCCTTCGCTTCGGGCGGCGCGACGCTCGAGCGGAGCGAAGGCCGCCTGTGGTTCGGCGTGGCCGCTCCGGCCGACCCGACCCTGCCGACCGAGGACGCCTTCGGCGGCTACCGCGCGAAGAGCGCGAAGCTCGACTTCTCGAAGACCTTCAACGCCGCCTACCGCTACTCGCTCGGACCGACGGTCGCGGGCGGCAGCGAGGAGTTCGGCGCCGCGCTCTTCTTCGCGTGGCCGGCCGGCGACGACGATCTTCCCGGCGACGATTCCGACATCCTGAACGGCATCACCTTCGGCACCGCGCGCACCGCCGACGGCTGCGCGCTCGTCGTGACCACCTGGCTTGACGGCGTCGAGCTCGGCACGCAGACCTACCCGGGCATCCCCCCGGCCGGCCTCTTGAAGGTCATGTACAAGGCGAACCGCAACGAGGTGCGCGTGATGGTGAACGGCGTCACGCTCGCGACCTACTCGAACTTCCGCGGCGCGATGCGCGACGCGCTCATGCTGCCTCCGGGCACCGGCCGCTACGCCGACTTCGGCGTCGTCGCCGCCGCGAGCGCCCCGCTCGAGCCGGTCGCGGTCGAGCGCGCCTTCTGGCTCGACAACCTGCAGTTCAACGGCGCGGGCGTGAAGCGCCAGCGCTGAACGACTCGAGACGAACGCAGATGCAGGAAGGCCGCGCGGCAACGCGCGGCCTTTTCCATCCATAATGCCGCCATGCCTTCCGACGACGCCCACGAGCCGGCGAACCTCCTCGCGACCGTGCGCGCGCTGCGCGCCGACGCGATCGCGCGCGAGGCGTCGATGCGCGAGGCGATCGTGGCCGCGCCGATCGCGTGGCGCCGCAGCGCCGCGAACCTCGCCCACTACCTCGCGCTGCGCGGAAGCGACCATGTGCCGCTGCAGGCGGCGCTCGTGCGGAACGGCCTGAGCTCGCTCTCCCGCCGCGAGGCGCACGTGATGCCGACGCTCGACGCGGTCGAGCGCGCGCTCGCGTCGCTCGCGGGCGCACCGTCCGAACCGCCGGCCGCGGCCATGTCGATCGACGACGGCGCGCAGCTCCTCGCGCGCCACGCGAGCGAGCTCCTCGAGACGCCGATGCCGCACATGACGCGCATCGTGGTCACGATCCCGCCGTGGGCGGCCGGGCGCGTCGACTTCATGCAGTCGCTCCTCGACGCGGGCATGGACGTGGCGCGCATCAACGCTTCGCACGGCGATCCGGCGCAGTGGCAGGCCTCGATCGACGCGCTGCGCACGGCGGCGGCCGCGCGCGGGCGGCGCGTGCCGGTGTGCGTCGACCTCGCCGGGCCGAAGGTGCGCACCGGCGTCTGCGCGGCCGGGCCGATCGCGCTCGTCGCCGGCGACCGCATCGTGCTGCACGCGGAGAACGGCGACAGCGTCGACGGCGCGCGCGGCGCCGACGGCCGGCTCGTCGCGCCGGCGCGCGTGGCGGTGCGTCCGCGCGAGCTCGTCGCCTGCGTCGAGCCCGGGCACCGCGTCCTCTTCGACGACGGCAACATCCGCGCGCGCTGCACCGCGGTCGACCGCGCGCGCGGCGAGGCCACCGTCGAGATCGAGGCCGTGCGCGCGGGCGCGTGGCCGCTCAAGGACCGCAAGGGCGTGAACGTTCCCGACACCGACATGCCGATCCCGGCGCTCACCGACGCCGACCGCGCGACGCTCGACTTCGTCGCCGAGAAGGTCGACATCGTCGCGATGAGCTTCGTCCGAAGCGCGCGCGACATCGCCGACCTGCACGAGGCGCTCGCGGCGCGGACGAAGCGCGCGATCGGCGTCGTCGCCAAGATCGAGACGCCGCAGGCCTGCCGCGCGCTGCCCGAGATCCTGCTCGCGCTAATGCGCTCGCCGCCGTGCGGCGTGATGCTCGCCCGCGGCGACCTCGGCGTCGAGATCGGCTTCGAGCACCTCCCCGAGGCGCAGGACGAGATCCTCGCGCTCTGCGAGGCGGCGCATGTGCCGGTGATCTGGGCGACGCAGGTGCTCGAGTCGATGACCGAGCACGGCTTCCCGACGCGCGGCGAGGTGACCGACGCCGCCGACGCCGCCCGCGCCGACGCGATCATGCTCGGCATCGGCCCGTACATGGTCGAGACGGTGCGCTTCGTCGAGGACCTCCTCGCGCGCACGCAGCTCCGCCGCGCGCGCAGCCGGGCGCTCCTCGGGAAGTGGTCGCCGCTCGGCGAGGCGTAGGACTACACTTCGCGCCATGATCGGTGCACCCTTGGTTCTCGCGAACACCGGGCTCGTCGTCGGCGGCGTGCTCGTTCTCCTGATCCTGTTCGTTCCAGCGCTTTGGACGATCGTCGTCTACAACGGCCTGCGCCGCGCGCAGGTGCGCGCGCAGAACGCCTTCAGCCAGATCGACGTGCAGCTCAAGCGGCGCTTCGACCTCGTCCCGAACCTCGTCGAGACGGTGAAGGGCTACATGCAGCACGAGCGCGCGACGCTCGAGGCCGTCATCGCTGCGCGCGCGCAGGCCGCGGGCGCGCTCGGCGCGGTCGAGGGCGGCGCGATGGGCGCGGTGTCGATGGGCGCCCTCGCGAACGCAGCGGGCGCGCTCGACGGCGCGCTCGGCCGGCTGATCGGCCTCGTCGAGCGCTACCCGGAGCTCAAGGCGAACGAGAACGCGCTGCGGCTCCAGGAGGAGCTCGCGAGCACCGAGAACCGGATCGCCTTCGCGCGCCAGGGCTACAACGACGCGGTGATGCGGCTGAACGAGTCGATCGTGGTGTTCCCGTCGAATGTCGTCGCCAACATCTTCGGCATCCGCGCGATGGGACTCTTCGAGGCCGCCGCCGGCGAGCGCGAGGCCGTCGCCGTCCGCTTCTGAACCAACGGGGGCTTCCGCGATGTCGACCGACTTCTTCACGAGCCAGGACGCCGCCCGCAAGCAGACCGGGCGCCTCGTCGCGCTCTTCGTGCTCGGCGTGTTCGGCACGATCCTCTCGATGTGGCTCGTGGCCGTCGCTGTGCTCGCGATCGGCGGGCAGAAGGAAGGCGCGCCCGACTGGGCCGGCGCCTTCTCGAACCTGAAGCTCCTCGGCGGCATCGCCGGATCGGTGCTCGTCGTCGTCGGCATCGCGAGCCTCGTGAAGCTCGCGCAGCTCTCGCAGGGCGGCGAGCGCATCGCCGAGATGCTCGGCGGCCACCGGATCGATCCCGGTACGCGCGACCGCCGCGAGCGCGAGCTCCTCAACATCGTCGAGGAGATGTCGATCGCAAGCGGCGTCCCGGTGCCGCCGGTCTACGTGATGGAGACGCCGGCGATCAACGCCTTCGCAGCCGGGCCGGATCCATCGCGTTCGGTGATCGGCGTCACGCGCGGCTGCATGCAGCTGCTGTCGCGCGACGAGATGCAGGGCGTGATCGCGCACGAGTACAGCCACATCTTCCACGGCGATACCCGCATCAACGCGCGCACCACCGCGGTGATCGCCGGCATCATGGCCGTCGGCACGATCGGCTACATCTGCTTCCGCTACATCGGGCCGCAGATCGCGCGCTCGGGCGGCGGAAGCCGCAAGAACAACGGCGCGGGCGTCGGACTCGCGATCATCGTGCTCGGGCTCGCGATCTGGGCGATCGGCTCTTGCGGCGTGCTGGTCGGGCGGCTCATCCAGGCCGCGATCAGCCGGCAGCGCGAGTTCCTCGCCGACGCGGCCGCCGTGCAGTACACGCGCAATCCGAACGGGATCGCCGGCGCGCTCGCGAAGATCCGCGGGCACTCGGCGCGGATCGAGTCGCCGGCGGCGAGCGAGCTCAACCACTTCTTCTTCTGCACCTCGCTGCACACGCTCTTCGCGACCCACCCGCCGATCGAGGAGCGCATCAAGCGCATCGTGGCGATGGGCGCGCGCGGCGACTTCGATGCGGCGACGGTGACGGCGCGTTCGCAGCCGGCGCGATCCGCGGCCGCGGCGGGTCCGGTCGCCGGACTCGCCGAGACCGTCGACCACGCGGGCACGCTCGATGCAGCGGGGATCGCCGCGGCGCGCGCGTTCCGCGACGGGCTGCCCGACGCGCTGCAGGAAGCGGCCCACTCGGCCGACGGCGCGCGGGCGATCTGCTACCTGATCGCGCGGCGCAACGGCACGCACGAGACCTGCGACCGCCTCGTCCTCGAGCGCGACCGCGCGGCGTACGACCCGTACCGCGCGCTCGCGGGACCGGTCGAGGCGCTCGCGCACGACCGGCAGCTCGCGCTCGCCGACATCGCGGCGCCGGCGCTCGCCGGGCTCGGTCAGGCGCGCTACCGGCAGTTCCGCGAGACGCTCGCAGGCGCGATGCGCAGCGACGCGAAGGTCGATCTGCGCGAGTGGGCGCTCGCGAAGTGCCTCGAGCGGCACGTCGAGCGGCGGTTCGCGCCTGCCGCGCGATCCGGATCGGCGCGGCTCGCGGATGTCGCGGGCGAGATGCGCACCGTGGTGGCGCTCGTCGCGATCGCCTCGCACGGCGATGCGGGCACGCGCGGGTACTCGCGCGCGTACGGCGTCCTCGGCATGCAGCCGCCGGCGTTCCCATCGAGCGACGCACTCACGCTCGACTCGCTCGACGCGGCGGTGCGCCGGCTTTCGGCGCTGTCCTTCGCGGAGCGCGGCCGGCTGCTGAAGGCCTGCGCGGCCGCGGCGACCCACGACGGCAGCGTGACGGCGGAGGAGCACCTGATCGTGCGCGCCGTCGCGGACGCGCTCGATGTGCCGGTGCCCGCGCTGGCGTGAGAGGCGTGTTTGAGCGCGTGCTTGAGCGCTCGCGACCGCTTCGCGGCTCGCTCGCTCTGGTGCTCGTTCGGGCGCTCGCGACCGCGTGTTTGAGCGCTCGCGACCGCTCCGCGGCTCGCTCGCTCTGGTGCTACGGCGCATACGAGCGCGGAGCGCAGCGAAGCGGCGAGCCGGTTGCTGGCGACTTCGCGGCGCGTTCCGTGTGGCATCACTTCCAGTGGTGGCGGATCCGAACAGGCACGACGCGCGAGACTCGGATGTGGAGCGACCACAACCCTTCGGCCACTTCGTGGCCTCAGGGATGTGCCACCCGCCGCCCAAGGGGCGGCGGAAGATCGCGGGTTCTCGCGTCGGTCGAAGTCGTCGCGCGCTTCCCCGTCGCCAAAGGCGACGGGGGTGGCACGTCCCCGAGCGCGGAGCGCGAAGGGTCGTGGTCGCCCCAGCCAAGAGTCTCGCGCGTGAACGCCTTCCCAGCAGCTCCGCCCTCGTTGACGCGCGGCGCACGCGCGAGACTCGGAAATGGGGCGACCCATTGCTCTCGGAATGGGCACCCACCGCCTTCGGCGGCGGCGATCAGCCGAGTCGACACGTCGAACTTCCAGAACGACGGCCGAAGGCCGACGCCAAACCGTCACGACCTCAAGCGACGCCGTCGCGCCTGGCGCGACGGGTGCCCATTCCCGGAGCAATGGGTCGCCCAGTCGAACGATCTCGAGTGGGCCGCGGCGCGAAGCGCATCGTCCGCAGCACCAGCGCTCGCCGCTACGGCGGCTCGCTCTGGTGCGCGCTCGCAGCTCCGCCTTCGTTGACGCGCGGCGCACGCGCGAGACTCGGATGTAGGGCGACCACAACCCTTCGGCCACTTCGTGGCCTCAGGGATGTGCCACCCGCCGCCCAAGGGGCGGCGGAAGGTCGCGGGTTCTCGCGTCGGTCGAAGTCGTCGCGCACTTCCCCGTCGCCAAAGGCGACGGGGGTGGCACGTCCCCGAGCGCGGAGCGCGAGGGGTCGTGGTCGCCCCAGCCAAGAGTCTCGCGCGTGACCCAATCTGCCGAAGCACCAAAGCGAGCGAGCCGTGAAGCGGTCGCGAGCGCTCAAACACCAGCAGGCCCGGCCGCGCGCCATTCCGCGCCGATCAGACCCCGAAGAAACCAAAAAGTCGCCCGGTTTCCACTTTCCCGCGACCGTGGTCCTTGCCCGAAGGGGCTCTGTGGGTACTTTTCCGGAAAGTTACCCCTCGCCCGGGGCGTGCTGTCCGTCTCGCCCGACTCCTCCGAGGAATCCCGCATGTCCTTCGCCCGCATCGTGACCGCCGCACTTGCTTCCGCAGCCATCGCGGCCGTCGCGCCTGCGCAGGACTGCAACGGCGACGGGCTCGCCGACGCGCAGCAGACGGGCTTGCAGGGGCTGACGGCGCAGTACTTCGCGAACCGCACCTGGTCGGGCACCCCCGCCGCGGTGCGCGTCGACCTCTCGGGCGCGGGCGCCTTCGACCTCAGCAACTGGGCGCTGCCGGCGGGCGTGCCGGCCGACGAGTTCAGCGTGCGCTGGACCGGCGGGCTCGTCTTCAACCAGACCGCGGCCTTCCAGTTCCGGGTCAGTTCGGACGACGGCTACCGGCTCTATCTCGACGGCGCGCTCATCGGCTCGTCGGACGGCTCCACCTTCAACCAGATCGTTCCCGCGAAGCCGATCCAGGTGACGCAGGGCACGCACTTCATCCGCCTCGAGCTCCGCGAGGACTTCGGCGAGGCCAAGATGAAGCTCGAGCGCAAGACCTCGACCTCGACCACCTGGACCGCGATCGCGAACAGCAACTTCCGCGCCGGCGTCGACTCGAACGGCAACGGGCTCCTCGACGTCTGCGAGCAGGGCGACTGCAACGCGAACGGCGTGCCCGATCCGCTCGACATCGCGAACACCCCGTCGCTCGACTGCAACGCGAACGGAATCCTCGACGGATGCGAGTCGGTCGCGATCGACTGCGACCAGAACGGCGTGCCCGACTCGTGCGAGCCCGGCCTCGGTGGCCTCGTCGGCTACTACTACGGCACCTCCGACTTCAGCGGCCCAGTGCTCGCGCGCCGCGTCGACGGCAGCGGGCCGCTCGGCCTCGACTTCAACGTGACCAACCAGAACGGGAACGACTGGCAGCCGGCCGGCGTGCCGACGAACGACTTCTCGGTGCGCTGGGCGGGCGGGCTGCTCGTGCCCGAAACCGGCTCGTACCAGTTCGAGCTCGTGAGCGACGACCTCTCCGCGGTCTCGATCGACGGCGTCGCCGTCGCGGCCGCGAACACCGGCACGAGCGAGTCGCAGCCGGTCACGCTGACCGCCGGCCTCCACTTCGTGACCATGCAGCTGCGCGAATTCGGCGGCGACCAGCGCTTCCGCGTGCGCTGGCGGCCGTTCGGCACCTCGCAGTGGAATCCGATCGCGGGCTCGCTGCTCTCGATCCGCTACGACGCCGACGCCGACGGAACCAGCGACCTCTGCGAGCAGGGCGACTGCGACGGCAACCGCATGCCCGACGGGCTGCAGCTTGCGCTCGGCCTCGCCACCGACTGCAACGCGAACGGCCTCCTCGATTCCTGCGACGCCGCCGCCGGCGCGCCCGACTGCAACGGGAACGGCGTGCTCGACGGGTGCGAGCCGACGCAGGACGGCCTCTTCGGCCGCTACTTCCCGCGGCTCGGCTCGTCGTCGCCGAAGGATCCGTACCGACCGGGCGCGCTCCTCGCGAGCCGCCGCGACCGGAACGTCGACTTCCCCGACGGCAGCTGGATGCCGACCGCGGTGCCGACGAACGACTTCATCGCCATCTGGACCGGCTCGATCACGACGCCGGCCGAGGGCGGCCTGTACTCGTTCCGCACGATCAGCGACGACGGCTGCCGCCTGTACATCGACGGCGAGCTCGTGATCGACCGCTGGCTCGAGAACCAGGGCGTCGGCTTCGGCACCATCGCGCTCGAGGCGAACCGCGCCTACTCGTTCCGCCTCGAGTTCCACGAAGGCGTCGGCGAGCAGTACATCACCCTCGCGTGGCGGCTGCCGTCGCAAGCGAGCGGCGGCGACGACGCCCATGCCGTCGTTCCGTCGAGCGCCTTCCGCATGGCGACGCCCGACTGCAACGCGAACGGCATCCCCGACGACTGCGACATCGCGAACGGGAACCTGCCCGACCCCGGCAACGGCATCCCCGAGCCGTGCCTCGCGCCGCCCTGCCCCGCCGACCTCGACGGCAACGGCGTCGTCGGCGCGTCCGACCTCGCCACGCTCCTCGGCGCATGGGGCGGCGCCGGCGCCGACCTGAACGGCGACGGCGTCACCAACGCCTCCGACCTCGCGGCCATGCTCGGCGCGTGGGGCGCCTGCGACTGAACCGACCGACCAAACCGAAGAACGCACTCCACGATGCGACACGAACTCCTCGCCAGCTCCGCGCTCCTCGCGCTTCTCCTCCCCTTCGCAGCCTCCGCCGCCTCCGCGCAGCAGGACTGCGGCGA
>Ga0315906_10002174_pt1 | contig 27975 bp, 16 predicted proteins | sample LakEriMetagenome_4_FD_203526 | JGI IMG/M metagenome (GOLD analysis project Ga0315906, IMG submission 203526) | Freshwater fungal communities from buoy surface, Lake Erie, Ohio, United States - Buoy 2 MA122 | ecosystem: Environmental > Aquatic > Freshwater > Lake > Lake biofilm | place: USA...
ACAAGTTGCGGTGGAGAATTTCTTATTTTTACCCATGTTAGAAATCCGCAAGCGGATAAAGTGTTTCAGCGAAGGGATTGCGCTAGGGAGTGAGGATTATGTGAAAGGAATGGCAGCGAGGTATCAGGCGCAGTTCGAAAGACAGAAGGAAAGAACGGCAAAACCATTGAAAAGCGCAACAGGAGGTAAATCAGGATCGATTTTTGCAATGCGAGGGAGTTGAGAAGTATTTTCGAAAAGAGAAAAGACGGAGCGCGGAAGATGCGAAGTGCATTACCAAAACGAAAGGCTAGTTCGTTGGAGATTCGCTCGAAATACTGGCGGGTGTGCTTGTGGCGCGGGAGTATTCAGAGCTCTTACTGAGATAAACTAGGGTGGCGGAAACGATGATGACGGCCGCTAGCACCATGGCGATAAAAAGGATGAAGATGTTATTTTTCATGGGTATAGAAAATGATGATATGTGGGGAGACGCGAGTTTAAATTATTTTAGGCCTTGGTGAGAACGGCGGCGAAGGCACCATCGGTGTGGTGATCGACTGGAATGATTTGGATGGTTTTGCCTAAGCTCAGGTTGTGTTTTTCTGCGAAGGCGGTGACGAGGTCGATGTTTTCGGAGTCTTCGATGGAGCAGGTGGAATAGATGATACGTCCGCCGGGTTTGAGGCAGGGGAGGGCGTTGGTAAGGATAGCGGTTTGGATTTGGGTCAGTTGATCGATGTCGGTGGATTGCAGTCTCCAACGGACATCGACTCTGCGGCGAATCACTCCAGTGTTGGAGCATGGGACATCTAACAAAATTGCATCGAAGGCTTGATGGTATTTTTCGGGTGCAGGTTTACACCAATCGTGGACGGAAACTTCATCGGCGGTGATACCGAGGCGTGCGAGGTTTTCTTCGAGGCGTGGGATGCGTTTGTCGTTTGAGTCGGTACAAGTCAGGCCTTTGCCACTACCAAGGGCGGAGGCGATGAGAAAAGCTTTTCCTCCAGGGGCGGCGCAAGCATCGAGGATTTTTTCACCAGCTTTCGGTTTGAGTAGTGCGACGCAATGACGAGTGGCGGGATCTTGGATGTAGAGGTTGCCATCGGCTAGAAGTTTAGATGGAATCTTTCCATCTAACAAAAAGTAATTCGGTGCGTGTTCGCAGGGAGTGCCGGGGATTTCGGCATCGGTTGGGATGAGTGGATTGAGGCGAAAAAACGTTTCAGCAGGTTGGTTGTTCCATTCCATGATGGAAAGGGCTTTGGCTTTTCCAAAAGATTTTCGCCAGCGGTTGTAAAGCCAATCGGGATGGGAGTGGACGACGGCGGGTGGAAGGTCATCGAGTTGTTCGAGAAGGCGTTTGCGGGCTGTGATAGCTTTACGCAAGACGGCATTTATGAGTGGGCGGACGCTGGTTTTTCCGGCTTCGACGGTTTCGTTGACCGCGGCGTGATCGGGGATGTTCAGAATGAGGATCTGGCAGAGGCCGACGCGTAAGATGTCGCGGGTATCGGCATCGAGTTTGCCATCGCGGAGTTTACCGATCCAGTGATCGAGAATGCGTCGGTGGCGGAGGACGCCGAAAAGGATGGATTGGAGGAGTCCGCGATCGGATGAAGAGAGTTTGCGGCGTTGAGCGTGGCGATCGACCAAAGTTTCGGCGTAATCGTGGCCTTTGGCCCATGCGCGGAGAGCGGAGACAGCGGCTTGGCGGACGTGGAAGTTTTTGGCGGGCATAAATTTCAAATATCAAATTTCAACTCTCAATGAAGAGGTTGTTATCCCATTAGGACGTCCATGAGTTCTGGGGAGATGAAGTCTTGGCTGTGGATGATGTGGTCGAGTAGGGGTATGTTTGTTAGAGATTCGATGATGCCCTTGTTGGTGATCATCGGGGTGTCCATTTCATCTTCGAGTTGGTTTAGGATGATGCCGGCGCATTTGAGACCTTTGGCTTCGATGGCGGCTAGAGTGAGGAGGATGTGATTGATAGCACCGAGTCGGTTGGCTGCGACGAGGATGACGGGGAGGTTGAGGTCTTTGGCGAGGTCTGAGACGAAATAGTTTTCTGTGATCGGCACTTCCCAACCGCCTGCGCCTTCGACGATAACGGGATCGTATTTTTCCGAGATAGATTGGTAAGAAGCGATGATCTCGGCGGGGTGGATGGTTTTGTTTTCTAACAGAGCAGCAACGTGTGGGGCGACGCCGGATGAAAAGTGGAGTGGGTTCACTTCGTCGAGTGGGAGATTTCCAGATACGGCGGCTAGGATGGCGGCATCATCGCGATCTCCGCAGGAAATGGGTTTGAAGCCGACGGCATATTTTCCCTCGGCACGCAGGGACTCTACCAAAAGTTTGGTGATATAGGTTTTGCCGACGCCGGTATCTGTGCCAGTAATAAAAAAATTCACAAGGTATGTGTGGTTTAGCCGAAGGTTTTGAGGAAGCCGACCTCAAGAGCTAGTGGCTCTGAGGCGTTGGTTTCGAGAGTTTGGCGGAGGCTTTCCAGTGACTCGAGGCGTTGGGTGATTTTGAGGACGCTTTCGGAATCCGCGATGGTTTTCAGGAGGGAAGCGGATTCTGGAAAATCCAGGCCGCCGGCGTTGTTTTTGATGCGGATGATATCGCCGAGCCAGGCGAGGATGACATCAAGGTAGCGGCCGCGAGCTTCGAGGTAATCCGCTTGAGCTGCAGCATCATGAAAATCTTCACGAGCTTTGAGCCAGGTGCCATCGGTTGCGTCTTTATAGGCTGCGGATTCTTCTTTTGCCGCCGCTTTAGCGGCGACTTCGACTTCGGATTTCTTTGCGGCTAGGAATTCGGAGAACACGGCTTTGAGGTGCAGAGCAGAGATAGGATTTCCGAAACCTTTTTTGGCGACTTGATTGAGCGCGGCAACGAGTTCTTCGCCACCATCGAGATCTAGGCTGCGACCTCCGAGGAGATTGACCTGAACGCAACGAGAGAGAATCGTGGGTAATAAACGCTGCGACTTGGTCGTAAGAAGCATGAGTAGTGTGCGGTCGGGCGGCTCTTCCAATGTTTTCAGGAAAGCGTTCTCGGCTTTTTCGTTCATGCGATCGGCATCGACGATGACCCCGACTTTGGTTTGTCCAGAAGGTGCGGCGAGTTGGAGGGTGTGTTCGAGGTCGCGAATATCATCGATGGAGATCTGTCGGCTTTTTGATCGAGGACGAAGAATGCGGATCCAGCCATTTTCTTGTTCATCGAGCGGGAGGATTTTTTCTTCGGTGGGTTCGCCGAAGAGATCTACGCCACCGTTGTCGGATGAGCCGTTGACGAGGGTGATGAGGCGGGAGGCGAGTTGTTCTTTGCCGCTACCAAGAGCGCCTGTGATCAAGAATGCGTGCGCAAGGCGTTGACGCTCGTGGGCGGATTTGATGAGTTCGAAGGATTTCTCGGCGGAATGTGACACGGGTTGAAGATGGGAGAAGGCGGAAAATGTTGCAAGCTGTGATCTGCTTGGAAATCTTTTCCTGACGGTATTATGAAATTTTCTTTGCGCAAATCCAGAGGTAAGATAAGATAGGTCTCTACTGCTGTGTTCGACTGTTTTGGAAGCATGCCCGGACCGATGTAATAAAATACGGGATCATTATCCGATTGGCCATTGTCATGCCTTCTCAGGAAGACATGCAACCCTTTGGACGACCCCACTTGTTGAGCAACCGGAACGTGGCTCATAGCTCCAAGGACGGCACAGCGGTTTTCTTTTTCTTCTGAAGCTTGAATTATTTATTTTGCGGTTCACGTTTAACTCACATGCGAGTGATTTCCACAGCTTATGCCATTCATTTGATTGGGCTATGTTTAATGAGTTTCTCGGGATCCGCGGAACCCGAAAAGGATCAGATGGGCGCGTTGATCAAAGATTTGTCATCGGAAGTCTATCAGGTTCGTGAGAAAGCGTCTCGGGAATTGTGGAAATTAGGTGATGCCGCGTTGCCGGCTCTGCGTGAAGCCATGTCATCGAGCGATCCTGAAGTCTCGATGAGGGCGAAGGAAGCAATAGACAAAGTGGAATTAAAAATATCTGAAAATACTTCGGAGAGAATTCTATCGTTGATTGAATCTTACCGGAAAGCGCCATCGAGGTCTAAGATGTCCATTCTGTCTGAGTTGAAAGAGGAGAAAGCTTATTTCCAACTGTTGAAACTCTACTCGATGGAGAATGCGGAGGAGCAACGTGAACTTGCTTCAGTGGTTTATGATGTTGCGTTGGTTGCAGCTCGAGAAGCGATCATGGCAGAAGATGTGAACTATGCCGTTGAAATATTGAATTTGGCTCCAGCAAATCATAACGAGATGATGGCGTTGGCTTGCCTGTATCGAAGTTTGGGACAATTGGATGCCCAGTTTACTAAAATGACTCCGCCCAAGAATGTGGCTCCGGAAATATGGAGAGGTTATTTGTTGCGTGCGAAGGGCGACTTGGATGGCGCGATAGCAAATGCGCAGCAAACGAACCAACCTCAAATATTGGCGGGTCTTAAAGTGCTTAAAGGGGACCCGATCCCTTGGCTGGAGTTAAATAATACGCCGGGTGACAGACCGGAGAATCCACAGCACGCACAACAAGCTTATGTAGATATTGCTTTGAAGCGTTGGCGTGGTGAAGAGGTTGATGAAAGGGATTTTGAACCACTTGTTAAATTGCTAAAATCCAACAATAGGTTGCAAAGGAGTTATGCGATGGGATCGTTGGCTTCGTTAGGAAAATTTTCCATGGTGCAAAAAGCGCAGAATGCGGAAAACCCGACGCTTGCTTATTTGTATTATGTTTCCCGAGAGGAGATCGATAAAGCATTGGAAGCTCTTGGATTGGATTCGAACAAGCCGGATTTCGCAAAATGGGTGAAGTCGAAGTTTGATAAACTTAAGAAGGATGAAGACTCTGATACTCTTATTATGGAGATCACGATGTTGGCGTCTTTTATGGAAAAGCGCGGTCTGGAAAAAGAGTTTGAGGAGGCTTTTGATCCTCAACTGGCTGATATTCAAAATGTTGATATGGATGTTTACTGGGAGATCATTTCCACATTTTTTATGGGAGATTTGGGTGCACCCAATTTTGCATTGAAGCATATTACGAAATGGGCGGGTGAAGATGAAGCGCGTTGGGGGGAAGTGTTTTCATCAGCGCTTGGAAGTGACGATTCGACGATGGAATGGCTCGTATGGATAAGGGAGATTGATCCTAAAATGAAAGATCGGGAGGCTCTGGAGGCGATGTTGGCGATATTTAAAATGAACAGCACCCCAGGCAGGTTGCGTGAGGAGTGGATGAATCGGATCTGGAAAGTTGTTAAGGCTGAGAAAAACGAAGATAGCAAGATGGAGTTGGCGATGCGTGTTATGCAGCTTAGCATTTCGCAGCAAGATGCGCAAAATACATTGAAAGCATGGGATCTGCTAGATGAGGAGCGTAAGAAAACGGCGCGTTGGGGATCGATTGATATGTATTTAACAGCTTTGGGACGTTGGGAAGAAGCGGCCAAGCTTTTGATCAGTTTTACCGAAGATAAGAAGCACGCTTCGCCAGAAATTCACGCCCATATGGCTGCTACTTTGCGACGTGGTGGAATGGAGGAAGAAGCAAAATTTCATGATCTGATGGCTGATAAATTATGCCTTGGCTCGGCCGCTAGCTCGATGCGGATCGGGGCATATTATGTTTATGGTGGCGATTATGAACGCGCTGATATCTGGTTTCAGCGAGCGATGCTTGAAGCCAATCCGTCAGAGGGAGAGTTTCTGACGGCTTTGGAAATGTGCGCACAAAAAAATGTCAGGAATCGAAACTGGAAGATAGCAGCTTCGTGTCACGAGGTGATTGTGCATATCAATGCGGGTGACGTTGGCAATCAATATCGAGAAAGTTTAATGGGGGCAGTCCCAAAGGCGAGAATGAATGCTGATCTTGCTAGGGCGATGACGATTCTTCCTGAAAACAAAGAGCGTGCCTTAAAAATGTTAAAGGTGATTCATCAAGATTTTATGCCCGATGGTGTCTTAGCGGATAATTTTTTCCCTGCTTTGAAAGAGGGTGGATTGGATAATGAACTGCAAACTTGGTTTATGGAGTCTTGGAATTTCATGGAAGCGGTGATTGAGAAATATCCGAAATCTCATAATTCCAGAAATACTGCGGCATGGTTTGCTTCGCGTGCTGGCATCAAGCTCAAGGAGGCAGAAAAATACTTGTTGGAGGCGATTGAGATGGCACCCGAGCAAGCGGCGTATTTGGATACAATAGCTGAACTGAAATTTGCTCAAGGTAACCGTAAGGCTGCGTTGGAGTGGTCTCAACGTTCGGTTTCATTTGCTCCATTTGAAGACATGATACGCTCACAGCATGATCGTTTCCGGACGGCACCCTTGCCGAAGAATTAGCATCTCAGCATGTTTAGGGTTGTCTGAAAGGTTGAATCACGAACAATGAGTTTCAGATGAATAACAAACCGACAGCTGAGCGCATTAAGATTTTATTTCTTGGTGATATTGTAGGTGAGCCTGGGCGGCAATCAGTCATCGAAAGCTTGGGCAAGATCCGTGAGCAGCATGGGATTGATTTTGTCATTGTGAATGGTGAGAACGCGGCCGCAGGTAAGGGGATCACTTCAAAGATTAGCATCGATTTGCTGCGTGCTGGGGCTGCAGTGATTACCACAGGAGATCATGTTTGGGATCAGCAAGAGATTGTGGATTATTTTCCAACCGAACCCCGTTTGCTGCGACCCATCAATTATCCCGAGGGGACTCCGGGAAATGGCAGTGTCGTGTTGGAAACAGGGAAATGCAAAGTGGCGGTTATTCAAGCTCAGGGCAGAAGTTTTATTCAACCACCTCTGGAAAATCCTTTTATTGCAGTCGAAGATGAAATTGCTCGATTGAAAGCCTTAGGAGTGAATGTCATCGTTTTGGATTTTCATGCGGAGACCACTTCCGAGAAAATTGCGATGGGTAGGATGTTAGATGGGAAAGCGACCTTGGTGGTTGGGACTCACACTCATGTTCAAACGGCAGATGAAACGATTTTTCCGGGCGGCACGGGATATTTAACGGATGCCGGAATGTGCGGACCTGAAGAATCTGTGCTTGGACGTTGCGTGGAATCTGTGGTTTGGCGTTTTAAATCAGGTATGCCGACGCGATTTCCTATTGCAAAAGGTGCCGTCAAAATGTGTGGCGTGATTGTTGCGGCAGATAGCGCAACGGGGAGATGTCTCGAGATCGAAAGATTCGCGATGAGAGTGGAAAGAGATTAGCTACCGGATTAACTACCGATTTCGGTGCGACCTGTAAGCTGGGCACCTTCTTCCATGGAGAACACCTTGGATTTGATGTCGCCAGTGATCTTGGACTTATCTTTAAGCTCACAACGATGAGAAGTGATTTTGCCCTCAATTTTACCGAAGACTTTGACCTCACCAGCGGTGATATCGCCTTTGATTTGGGCATTCTCGCCGATGGTCACTTTGCCTTTGTCAGATGTGATTTGACCTTCAACTTTGCCATCGATGATCATGTCATTCGAAAAACGAATGGAGCCGATGATTTCAATTCCTGTGGAGAGAACGTTGGTAGCATTTGACATAGCTTGGAAAAAGAAGCAGATGCTTGCTTGGCTTGCAACTGCAAAGAATTGTGTTTGTTCGCTAAATTTACTGCTCCACATTCCGAAAATATGAGTTAGTCATAGATACAGCACCCCGTAATCCAATGCCACGAGTCACCATTACAATAGCAGAAAAAGGCCCGCAACCCTATCGATTTGATTTAAAGCGTGAAATTGTCACCATTGGGCGCGGTCTTGATAATGACATCGTTGTCGCATGCGGCTCGGTTTCAGGAAAACACTCGGAAATGCGTCGCGTGGAGGGTGGATACCACTTGATCGATGTAGGATCAACCAACGGCATTAAGGTGGACGGGGTTCGTCAACAAAAGGTCAGCTTAAAAAATGGCATGACCGTCAAACTCGGTGATGTGGAGTTTGGATTCACCCTTAATGAAGAAGAATTGGCCGTAATTGATGCTGAGAGAGAGGCCTTGAGCGAAGAAGAGGAAAATGAAGTGGAATTTTCTGAGAAAAAAGTTTCCGAAAAGCAAGAGGACGCAGAAGAAGATGACGAGGAAGAAGAGGATGATTTAGATAAACTTCCTGAGTTACGACCCGCCCGACTTGATAAGAGTAAGGAGAAAGAGGAGCAGGAAGCGGCAAAGCAGAAAAAAGCTGAAGAGAAAGAGCGCGCAAAAAGGCAAGAGAAAGCCGACAAAGAGGAAAAGGCTCAGCAAAAAGTGAAGGATCAAAGATCTGAGAGACGCAAGAAGCGTGAGAGTTCGGAAAAATCCAATGAGAGGGATGAGTATTCCGAGTCCAAAGCGGTTACTATCGGTTCCGGATTTATTTTATTCACTCTCATCGCAGCTGCTACCACCTTTTTCTATGGGGCTAGCACCCGCCACGAAAAAGATACGGGCGAGAAACTTTTGAAAGGCATCGTCAACAAAGAGAATGCGAAAAAAGACGCTCCGAGTGATGTCGATAATAAGGACAAGTCCAAAGACGGTGCCGAGTGATCCAGCTTTGATTAGACGTTAAATCTGAACTCGATGACATCGCCATCTTTGACGACGTATTCTTTACCTTCGATGCGGACTTTACCGGCGGTTTTCGCTGCGACTTTTGAGCCAGCGGCGACGAGATCGTCATAGTGGACGATTTCTGCGGCGATGAATCCGCGTTCGAAATCGCTATGAATCACGCCAGCGGCGGCGGGGGCCTTATCGCCTTGGATGATCGTCCATGCGCGAGTTTCTTGAACACCCGTGGTCAAGTAGGTTCGGAGGCCGAGTAAGTGATACACCCCGCGAATCAAGCTTGATACGCCGGAATCTTTTACGCCCATATCGGCGAGGAATTCGGCGGCTTCTTCGTGAGATAAGTCAGAAAGCTCTTCTTCAATGCGTGCCGAGATCACCACAGCTTCTGCTCCAGAATGTTCGGCTGCGTATTTCCGAACCTTGGCAACTTGCGGATGGGAATCAGGATTTTCCACTGCGGCTGCGAGTTCATCTTCTGAGACGTTGCAGGCATAAATCGTGCGCTTAGAAGAGAGGAGGAAAAATCCTTTTACGATCTCGAGGTCATCTTCCGAGAAATCGATGGTCAATGCGGGTTTGCCTTGATCGAGATGCGGCATGATGATGTCGATAAGTTCGACCTCCTTCTTGGACTCCTTATCCCCACCTTTAGCCTTTTTCTCGCGGGTGGAGCGGCGTTTCTCAAGGGCCGACATATCGGCGAGGATGAGCTCGGCATTGATGATCTCGATGTCGCGGATGGGGTCGACCGAGCCAAGTTCATGGATGATGTCGTCATTCTCGAAGCAACGCACCACTTGGACGATCGCATCGGTCTCGCGAATATTGGCGAGGAACTTGTTTCCAAGGCCTGCACCCTCCGAAGCGCCGGCGACGAGACCGGCGATATCGACAAATTCGATGGCAGTTGGGACGAGTTTCTGGGAGCCAGATATTTTGGAAAGTATGGCCAAGCGCTCGTCTGGGACCATCACAATGCCCACATTGGGGTCGATCGTGCAAAAGGGATAATTTGCCGCCTCGGCCTTGCGGGTCCGGGTGACAGCGTTAAAAAGGGTGGATTTTCCGACGTTTGGTAGACCTACAATTCCTGCTTTGAGCATAGCGGGCGGAGATTGGGCGGGTTGGGGGGCTTGGGCGAGAGAAATATTTCAATCGCTTGATTCTTTTAGAATGGGAGCTTCGGAGGGGGGTGAAAAAGAATTACAAAAATTCTCAAGATTTCCCGATTGACACGCTGCAGCCGACTGCCTAGTTTTCGCGCCCCTTCAGTTGGGAGCAGTCAAAAGTTCCCTCCAGGACTCTATATTATATCGAAATGAAAACATTTTCCGCCAAGCCACACGAAGTTGAACGCAAATGGTATGTGATCGACGCCAAAGGCAAAGTTCTCGGCCAAGTTGCCGTTGAAGCTGCACGTTTACTGCGTGGCAAGAACAAGCCAATTTTCACCACCCACGTTGACACAGGCGATTTCGTCGTCGTGATCAATGCAGACCAATGCGTACTCAGTGGAACCAAGGAGACTGAAAAGATCTACACCCGTTTCACAGGTTATGTCGGCGGTAAGAAAGTTGAAACTCCTCATAAACTCCGCGAGCGCCGTCCTACCATGTTGGTTGAGCGTGCGGTTTGGGGAATGATTCCCAAAACCCGTCTCGGACGCGCACAGTTCGGTAAACTCAAAGTTTACGCCGGTGCCTCCCACCCACACGAAGCGCAACAACCGACCGTTCACGAAGTCCGCTAATTTTTATTTTTCCTCATATTATGCCAGCTACTGTCACTCATAGTTCCACCGGACGCCGCAAAACCGCTGTTGCCCACGCACGGGTCACCGAAGGTTCCGGAGAAATGACCATCAACGGTCTCTCCTTTGAAGAATACTTTCCTACGATCGATCTTCAGAATGCAGTTATCGCTCCTTTCCAAGTGGTAAACATGGTCAACAAGTTTGACGTGCAAGTCATCGTCAAGGGTGGTGGCAAAAACGCACAAGCGATTGCAATTCGCCATGCGATTTCCCGCGCTCTCACCAAAGTTGACCCAGCGAACCGTGGTTTGGTGAAGCCAGAAGGTTTCCTTACCCGTGACCCACGCATGAAAGAGCGCAAGAAGCCAGGTCAGCCAGGCGCGCGCGCCCGCTTCCAGTTCTCGAAACGTTAATTTCACTTTCGAGTCAATTTTCACAAAAGCCGCATCACACGATGCGGCTTTTTTCTTTTGCTATAATTCATATTTGCGCAACATTCGGAATGATTCGGTGTTAAAGACGTATCATATGAAAACAAATTTATTACTTCCTGGTGCTGCGCTGGCAATTGGTTTGGGTGTGGGCTTTGGGGTCGGGAATTCTGGAGGTGGAGCCGAATCCGACATCTCTACCATTGAAAATCAAATGCGCACTCGTGGTTCGGATCGCGGAAGTTTGGATTCCTCACGCGATTCCAAGGATGATAAGAAAGTTCGTAGTTTGGATGATATCTACCGTCAGCCTGGTCAGAGCAATCGAATTCAATCATTGTTAGATTTTTATACCAATCTCAGCCCGGCGCAATTTTCTTCAGAGGCGGATAAGCTTGAAGCACTGCCATTCAATGAACGCATTCTTGCCGGAGTGCTGCTTTTTGGAAAATGGGCGGAAGTCGATCCGACAGCTGCTATGGCTTACACCGATACCATGGGATTCGGTGGTGCTTTTGTTAGACCGACTGTCCTGCAAGGTTGGGCAAGTACGGATCCAGTGAATGCGGCTAAATATTATTCTGAGAATCCCGCTCAATTCGCGATGATGAATATGATGGGTGGCGCGGGTCGAGGCGGTATGGGTACGCAAGGGCCGGCTGAAATCATTGCAGGTGAGTGGGCGAAGCAGGATCCAGCAGGAGCCATGGCTTGGGCATCGGGTTTAGCGAGTAATAGTTCAGCTGCGATGAGCACGGTGGTTTCTGAAGTAGCAAAGACCGATCCCATCAAAGCTGCAAGCATGGCTGGAGAGATGAAAGAGGATGCACGAGGTGAAGCCTATCAAAGTATTGCAAAGCAGTGGGCGAAGAAAGATTTCAATGAAGCTGCGTCTTGGGTTGCGGGCCTTCCGGAAGGAGATCGTGCTGCAGCGATGTCTGCCGCCGTCGAGGGGCTTGCCAGTAGTAATCCAGCATTAGCAGCTGCTGAGTTGGGAAAAATGACCGATCTTGAAGCCCGTGCGGATGCCGTGCCTATGGTTGCCAAAAATTATGCCAAGACGGATGTGCAAGGCTCGATGACTTGGTTGAATTCATTGGATGATGCAGCGAAGCGTGAGTCGATGCGTGAGGTGATGCCAGTGTGGGCATCTGCGGATTCGGCGGCTGCGCTGAATTTCATCAAAACCCAAACGACACCTGAGGTAAAAGATCGCGCGGCGGAAAGCTACATTTGGAGCAATCGTACGAGTACACCTGCAGAGCTTGTTGAAGTCGCAGGAATGATTAGTGATGAAGGATCTCGTAACCGCTCTACAGGTATCGTTGCTGCACGCTGGATGCAGGAAGATAAAGCGGCGGCTACGGATTACATCAATTCGACGGATTCGATTTCTGCTGAAATGAAAGAGCGTCTTCTCAGCGGTAAATCCATGTGGGGTGGTGGACGTGGACGTGGGCGCTAAGTTGACTAAATTATTATCATTTTATCATAGTAATCGAATTCTGATTGGATTAAACAACAAACCATCATGAGTGCGGGTCCCAGTATATTTATCATCCTTATTGTCATCATTGGATTGTTAGCAATCATCGGTATTTTTGTGATGGTTGTCTACAACGGCCTCGTGCAGTTGCGTAACATGTATAAAAATGCATTTTCGCAAATCGATGTGCAGTTGAAGCGCCGTTATGATTTGATTCCGAATTTGGTCGAAACCGCCAAAGCTTACATGAGTCATGAGCGCGAAACACTTGAGGCAGTCATTGCAGCTAGAAATTCGGCGTCTACGGCGCGTGAGGCTGCTGCGGCCAATCCAGGAAGTGCAGCCGCGCTGAGCCAACTAAGCCATGCTGATGCGGGACTCACCGGAATGATGGGCCGCTTGTTCGCGGTTTCTGAAGCTTATCCAGATCTCAAAGCAAATCAGAACATGATGCAGTTGACCGAAGAACTCACAACGACAGAGAACAAGGTCGCTTTCGCACGCCAAGCATACAATGATTCGGTTTTGGCATTTAACAACAAGCGTGAGGTTTTTCCTAACAATATCGTCGCAGGAATATTTTCGTTCCAAGAAGCGGCATTGTTTGAAATCGAAGCATCCGCTGAGCGCGTTGCTCCAAAAGTTCAATTCTGAACTCACATAGATTTACACGCCGATGAACTTTTTCGAGGCACAAGAACGTGCTAGAAAATCCAGCCGCTTGCTGGTCTTGTGGTTTGCGCTGGCTGTCATCGGCGTGATCTTGGTGATTTATGTCTGCGCTACGATCGCCTTGCAAATGAGTAGCCCTGATCAACATAGTATCTATGTTGCGACAGAAGTTAGTCAGTTAGGTCTTTGGAATCCTGAGCTGTTGTTATGGACCACGGTTTTAGTTGGAGGTGTGATTTTTATTGGTAGCCTCACGAAGCTTTCACAACTTTCAGGTGGTGGAAAAGTGGTGGCGGAAAATTTGGGAGGTAGACTCGTTGAGCCGGATACGAGGAATCATTATGAGCGACGTTTGTTGAATGTGGTGGAAGAAATGGCGATCGCTTCAGGAGTTCCGATTCCAGAGGTGTGGATCATGGATGAAGAGCCTGGAATCAATGCATTTGCTGCGGGAACAGATCCTGCCAACGCAGTGATAGGAGTGACCCGTGGAACTCTGGAGCGCTTGAATCGTTCGGAGCTACAAGGTGTGATCGCGCATGAGTTCAGTCACATTCTCAATGGTGATATGAAACTGAATATCCGTCTGATGGGATGGATTTTTGGATTGGTGATGGTTTCAGTCATAGGTCGCTTTCTTCTGGAATCGCTGCGGCATTTCCGTGGTTCACGAAATTCAAAAAATGGTGGCGGTTTGATTATTGCCATATTAGCCGCAGGGTTGGTTCTTTGGTTGGTTGGATCAGTTGGAGTTCTTTTTGCACGCATGATCCAAGCTGCGATTTCACGGCAACGTGAGTTCTTGGCAGATGCCTCGGCCGTACAGTTTACTCGATTGCCAGATGGAATATCGGGAGCGTTGAAAAAGATCGGTGGTTTTGCAGAGCACGGCCACATCATTGCGCCTGCGGCTGCAGAAGCCCGACACATGTTTTTTGCTGGTAGCAGCTTGAGTTCATTGATGGCAACTCATCCGCCTCTCAGTCAGCGAATTAAAGCGATCGATCCGAGTTGGAATGGTGTGATGTTGGAAGCGAAACCTGTGAAAAGTCAGCAGGAGTTTTATGGAGCGATGGGCTTTGCTGGTCAGGTTCAAGAAGAAGTTGAGAGTGATTCATCCGTTGGCATGGATGACGATTCCGAATTGCCTGAACTCAGTAAGACAGATGAATTGATAGGAAATGAAAGCGGTAATTTCTCCAAAGATCAGGCCAAATCGTTGTTGCTGGGATTATTGATCGGGCAGAATCAGCACGATGTCCAAGCAGTCCAGCAGGTTTTAATCTCTCGTGGATATAATTCGTTACAAATTAGCGAAGTGATTGAATGGAGTGAAAAGTTGGCGCAGAAAAAATCTGTCGAAAAATTAACTATGGTGGATCTTTCCTTGGCTTGGTTAAGGCGCATGAGTGTCGATGAAGCACATGAATTTATTGCACTGACACAAGTGTTGATCGAGGCGGACGGACAAATCGACATGTTTGAGTTTATGCTGCAGCAAGTCATCCGCAGACATGTAGAAATTGGTTTGGGATTGGTCGCCGTTCCTAAAATGAAATTCCGGAAAATCATAGAACTCGAAGCAGAGGTCATGAATATTTTATCTGCCTTTGGAAAAATTTCAGGAGGGCAAGGGGTGTTAGATAAAGCATTTCAAGAATACCGTGAGCACACAGGGCGCGAGCCATATAAGACCGAAGTCGGTCTGGGCCATGTCGCAGAGGCTTTGAGTCAAATCAATGCTTCCACACCCCTAGTGAAACAACAGATCCTGCGCCTTTGTTCATTAGTCGTTGTCGATGATGGCAAGGTCGACGATTTGGAGATCGAATTGTTACGGGCTACCGCGGAAGCGATTGGAGCACCCATTCCCGAGATGGTTCGGATGGTAGCTTGAGCTAAATCCAGTTACATAAGCTGTATCGGCGCTTGCGTTTACGAACTTTCATTGGAAACTTTCAGGTGTGGAGGGAATTCAAAAGCCATGGTGGCGAAATATTTATCTGCTGGGATTCGATGCCCCGCTGATTGGGATCGTTTGGCTATTTCTTTTAGCCAAGACTTGGAGAGTTAACTACCACCCATGGGAAGCATATGTTGTTTTGGGCTTGTTGGTATGGTCGGCAAGGATTGCCACCAAGCTTTTGAAGAGCGCGATGATTACCGATCCGAATGACCCACTTCATGATATGCGCAAGTGGCTGACACGATTTGCAATTTATGCCGTCATTCTATCGCTCTTATTGATCATTATCTTTTTCCCGATGGCGATTTATACGCGCTTGCTTATTTTAGGGGTATTCATCACTGCCTATTTTGCTCTCGCCAATTTTGCGACTGAAACAGAAGGACAGATATCTTATCCCAAACATATATTGGCAGGTTTGGCCTTTGCCTTCGGGATTTCAATGATGGCACATATTTACCTGCCTTCTATGGGGCTCCTGGAGCTGTTTAGATCGCGAGAATTCATTTGCTTTGGATTGCTTTGCACGATCGCCTCCGCGGCGGTGGAGCATTGGATGCGGTCTAAACAAAACCAGAAAAGTCGCTTTCCTGATGAATGGCAAATATCCTTGCCGCTGACCTTATTGGGAGCCGCTGCTTTGGTTTTCGCAGTTCAGGCAGACAGCCAGGCAGAAAGTCAGACGACACGTCCTTATTTCTATTGTGTCCTCACGGCGGCTGCGTTGCTTCAAGTTTTGAACCGCACTTTTCATCGTTTCGAATGTAACGATATCAAGCTTTTGACCAGCGCGTGTTTCTTGGTCCCGGGGCTGATTTTTCAGGCTTATCGGATGAGTCTATGAATTCCTTCTTTTAGAGGTAATTGGTCGATTGACACCAAGGCATCCCTAGCTATTCTGCCGCCCCGCGCCGAGGACATTCGGGACTTTCTGTTTCGTGTTATCAAGGTGCGCTATCCAACCCGACAATCATAATTACGATGCCAACTAAGAAGAAGCCAGCTACCAAGAAACCGGTCGCGAAGAAATCCGCTGCGAAGAAATCCTCCGCTAGAGAAACCAAATACGTTTACACCTGGGGCGCAGGTAAAGCCGATGGACACGGCAAAATGAAAGCCCTACTCGGAGGTAAAGGAGCCAACCTTGCAGAGATGACCTTGATCGGTCTTCCCGTTCCAGCAGGTTTCACAATTACCACAGAGGTTTGCACCTATTACTACGATCACAAGAAAACCTATCCAAAAGTTCTGCGTTCGCAGATGGAAGCAGGTGTTGCCAACATGGAGAAAATCATGGGCTACAAATTCGGTGACTCAAAAGGTTTCCCACTTCTTCTAGCAGTTCGCTCGGGTGCTCGTGACTCGATGCCAGGCATGATGGACACCGTCCTCAACCTCGGCCTCAACGACAAGACCGTTGAAGCACTATCCAAGGCAACCAAGAACGAGCGTTTCGCATGGGATTGCTATCGCCGTTTCATCCAGATGTATGGTGACGTTGTTCTCGGTGTGCAGAAACGTGCGAACGAAGATCACGAGCCATTCGAGCACACGATCGAATCCTACAAACACAAGAAGTATGGAAAAGACATCGTCGATTCCGAGCTTACGGCTGAAGACAATAAGGCGATGGTTGCCCTTTTCAAAAAACTCGTGAAAGACCGCACCGGTCACAGCTTCCCAGAAGATCCATGGGAGCAGCTCGAAGGAGCAGCTGGCGCCGTGTTCAGCTCATGGATGAATGACCGCGCGATCGTGTATCGCCGCAAATACGGTATCCCAGCCGCATGGGGCACCGCAGTAAACGTGCAAGCGATGGTCTTCGGAAACACCGGCTCCAACTCTGGCTCTGGCGTTGCCTTCACACGTAACCCTGCGAATGGTGAAAACGTTCTCTACGGTGAATTCCTCGTTAACGCTCAGGGCGAAGACGTGGTTGCTGGTGTTCGCACTCCGGATGCAGTTTCAGGAATGGCAAAAGCTCTCCCAGGTGCATTCAAAGACCTGATGAAAGTTCGTCAGATTCTTGAGAAACATTTCCGTGATGTTCAAGACGTTGAGTTCACCATCCAAGAAGGTAAACTTTTCATGCTTCAAACCCGTAACGGCAAACGCACCGCCGCTGCCGCTCTGAAGTTCGCTGCAGACATGGTGAAAGAAAAACTCATCGATTGGGAAACTGCCGTGATGCGCAATCCTGCAGATCAGCTCGACGCGCTCCTCGCACCTGTCTTCGACATTGCTCAGACCAAGAAGGCGACCATCATTGCCAAAGGTCTCCCAGCCGGTCCTGGTGCTGCTTCTGGAAAAATCTACCTCAATGCGGATCGCGCTGAAGCCGCTTCCCATCGCGGTGAAAAAGTTCTCCTCGTTCGTGTTGAGACCTCACCGGAAGATCTTCGCGGTATGATCGCTGCCGAAGGTATCCTTACCTCACGCGGTGGTGTTTCCTCACACGCAGCTCTCGTGGCTCGTCAGATGGGCAAAGTCTGCGTCTGCGGTGCCTCAGGTGTCGAAGTGGATTACAATAAGAAAACCGTTACTGCCGGTGGCAAAACCTTCAAAGAAGGTGACTACCTCTCCATCGACGGTACTGCTGGAACCGTCTACGGCGGCGAGCTCGCTACCGAGCCTTCCGAAATCATCACCGGTCTCATCTTCAACAAGAAGGCTTCACAGGCTACCGAGAAATACAAAAACTTCGTCCAACTCATGGACTGGTGCTCCAAAGCCACCCGCATGGGCGTCCGCACCAATGCTGACACTCCGGAGCAAGTTCAGAACGCAGTTGCATTCGGCGCAGAAGGCATCGGCCTCACCCGCACCGAGCACATGTTCTTCGAAGGTGATCGTATCGACTCGATGCGTGAGATGATCCTCGCGACCACCGAGGTGGATCGTAAAAAAGCCCTTAAGAAACTTCTTCCGCATCAGCGCAAAGATTTCTTTGGAATCTTCAAAGCACTTGCAGGAAAGCCAGCGACCATCCGTCTTCTGGATCCACCACTCCATGAATTCCTTCCACACAGCAAAGAGCAACAGCTCGGTCTTGCGAAGAAACTCGGCGTGAAAGTGGAGCAAATCATGCAACGCGTTCACGACCTGCACGAGTTCAACCCAATGCTCGGTCACCGTGGTTGCCGTCTTGCGATTTCCTATCCAGAAATCGCCGAGATGCAGGCACAGGCCATCTTCGAAGCCGCGGCTGAATGCGTGAAAAAAGGCATCAAAGTGAAACCTGAAGTCATGGTTCCACTCGTCGGTTACGCACGTGAGCTTGAACTTCAAGTTGAAATCATTCATCGCGTTGCTGCAGAGGTCAAAGCTGCTAAAGGCGTCAAGTTTGACTACCTCGTCGGCACCATGATCGAAGTCCCACGTGGCGCGGTCACCGCAGATGAAATCGCCAAACACGCTGAGTTCTTCTCGTTCGGAACCAACGACCTCACCCAAACCGCACTCGGCGTCAGCCGCGACGACATGGGCTCCTTCCTCAATAGCTATCAGGAAAACGATATCTATCCGAAAAACCCGTTCGCTTCGCTCGACACCACTGGTGTTGGCCAGTTGATGGAAATCGCTGTAGCCAAAGGTCGTGCAACCAAACCAGGTATCAAACTCGGTATCTGCGGTGAGCACGGTGGCGATCCAGACTCCGTGACCTTCTGCCACAAGCTCGGCCTCGCCTACGTTTCCTGCTCGCCTTACCGCGTGCCGGTCGCCCGCCTCGCTGCAGCACAAGCCGCCATTGCTGAAAAGCAAGCCAAGGCAGCTGCTAAGAAATAATCAGAGCGACGTTTCTGAAACGTCGAATCATCAAAATCACAAACCGCCTCTTTCAGATTTCTGGAAGAGGCGGTTTGCTTTTTTATCATACCTGAACATGATCCGCCCCGTGCATCGACAATCACTTCTCAACCAACTTTCAGAATACGCTCTGCGTCATCCGGAAGAAGCAGAGGTGATCCGTGATTTCACCAACTTCGTAAAATCGGAACCTCGTTGTTTTGAGCGCTCTCTAGCGACTGGCCACATCACCGGATCTGCTTGGGTCGTGAATGCAACAGGCTGTGAAGTCTTGCTCACGCATCATCGCAAACTGGATCGATGGCTGCAGTTAGGTGGTCACGCCGATGGCGAAAGCGATGTGCTTGGCGTCGCGATGAAAGAGGCGGAAGAAGAATCCGGTCTAACAGATTTAACTCACATTAGCTCAGGTATTTTCGATATCGATATCCACCTCATCCCAGAACGCAAGGGAGACCCTGCGCATTTTCACTACGATGTCCGCTATGTTCTCCGCGCCAACGGCTGCCTGGATTTTACGGTTAGTGAAGAGTCACACGACCTGCGATGGGTGAAATTGAATGGAGTGAAAACACTCACCACCGAACCCTCCATGATGCGCATGGTGGCAAAGTGGAGCAAGCAGTTGGTTTATCAAAGCACGTAGATCCGGCTTTTCTGATAAATGGCAAAAATGTAAACGACCCCGTATCCAAAGAAAATGGACCGCGTGACTCCAGTCGCGCCCTGATCAACTGCGCGAGTGGACTCACGCGGTCTGTAGGAAAAACCAGTCTAAGCCGCAATTCCCACTTTTCCCGGCCCAGAAAACTATCGGAAATCAGGACAAGTAATTTTTAAAATAAATATTGACCGATTTTGGCAGAGAGTCAAATTTAACCAAATCCACATTTCATCGCAGATGACTCTCGTATCTGAATTTCGGATACGAGAGGTCACAGAAAAACCCAACAAAGTATAATTCTCCCCTTTATCATGAGCATCTATTCCTTGAAAATCAGAGCAATTTTCGCCCTAACAGTTAGTGCGTTGCTGTCGTTTTTCTCGCAGAGCCATGCTGCCACACTCACCTGGGATGCCAATGGCACCACCGCCCTCCAGACCGATGGACTGGGAGACTGGCTCAACGCTGACCAGTGGTGGAATGGCTCGGCCAACGTCACATGGACCTCGGGCGATGACGCGGTCTTTGGCAATGGTGGCGCGGGTGGTGCGGTCACGCTTGCCACCCCGACCACGATCAACTCGATCACCTTCAACCCCTTCACCGGCACCTACACGATCGGTACGGCTGGGCAGACCATCACACTCAACAACGGCATCACCATGAAGTCCGGTGCTGGTATTGTTAGCATCATCAGCCCGATCACCCTCGGCGGAGCACAAAGCTGGACGAACAATTCGGCCAGTTTGCTCACGATCGGCACTGGCGCAGTGACCAACGGCGGATTCCTGCTCACGATCGGCGGAACCGGAAACACCACCATCTCCAGCGCCATTGACGGTTCGGGCGGCCTCACCAAGTCCGGCTCAGGTATCCTGACCCTCTCTGAGGTCAACACTTACTCAGGAACCACCACCGTCAATGCCGGCACGCTCGCCCTCAGCGGCAATGGCACCATCGCCACCTCCACCGGCCTAACGCTCAATGGCGGCGGCCTCACCTTGACCAATACCTCAGCGGGGGATGCGTTGATCAATCGAGTGTCCGACAGTGCCAGCATCATCTCCAATGGCGGCAGCATCACGGTCACCAACACTGCCAGCGCCAGTACGGTTTATTCGGAAACCATGGGCGCATTGGATCTCCGCTCCGGCCAGTTGAACGTCACCCAGACGAATGCCAACACCACCCCTAACCAAACTCTTACCTTCGGCAGCAATAGCCTCACCAATGTGAATGGTGCAGCACGAACGAACGCCACCACCTCCGCCATCACTTTCTCTGGTACCAGCTTGGGTCTTAACGCCAAAAACTCCATCATCATTACCGGTCAGGCTGATTCAGCGGTGGGCGAAATCATCGGGCCTTGGGCGACTTGGGGCACCACGGCGGCAGCCCAGACCGACTACGCCACCTACAACATCACCAATGGAACGACCAATGCCTTCGGCATTCAGAATGCCAACATCGCAGCAACTGCGGATTCCACCTGGACCAACTCCACCAAAGCCTATACCAACAGCACGGCATCCCTAACACTGGGGGCGACCGTGCACAACATGCTTGGCCTGCGCAACACCGGCGCAACGACCGTGATGACCATCCCGACTGGCGGCAACCTGAACACCTACGGGCTACTGAACGGCGTCAGCTCGCTCTGGACCGTGGCCGCCTCGGGCACGGGAGCGCTCAGCACGCCCACGGGCGGCGGCAACCTCTTTGTCACCACTGGCAGCGGCGCCATCACCGTCTCCGCCCCGATCACCGATAATGCCGGACCCGTGACCCTGGTGGCCGGGGGCTCCAGCACGTTGACCCTCTCCGGAACCAACACCTTCACCGGCGGCCTTGTCCTGAACGCAGGCACGGTAGCCGTGACAACCGCCTCGCTCAACAACAATGCCATCACCGTCAACGGCACTGCAACGCTCATTGCCACCAGCACAGCGACTACCTCCAGCGGCATCAATCTCAATACGGGCAGCAATCTCTTCATTCAAAACGCCAACACCACCCTTACCGTCAACGGGGTGGTGACTGGTAGCGGTGCCTTATCAGTGAGTAAAAATGGGGCAACGCCTGTCACCCTTAATCTCCTGAACAGTAACAACGACTTTTCCGGCGCCATCTTCATCGGGTCAAGTGTGGCTACGAACATCAATGCGCAGATACTCACGGTCAATAGCATAGGGGATAGCGTCGCCAGCGCCATTACCTTTGGCTATGGAAACAATGGAAACGACCAAGCATTCATCTATACTGGACCGAATAACTTGGTGCTGAACAACCGCTATTTCGAGTTTGGCCCTGTCGGGAGCAGCGCAGGTGCCAATGGATCGGGTCAGATTGAGAGCTCCGGCTCCGGAACCTTAACCATCAGCAAGGACTTGGTGGTCAGCGGCACGGGCAATGGCGCGAAGACGCTGACGTTACGCGGCTCCAACGCCGGCAATAACACCTTCGCCGGCAAGATCGCGGACGGAGTCGGCACGCCGATCAGCATCACCAAGTCGGGCACCGGCATCTGGGTCCTCTCCGGCGCGAACACCTACACCGGAGCCACCGCAATCTCTGGTGGCGGCGCTCTGCGCATCAACACCATCAATGACGTGGGCGGCGGGGCAAGCGCTATCGGCGCACCGACCACAGCGGGCAACGGCACGATCGCAATCGGCTCTGGTACCACCGGCGGCGCCTTGGTTTATACCGGCACGGCGTTTGATACCGACCGGGTCATCAATCTCGCGGGCACCACCGGCGGTGCGTGGCTAGACCAGTCGGGCACGGGCTTGCTCAAGTTCAGCAGTAACTTTACCGCTACGGTTGCGGGTGCCAAGACGCTGACCTTGCAAGGTTCCACCACAGGCACGGGCGAGATCTCCGGAGCCATTGTAAATGGTTCGGGCACAACCTCCGTCGCCAAATCCGGCAGAGGAACATGGACACTCTCTGGAACCAGTAACTACACCGGCACGACCTCCGTAAGCAACGGCACGCTCATCCTTTCGGGTTCGCTGACTGGCTCAAATGTTTCCACCACCAGCATCGGTGTCCTCGATCAAAGCGCGGCAGGCGTCATTGCGGGAGCTGCTGTGACCTTCGCTCATGGTAGTACCTTAACCAGCACCCTGGCCGGCACGAATACCTACGGCGGTGCCACGACGATCACTGCGGGTGTTCTTCGCGTCAATGGCTCCACGGCAGGCGGTGCCGTGACGGTCTCCGGCGGTGCCCTCGGCGGCACCGGCACCGTAGGCGGTGCGGTCACGGTCAGCGGCACCGGCGGAATCAATCTCTCCAACGGCTCGGTCGGCACTTTGACCCTCAGCAGCACGCTGGCCAGCACCGGGGCGGCTGGAGCTAACAATCTCACCTTCGATCTCGGAAATACTACGGGTACCTCAGACCGGCTCAGTGTGACCGGCACCTCATCCGTCACCACCAGCGGTGCGGCAGTGATCACGCTCAACCAGCTCGGCGGTGCGGCGGGCCGGACGGCAAGCACCTACACCCTCATCGGGGGAGCGGGAACATTGGATGCCACAAATTTCGCCAAGTTCTCCCTGGCCACCACCAAGGCCTTCGGCCAGACCTACTCACTCGTGCATGACGCTGGGACGGAGAGTGGCAACCTTCAAGTCACCGCCGCCAACGTGACCGCCTCCACACCCGCGGCCTTTTGGAGCGGGGCCACAAACGCCAACTGGAATACCGCGTCTAACTGGAAAAACGGGCTGGCAGGCACCGCCCTGGCCGTGGTGCCCGACTACGAAACCAACGTCACTTTTTCCGCGACAGGTGCCGGCAACCTCAGCAACCAGATGGATGCTGACTTCAACATTAACAGCCTGAACTTCAATGCCGCTGCGGGTGGTGTAACCATTGCCAGTACCGCCTTGAAGATGCTGACCATCGAGGCGAGCACCGCCAACGGCAACACGGCAGGCAGTGGCATCAACTCCGCCAACACCAGCGGCACCAACACCATTAGCACCAAGGTCGGCCTCGCTTCCAGCCAAACATGGTCCGTGGCCACGGGCGGCACACTCGCCGTCAGCGGCGTTATCTCCGACTTTGGCGGCGGCTATGGCCTCACCAAAGAGGGCGGCGGCATCCTGTCGCTCTCGGGTGTCAACACCTTCACCGGTCCGCTGACCATTGCCAACGGCACCGTCATGGCCAATGGCAATGCTATCAAGGGCACCAACGGCCTGCTCGGTGCAGGCACTACAGTCGTCATGGGTGCCAGCGGCCAGACGGGACGGTTGGCGGTCGCGGTGGATGGCGGCGTAACTATCGATAAGGACATCACCCTGGCCGCGGGCGGAACGGGCGTGCTTCAGTTCGGGAACTTTGGTGGCACTTACGCAAATACCAACGCCGACCGATCGCTAAGCCTAACCGGCAACATTACCGGCTCTGGCAATTTCGTGAAGCTTGGGGGAGCAGCGGTCGTCATCTCGGGGAACAACACTTATACCGGCACGACCACCGTAAATGAAGGCGCGCTGCGTCTCAATAGCGCCACCGCACTACCTGGCGGTATCGGGGCCACGGGTGGCACCAGCGCGCTCACTATCAATGGCACTGGCCAAGGTGGCGCCGTTATCCAGTTGACTGCGGCCAGCGGCGACTTCCTGCGCGGCTTGGGTATGGGCTCGGATCAGTTCCAGATCACTGGCGGTATCAGCGGGTTCGATGCCAATGGCTCGGCCCGACAAGTCATTGTCGGCAACAATGCTGCTTTTGAACTCCAGTGGGGTAACGTTTCGTTCAATCCATCCGAACTCCTGTTGGGTTATCACTCACCGTCCGCCACCGGCACGATTTCGCTACTGAACAAGATCGACCTCAACGGTGCCACGCGCACTGTTACGGTGAATGCCAGTACGGCCACACTCTCCGGTGACATCCGCACCTCTAGCGGCAGCGCCGGCCTCACCAAGACTGGCGCCGGCACACTCATCCTCTCCGGTTCCAATACCTATAATGGTGCGACCACCATCAGTGCGGGAACTCTGACCCTCAGCAGCGCCGGTGCCGTGGGCGGTACCAGCCAGATCGTTCTGAACGGTACCAGCACGCTGCATGTCAACGCTGCCAACCTGAGCCTAGCAAAGTTAGTCACGGGTGGAGGAGTGTCGCTGGGCACCTTCCTGCGTTACTCGCAGGCCCAAACTGCCGCTGGCTCATCCAACGGCCCTGGCACGATCCTGGGCACGGTCGAGCTCAATGCCAGCAACGTAAACCCTGATTATACCTTGGATTTCGGCGGCAGCATCTCCGCGCTGACGAACCTTGTCGCCGCCACCTACAACTCGCCGATCACCCTTTCCGGCAGCAGTCCGTCCATCGTCTCCAGCACCGCTGTTTTTACCGGCGGCACGGGCATGACGATCGGCGCCTCCACCGCCGGTGCCAAGACCCTGTTCTTGACTGGCACCAACACCGGCGCCAACACCCTCGGCGGTATCATCGGCAATGGCAGCGGAACCGTGGCCGTGACCAAGACCGGCGGCGGCACCTGGGCGCTCACCGGCACGAATACCTACAGCGGGGCGACCACGGTCAGCGCGGGCACGCTCACCCTCAGCGGAGCAAATGGCTCGATCGGCAGCAGCGCCGTGACTATCGCGGGCGGAACTCTGACCATCTCCAACGCCAACGCCGCCAACAATAGCGACCGCGTGAGCGGATCGCTTGCCTTCACCATGAACGGAGGCACATTCAACTACAACAACGACGCCAGCGCCAATAGCTTCAGCGAAAGCGCTGGCTCACTGACCCTCATCGGCGGTGCCAATACTGTGGCCATCCAGCAGGCGGCGGTTGGCCGGACTTCCACGCTGACCTTCGCCGAGCTTTCCCGCATCGGTGGGACCATCAACTTCTCTGGGGCGGGACTGACCACCACCGCAGATCCTCGCAGCACGATCACCTTCACCAGTCCTCCCACGCTCACCAACGGCATCATCGGCTATTGGGCTACCGTCAACGGCACCAACTACGCCACACTTGACGGCAGTAATAATGTGGTGGCCTACGGTGGAGCCTTGACCGATGTGTCGCGCAAGAACGGAGCGTCCCAAGTGATTCCCGACTCCGCGACGGCCGATGTGCGGATCATCGAGGGCACGGGCACGCTCGCCAACCTAACCCTGGCGGGCGCCACGACCACCACGATCCGGTCTCTCCTGAACAGCATTTCCTCCGGCACCAGCGCCACCACCATTGACATTGCCAGCGGCAAGACTCTGTTGGTGGACTCCATCAACTCGGTTCCCACTATGGGCGCCCTGACGCTGGGCACCGCAGCCAACACCGGCACGCTGACATCTGCGACGGCGGGTGGTAATTTGCTCCTGATCAACAGCTCGACCAATAATATGACGGTCAACTCCGTCATCGCCAACAACACCTCCGCGTCCAGTATTACCAAGGACGGCGCTGGTGCGGTCATCCTGTCCGGCACCAATACCTACAGCGGCGGAACGGTCATCAACGCGGGTACTTTGGCCGTCAAAACCGATGCCAACCTCGGCGCTGCCAACACCAGCATCACCTTCAATGGGTCGGCCGGATTGTCTCTGGGTAACTATCCCCTTACGGGGGCGGCCACTATCAATCTAGGAACGCGCCCAATCAGTATCAACAACGCAGCGGTCGCCGGCCTCTATCACAACTGGGCGGACACGCACATCACCGTCGGTGGCGCTGTTACGGGTGACGGTGGCCTCAACTGGGGCCGAGATCCGCTGCTGGTATATGGTGGCGGTTCGGGTAGCGTTTCCATCAGCCTCAACAGCACAGGCAACACCTTCACCGGCCCGATCACCGTCGGCATTGGCAACTCCGAGAACGCTCAAGCGGGAGCCTCGTCATTTAACTTCAGCAGCCTGGGGGATAGCGCCAATCCGATCACGTTCAATTTCGGCGGAGCACTCGCTTTCCGCTATAACGCGTCTGGACCGACCAGCAACCTGTCATTGGCTAGCCGCCCCATCAACCTGTTGAACTCAAATACAAGGTTTGAGAACCTGAACGCCACCTACACCATGACCCTCGGCGCGGTCTCTACCAGCACAGCGGGCGCCAAGACTCTGAACCTCAGCGCCGGCGGCGCCGGCGGCACCATCGCCGGAAATATCACCAACGGTAATGGGACGATCTCCGTCGACAAGACCTCTACCGGCACCTGGGCGCTCGGCGGCACCAACACCTACAGCGGCTCCACTACGATCCGCGCCGGCGCAATGACATTCCAAGGTAGACAGTCGGTGTCGCCGAATTCCCCGTCGGTCGTCATCAGCGAGTCGACCGCCCGCTTTCTGGACGACGGAAGTGGCACCGTCAGTATCCCGAACACCCTGGCTCAGCGCAGCACACAGAACGGTGGGGCCTACAGCATGACTATCTTCGTCGGGAACAACAACACCGCCAACGGCGGCACTAGCGGCGGCACGACGACCGGCAGCACCATTGCGTTCTCCTCCTTCATCTTCGACGACGAGGAACGCGGCCGGGCCGGCAACGGGACCATCAACATCACCGGTGCCAACGGTTACCGCCTGCAACTCGGCAGCATGAGCCTGGGTTGGAGATTGAGTGACGGCGCAGCGCCATCGATCCCAACCCTCAATCCGACCACAGCCCCGCTCACGATAAGCGGCACAGTCATCCAACGATCGGGTAATACCACCGGCCAAGCTCAAAGCCTGATACTGGGAGGCACCGCGACCGACAACCTGATCAGTGGCGCCATCATGGATGCAGCGGATTTTCCCAGTAACGCCAACGCTCGGGCGCTCAATCTCATCAAGAGCAGCACGAGCAACTGGACTCTCTCAGGCGCCAACACCTACACTGGTGTCACAACAGTCTCCGGAGGCATTCTGGATGTCTCCGCCCTCGCTAACGGCGGAAACAGCAGTAGTATCGGTGCCTCGACGAGCGCGGCAGCTAACCTCATCCTCAACGGCGGCACGCTGCGCTACACCGGTGCGGCGGCGAGCACGGACCGTCTCTTCTCCCTGCAGACAACCAGCACGATCGATGCCTCCGGTACCGGAGCAGTTAACTTCACCAATGCCGGCTCCATGGGCTTCAACGGCGGCACGGCTACCAAGACCCTCACCTTGACCGGCAGCAACACCGGCGACAACACGATCGCCGCCGTCATCGGCGATAACACGGGAGCCACCACCCTGACTAAGACCGGCGTCGGCACTTGGGTGCTTGCCGGCACCAACAGCTACAGCGGCATAAATACGATCACCGCAGGTGTTCTGGGTGTCTCGACCCTCGCCAACGGCGGCAGCAACAGCAGCTTGGGTAAATCCTCCAACGCGGCAGCCAACTTGGTTTTCGGAGCGCCGACCTCAACGCTGCGCTACACGGGATCATCCGATGTCACCACCGACCGCAGCTTCACGATGAGCAGTGGGGTAGGTGGTGGAGCCACGATCGAATCCTCAGGGATCGGCAGCCTCTCATTCAATAACACCGTAGCCCTGGCCTACGGCACGACAGCTCAAACCCGCATCCTCACCCTCGGCGGCACGAACACCGGAGCCAACACCT